>Ga0209398_1000064_pt1 | contig 83987 bp, 78 predicted proteins | sample AshMeaBigSpring_FD_184125 | JGI IMG/M metagenome (GOLD analysis project Ga0209398, IMG submission 184125) | Groundwater microbial communities from Big Spring, Nevada to study Microbial Dark Matter (Phase II) - Ash Meadows Big Spring (SPAdes)... | ecosystem: Environmental > Aquatic > Deep...
AACGGCGTCAGTCGGGCATTCTTATGAATGTTCATTCGGAGCGATCCTGAAAAACTGAGGTGTGATAACTCCAGTCTCCTCGATCTGCTTCGAATGGACAACCTATGGAAAGCTCACATCTAGAGCGTTTTCGACAAAGATCGGTCACCTGAAACGCTCTATCTTCTTGTTTTATCGCAGTTTCGCTTCGCGGACCTACGGTTCTTCACGCGAACCGGTATCCACTTCGCTTGAAAATGCTCTAATCGGAACCCTATAATAAAAATTAACCCTAACACTTTATGAGTGATCGTGAAGGATCACTCGTTCGGGGTTATGCGTTTCATGTCTCGTTCCATGCTGCGTCACACCGCAGAGCCGATTGATGAAAAAGGCTTTTCCATTTTATGGTGCACCGGCGGGCGGGTGCGCAGCCTGAAGCTTGGCGGGCGGGCGAGCATGGTTCTGATGATTCTCGCCGGGGTGGCGCTTCTCTGGTATCTTTTCGCAACCCTGTTTCTGGTGCTGCGTGACGATATCGTCGTGGCGCTGATTTCCAGCCAGCACCGGCAATATTACGCCTATGAGGACCGGATCGTCGATCTGCGCAACCGCATCGACAAGATGACGACGCGGCAACTCGTCAATCAGGAAACCATCGAGGATCGTGTTGCAGGTTTGATCGCGCGGCAGGCGGAGCTTGAGGCCCGCCACATCATGGTGGCGGATATCGGCACCAGGGCCGCCGAAATGGGGGTCTCGACGCCGCCTCAACAGAATATGGGGATCAACCCGGCTTTCAGCGCGCAGGCGCCGCTTGGGTTTGCGCCTGTCACCATGGGCGGGCCTTTGGGGGCGAAACCGCGCCCGATGCCGCTCGATGCCGCCGCACCCGACCCCTTGCGTGCGCCGGACAACAAGGGTTTTGAGCCGATCAAGATGCGCGGCTCGGTGCAGGCCATGGTCAAAACGCTGGAAGAGCGCAGCGCTGCCATGGATGATGCACAGATTTCCACCCTGCGCGCCATTTCCGAAAAAGCGCAGGGCACGGTCAGCCTTGGCCAGCAGGCTTTGGCGGTAACGGGACTGAACGGCACGCGCTTCGGCAAGCTCACCCTGCCCTCGACCGATGCGAAACCGGCAAAAATGGTCGCGCCGGTTGAAACTTTCTCGCTGCGCAATGTTGAAACCCCGCTGGCACCCGGCGGCATGGGCGGGCCGCTGCTGCCGGTTCTGCCCAATGCCTTGGCGGAGCGTTTCGAGGCCAATCTCGGCCTTGCGGAAAACGCCTTGCGCGACGCGCAGAACGCGAAGAGCATTTTGCGCGCCATTCCGCTTTATCGGCCCCTGCCCGCAAGTTACGAAACCACGTCAACCTTCGGCACGCGTTATGACCCCTTCACCCGCGCACCGGCCATGCATTCGGGCATTGATTTTCGTGCCGCGACCGGAACCCCCGTGCGTGCCGCGGCAGGTGGCAAGGTGATCACGGCCGAACCGACGGGCGGCTATGGCAAGCTGGTGGAAATCGACCACGGCTTTGGCATTTCGACGCGCTATGGCCATCTCTCCGCCATTCTGGTGCGTGAGGGCGATATCATCCCCAAAGGCACGATCATCGGCCAGGTTGGCTCGACCGGGCGTTCCACCGGCCCGCATCTGCATTACGAGGTGCGCCTCGATGACGACGCCACCGACCCGCAGCGCTTCCTGCGCGCCGCCAACATGCTTGGCACGAACTAGGGCACGTCCACCTGATGTTAGGTCATATCCGCAAGCTGCGAAGTAGTTTGCGCATTCGGTTGGCGTGTAGAGTTCGATGACTTCTCCGACGGCGGCCCAGAGGGCAGCGACTGTCCTCTGAGCCTTGGCACGGAGCAATGCCTTGAGCTTTGAGAAGGCGTTTTCGATCGGATTGAAGTCCGGCGAGTATGGTGGCAGATAGCGCAGTGTTGCGCCGGTCGCTTCGATGGCCTCACGGATACCGCTGGCTTTGTGGGCCGGAAGATTGTCCATGATGACAATATCGCCGGATGACAGGGTCGGGGCCAGTATCTGTTCCACATAAGCCCTGAATGCATCGCCATTCATGGCGCCATCCAGCACCATGGGTGCTGTCATGCCGGTGAGGCGCAAGGCGCCGGTGAATGTTGTGGTTTTCCAATGCCCGTGCGGGATGGCGGCCCGGCACCGCTCGCCCTTCAATGAGCGCCCACGCAGCCGTGCCATCTTGGTGTTCAAGCCCACGCTTCGCGCAATCCCTCCGGGATCATCGATAAAGACAAGCTTTTCTGGATCAAGATCGGGTTGGGCATCGAACCATTCCTGGCGCTGCTTCAGAAGGCCAGGGCGTTCCTGCTCCAGTGCATGTGCGGTCTTTTTTTATACCTGAAACCGCGTGAGCGCAGCCATTTGCTGACCATCGAACGCCCGATCATCACGCCGCATTCATCCACCAGGCGAACCACCATCTCATTGAGCGTGATATCTTTCTTCTCGTCGATCATCATCTCGATAAACGCCCTGTGCGCATCAAGACGCGACGGACGCCCGGAACGAATGCGCGGTGCGCGTTCACCCTTGGCAGCAAGACCGATCCAACGGATCGCTGTCGATGCCGCAACCTCGAACCGGATGGCCGCCTGTCGTGCCGAAAGACCTTCCGATGATGCCTTCAGAACCCGGTTCCGCAAATCACTGCCCAATGCTCGCCCCATGCAAATCACCCTCCATGACGGAAACGGTGAATCAGAAACGAAACAGTTTGTCACGAACTCAGCGATTCATTGCACAGTGGAAACGCTCTAGCAGGTTGTTGAAAAAGGCGGTTCCTGCCCGCGTCATTGCGCGCGAAGCGAAGCGTGGCGGGAAGCAATCCAGACTTTCTTCCGCTTTTTTGCTTCCGCTTTTTTGCCGCCTTTACAAGCAGCGGTAGCATTTTTATCTGGATTGCCACGTCGCTACGCTCCTCGCAATGACAGCCTCGGCGTTTTTCAACAGCCTGCTAGAGCATTTTCAGTGAATTTGCATTCACTTCATTCGCTCTATCTTCTTGTTTTATCGCATGCGCCAGCATCCGGGGCCTTTGGAATAAGGTCTTTTTCACGCAAGACACATCATGGATGACAACCATCGTGAAAGGATTTTCTACCGAATCCCGACATAAGAAAATATTCCTATTCCCAGGCATTTAGTCAATTTCTGATTGCTGGCATGCAGCACAATGCCAGCCTTCTATGAGGCAGGGGAGCGCATGAAACCATCCAGAGCAGTTTCCGGCAAAGATCGAATCGCCTGAAACGCTCTAACGCCCATCCCGAAAAGAGGTGTGCCGCGTGATGGTAGCGTTTTATGCTCGTTTCTGCGTCTTTTTATCTGCCAGCCTGGTTGTTCTGTTTCTCCTGAGGCTCGTTGATGCTGCCTTTGCTGCAGAGAACGGCACGCATGACCCGGCGGAAAAGGAACAGCCCCTGTTTCTCAACTGGCTGCTATCGCCACAAAAATCCGTTTATTTCAGCGGTTTCGATGCTGCCGGGCAGGCGCGCCTTCTCGGCTGGGGCAGTAAGCACGCGCTCGGTTCCACCTTGCACGAAAACGGCTGGCGCATGCTGACAAGCCAGAGCCTGCGCCTCAGGGCAAGCCAGAGCCTGCGCCTCAGGGAGCGCAACCCCATGCTGAAGACCCGTTTCAACCGCATGGAAGGCGGGCAATTGCTGTTTGGCCATGAATGGTTCAGGAATGGTTTTGTCATCAGCGCCATGGCGGGTGGAAGCCTTGTGCTCAACAGCGTGAAGGCAGCCTCCGCCTCTCACCGCGCCTTGCGGCTGGGGCCGATCTTCTCGCTGGATCTTTGGAAAAGCTGGGAGAAAAATACGGTTCTCCTGCGCGCAACCACGCTCTATCTGGCATTGGACAGCGCCAATCGCTCGCTTTATGCACGGATGCGCCACGGTTTTGCAAGGCCCGATTGGGCCTTCATCCTTGGCCCGGAGCTCAGCACCAGCATTGGCCTGAAACAGAAGCGCCACGGCATCACCTTTCAGGACGAGTGGCGCATCGCGCGTGCGGGGCTGCATGTCAGCGAAATCCCGCTTTTTCGCCTGCGCCTCGGCGTCTCTGGTGGCATCGAATGGCAGCACGGCGAAAAACCGGAGCCTTATATGCAAATCGGCAGTTATTTGAAATATTAAAGCATTTTCCGATCAAGTGGTTGCCGGTTGATCGAAGAAAATGCGATAAAAACAAGAAGATAGAGCGTTTCTGGTGCCTGGATCTTTGTCGAAAAAGCTCTAGCAGGCTGTTGAAAAAGGCGATTGCTGTCCCCGTCATTGCGACCGCGAGCGAAGCGTGGCGGGAAGCAATCCAGACTTTCTTCCGCTTTTTGCTTCCGCTTTTTTGCCACCTTTGCAAGCAGAGGTAGCATTTTTATCTGGATTGCCACGTCGCTCCGCTGCTCGCAATGACAGCATCAGCGTTTTTCAACAGCCTGATAGAGCATGTTGTTACGCGAAACCGGTATCCATCCCGCCTTCGCGGGGACAAGCTTTTTGCGTAACAACATGCTCTAGAATACGAAACCCGGTGCATCGGCAAAGCCGGGAAGCAGCGGGGCCTGTGCATCAAAAGCAAAACGCGGGCTGGTGATGCCGTTGGCCTTGACGTAAACGAGCGCCTGCGCGCCCTGCCCCTTGCGCATCAGCATGCCGAGCCTGCCGCCCTCCGCCAGAAGCGGAAAAAAGCCCGTCGGTTCAAGCGCGGAAGCACCATTGATGAGAATGACATCGAAAACCTGGCCGGGCAGCGCCGCCCCGGCACGCGCTGAAAGATCAGGCTGCGCGGGCAAGGCGATGGCGGGAGACTGAGTGGCAGAAAACGCTGCCTTGGCGGCTTCGGAAAGCGCGGCATCGGCCTCGATGGCGCTGGTTTCAAGCCCGATGGCGGCAAGAATGGCGGCGGAATAGCCCTGCCCGCCCAGAACATCGAGCGCGCGCTCCCCTGATATAGGGTGCAGCGCCTGAATGAGCCGCGCGAGGATGAGCGGCGGCAACAGGCTGCGCGTGCCGCCAGTGACCGGAAGGTCGATCCGCCGGTCAAGATAAGCGAGCGCCTGATGCGCTTCCGGCAGAAAGGCCTCGCGCGGCACCGCATCAAAGGCCGCGAGCACGGCGCGATCCGTCACGTCGAAGGTGCGGATCTGGTTATCGACCATCGCGCGGCGGGCTTGCGCAAGGGATTGAGATTGAAGCCGAGCGGATGAAGCGGGCATGGTTTTCACCCTTTGAGCAGCAATGCGGCACGTGAACCCGGTTGGAGGCCTCGGAGGGAATCGAACCCCCGTACGAGGATTTGCAGTCCTCTGCGTCACCACTCCGCCACGAGGCCCCGCACCGGTCGAGGGGCTATAGCAAGCGAGCGATGATATGAGCAAGGGCATCTTGCTCAAAACGCCATTCTTTTTTCATCTCAAGCCTGATGGGGAGGTTTAGCTGCATGTTGCTTTTGATGGAAAGAACCCCGCCTCAAACAATCGCGTTGCCCTTGTAACAGGATGGATTCCCGCTCGCGGCTTCGCCGCGTCGGGAATGACAGGGTGAGCCACTCCGTGTCATTCCCGACGCGGCGAAGCATCGTGATGCAAGCCGTGAGCGGGAATCCAGCCTTTCTTTTGAGAGTGTCTGTCGATTCCGTCTAAACCGTCATGCTTTAGCTGCATGGAGCCCGGATTTGCTCCCTCATGATTTTTTAAGGGGTGAGCCGATAAACAGCGTTGCAATCCGTGGCGGTTTTGCTAAACGCGACGTTATGTTCCTCGATAGCTCAGTTGGTAGAGCGTTCGACTGTTAATCGGATGGTCGCTGGTTCGAGTCCAGCTCGAGGAGCCATTTTTCTCAAAGAACAGCTTATATATCCCTGCGCTGGTGAAGGCTGGCATTGCATCTGTTTGCCCGCGTTGCGCGTAAAATGAGGGTTAACTTCGCAAGTCTCATCACGAAACGATCATCATGCCTGATAAAAACGCCCCGAACGCGCCCCATCATCGCGCCCTGCACTGGTTTCGCGCCGATTTGCGGCTCGCGGATAACCCGGCGCTGACGGCGGCGCTTGAAGCAAAAGACGCCGTGCTGCTCTTCATCGATGAAACCGATGCCGGTTTACGCCCGCGCGGCGGGGCGGCGCGGTGGTTTCTGCACCACGCGCTGGCTTCGCTCGAAGCGGATATCACGGCGCGCGGCGGCACGCTTCTTATCGTCAAGGGCGAAGCGGCATCGCTCATCCCCGCGCTGGCGGAAAAGCTTCAATGCGACCATGTGACGTGGAACCGGCGCTATGGCGCGGCGGAGCGCGCGCTCGATGGCGCGATCAAAACCGCCCTCAAGGCGCAAGGCATCGCGGTGACGAGCTCTAACGGCGCGCTCCTTTATGAGCCGATGGAGGTGAAATCGCAGGCAGGCGGGCCGATGCGGGTTTTCACACCGTTCTGGAAGGCGGCGCGCGCCTTGCGCCCCCCTGCCCCTCCTCTCCCTGCGCCCGCGCGCCTTCCGGCGCTGCCGGAAGTGGCGCTGGAAGGGGGCATCTCGCTTGAGGCGCTGAATCTTCTGCCGAAAACGCCGGACTGGGCGGGCGGGCTGCGCGCCACATGGCAGCCGGGCGAGGCGGGGGCCATGGCGCGCCTCTCGGGCTTCATCAGCGGCGCGCTCGATGGCTATGCCGAGAAAAGGGACAGGCCGGATATTCCCTCCACCTCCATGCTCTCGCCGCATCTGGCGATTGGCGACCTCTCGCCACGGCAGATCTGGCACAAGGTCGAAGCGGCTTACGAGGCGGGCGAGACCAAAGCCACGCGCAAGGATATCGAGAAATTCTTCGCCGAACTCGGCTGGCGCGAATTTGCCTACCACCTCCTCTTTCACTACCCCACGCTCGCCACCAAAAACTACCAGGCAAAATTCGATGATTTTCCGTGGCGGATGGATGATGCAGCGCTTCACGCGTGGCAGAAGGGCGAAACCGGCTACCCGATGGTTGACGCCGGGATGCGCGAACTCTGGCAAACCGGCTTCATGCATAACCGCGTGCGGATGATTGTCGCGTCCTTCCTCATCAAGCATCTGATGATCGACTGGCGGGCGGGTGAGGCGTGGTTCTGGGACACGCTGTGCGATGCAGACCCGGCGAACAACGCCGCAAGCTGGCAATGGGTCGCGGGGTCGGGGGCGGATGCCGCGCCCTATTTCCGCATCTTCAACCCGATCTCGCAGGGCGAGAAATTCGACCCCGAGGGCGATTATATCCGCCGTTATGTGCCCGAACTTTCCCGCATGCCGCGCGCCTTCATCCATAAACCATGGGAAGCGCCCGCGCCGATCCTTGCCGGTGCGGGGGTGACATTGAACAAAACCTATCCCCGCCCTATCGTCAGCCATGAGATGGCGCGGGAGCGGGCTTTGGCGGCGTTCCAGAGCCTAAAACAAGAGGCGTGATTTTGAGCATGAATGATCTGCGCATCGCCGTGATCGGCAGCGGCATTGCCGGGCATGGCGCGGCGTATCGGCTGACGCAGGCGCTCGGGCCGGTTGCCGTGACGGTTCTGGAAAAGGAGCCGCGCCCCGGCGGGCATGCCGCGACGGTGGATATCGATTATGACGGCACGCCGGTCACGGTCGATACCGGCTTCATCGTCTATAACACGCTGAATTACCCGTTGATGACGGCGCTGTTCGCAGAATTGGGGGTTGAAACGCAGGCCTCCGATATGGGCTTCGCACTCTCGCTCGACAAAGGCGCGTTTGAATGGTCGGGGCAGGATAAAAACCCGATTTCGGCGCTTTTCGCGCAGCGCTCGAATATCCTCTCGCCGCGCTTCTGGCGCATGCTGGCTGATATCCTGCGTTTCAACCGCCGAGCGATTGCTGATCTTGAAACGGGCGCGCTTGATGGCCTGACGCTGGGTGCGTATGTGGCAAAGCTGAACCTCTCGGCGCGGTTCCGGGATGATTATATCCTGCCCATGGGGGCGGCGATCTGGTCGATGTCCGCCTCCGAGATGATGGGGTTTCCGGCGCAAAGTTTTGTCGCGTTTTTCAACAATCATCGACTGCTACACGCCAAACGCCCGGTCTGGCGCACGGTGACGGGTGGCTCGCGCGCCTATGTCGCCAAGCTCATCGCGGCCTCCGGGCATGAGAGCCGGTTGGGGGATGGCGTGACGCGCGTTATCCGCCGCGATGGCAAGGTCGAGATCACGCGCGCGAGCGGCGCACGGGACATGTTCGATGCCGCGATCCTCGCCACGCATGCCGATACCAGCCTTGGCCTGCTCGCGGATGCGGATGGCGAGGAGCGCGCGCTCCTCGGCGCGGTGCGCTATGCGGACAACGATATTTACCTTCACCGCGATGCGCGCCTCATGCCGAGGCGCAAGGCCGCATGGGCGGCGTGGAACGTGCTGCGCCACCCCCGCCATGATGACGCCCCCGTCACCGTCAGCTATTGGATGAACCGCTTGCAGGGGATTGATGAGGCCTTCCCGCTTTTCATCACGCTCAACCCGCCGGAGCCGCCGCCGCCGCACCTCACCTTCGGGCGCTATTCCTACGCGCATCCGCACTATGATGTGGCCGCTCTGGCGGCGCAGAAGGCCCTGCCCGGCCTGCAAGGGCGCGGCGGGGTTTATTTCGCCGGGGCATGGGTGGGTTATGGCTTTCACGAGGATGGCTTGCGCGCCGGTTTTGCAGCGGCGGACCGCATGCTTGAAGATGTCGCCGCTTCTGGCAAACTGCCTCGATGAGCGATGAGCCCCTGTTTCCAGCGCCCGAGGCGGCGGCGCTTTTTTATGACGGGCATGTGATGCATGCGCGCTTCAAGCCCGTGCCGCACCGGTTCCGCTATTCCGTGTTCTCGCTCTTGATCGATCTTGACAGGCTGGAAGAGGCGGGGCGGCTTGCATGGTTTTTCTCCATCGGCCGGTTCAACCTCCTGAGCTTTCACCCCCGCGACCATGGGCCGCAAGAAAAGGGGGATGATCCACGCCGCGCGCTTGATACTCTGTTGGACCATGCAGGATTAACGGAAAAGCCGGGGCGGGTTCTGCTTTTATGTTATCCGCGCGTGTTCGGCTTCGTCTTCAACCCGCTTTCGGTTTATTTCATCTATGCTGCATCCGGCCCCCTCACCTCGATTGTTTACGAAGTGCGCAACACCTTCGGGGAGAGGCATAGCTATGTGGCACCCATTCGTGACGGCGAACTTACCGCCGCCGGCATCCGCCAGAGCCGGGACAAGCTGTTCTATGTCTCCCCCTTCCTTGATCAGCCGATGCGCTATCATTTCCGCCTGCGCCCGCCCGGTGCGGATGTTGCGCTACGCATTCACGAAACCGATAAGGATGGGCCGATTCTCGCGGCGGTTTTTGCCGGAAAGGCCGTTCCCGTCACCAATCGCAATGTTTTGCGGCTTTCGCTTCTCATGCCGCTCATGACGCTGAAGGTGGTTCTGGGCATTCATTTCGAGGCGATGCGGCTCTGGTTCAAGGGCATCCGCTTTTATTCCCGCCCTGCTCCGCCCCCGGCTGTGAGCCATGACGGCGTTTTCATTCCCCCCATCAAGGATAACCATGCGCAGCCTTCCTGAAGCGATTTTGCTCTCCCCCACGGGTTTTGACGCGTCAACGCGCGGCGTGCCGCGCATGATGCGCGTTGCCTTACGCTTTCTGCTCGACATGAAAACGGGGTCATTGGTGGTCGCGGTGCCGGATGGGCGGCGCTACCGCATCGCAGCAAGCATGCCGGGGCCGAATGCGGAAATCATCATCCGCAACATGCGCTTTGCCCGCCGGGCCATGATGATGGGCGATGTCGGCTTGGGTGAAAGCTACAGCGATGGTGATTGGGACAGCCCGGATGTGACAGCCGTTGTCGCGCTTTTCGCCGCCAATGACGCGCTGGTGGAGGATTTTCTCAAGCGCTCGCCCGTGGCCCGGCTTTTCCTGCAAATCCGGCATTTTCTCAACCGCAACACCAAATCCGGCTCGAAACGCAATATTTCCCGGCATTATGACCTCGGCAACACGTTCTATCAGGCATGGCTTGACCGTGGCATGACCTATTCCTCAGCGCTGTTCGCGCCGGGCGATAACGACCTTGCCGCGGCGCAGGAGCGCAAATACCGCGTTCTGGCCGATGCCATGGGCGTGAAACCGGGAGAACATGTGCTCGAAATCGGCTGCGGCTGGGGCGCTTTTGCCGAATATCTCGCGCGGGATCGCGGGGCGCAGGTCACCGCCCTCACCATCAGCCGCGAGCAGTTCGATTTTGCGCAGAAGCGCATCCAGGCAGCGGGTTTGAACGAGCGCGTGACGATCAAATTTCAGGATTATCGCGACGAGCGCGGCATTTATGATCGCATCGGCTCGATCGAGATGTTCGAGGCCGTCGGCGAAAATTATTGGCGCAGCTTTTTCCGCACCCTCACGGAACGGCTCAAGCCCGGCGGCACGGCGGGGCTTCAAATCATTACAATTCCCGAGCATTTTTTCGAGGATTATCGGCGCAATGTCGATTTCATCCGGCGGCATATTTTCCCCGGCGGCATGCTGCCCTCGCCCGAAAGGCTCAGGAGCCTTGCGCGCGAGGTAGGGCTCGGCATCGAGGCGGAGCGGGTGTTCGGCGCGGATTATGCCGAAACTTTGCGGCAATGGCGCACCGCTTTCGAGGCCGCCTGGCCGACCCTCACGCCCCTTGGTTTTGACGAGCGCTTCCGCCGCCTCTGGCGCTATTACCTCTCCTATTGCGAGGCGGGGTTCGATATCGGCACGATCGACGTGCGCCAGCTCGTCTATCGCCGGAGCTAGAGCGTTTTCGACAAAGATCGAGTCACTTGAAACGCTCTATCTTCTTGTTTTATCGCATTTTCTTCACGCGAACCGGTATCCACTTCGCTTGAAAATGCTCTAGCCCGTCAAACCGCTTACAGGATCTGCATCTTCTGCCAGGGCGCAGCGGCATCACGCGCGGCAAGGCAGGACGCAAAACAACGTTCGGTGATGTCGTCTCTGGCGCGCAATTCCGCTACCAGCGCATCGGTTGCGGCGCGCGCGGCGCTTAGCACCTCCTGCGGGAGGCGGAAGGGTTTTGCCCCGGCTTCCACGGCCTGCTTGAGCGCGATGGCATTCATGCGTTCAGCCTCCGCCAGGCCCTGATCATGCTCGGCGCGGCAGGCCGCTTCGATGATGGCGCGCAGGTTTCCGGGCAAGTCGCGCCAGAGCGCGGCATCGATGATCAGCTCGCTCGCGCCGTTGGGCTTGTTGAAGCCGGGAAAAGCGAGGTAGGGCGCGATGCGCTGCAAGCCGAGCGCGAGATCATTCGCGGGGGCGAGAAATTCCGCCGCATCGATCAAGCCGCGTTCAAGCGCGGTATAGGTTTCACCGGGTGAGATCACGAGCGGGGTTGCGCCCATTCTGGCATAAACCGCGCCGCCGAGCCCGCTGACGCGGATGCGCATCCCCCTGATATCGCTTGCGCCTGCAATCGGCTGGCGAAACCAGCCTGCGGTGGAAGGCCCGGTATTGCCCGCGAGCAGGGCCTTGACGCCAAAAGCGCCATAGATCGCGTCCCAGAAATCCTGCCCCTCATTCTCCACCCAGCCCGCATGCGCCGCTGGCCCCATGCCGAAGGGCATGGTGGTGAAAACCGGCGCGGCGGGCATTTTCCCCTGCCAGAACAGCGCGGCGCTGTGCCCCATTTCGACCGTGCCATTCGAGACGGCATCAAACACGGAAAGCGCGGGCACGATCTCGCCCGCCGCGAAAACCTCGATCGTCAGCGCACCCTCGCTCATGGTGGTGATGCGTTTTGCAAGCCGCGCCGCGCTGACGCCCGGACCGGGGAGGTTTTTTGCCCAGGAGGTGACGCAGCGCCAGCGCCGCGCGCCCTGTGCCCGCCCGATCTGCGGCATGGCGAGCGTGGCGGTGGCCGCCAGAAGCATGCGGCGGGGCAGTTTCATGGCGCGTTTTTCCTGTTCCAGAAAGCGTGAAAATGCTGAACCGGCCCGGCCCCCTGCCCCAATCTCTGGTCTTTGGCAGCCAGAACAGCCTCGGTGAGATACAGTTTGGCCGCGCTCACCGCCGCCTCCAGCACCATGCCTTGCGCGAGATAAGCGGCGATGGCGGCAGACAATGTGCAGCCGGTGCCATGGGTGTTGCGGGTGGCGATGCGCGGCGCGGCAAAGCGCGAGGCCTCGCGCGCGCTCACGAGAAGATCGACACTCTCCGCCCCTTCCCCATGCCCGCCCTTGATGAGAACGGCGCGCGCGCCGCTTTTGATGATGGAACGCGCCTGCGCAAGCATCTCGGCTTCAGTCTGCGCAATCGCCGCGCCGCATAAAAACGCCGCTTCGGCAAGGTTGGGGGTGATGAGCGCTGCGCGCGGAAAGAGCAAGGCGCGCATGGCGGAAACCGCGTCATCCTCGATCAAGCGGTCGCCGGAGGTCGCGATCATCACCGGGTCGAGCACGAGCGGCGCACGGCTCTCGCCCAACGCTTCGGCGACAGCAGCAATGATGGGGGCGGAGAAGAGCATGCCGGTTTTGATGGCCCTGACGTCAAAATCAGTGAGAACCGCTACTATCTGCGCCTTCACCACCGCTGGCGGCACGGCGTGCACGGCGGAAACGCCGCGCGTATTCTGCGCGGTGATGGCGGTGATGGCGCTGGTGGCAAAAACGCCGAGAGCGGACATCGCCTTGATATCAGCCTGAATGCCTGCGCCGCCGCCGGAATCAGACCCCGCGATGGTGAGCGCGACGGGGGGCGTGTTGCTCATATTCTATCTTGTTGTTTTATCGCATTTTCTTCACGCGAACCGGTATCCACTTCGCTTGAAAATGCGCTTGCTGCTTTAATGGCTGCCAGCAGGCTTCGCGCCGAGGCCGCGACATCATCCCCATCGAACAAGGCCCCGATGACGGCGATGCCATCTGCCCCCGCCTTGATCACGCTTGCGGCGTTTGAGGCGTCGATCCCCGCAATCGCACCAACAGGGATTGGCCCGAAGGCATCGCGCGCGGCGGCGCGCAGAGCGGAAAAGCCTGAAAGCCCGAGCGGCGCATCGGCATTCTCTTTATGTCTTGTTGCAAAAACCCCGCCGATGCAGCCATAATCAAGGGGTTTTCCGGTTAAATCGACAATATCCTGCCGGTTCTTGATCGTCACGCCGATGATCGCGCCTTCAGGCAAAAGCCGCCGCGCATCCTCCACCGCCATATCCTCGCGGCCAAGATGAACGCCCGCCGCGCCGCTCGCCAAGGCGACATCCACCCTGTCATTGATAAGAAGCGGCACGCCGGTTCCCGCGAGCGCGGCAACAATATGGCGCGCCTCCGCCACCATGGCGCGTGTTTCAAGCGCCTTGGCGCGATATTGCAGCAGGGTTGCACCTGCCTCCGCCGCAGCACGCGCCAACAGAGGCAAGGCCCGCCCGTGCGCGATTTGCGGGTCAAGGATGCCGTAAAGGGTCAAAGTCATCATCAATTTTGCTTTCCGCATAAAGCGCATCAAGGAAGAGGGGCGCAAAACTCCCCGGCCCATAGGCAAGCTGCCCTGCCCGCTCGCCCGCACGCGCGAAGAGCGAGAGCGCCGCTTCCGCCGCCGCCATGCCATCGGGCGCGATGCAGGCAAAGGCGGCGATAGCCCCGCCAAGCGCGCAGCCCATGCCAGTGATGCTGGCCATAAGCGGGTGCCCGCCCGGAATCTCCATCGCTTTGCCCGCCGCTTCGATGCGGTTGACCGCGCCCGTTATCACGCGGACAGCATGGGGCGGAATGAAAGGCGCGAGCGCCGCCATTTCCTCCGCATTGCCTTTGATGATGAGGTTTTGCGCTTCCATCACCTTCCGCGCGATATCAAGCCGCAGCGGCGAGTGCTGCACGAAAACCGGGTCGAGCACCACGGGGCAGGCAAGCTCCGGCAAGCCGGCGAGGGCGGCCGCCCGCGCTTCATCCCATGTGCCGAGGTTGATCAGAACCGCATCGGCGCGGGCGGCGATGGCCGCGACCTCATCCTTGTGCAAAGCCATGGCAGGCTCCGCCCCCAAGGCGAGCAGGGTGTTCGCGGTAATGGCCTGCGCCACCGTATTCATCAGGCAATGGATGAAGGGCTTTTTCGCGCGGATATCAGAGGCCACATTCATCGCGCCAGAAAAAGGCATCTGGCTCAATGCACCATCAACTTGATGAAAATCGCCACCTGAAAGGCAAGAACGAACCCCATCATCCATTTGAGAACGAGTAGTTCACTCTTCACTGACACAACCTCGTCATCACGTTTGCTGAGAGCAGCGGCGGCACGCAGCGCTTTTTCTTCCGGGATATCAATGGCCCTGAAGGCTTCAAAAACTTCGCTCTGCATCACACTCATTGATAAAGCCCCGCTACGTATGAGCTAAGAAGACGATTTATACGTCAAAAAATTGGCAATAACCAGCACCCCTCATCACCCCGCATCCACATAAAGCTTGCTGCCGCCCGCGCGGAACTCCTCCGCCTTCTGCGCCATGCCGCTTTCCGCCGCCGTCATGAAGGTTTTTGCGGCCTCTGCCGCCTGCATCGCCTCAACGCCCGCATTGAGCAGTTTCACCTCGTCGCGGATATCCTGACTGATCTTCATCGAGCAGAATTTCGGCCCGCACATCGAGCAGAAATGCGCGACCTTATGCGCTTCCTTCGGCAGGGTTTCATCGTGGTAGGCGCGGGCGGTATCCGGATCGAGGCTCAAGTTGAACTGATCCTCCCAGCGGAAGGAGAAGCGCGCGCGGGAAAGCGCATCGTCCCGCAGTTTCGCCGCCGGGTGCCCCTTGGCGAGGTCTGCCGCATGCGCCGCGATTTTATAGGTGATGACGCCGGTTTTCACATCATCGCGGTTCGGCAGGCCGAGATGCTCCTTCGGCGTGACGTAACAGAGCATGGCGCAGCCGAACCAGCCTATCATCGCCGCGCCGATGCCGCTCGTGATATGATCATAGCCCGGCGCGATATCGGTGGTGAGCGGGCCAAGCGTGTAAAACGGCGCTTCGCCGCATTCACGAAGCTGCTTATCCATATTCTCCTTGATCTTGTGCATGGGCACGTGCCCCGGCCCTTCGATCATCACCTGGCAGCCCTTTTTCCACGCGATTTGCGTGAGTTCACCCAGCGTTTCAAGCTCGGCGAATTGCGCCGCGTCATTCGCATCCGCGATCGAGCCGGGGCGCAGGCCATCGCCAAGGCTGAAGGAAACATCATATTTGCGCATGATGTCGCAGATGTCGTCGAACCGCTCGTAAAGGAAGCTCTCCTTGTGCTGCGCGAGGCACCAGCGCGCCATGATCGAGCCGCCGCGCGAGACAATCCCGGTGACACGGTTCGCCGTGAGCGGGACATGGTGGAGCCGCACCCCGGCATGGATGGTGAAATAATCCACCCCCTGCTCGGCCTGCTCGATCAAGGTGTCCTTGAACACCTCCCAATCGAGTTTCGTGGCATCGCCATCAACCTTCTCCAGCGCCTGATAAATCGGCACGGTGCCGATGGGCACGGGGGAATTGCGCATGATCCAGGAGCGGATATTGTGGATATTCCGCCCGGTGGAGAGATCCATCACGGTATCCGCGCCCCAGCGCGTGGCCCAGACGAGCTTTTCCACCTCTTCCGCAGCGCCGGAGGTGACAGCCGAATTGCCGATATTGGCGTTGATTTTCACCAGAAAATTTCTGCCGATCGCCATCGGCTCCAGCTCTGTATGGTTGATATTGGCGGGGATGATCGCCCTGCCCCGCGCCACCTCCGCCCGCACGAATTCGGGGGTAACGAATTCGGGCACGGCCGCGCCGAAGCTCTCGCCATCCTGCATGCGCATCTCTGCGCCTTCCAAAGCCGCTTCGCGCGCAAGGTTCTCGCGATGGGCGACGAAAATCATCTCTTGCGTGATGATGCCGGCGCGGGCGAATTCATATTGCGTCACCATTTGCCCCGGCGCACCGGCGCGGATGATGCGGTTCGCCGGGCATTCGGGCACCAGCTTATCCGCGCTGATCGTGCCGTTATCCTCCGGCTTGACGGCGCGCGGCGTAATCGCGCCAAAGCCGCGCGCCTTCACCCAGTTCTCGCGCAGTTGCGGCAGGCCTGCGGAAAGGTCGATCCGCGCGTCGGTTTCCGTGTAGGGGCCGGAGGGGTCATAAACCCGCACAGGGGCTTCTGCCGGGTCAGAAAGCGTGATCTCGCGAAACGGCACGCGGATATCCGGGTGCGAAGCGGGCGCGGCGTAAACCTTGCGAGAACCGGTGATCGGCCCCGTTGTGACCGTATGCGGCGCGGGCTGCATGCTCCTGGGCGAGACGGGCTTGTTCATGGGGTGCTCTTGTTCATGGGGTGGTCCTCTCGGTGTCATTCCCGGCGATGCGCAAGCATCGAGCGGGAATCCAGACCTTGCGGCCCGGATGGGGATTCCCGCGCGGCTTGCATCAGGATGCTGTGCTGCGTCGGGAATGACAGGTGAGGATCATGAAGCGTCGGAAAAGCCGCGCGAAGCGCACCCCGTCCCTTCGCCGGCATGACCCGGATCAGGTTCTAAGGGTACTCGGGGCCATCCCCGATCTCAGCCGCAATGTGGCGCGTGGATTTCCTGAAACAATGAACCGGTTTCAGGAATTGCCATGTGCACGGCACCCCTCGGATCATGTGATCTTATCCGAATTTTTGAACAGGGCAAGCGCTTATGGCGGGGGAGCTGCGCTGCTGCGAAGCGGAATTCAGGCGATAAATATCATGATGCAATTTTTGCATGAATACGCGATAATTTATCATTTGATTGGAGGCTCTCCTGCTGGCATCCTGCAATCCGGTCTTGTTTCAGGAGGCGTGAGCCATGCCGGGTCTGGCTGCACTCATCATCCTTGCCCGCGCACACGGGGCTCACCATGGCTGAGATACCCGCCATGCTGATCCGGGGCGGCACCTCGAAGGGCGCCTATCTTCTCAGCTCGGATTTGCCGGAGGATGAAGCGGCGCGTGATGCTATCCTGTTGCGCCTGATGGGGTCGCCCGATGCGCGGCAGATCGACGGGCTGGGCGGGGCACATCCGCTCACCAGCAAGGTTGCCATCGTCTCGCGCTCCGGTCTTCCGGGCTGTGATATCGATTTTCTCTTCGCGCAGGTGGGAATTGGTGAAGCGAAGGTCGATACCACCCCCAATTGCGGCAATATCCTCGCCGGTATCGGCCCTTTCGCGCTCGCGCGCGGGCTTGTTGTGGCAACGGGCGAGGAGGCGCGCATCACGGTGCGCATTCTCAACACCGGCACGCTCGCCGAACTCACGCTCAAAACCGAAAAGGGCCTCGCGAAAACGGATGGTGACGCGCGCATTGACGGCGTGCCCGGCACCTCCGCGCCGATCCTCATTGATTTTCTCGATGCGGAAGGCTCGGTCTGCGGCGCGCTTTTGCCCACGGGCCGGGTGCGGGATACGATTTTGGGCATTGATTGCACGCTCATCGATAACGGCATGCCGGTTGTGGTGATGAAGGCGCAGGATTTCGGCCTCACGGGCTACGAGGCACCGGCTGAACTTGATGCGAACCTTGCGCTCAAGGCGCGCATCGAGGCCATTCGGCTTGAAGCCGGGCCCATGATGAACCTTGGCGATGTGACAAAAAAAGTGGTGCCGAAAATGGCGCTCGTCGCATCCCCGAATTCCGGCGGGCATATCGCGACCCGCTGCTTCATCCCGCATCAATGCCATGCCTCGATCGGCGTTTTCGCGGCGGTGACGATCGCGACCGCGAGCGCGCTGCCCGGCTCGCCTGCCGCAGAGGTGGTGGTGATGCCGGAGGGCCGGGTGCGCGCCATCAGCGTCGAGCATCCGAGCGGGGAATTCACCGTGACCCTCACGCTTGGCGGTGCGCCAGACGCACCAAAGGTGGAGCGCGCGGGTTTGCTGCGCACCGCCCGCATCCTGATGGACGGGGTGGCCTATGTGTGATTTTTTCATATTTGACATGAAAACAAGGGCATAACGCTATGACCGAGACTAAAAAAACCGGCATCGTCATCACCGCGCATCCGGGAGATTTCGTCTGGCGGGCGGGGGGCGCGATTGCGCTGCATGCGAAGCTTGGCTTTCACGTGAAAATCCTCTGCCTCTCTTATGGTGAGCGGGGGGAGAGCCAGTTCGCGTGGAAAAAAGCCGGGGTTTCGCTTGCGGCGGTCAAGGCGCAGCGCCGCGCCGAGGCGGAGGAAGCGGCTGGCATTCTGGGCGCGGAGATCGAGTTTTTCGACGCGGGCGATTATCCGCTCCACACCACGCCCGCGATGCTGGAGCGCGCGATTGACGTGTTCCATGCGCTGAACCCGGCCTTTGTGCTGACCCATTCGCTCGAAGACCCCTATAATGTTGACCACCCGGAGGCGACGCGCTTCGCGCAAGCAGCGCGCATCATCGCGCAGGCGGCAGGGCACAAGCCGGACCCGGCGCGGAACTACGCGGCCCCTCCCCTGTTCCTGTTCGAGCCGCACCAGCCCGAGCAATGCAACTTCAAGCCCGATGTCATTCTCAATATCGATGCGGTGTGGGCGGTGAAATACAAGGCGTTTCAGGTGCTGGCGGCGCAGCAGCATCTCTGGGGCTATTACGAGCGCGTGGCGCTCAACCGCGGCATGCAGGGCGGGCGCAATTCCGGCAAGGCGATGGTGTATGGCGAGGCCTATCAGCGCCTCTTCCCCGAGGCCTTGGAGGCTCTGGCATGAGGGAGATTTGCGCATGAAGCCGGTCGTCGTCACCTCGATCCCGCGTGCGAAGCCGGAGGATTGCGCGAGCCTTGCCGCGCTCGGCGTTTCCACCACGCATGAAGCCATGGGGCGCACGGGTTTCATGGGGCGCACGGGTTTGATGAAGCCCTATATGCGCCCCATCCAGCACGGTGCGGGCATTGCGGGCAGCGCCGTGACGGTTCTCGCCCAGCCGGGCGATAACTGGATGATCCATGTCGCGATCGAGCAGATCAGGCCCGGCGATGTTCTGGTTGTCGCCTGCACCACCGATAACACCGATGGCATGTTCGGCGATCTTCTCGCCACCTCCCTGAAGGCGCGCGGCGGCATCGGGCTCATCATCGATGCCGGAGTGCGGGATGTCAAAACGCTCAATGAAATGGGTTTCCCGGTCTGGTCGCGCGCGATATCGGCGAAAGGCACGGTGAAGGCGACGCTCGGCTCGGTGAATATCCCCGTCATCTGCGCGGGCGCGCTCGTCACCCCCGGCGATGTGATCGTCGCGGATGATGACGGGGTGGTGGTTCTGCCCATCAGCGATGTCGAGCGCGTGCGGCAGGCCGCCGAGGCGCGCGCGGCACTCGAAGAAGAGAAACGCGCAAGGCTGGCTTCGGGTGAATTGGGGCTTGATATGTATAAAATGCGCGAAGGCCTCGCCAAAGCCGGGCTGGTTTATGTGACAAGCCTTGACGCGTTGAAGCAATAACCTCCCCTGTCATTCCCGGCGATGCGCAGCGAGACCGGGAATCCACCAAACAAAAATTTGAGTGAAAGCACCGCGATGCAGCCGGAACCCTGTTTTGACATTGCCCATCTCGCGCATGTCGAGCTTTTCACCAACAAGCCCGAGGCGAGCCTTGATTTTTTCGTGAATATCCTCGGCCTCACCGAAAGCGGGCGCGCGGGCGATTCGGTCTACTTACGCGCTTATGATGATTACGAGTTCCATACGTTGAAACTCACGGCCTCTCACACAACCGGGGTCGGGCATATCGGCTATCGCGCCTCAAGCGCGCAGGCGCTGATGCGCCGGGTTGCCGCCATCGAGGCGATGGGCTGCGGCATCGGCTGGGTAAAGGGCGACCTTGGCCATAGCGATGCCTATCGCTTCCATGACCCGGACGGGCATATTTTCGAGATCTATTTCGAGACGCAGAAATATGTCGCGCCCGCCAACGAGCGCCCGGCCTTGAAAAATCAGGCGCAGCGCTTTCACGGGCGCGGGGTCGGCGCAAGGCGGCTCGACCATCTCAACCTTCTCGCGCAGGATGTCGGGGCGATCGCGCGCTTCATGCCGCAAGCTTTGGGGAGCCGCATCACCGAAGAGATCATGCTTGATACCGGCGCGCTTGCCGGGTGCTGGTTCACGGTCAATAACAAGAGCTATGACATTGCCTATACGCGCGATTATACGCCCGCGCGCGGGCGGTTCCACCATGTCACCTACGCGCTCGACCAGCGCGAGCAGATCTTGCAGGCGGCGGATTTCTTCCTCGAAAACGGGGTTTTCATCGAAACCGGGCCGCATAAACACGCGGTGCAGCAGACGTTTTTCCTCTATGTTTATGAACCCGCAGGCAACCGCATCGAGGTCGCCAATGCCGGGGCGCGGCTTATCCTTGACCCGGATTGGCAAACCATCACCTGGACGGAACACGAGCGCAAGAAGGGGCAGGCCTGGGGGCTGAAAACCATCGAGAGTTTCCACACCCATGGCACACCGCCTTTCGAGGGGTGAGGCAATAGCAGCGTATCGTCATCGCGAGGAACCGCGCGCGTCGCGCGGCGGGACGTGGCGATCCAGTCTTTCTCTTTTGAGCTTATCCTTTAAAGCTATCTCCCATGTTTGATGCGATCAGTTTTGCGGGCGGCGGCAATCGCTGTTATTGGCAGGGCGGCTTCATGGAAGCGCTCGAAGCGCGCGTGCCGCTCAAGCCGGAGCGTGTGGTGGGGGTGAGCGGGGGCGCTTTTGCCGCTGCCTACACGCTCGCGGGCGTCGGGCCGCAGGTGCGCGCGCGGGTGATCGAGACCTGTGATGCGGGTGAGCGCAACATCGATTGGCAGGGCTGGCGGCGGGGCGAGGCCCTGTTTCCCGTTGGCCCGCTTTACCGGCAATTGCTCGATGTCAGCCTTGATGAAGCGGCCTTGGCGCGCATCCGGGCGCGCAGCGATCTTGTCATCATGCTCGCGCGGCCCCCTGCCCTCTTGCCGCAAGGCCTTGCCATCGCGCTCGGCATCGGGCTTTACCAGCTTGAAAAAACATGGCTGAAGCCGGTTCACCCCAAAGGCGGCAGGCTGCTGGGCTTCACCCCGCTCAGCCTCGCCTTGCGCGATGTGCCGAACCGGGCGGAGTGGCTGGAGGCGATGCGCATCACCGCCGCCGTGCCGCCCTTTCTGCCGCCGGGCTTTGTTAGAGCATGCTGCGATAAAGTGGATACCGGTTTATCGCAAAAAAGCATGCGAAAAGAAGAAGATGAGAGCAAAATACGATTCCATGTGAACGCATCCTGCTCTAAGGGCGCAGCGGCGCTTGATGGCGGGCTTTATGACAATGTGCCGGTGGAACCCCTGCGCGCCATTGAAGCGGCGGGCGGGCGCAGCCTCGTTCTTCTCACCCGGCGCTACCCGCGCCTGCCGGAGGTGAAGGGCCGGGTTTACGTCCAGCCCTCGAAAACGCCGCCCGTCACGCAGTTCGATATCACGAATGGCGCGGGCATTCGCGAGGCTTATGAAACCGGCCTGATGGATGGAGAAGCTTTTGCGCGCAGCTTCAGCCGTAAAACCCCTCCGCCGGGGTGATGCGCGCCTGCGCGGCGAGGCGGATGCCCGCATTTGCCGCGCCATAGCCCTTGTAGCCGTTGCGTTCGATGATCTCGAAGAAAAACCCGCCTTCGAGCGTTGTGGTATAGGCCTGATAGAAGCTGCCATCCGTGTCGCGGTCATAAAGGATGTCGAGGGCCTTCAGGGCGTCGATTTCCGCCAGCGAAAGGTCGCTGCGCGCCTCAAGATCGTCGTAATAATTCTCCGGCACCGCGAGCATCTCGACCCCGGCGGCGACAAGCTGCGCGACACTCCGGCGGATATCCTGCGTCGCGAGCGCGATATGCTGGACGCCGGAGCCGAAAAAATCCGTCAGAAACCGGGCGGACATCGTGCGGTGGCTCTGCGAGCCGTTGAGCACCAGCCGCAGGCCGCCCCCGGCCTCGATGCCGCTTTCAATGACTTGGCTCTGCACCACGCCGCCGGGGTCCATCACCGCCTGGCTCGGGGTTTTGCTCGCCTTGAACAGCGAGGTATAGAACAACAGCCAGGTGAGCATTTCCTCATATTGCATCGATTGGGAAATGTGATCGACCTTTTCAAGCCCACCGCCCGGCGCGCGCTCGCCCGTGGGGAGAAAATCCACCTCCGCCCAGCCGCCGAGCGGTGAGGCATCATCGACAAAATACAACAGGCTGCCGCCCAGCCCGCGCATGGCCGGGATATCAAGCTCGCCCGGCCCCACCGCGCCCTTATGCGGCGTGTCGAGCAAGGCCTCCGCGCGTTTGATGATCGCCCCGGCATCGGGCACGCGCAACCCGAGCGCGCAAACCGATGTTCCATGCGTGATCTGGTAGGAATGCGCGAAACCGTCCGGGTCGCTGTTCAGCACGAAGCGGATATCCCCCTGCTGCCAGAGCGCAACATCCTTCGAGCGATGCTGGCCGACGCGCGCAAAGCCCATGGCGCGCAACAGCGCCTCGAATTTTGCCCGCCCGCCGTCATCCAGCGTGAATTCCACGAATTCCACCCCAAGAACCGGCGCAGGCGCGGGCATGGGCCTTGCGCCCGAAAGCGTGCGGCCCGTCTGGCGGGCGGCATCATCCAAAAGCGCGATCAGCGAGCGATGGCCATCGAGCGCCACCGAGCGGGCGGAACCGGCACGGAACCGGTCATTGAAAATCTCGAGGCTGAGATAACCATCATAACCCGTGGTGGTGAGCGCATCCATGAAGCCCGCAAGGTCGAAATCACCCTGCCCCGGCAGGCAGCGCCAATGGCGGCTCCAGGAGAGGTAATCCATCTGGAGTTTGGGCGCATCGGCCACCTGAACAAGAAAAAGCTTCTCCTTCGGGATATTGCGGATGGCCGCCCCATCGAGCCCGCGCGCAAGGCTATGGAATGTATCAAGCACAAGCCCGACAGAGGGGTGATCCGCGCGGCGCACGATCTCCCAGGCGTCGCGGTAATCGAAAATATGCCGCCCCCAGGCCAAAGCCTCATAGCCGACCTTGAGGCCGCGCGCCCTGGCCCGCTCCCCCAGCTCGGCGAAATCCGCCGCGAGCCGGTCAAGCCCGCCCTGCGCATCGGGCGCGACGCTGGAACAGACGAAGAGAAGCTCGGTGCCAAGCTCCTGCAACAGGTCGAATTTCCGCTCCGCCCGGTCAAAGGTGCGGCTGCGCCGTGCCTCCGGCATGCCTTCGAAATCCCGGAAGGGCTGGCAGGTGATGATGGTGAGGCCAAGATCATCACAGATGGTGCGGATATCACGCGGCGTGCCGGGATAGGCGATGAGATCATTCTCGAAAATCTCGACCGCGCGAAACCCGGCCGCCGCAATCGCACCCAGTTTTTCGAGCAAGCCGCCGGAAAGGCACACTGTTGCGATCGAGGTTTTCATGCTTCATCCTGATGCGTTACAGGGGTGTTCTGAGTATCTGATTCCCTTTGTTATAGCATGGCTTGAAGCAAAGGCTTCACGTCGTCCCCTCAAGAATTTCGGCAAGTCGCAGCGGGCTTGGCGTCGCGTGATAAAACAGGGTGTAGAGATTACGGGTGATCGCGCTCAGATCTTCCTGAAAAAACGATGGATAGAGCACCTTGCCCAGCCACCACAGGCCCGGCAGGCGGTTGATGGAGGCCGGAAAATCGAGCCAACTGAAGGGGGCATCCGGTGCCAGATGAACCCGCCCCCTCGCAACCGCCTTGACCGGCTGCCAGGCGGCATCCTGCATCACCCGCGCTTTGAAGCTTCTGTCCGGCGTGATGATGATATCCGGGTTCCAGCCCCGCACTTCGGCAAGGCTTACCGTTTTCAGCCCCGGATCAGACATGGTGGCAACAAGATCAGCCCCCATGAAGCGCAGGGTTTCGGTGGCCAGAGCCATGCTTCCCGCCGTTTCTAGCCCGGTTGCGCCGCGTGCGTAATAAACACGCGGGCGCGGGCCTTTTGGCAGATTGGCGAGCCGCATGCGGCAGGCTTGCAGCGTCTCTTCGCAGACCCGCGCCAGTTCCGCCGCGCGTGAGGGCCGCCCGAGCAGCGCGCCAAGCTGGCGAAAGGTTTCGGGCAAGGCTTCGAGCCGCCCGTCAAACACCGCATAAGGAATGGCGGTATGCTCCTGAATGCGGCTGGCGGTTTCGAGCATGAGGGGGTTCAAAAGCCCGATATCGAGCACCAGATGCGGCAAAAGCTTGAGCAAACCCTCAAGATACAGGCTGCCATCGGCGCGAAGAAGGCGGCCAAGCTCGGGTTTCGCCGCGCTCCCCGCACCCAGAAACGCTTGTTCAGTGGCCGCCAGCGCGCGCGGCCAGCCCGGCATCATCTCCGGTGCCAGCGCGTTCAGCATCAGGGCGGCGGGCATGCTCGCCGGAAAAACGCGCGTGATCGCCCCCGGCAGCTCAAATGCGCGCCCTGCACCATCGCGCATCGACGCCGAGCGCGCCGACAATGGCATGAGCGCCGCAGATACACCCAGTAGAACCACGCGACGATCCGGAACCCTATCTCTATTATTGTGAGGACAGAGGCGGGCGCGAGACCGCCGTCCTTTCAGATCATCACCAGCCTGCACGAAGACTCCATCCAGAAAATCCGCTTTCAGAGCGATGCCCGACTTGACGGAACCAGGCAACCGCTCTAGAGCGTTTCCGACCTGATTGAATCAGGTCGGTCGCTCTATCTTCTTGTTTTTATCGCATTTTCTTCGATCAACCGGCAACCACTTGATCGGAAAATGCTCTAGAGCGTTTCCGGCGAAGATTGAATCACCTGAAACGCTCTATCTTCTTGCTTTATCGCAGTTTCGCTTCGCGGACCTACGGTTCTTCACGCGAACCGGTATCCACTTCGCTTGAAAATGCTCTAGCAGGCTGTTGAAAAAGGCGGTTCCTGTCCCCGTCATTGCGACCGCGAGCGAAGCGTGGCGGGAAGCAATCCAGACTTTCTTCCGCTTTTTGCCGCCTCTGCGGACAGCGGCGGAATTTTATTTGGATTGCCACGTCGCTCCGCTCCTCGCAATGACAGCCTCGGCGTTTTTCAACAGCCTGCTAGAGCACGTTTGGTTTTGACGGAATCAAAACCGTGCTCTATCTTCTTGTTTTATCGCATGTTGTTAGGCAAAACCGGTTCCTGTCCCCGCCTTCGCGGGGACAGGCTTTAATCGAAACATGCTCCAGGTGGGAAGGAGCAACGCGGAACACCGCAAACTTGCGCCGCTTTTCATGCTTTTCAAACCAGCCTGAAGCTTGATGCTGTGAGAGCAAGCCCTGCATCCAGATTGGCGATTTTCAGGGCAGCACCTTGCCCATTACCGTCACTGTCATAATAAAGCGCGCCTGTTGTGGCATCATAGATCATCTGAGCCAGGGAAGAGGATCCTGCATCAGCATTGCCGATGCGAAAGCTTGCCGACGAGAGAGAGCCTGCAGATTTCCCGTTTTCCAAAGCCGAGAAGATGGCCCTCGAAAGTTGAATCGTATCAGACCCGACCTCAAAATCCGTGATGCTGTCAAGGGTGTCCGCATCAGGTTCATCATCGAAAACAAAGCTGTCACGCCCCGCACCGCCTGTCAGAATATCATTGCCAAGGCCGCCTCTGATGATATCCGCGCCTGCACCACCATTCAGGCGGTTGTCAAATTCGTCGCCGGTGAGCCTGTCATTGAATGCAGAGCCGATGATGTTTTCGATGGAGACATAGGTATCACCGGCAGCATCCCCCTTGTTCGACGTCAGTCTTGCACCGAGTGAAGCCGTTACACCCGAGCGCGCATCCGAATAACTGGCCGTATCATTGCCCTCTCCACCATTCAGCATGTCAGCTCCGACACCACCACGCAGAATATCATTGCCACCCTCACCGTTGAGAGTGTCGTTGCCACCGCCACCGGCAATGACATCATTGCCAGCGCCTGCATCAATGCGGTTGACATTGGCATCCCCTGTCAATCTGTCATGATAGGCAGACCCGATGATGTTTTCGAACTGGGTTGCCTGATCTCCCGTTGCATCTCCTCCCAGAACCCGGGCCGACTTCGATGCACGCAGCGTGACATTCACAGCCTTGCCAGACCCGGCATAGGAGAGCGTGTCAATGCCCGCACCTCCAGCCAGTATGTCTGCACCCGCCCCACCTTCGATGATATCGGAGCCGGAATTGCCGTTCATGACATCATTTCCCGCGCCGCCCCATAGCCTGTCGTTCCCGGCACCCCCGCTGAGCTTGTCAGCTCCCGAACCGCCTGCAACCGCATCATCGCCATTGCCACCCTTGAGGTCATCATTGCCGACGCCGCCATCCAGAGTGTCATCGCCGGAACCACCGATGAGGCTGTCATCGCCCGCGCCGCCAATGATCACATTCGCGGTGGTATCTCCCGTCAGCATGTCGTTGTAAGCCGACCCTGTGATATTCTCGAATTGCGTGGCCACGTCACCATCAGCATCGCCATTGGAAACAAGGGCGACGAGGCCGGTGCGGAGCCTGACATTCACTCCGGCGCCCGAGCCTGCATACACTCCGGCGCCCGAGCCTGCATAAGAGAGTGTGTCAATCCCCCCGCCACCGGTCAGGATATCTCCACCCGCCCCGCCTTCGATATAATCATCACCGGCATCGCCCTGAAGGATATTGTTCCCGGCGCTGCCGATCATGGTATCGGCATAAGCCGTGCCGCGAATATTCTCGATGCTGGTCAGGCTATCAAGCGCACCGAACCCATCCTTCACCGTGTTGGCGGCAACGCCGTTCACAGCCACCGAAGAGAGATTGGCGATGATACCGGTGGTGCCACCGAAATCGGCATCGTTGTTATACTCGGCCCAGTCACTTCCATCCCCTCCTTTGAGGACGTCAGCCCCGCCAAGACCACGGAAATAATCCGTATTCGTGCTGCCTGTAAAATCGTCGATCAGCATCGTGCCACGCGCACGCTCGATACCCGTAACGGTATCTGTGTTGCCGAACTGGTCTCGCACGGTGCCGGCCGCGAAGTCCACGACCCAGCCCATGGTGCCGCGCTGCTGGATGCTGGCATCATCCGCCCAGCCTGCAAATACACCCGAACCATAAGCCTGAATGGTGTCGATACCAGCGCCGCCATCAATAACGTCATTCCCTTCAAACCCTCTGAAGGTATTGTCTTCGGCATTGCCCGTGAGTGTATCAACCAATTGCGTGCCATAGGCATTTTCGATGCTGGTCAAGGTTTCGATGTTACCGAAAGCATCTGTCTGGATATTCTGGCTGAGATTGACAGTCACGCCAGAGCTGGCGCCATGATAGACGTCGGAATAATGTGAAACGCCATCAACCCCGTTGCCGCCATCAAAGCTGTCCTGACCTGCACCACCAGCGAGGGTGTCATTACCATCAAGGCCATGGAGGGTGTCGTTGCCGCCGCCACCGGACAGGGAATTGTCAAGGTCATTGCCGGTCAGGCTGTCCGCGAAACCGGTGCCTGCGATATTCTCGAAACGTCTGCCATTTGCGGCATCCTCGATCAGGATTTCGGTATTGCCAAACCCGTCTGTTGCCGACAGGGTCGAAAGGTTGACTGTTACGCCCTGCGTGCTGCCCGCATCCTTGTCTCTGGAATAATCAATCTGGTCAGTGCCCTTGCCTGCCCGATAGGTATCCGCACCGCCAAGCCCGCGACAGGAGGAATAGCCATCGAGGGCATCCGTGCCGATAAAGGTGTCGGCGTTGTTTGTTGCGGCGACACGCTCGATATTCGAGAAGGTGACGGTATCGCCATATGCGCCGGTGATTTTACCGGTTGTGAAATCAACGACGGCACCTTGCGAGGGCGCGGGGCCATTATTGGCGCTTCCGTCATGACGGGTGAGCATCAACAGGTCAAAACCGGCACCACCATCAACGTTATCAGCACCGGCATTGGTGCGAAATGAATTTTCGGAAGCATTTCCAACAAAGGTATCGGCAAAATTGGTGCCGGAGCCGCCTTCGATCGAGGTCATGCTTTCCGTGTTGCCAAAAGCGTCCCTGTAAACGCCTGTGGCAAGGTTCATCAGAATGCCGCTTGTGCCGGTGCCGTTGGTATCAACACCCAGCCAGTCCCAGCCTGCGCCGCCATCATACGTATCGACACCGCTGCCGCCAATAAGTTCATCATCCCCCGCGCCGCCATTGAGAATATCATTGCCCGAACCGCCATAAAGATAATCGGCACCCTCATTGCCATCAAGCGTGTCATTCCCGCCATTGCCATAAAGCGTATCACTGCCAGAGCGCCCGGAAAGCACATCATCGCCGCCCGTTCCCACAAGCGTGTCATTGCCATCCGTGCCATTGATAACAGAGCCGAGGCCGCTGACCGAGAATTTTGCAATGTAAACATCGACACCATCAGAGTTTATATCATCCGCGCTGCTCAAGGCTGAATAGCTGACGGCGATCGAACCATCCTTCAGGAACATGATGAAGGGGAGCCCGTCTCCGAAAGAGCCCCCCAATGAAATTTCGGGCCCATTCGGGCTACCATTCGTGTTGTAATGGCGCAATCTGGCATCCGGCAGGCCATTGGTCAGCAATTCATAGCCGACGAGAAGAGATCCGTCAGGCAGGATCTCAAGCGAGGAGGGCCATGTGCCATTGCTTTGCGCATTGACACCCGAACCGTCGATCGTTGTCAGCAGAACGGTGCCAGCCCCGTTGATGCGGTAAAGCCGCAATTGATCCGTGCTTTTGACCCAGTTGCCATTGCCATCATAGCTGCCGACCTCGTAATCAACCAATGCATAAAGGTTGCCCGCAGCGTCTGTTTTGAGAATGACCTTGTTGATGGTCGCCCCCGCTGCTGCGGGAAGTGCTATCTGAACAGGAGACGACTGGCCAGGGAGCAGGATATTCAGGCATGGTGTCGTTGCATGATTGTCCTGAGAATAGGATTGCGTCTTCCAGACCTGAGCGGCCTGATTGTTGAAAACTGCATTGTCGGGGGTTGAAAAATATGCAAAATCATACCCATAGCCAGGCAATGACGTCGTCGTTTCCTGAAGGGCACCTGTGGCGCTGTAATCACGGATGACTGCACCAGTGCCTTGCTGCGAATACGCAACCTTGTATCCTCCTCCCGCAGCAGCGGGAACGGCAACAAGAGCTGACAGATATGTTTGCTCACCGGCGGCCGTCCCTCCGATCGTTTCGGCATCCCCGAGCAAGGCACCTGTGGCCGAATAGCGCTGCAAAACCACCACGGCACTGCCCGGCTCTCCGGCAACTCCCTCCTTTCTGGCTGCATAAGCAAAGACCAGGGTTCCGTCACTCTGTGCAATGACCGTGTAATTTTGGTCATAAACAAATCCGGCCGACTGTTCTGGAAGCGCAAAGGAGAGTTCTGCACCTGTCGGCTCGCCGGTTGCTGAAATCACACGCGCGAGAATGGTTGTTTCAACCGCACTCGTGCCGTCAAGATTGGAGGTTGAGGTATAAAAGGCAATAAAGGATCCATCAGCCTGTTTGACAAGCGCTCGCCCGATCTCGTGCCTGTCATGTGTCGTATTGACCTGCTGTTCCTGATTCAATGACGTCAATGCCATTATTGATTCCTCCTGAAATGCCATGGATTGAAAAATCTGAATTAGCGGGCTGCTGAAAAACGCTGAGGCTGTCATTGCGAGGAGCGGTGCGACGTGGCAATCCAGATAAAATGCCGCCGGTGCTATCCGTAAAGGCGGCAAAAAAAGCGGAGGAAAGTCTGGATTGCTTCCCGCTACGCTTCGCTCGCGGTCGCAATGACGGAGAGGTAATCCCCCCGCGAACTAACCGGGTTTAAAAGTAGAATTTTCTCACAAGGATTTCGGAGAAGATTCCGATGAAGACATCACGATTTAGAGCATTTTCCGATCAAGTGGTTGCCGGTTGATCGAAGAAAATGCGATAAAAACAAGAAGATAGAGCGGCTGACCTGATTCAATCAGGTCGGAAACCGCTCTAGCGACGCGCAGATCATGGCGATCCTGCGGCAGGCGGAGGAAGGCATTCCGGTAGCGGAGCTATGCCGGGAGCATGGCATGAGCGATGCCAGCTTCTATAAATGGCGGGCGCGGCTTGGCGGCATGGATGCCTCGATGGTGGCGCAGATGAAGAGTATGGAGGACGAGAACCGGCGGCTGAAGAAGATGTATGCGGAATTGAGCATGCAGAACGATCTGCTGAAGGAAGCGCTTGGAAAAAAGCGCTGAGGCCGTCTCAACGGAATACCAAAGGTCATTAACAATGACTCTTTGGTATTCCGTCCTGAATTTATCAAGCCATTGACTGCATTTGATAAATTCAGGGTCTTCAAAGGCCCCATGCGTCAGCATCCGGGGCCTTTGGTATAAGGAGATGGCCATGCAAGCCGTTCAGAACCACACCATCAGCGTGGCGCTCGCCTGCCGGACGTTCGGGGTAAGCGAGACGTGCTATCGTTATGGACGCAAGCTCGACAGTAAGAACGAGGAGATTGCCGACTGGCTGCTGCGCCTGACGGCGGCCAGGAAGACATGGGGTTTCGGCCTGTGTTTTCTCTATCTGCGCAACATCAAGGGCTTTGGCTGGAACCACAAGCGGGTTTACCGCATCTATCGCGAGCTGGAGCTGAATCTCAGGATCAAGCCCAGGAAGCGCCTGGTGCGGGAACGACCCGAGCCACTGGTGGTGCCAAAGGGACATTAAAAGAAAAGAAATATTCATATATCAATCAAAAAATGAAAGCCAGTGGTTATGATGGTAATGTTTGTAAAGACCTACTTGCTCAATTTATTTGGTCCGCTTTTGAAATCATCAAATGCGACGAATATGTTTTGTATGGTCCGGTGATGTGGTGGAAGAGCAATCATATTGCCGACAAAAAATTCCTTATGGGGCATATTTGCAATCGAAAAGATTTTAATACAAATTCAAATAGTGGAATTTTATTGGCCCATTGGCTAAATAAGAATGAGGTAAATCATTCATTGACATGCAATACCGATGAAATAAATATTTGTTACGATATAAAGAAAAAAACTCCTTTATTAGTGATTTACTGAATCAATACAAAATTAAAATTGACAAAACAGATTTAAAAACTCCGGAAGCCGGAGAACTAGGTTTGATGTTTTCTACATCTTCCACCCTGGATAGTTTAAACGGGGGCCTATTTAATCGAATTACGTACAGAACGGAATTGGTAACGAGCGCCGGTTTAAAGATGTCTAAACTCACCAAAGACAATGTGAAATTGCTTTCAGTGATTCAATGTGTCAATAGCTATCGACCCGAAAATTATTATGAAATTGATGTGGTCATGAAATCGGCGGACAAAGCCATGGCATACAAATCTGATTTTCAATTGCTGGAAGACTGTTTTATTTATACGATGATATCTAATAAAACAAAATGTCTCTCGAATGCGACATTAGAAAATGAATTGTGTTTTTTGCAAAATACAGTTGCCGATGGCCTTTTAACTCCTGCACAAAACATTCATCCATTGCTTGCTTTATGGAAAGCTGTATTGAGTGAAGTACAATCCGGAAGCAAGACCGAATACAATCCAAATTGGAAATATGGACTCCACCAAATCGAAACCGAAATCAATATAAGAATTCAGACGGGAACTTACGACAAGAAAGGAAATCCGAAATTCAAGAAGAAATATTCCACACTGGACGAAAATATTGATTTGCTAAAAAGTGAATTGAAAAGTTTTTTTGAAAAGAATATTCAACCAAAACTTTTTTTCTACGAATTAGTAAAATAATAAAATAAATACGATAGACACTTTATGCATTATATGCAATCATCTTTTCTTCATTGAAGAAGGGGGTTGCAGACAATGGTTTCACCGAGACTTATAGCCAAAATCGAATCAGAAGAGCCTACGGCCCGTTTGGCGGTGCTGATTGATGCTGACAATGCACAGGCATCCGTCATTGACGGTATCCTGGCGGAAGTGGCACGGTTCGGAGAGGCAACCGTAAAACGTATCTATGGCGACTTCACTTCTTCCAATAGTTCATCCTGGAAGAAAGTCCTCCAAAAATATGCCATCAAGCCAGTGCAGCAGTTCGCCTACACCACAGGCAAGAACGCCACAGATAGCACGCTCATTATTGATGCAATGGATTTGCTCTACACTCGGAAGTTTGATGGGTTCTGTCTGGTAACGAGCGACAGCGACTTTACGGGACTGGCAACCCGCATTCGGGAAGAAGGGCTAACGGTTCTGGGCTTTGGAGAGCAGAAGACCCCAGACGCATTCCGTAATGCTTGCCACAAGTTCATCTTTACCGAAGTGCTGCGTCCGCCAGAAATCATTGTACAGAACCACAAGGCAGAAGCTACGCCTGCATCAGCAAAGACCGCTACGCCTCCAATCCCTGCCCCAGCAGTGAATACACCACCGAAATTCCCCAAGAAATTCGTGCTGGATGCTTTGGAGCAGTCATCCGATGAAAGCGGATGGGCGCACCTGGGAACATTCGGTAGCTACTTGACCAAGCTGCAATCTGATTTCGATTCCCGTTTGTATGGCTATAAAAAGCTGTCTGACTTGGTGAAGGCAAGAACAGACCTGTTTGTAACGGAAGAACGGACGGCTCCCGGTCAAACGATGAAGAACCTGTATCTACGAGCAAAGTAGAACAACAGCACACAAAGAAAAACCCCAGATTCAACACCTGGGGTTTTTTGTTGCCCGGTCCAGCTTGGACCCCTCAAATTTCTTCAACCGGAATTCGGAGGGGCTTGAGATAGAGCACGGTTTTTTTTGAAGCTCAGGCCTTCGGCGTGCACAAACAGCCAGACAGTTTTCTGGTGTGTCCTGATGCCACGTGCAGCCAGTTCGGTCGTCAGCTTGTGAAGGGTGAACGGACCTGACTTGATGCGCTCGCGTAGCCAGTCTGCATTGGCTCCGGCCAGAACCGCCTTCTTGTGACCGCCCATCTTACCCGGCTTCAATTCACCCGTTTCGCGTCGTAATACCAAAGGTCATTAACAATGACTCTTTGGTATTCCGTCCTGAATTTATCAAGCGATTGACTGCATTTGATAAATTCAGGGTCTTCAAAGGCCCCATGCGTCAGCATCCGGGGCCTTTGGTATTACATCGAGCGCTACAACCGGACGGTCCGACACGAATGGCTCGGATGCTTTATATTCGATACCATTAAGGAGGTGCAGGATCATGCCACACGCTGGCTCTGGACATACAACAACGACAGACCCAATATGGCAATCGGCGGCATCACGCCGAGGCAGAAACTGAAAATGGCAGCCTAAATTCTACGGTTCGGCCCCGTTAAAAACGGGAGGATTACCCACTGTCATTTCGACGATCTGGCTGTTCTGCTTGTCCAGATAGTCATTGAGGGAGACGGTATCGGTTGGATTCTTCGCCTCCCGGATCACCACGCGCGGACAGGGGCGATCCTGGTCTACGAAATAGGGCAGCAACCGCTCCACCACGACACGGCTGATGGTTTCCAGCTTCTTGTCGGGGAATCTGACCGACTTGATGCCCGAAATCTCGACGATTGCGCCGGTCGCCTGCGCCCGGGACGGGCCTTCCTTTTCATCGACGATGATTTCCTTGTCCAAGCCCATCCTGAAAGAACGGTCACGGAAGGCATCACCGTCGGCGAAGGTACTGGATACTTTCACCCGGTCAAAATATTTCAGGCAGGTGAAGCGGCCAAATCCCTTGCCACCATCCGTGATTTTCTGCTCGGTGTAGAGGGTGTCGAAAGCGTCCCGGTTGGTCTTGGTGAAGCCAATGCCGTTGTCCTTGACCCTGAAACCATCGACATCCTCAAGGTGGTCGATCATGTCGGCCTGCGCGTTTCGGAGAACTTCGATCTCGACCAAGCCGTTTTGTATGCCCTTGGCGTCAATGGCCTGAATCGCATTTACGATCAGCTCGACAAGCGGTGTGTATATATTCGTGCCGGAGCGGATATTCTCGACCAGCCGCTTGACGTTGACATTGCTCATTCCAGATCCCCTCGCAGAGTGGACGAGCTATGTTTTATCAGACTGGCACTCTTCGGATCATAGACATAGCCGGTGATCGTGCCATCCTTGATCTTCTCCACTGCGTCGTCGATCACAAACAGAGGCACGAGGAACCATTCGCGCGGGATGACTGGGTTACCGAACCTATCCTTGATATCGATGTCGAGCCGGGCCGGGTCGAAGATGCGGTGGATCAGGTTTTCCAGCTTGATGCGGCTAATATTGAACAGCTTATAGGTCGCCACGATCTCCACATCCGCCAGCAGAAAGGTCGGGTCCAGCCTGGCATTGGCGATGCGCTTGGCGACATCCCCGCCGGTGACGCCGATCTTGTGAACGAGGTCGCGGTTGGCGGCGACGATGGGGTTATCCGACTGGCTGCGCAGGACATAGATCGCGCCGCTGGCCAAGTCGTCGACTTCGCTTTCGCCAGCGAACAGCGGCCCGGCGCTGGGTTCCGACACGCGGCGGCTGGTCTCGTCCTTATAGAGCGCGCGTTGCAGGGAACGGAGCAACAGGTCGCTCTCTGTGCCGTTGGAATAGATGACGCGAAGGCGGGCGTCGGTTTCGCCGTTGGGCGCTTTGAAGAAGTCGCCGACTTCGGCGACGTAGGCGACCTGGCCGCCAAGGATGAAAAACTCGCCGGCCTTGATGTCGGTTTTCAGGAAACCGGCGTCCTTGCGGATCGGCTGGGTGATGCGGGCGCCGCTATCGAGGTCGTTCTGAACAGCGGTGAACAAGGGCTTAAAGCGGTCGAAATCCTCGCACCGTTCGCGGTTGGCGATTTCCTCGGTGGCGCGCTTTTCGGCGCTGGTGCGGACATGGCGAAGATCGGTGATGTCCGTCGCGCCCGCCGCGCCCGCCAGCTCGGCGAGCAATTCATCGTCGTCCATCACCTCGGCTGGCGCGGCGGCACCTGCCTTCGGGCCCGCGATCAATCCCTGATGATCGAGGGGCGTGAGAAGGGTGCGGGACTCTTCGAGCCCGCGCAGCCGGTCGAGCCGCACCGCGTAAAGCCGCTCGAAGATATCGCGCCCTTCCCCATGCATCGGCGGGCGGCCGTGGCTTTCAACGAAACGCTGGATCTCCTCGAATCCGGCGACGATGCGTTCCTCACGCGCAGACAGACCACCCTTTTTCTCAGGGGCGGCGAAGTCGTCGAGTTCGGCACGCAGTTCATCAAGGTCGAGGTCACTCATAGCGGCCCTCATCCTTGAAGCGCACGAAGGCGGCGGCCCCCTCGGCCATCCGCTTTTCCCATGCGTCTGTCGAGCTGATGGACGGCAACCGCCCGCGTTCCCTCTTGAACCTGACGGCGCGTACGGCCAGGTCTTTCGCCTCTTCCGGCGTCAGGCTGGTGCGCTTTGCGGCGATGGCCGCCGCGACCTGTTTCAGGCTATCCTCGCTCATCGTCTTGGCGAGGATGGCATAGGCTTCGCCAAACGGATTGATGCGATCGATCAAGTCGATGTCGAGTTCGCGCACGTCCATCGCAAACTTGCGGACACCATCGATCAGCGCCGTGTTGGCAATCGGCTCGCGACCGTCATCGCCAAGCGCGATCTGCTTGGCCTGCTGTGTCAGGTTGAGAGCGGCGATGGCGTGTTGGCGCACGGCCTCCTGATCCTCTTCGTTCAGCTCAGGGTATTTGTCCTTGATGATCTTGCCCATGCGAACCTGCGTCAGTTCCTCGGGTACAAGTTCCTCGTCGAACAGGCCTCGCTCGATGGTGGTCTTGTCCTGCACGAAGGCCGCGATCACCTCGTTCAAATCCTCGTGGCAGATGCGGGCCGCTTTCTCGCTCCTGGGCTCTGCAAGGCCCTTGATCTCAATCTGGAAAACCCCGCGCTCCTCATGGAAGCCGACATTGCACTTGTCGGGCTGATAGCCGCCTTCGCCATAGTCGAAGCCGGGCGTCGCCTCGTTGGTCGGGTTCTTGGGCTTGAACTCGAAGCGCGGCGCAAGCACCTGCTCCATGAGCAGGCTGGCGGCGATGGCCTTCAACGTGTCGTTGACGGCCTCGGTCACGGCGTCCTCGGCGGCGTCGGGTTCAGCAATCAGGTTGGTGAAGCGGGCGCGGGCCTTGCCCGGCGCATCGCGGGTGGCGCGTCCGATGATCTGCACAATCTCGGTCAGGCTGGACCGATAGCCGACCGTCAGCGCGTGCTCGCACCAAATCCAGTCGAAGCCTTCTTTCGCCATGCCGAGCGCGATGATGATGTCCACATGGTCGCGGTTGTTCTTCTGCGACGGGTCTTTCAGCGCAGCCGATACGCGTTCCCGCTTGTTCGTGTCGTCATCGACGAGATCGGCGATGCGCAGCGTGCGTCCATCCGCCGTTTTGACCAGTTGGAAGCCGGTGGCGGGGTCGGTGCCCTGCCATTGGCCCAACGCCTCAAGGATATGCTCTACCTCCCTGATCTTGTCCTTCGTGCTCTCACGCGAATTGACGCTCGGGATATGAATGATGGTCTTCTCGGCGGGGTCGAGGACGTTGAGGATGTCGTCCGCGTAGGAGCCGGAATAGAAGAAATAGCCGATGTCGAGTTGCTTCAGATATTCATAGCCGTTGAGTTGCTCGTAATAGGTATAGGTGACAGAATCGAACTTGCTCTCGTCCTGCGGCGCGAGCACGGCTTCGGCATCGCCACGGAAATAGGAGCCGGTCATCGCCACGACATGCACCTTGTCGCGAGCGATGAAATCGCCGAGGTGCAGGCCGAGCTTGTTGTCGGGATTGGCCGAGACGTGGTGGAACTCGTCCACCGCGATCAACCGGCCATCGAACGCCTCGACACCGAACCTGTCCACGGCGAAGCGGAAGGTGGCATGGGTGCAGACCAGCACCTTGTCGTCGCTCTCAAGGAACGCGCCGACCGAATTGACCTTGCCGCCATTGTCGGAGCCGGGCGCGTCGCACAGGTTCCATTTCGGCTCGACCCGCCAATCGGCCCAGAACCCGAACCGGCTCAACGGTTCGTCATGGAAGCTCGCGCCGATGCTCTTTTCCGGCACGACGATGATGGCCTGCTTCAGCCCCTGATTGGCGAGCTTGTCAAGCGCGATGAACATGAGCGCGCGGCTCTTGCCCGACGCGGGCGGTGACTTGATGATGAGATATTGCTCTCCCCGCTTCTCATAAGCGCGCTCCTGCATCGGCCTCATGCCAAGCGCATTGGCCTTGGTCGAAGCGCCATTGCGGGCATAGGAGACGGATACGGAGGGGACAGCGCGCTTACTGGCAATATTGGTCATTCTGAATCATCCTTCGCCAATTCGCGCTCGATCTGCTCGATGCTCGGCAGGCTGGTTTGCAATTCGGCGGGCAGGGACTGAGTGAGCTTGTATTCGGCGATACCCATCGGCTGGGATTTATCGCCCAGCGCATATTCGACCACCACCTCGTTCTTGCTCTTGCATAAAAGCAGGCCGATGGTCGGATTGTCGTGCTCGGCTTTCACCTGGCGATCCACCGCCGTCAGGTAAAAGCCTAACTGCCCCAGATGCTCGGGCTTGAATTTCCCGGCCTTGAGTTCGATCACCACATAGCAGCGCAATTTGAGGTGATAGAATAGCAGGTCAATGAAAAAGTCATCGTCCCCCACCTCCAGCAACACTTGCCGCCCGACGAAGGCAAATCCCGCGCCGAGTTCCAAAAGAAATTCGGTGACATGCCGCACCAGCGCATGTTCGATGTCGCGTTCCTGAGCCTCGTCCGTCAGGCCGAGAAAATCAAAGCGATATGGATCTTTCAGGGATTCGCGCGCCAGATCGGATTGCGGCTTGGGCAGGCGGGTGTCGAAGTTCGTCACTGCCTTGCCGGATCGCTCCAGCAGGCGTGTTTCGATATGAATGTTCAGGACATTGCGCGACCAGCCGTTGGCGATGGCGCTTTGCGCGTAGGCCAACCGTTGTTCGGGGCCTTTCAACTTGGTCAAAAGCACCAGATTATGGCCCCAGGGCAATTGTCCAACAGCCTGTTGGACAATTGCCTCATCCGGCCATGCCTCAGCGAAAGCACGCATATACATAAGGTTAGCACGAGAAAACCCCTTCATATCCGGGAAGGCCGCGCGCAGGTCCGTCGCCAGCCGTTCGATGACCTTGGCACCCCAGCCCTGTTCGGCCTGCCGGATCAGAATGTCCCGGCCGATCTGCCAGTAGAGCGAGACCAGTTCGCGGTTCACCGCCAGCGTGGCGCGCTGTTGAGCGGTGTGGATGCGGGTTTTCAACTCGGCCAGCCAATCGGCGTAACCAGCGGGCGGCGTGGTCAGGTGCGTGGGGCGGTCTGTCATGATGCCCGCCCTCTTCCCGCGCGGCCTGCACGCTTGGGCGCGGTTGATGCAGTCATTTTGGTATAAAGATCAAACAGCCTTTCCAGCCGCTCGGTATCGTTGCGGAAGCGGCGACCGATATAGATGCGCTCCAATACCTCGTCATTGCGTTCATGGGCTTCGCGCAGGTCGGCGGGCATGGCCTCGGGGTCATACAAATCCGCGATGGTGGCGGGGAAATGCGCCTCGCGCGCGAGCAGGATGTCTCCGGCGCAGCGGGTCAGGTCGGCCTTCATCTTCTCGGTGAGGGTGGGGACGGGGAAGGTGTTCCAGCCCAGCGTGTTGGAGTAGGAAAATCGCATTTCCAATCGCACGCAGACCGTGCCGATCCAGACCCAATGCAGGCGTGAGGCGATGAGCGCCATATTCCAGAGAGGGGCATCATAGAGAGCAAAGCATTTATTTGACGCTATATATTCAGAAGGAAGATAATCACATGGCAAATATTCACGATTTTCAGAGCTAACTCCGGAAACAAAGATGGCATTGTGTTGCGATACACCGCCGATCTGAACAAAGCGATGAGGTCGCTTCGCAAAGTCCCGTGTCGAGCCTGCTGGCGACTGCAACCTGTTTTCCGAAACGAGCGCAAGGCGCTTTGCGATGAAAACGCATTCCGTTGCAGCCTTCGCGTCCCCATCCTCTATCCAGAGGCAGTACCGGAGCTTGCCATTTATCAGCTCCTCGGAGCCAACAAATCGTCTTACGTACCTGCGCGTCTGTGGGTCTTGTCGAAGTTGGTTGGCTTCTTCAACGCTGAGGAATAAGTGCCCCCCATCGCGCGGCATATTGCCGAACAGCATAGTTGACTGAGGTCCAATGGGGCTACTTGCCTTTTGTATGACATTGGCCCTGTTGGGCACGAGATACGGGCCAATTATGCCGCATTCACGGACTAGACCTCCATCGTCAAAGAGCCACTTCTGCTTCGCGGATTTACGGCCAAGACCTATAATGATGACGGTGACACCAGCATTGTGGCTAGCGAGATTGCTCCATTTAAACGGAGTGTGAGCGAAGCGGATCTCAATTTCATGTTGAAATGCAACTGGCCAGATTTCAGAGGCCTGCTGACCTTGGCAGATACTATTCGTTGTCACAAATGCAGCAACTGCGTCCGGAACTTGTCCTGCGTAATCGAGATAGCGAGCGACCCAGCCGGAAACATAATCAGTCGTCTTGGCTAAATGAGGGAATTTGGTCCACGCGCTCGCCAGCTCTTCTTTTTGTTCGGTTGTCTGCCACTTGCTGCCTTTGTAGGGTGGGTTGCCACAGATGTAGGTCTCCCCGCCCTCATTAGCGAAATCCACCTTGGCTTGGTCGAGGGGCGCGCCGAACAGGTCATCGGCATAAATCCTCCCGCCGCTCTTTCCGGTTGGCTCACAAACCGTCAGCCAGTCGAGACTCAGCGCGTTGCCGCAGGTGATCCAATTCTGCTGATTGAGCGGCAGGAACTCGGCCAAGGCCAGTTTCTGCCCGCGATACAGCACATCGCATTGAAACTCCGCCATGATCAGGGCGAGGCGCGCGATTTCGGCAGGGAAATTGCGCAGCTCGATCCCACGGAAATTGGTCAGCGGGATTTCCGATGCGCGATCGGATTCGCCGCGCCGCTCGTTGATGACGGCCTCGATGGCCCGCATCTCTTTATAGGCGATGACAAGGAAATTGCCGCTGCCGCAGGCCGGATCAAACACGCGGATGCGTGCCATGCGTCTCCGCAGGTTCAGCAGCATCCGGCTATTGTTGCCCGCCTCCTCCAACTTCCCGCGCAAATCGCCGAGAAAGAGCGGGTTCAGGACTTTCAGGATATTCGGGACACTGGTGTAATGCATCCCCAATGCGCCGCGCTCTTCGTCATCAGCGACGGCCTGTATCATCGATCCGAAAATGTCCGGGTTGATCTTCGTCCAGTCGAGGCTGCCGATATGGAGAAGGTAGGAGCGCGCGATGCGGCTGAAACGCGGCACCTCCATGTTGCCGGAAAACAGCCCACCGTTCACATAGGGGAACTGGTCGGCGCGGGCCGCCCAACGGGGAATCCCCGCCGCCTCACGATACGGTCCCTCGGTGTTCATGGCACGGAACAACTCGCCGATCACCTCATGGGTGTTGGACGAATCCCGCGCGCTCATCTGCTCGATGGTGGCGGTGAACAGACCCTTGCCGTGAAAGATGTCAGTCTTTTCCGCGAAAAAGCAGAAAATCAGCCGTGCCATGAAGTGATTCATGTCGGGGCGGCGCTCGGCGCTGCCCCAATCGGGATTGTCTCTCAAAAGCTCGACATAGAGGCGCTGAAGACGCATGGCGGCGCGGGTGTCGAGTTCGTTTTCAACGATCTGCTGGGCGGTCGTGATGCCAGCCAACGGCAGAAAAAACCCGAAATACTTGGCGAAATCGCTATAAGCGCAGGCAATGGCCTCGCCAGAGGCCAGAGTCTCGGCCTCAAAATCCACCCCATCGGTGGCGAGAACGAAGCGTGCCTTGGCCTTGCCCGTGGCCGGACTGGCCCGGAGCGCGGCCAATGTCTTCGTCACATCGCCCAACTTGGCGACGGCGATATGAATATGGTTGCGTTGCAGGACGCCGCCGAGATCGGACTTGTTCGTCTCGCCCGCGCGCAACTTCTTGATCGTCGTTTCCTTGTTGCCGAAGGCTTCAAGAAACGCATACGGAAACGCGCCGCCGTCGAACGGCAGCTCGGCAAGCGCCGATATGGCTTCCTCGATCTCTACGGCGTTCATCTACCCTCTGCACCGGCCTTCACGTCGGCCGCCCGTTCTGTTGCTCCTCGACCTTGCGCTTGATCCAGCTTGCGATGGCCTGCCGCTCGAAACGCCAAGACCCGCCGACCTTGAAACCGGGGATCTCCCCCGCAAGGACGAGCTTGTAGGCGGTCTTCTCATTGAGCTTGAGAAGCCCCGCCACTTCCCGGATCGTCAGGATTTCATCCGTCATGTGCCAGCCGTGAGTCGCGACCAGCGAAGCATATAGAGGATCAGAGAAAATTCGAGAAAATAGTTTACCTGTCCCTAACTTTTACACGATTTCGGCGCGATGGCGGGCAGCGGTGCGATATGTGGGTCTCCGCGCCACCCGCCATCGGTCATGGTTAGTCACGCGGTGCCTTCGGCGTGGACGTTGGCGGGGGTTCATTGCCCTCCGCCTTAAATGCTTGCTTTCCCATTCCGTCCCATAGTTCTCGGGCCCGCTGCCCGTCTTCGCTTTGGAGCTTGTCGGCCATCCAGAGGAGAGCACCGAGGATGGTGGCGCGATCATCGTTCGTCAGGTCAATGACGCCGGATTTAACGACGAGGCCGCCCAGTTCGATGAGGTGTTTCGTTCGCTTGCGGCGTTCGGCCTGCCAGACGCGCATGTCAGTCCGCGCCCGTTGTGCCAGATGGCGATTGCGCGCCGCCCGATTGCGATTGAGCGCGGCTGTCGTGGCCGTCAGGTTTCGTTGCAGATCGGCGTGACTTGCTGCGAAACCACGCTGTCCCGCGCTTCGCCCATGCCTCCTGTTTCGCAGCGTCCTTCGTCTCGGTAATAGCAACCAGCGCCCCGGCCAGTTCGGCGGCGGCGAGTGCGTCGGCCCCGGTGGCGATGACCAGTTCGCCGAGTTGTTGCACCTTGCGGCTGTGAACCGCCCCGTCTTTACCGGAGGGTGATTTGTTCAATTATCAAGCGAGCATATCAAGTGTTTTCAGGTTTGCATAGAACGCCTCCTCTGCTTCTGCGGGCGGGATGTATCCGATGGGGCCGAGAAGTCGGCGGTTGTTATACCAATCGACCCATTTCAAGGTTTCCCATTCGACTTCACGGATCGATTTCCACGGGCCGATCTGGTTGATGACCTCGGTCTTGAACAGGCCGATGACGCATTCGGCGAGGGCATTGTCGTAGGCATCGCCGACCGTTCCGACGGAAAGATCGATCTCGGCCTCGGCCAATCGTTCGGTATATTTAATCGATAAGTATTGGGAACCACGATCAGAGTGATGGACCAAGCTTTTGTTATATGGCGTTTTTCTTTGCCAGATCGCTTGCTCCAGCGCGTCGAGAACGAACTGTGTCTTCATCGAAGTGGAGGCACGCCAACCGACGATACGCCGTGCAAACACGTCGATGACGAAAGCGACATAGACCGTCCCAGACCAAGTTTGCACGTAGGTAAAATCTGAAACCCACAGTTTGTTTGGGCGATCCGCCATGAACAGCCGGTTCACTTTGTCATCTGGGCAGGGCTGAGACGAGCCAGGGTTCGTAGTGACAACCTTTTTGCCCCGAAGCACGTCCTTCAGGCCCAAGTCGCGCATCAAACGTTCGACCGTGCAACGCGCGACGTCCTCATTAGAGCGTTTCCATCGAAGATCGAGTCACCGGAAACGCTCTATCTCTTTGTTTTAAAGCAATTCCGGACGCGAAACCGGTTCCCACCCCCGCCTTCGCGGGGGCATGCTTTCGCTGGAATTGCTCTATCCCGCACCAAGACGTGCCAGATCTTCCGCGCCCCATAGAGTTTGCGGTTGTCTTTCCAGGCAGCATCGATCTTGGTGCAGAGATCAGCATCGGACTTCGCCCGAGCTGATGCCCGATCAAGATCACGCGCAATGGCGTGGCGCTCATAATAGGTGGACCGGGCAATTTGCAGTGTTCTGCACATCAGCTCGACCCCGAACTGTCCCCTATGTTCTTCAATGAAAGCAGTCACTTGCGAAACGGGCGGTCGAACTCCGCCTGAGCAAAATACGCTGATGCCTTCTTCAGGATCTCGTTAGAGCATGTTGCGCAAAAGTGGATACCGGTTTTGCGTAACAACATGCGATAAAACAAGAAGATAGAGCACGGTTTTGATTCCATCAAAACCAAACGTGCTCTAGAGCAATTCCAGCGAAAGCATGCCCCCGCGAAGGCGGGGGTGGGAACCGGTTTCGCGTCCGGAATTGCGTCAAAACAAAGAGATAGAGCGTTTCAGGTGACTCGATCTTTGTCGAAAACGCTCTAGCCTGACGCAGTTCACGGTTCTCGCGCTCAAGTTCCTTGATCCGCGCCTTCTCGACCGTCGTCTGTCCCGGGCGTTCGCCACCATCACGCTGGGCCTGTCGAACCCAAACGCGAAGGCTGTCCGGCGAGCAGCCCAATTTACCTGCAATCGCCGTCAGCGCCGCAGCTTCGCTTTGATATTCATCGCGATGTTCCAACAAAAGCCGCACCGCACGTTCGCGGAACTCGGGTGAATACGGCTTCGAGGTCTTCTTCTTTTGTGTATGTTCCATAACGGGCAATTCTCCGAGAGTTTTGCCCTCCGGTAAAGACGGCGCGGTTCAGCCTCTACTTGGAGGAGCACTCGCTGACTGCCCTTGCGGCGCGGCTTGATCGCGAAGGCATCCGGCCTCCGGAACGCGTGCTGACGAACGGGCGGTCGATACAGGCCGGGCGCTTCATGGTCGGGCCACTGCGGCATATCCTGCGCAACCGCTTCTACATCGGCGAGGTCGCCTACAAGGGCGAAGTCCACAAGGCTTCGCATCCAGCCATCATCGGGAAGGAGCTTTTCGACGCGGTCCAGCAGCGGCTCGAAGAGAAGGCCGTGGGCCACCGCGTGAGGCTGGCGGAATCAGCGGCGCTGCTGGCGGGGCTTCTGTTTGATGATGCCGGGAATGCCATGAGTCCCAGCCACACCAACAAGCGGGGCGTGCGCTACCGCTACTATGTCAGTCAGGCCCACCTTCAGGGCGAAGCCGCCAAGGCGGGAAGCCGGTCACGGGTCCCGGCGCCGGATATCGAGAAGCTGGTGCGTGATGCCGTTGTCCGGACCATCCAACCCGATCAGGACATTCCCTTGGAGCGAAATGAACTCCGGGCAAGGGTTTCAAAGGTAACGGTGACGGGGAAGGCGCTGGAGATCATGCTTGCGGAAAGCAGCGAAGACTTGGGCAGTCCATCAGCTCCGCTCATTGTTCCACTGCCCCCGAGCCGCAGCAACCTTCGCAAAGGCATCCATCGGGCATCTGATGACAGGCGAAGGCTGGATCCGAAGTCGCGGGAGCAGATTCTGACCGCCATCGCAAAGGCGCGGGGCTGGATGACCGGAATCTCATGCGGGGAGATCGAATTCTTTGAGGCTGTCGCCGCTCATGAAAACCTCGCCGTCCGTCATGTCCGCCGCCTCGCGGTGTTGGCCTTCCTTTCGCCGGACATCATCCGGAGCATCGCCGAGGGCACCGCGCCCATCGGCATGACCATCTCCTCGCTCACAACTTCGATGCCGCTCGCGTGGTCTGAACAGGCATGCGCCTTCGTGATCGCTAGCTGAACCTCATCCGGACCGGTTTCCGGCAATTGCGCCCGGCAGTCACCAGACTGCCGGTTTTGTCGTTCCGGGTTTGATACGCATCCTGATCAGACGGATCGGCAGTCGGGCTAGAGCGTTTCCGGCGAAGATTGAGTCACCTGAAGCGCTCTACTCTCAAGTTTTTACGCAATTCCGGACGCGAAACCGGTTCCCACTTTCGTTGGAATTGCTCTAATGCCCTGCGTCACGAATATTTGCCCGAAGCCGGCACGCAGTCATCGAACCGGTCTCTGCTTCGACCAAATTGGCAAATCCGGACATGGCGTCGTTCCCGCCGGAGACCGGTGGCAGATCTGGCCCCATTTGGCCAGAGACTGGAGCACCATCTCCCTCTCGGAGACTCAATGTCTCAGCGCAAGCCCCGCAAATGTCGGGATAAATCGCGCAGGCGCCGAAGATCGCGGTTCGGGAGGAATGATTGGCTGGGGCGCCAGGATTCGAACCTGGGCATGGCGGAATCAAAATCCACTGCCTTACCGCTTGGCTACGCCCCAAAAATGACAATGGCCTTGAATGCTGACACACAGGGCCATTGCAAAGACCGAAAATTCCTTGTTTTCATCAAGGGACAAGACATTTTCGTGTCAAACACCAAAATCACCTCAATGATTCTGGTGTAACCCCGATTCATCGGGCCCCTTTTCATTAGCGGCTCGGCTGAAGGCATTCAACTCCTGTTTGCCGGTTTTTCATAAATCCTGCGCGGGGCGCGAATTGCCCTTGCCCCTGCCGCGCGGGCGCTTTATAGACCGCTGCAGAACTGGTTCTCGGAGTGTAGCGCAGCCTGGTTAGCGTACCTCGTTCGGAACGAGGGGGTCGCAGGTTCAAATCCTGCCACTCCGACCAGTCTCTCACCCGGCAGAATGCAGGCGATGCGCCTCGGTGGCGCAGACAAAAATATGATAGAGCGTGCTCGTGGGCACCGTATCAATCGCCACCTTGCCCGAAGCATCATAGATATCATACCAGCCGCCGGGATAAGGGCCTGAAAGATAGGTTTCGAGCATGGCCTTGATGGCCGCTTCCGCCGCCTGACCTGCCCCCGCCTCCCCGCTCCCGAAGCGCGCGAGTTCCGCCTTGATCCATTCGGTTTGTGGCCAGAGCCGCCGCGAGCCCTTGCGCAGGGTAAAACGGGTATCGGCCTCATCCGGCAAAAATCCGAATTGCGGCTCGGCGAAGCGCCGGGCGGCGCTGAAGAACGCCGTCGGCACCGACGAGGGTTCCGCCCCGCAAAGCCGCTCGTATTTGCGGATGAGCCAGCACCATTCCGCCATATGCCCCGGCTCGATGCTTTTTGCGCCCTGAGCCGGGATCGGCTGCCAATCCTTAGAAAAAAACTCGAGCAGAAACCCGGTTTCGGGGTCGATGAAGCGCGTTTCCAGCATGGCGCGAAACCGCGCCGCGCGCGTTCTGGCACCGGGATAATCCAGTGTTTCGATGAGCGCGAGCATGGCCTCCAGCATATGCATATGCGGGTTTTGCCGACGCGGCAGAGCGGGCGGGATGGCTTCCAGCAAAAACCCCTCGGCATCCGTCAAATCCGCGTCGCAGAACGCCAGAACGCGGGTCAGCAGCGCCTCGACCTGCGCGTCCCTGCTGGCATGAGCGAGCCATGTCAGCGCGAGAATGGCAAAGGCGTGGTCGTAAGCATCGCGCGTGGCATCGGCGACCTCGCCCATGGGCGTAAGGGCCTGCACGAAGCCGGGCGCGCCATCGGGCGACCAGGCGTTTTCGATGAGATATTCGAGGCCCTTCAAGGCCGGTTTCAGGTCATCCACCCAGCCCAATGTATAGGCATGGGCGAGCACGTAAATCTGCCGCCATTGCACGCGCGTGCGGCGGATGGCGAGTGTGTCGGGCGTTTTATCAAAGAAAAACCGCTCGTGAAAGCCGCCGTTTTTCGCGTCCCACCCGGTTTTGCCCCAGAAGGGCAAGGCTTCTGCGCGCAGCCAATGGAGAAGCCGCTGGCTTTGCGGCGCGCTCATGAAGCAGCCTTCTGGTCGAGCATGGCCTTGATCTCCTGCGCCCGGCCGCGCGGGGCGATGAAAACGCCGCTTTTTGTGGCGATCACCACATAATCCTCAAGCCCGATGGCGAAAACCGGCATATCCTCGGCAAAAACGAGGCTGTCCTTGCAATCGCGGGCCTGAACATCGCCGCGCGTTGCAAACCCCGCTGCATTTTGCGGCGAGGCGGCGTGAACCGCGCTCCAGCTACCAATATCCGACCAGTCAAAGCGCGCGGGAATGGTGCCGACCCGCCGGGAATGCTCGATCAAAGCGAAATCGATCGAGATGCGCCGCGCCGCGCCAAAAGCCTCCGCTTCGAGCAGCAGGCGATCACCCGCCGCCGCGCCATGGCTGACGGCGCGGGTTGCTGCCGCCCAGATATCGGGCATATGCGCTTCAGCTTCCTTGGCAAAAAACCCGGCGCGGAACATGAAATTCCCTGAATTCCAGGCAAAATCCGGGTTTGCAGCATAAAGCGCCGCACGCGCGGCATCCGGTTTTTCGTGGAATTTCTCCACTTCATACGCGCCGTCCAGCCCAAAAACCGCGCGCCCGCGCTGGATATAGCCATATTCGGTTGCAGCATGGCGGGGGGTGATGCCGAAGGTGACAAGGTAATCCCTGCCCGCCAGCGCCCGGCCTTGCGCGATGGTTCTGGCAAAGGCCGCGTGATCGGGGATGAGATGATCAGACGCCACCACGAGGATGATGGCGTCATCGCCATGGCGCGCCTTGATGGCGGCGACGCCTGCGGCGATCGCGGGGCCGGAATCGCGCCGCGCCGGTTCGAGCACGAAGCGCACCTGCCCTTCCGCGATGCGCCCCTGCGCCTGCAATTCAGCGTAATCGGCGCGGGCGTGGCTTTCGAGCGCGACATTGGTGAGGATGACGCTTTCATCCGCCGCCGCCGCACCAAGCCGCAACAATGTAGACTGGAAGAGCGTATCCTCGCCCGTCAGGCGCAGGAACTGCTTCGGCCGTGCCTCGTTCGAAAGCGGCCACAGGCGCTGCCCGCCGCCGCCGCAGAGAACCAGTGCGATCAAGGGGGGTGATTTTTCCATGCCCGAACTCCAGATATTATGACAAGGGTTTACAGAATGAACGTGAACAAGTGATGGAAATTTCACGCATGCCGATTGCCGCCTCCTCTGCCTCCTCGCTTCCTGCGCCCCCGTTTCCTGCCTCCCCTTGGCCACGACGCATTCAGGGTTTGCCGCTGCTGATGGGCATTCTCAATGTCACGCCCGATTCGTTTTCCGATGGCGGGCGGTTTATCGGCAAGGAGGCCGCCATCACGCAAGGCGCGGCGATGGTTGAAGCGGGGGCGGATATGCTCGATATTGGCGGGGAATCAACCCGCCCCGGTTTCACCCCGGTCGATGCGGAGGAGGAAGCGGCGCGCATCCTGCCCGTGATCCGCGCGCTTAAGGCCGCGCACCCTGCCATGCCGCTTTCGGTTGATACCTACAAGGCAAAAACCGCCCGGGCGGCGCTTCAGGCGGGTGCCAGCATCGTCAATGACATCTGGGGGTTGCATCAGGATGCCGCTATGGCCGAGGTCGTGGCGGCGCATGAGGCGGGGCTCTGCATCATGCATAACCGGGCGAAAATCGATGAAAGCCTTGATATTCTCGCCGATATCGAGCGGTTTTTTGAACGGGCGCTGCGGCTGGCGGAACAGGCTGGCATCCCGCAGGCACGCATCGCGCTCGACCCCGGCATCGGCTTTGGCAAGAGTTTTGAGCAGAACTGCCTTGCTCTCAGGCATCTGGCGCGGTTTCGGGCGTTTGGCTGCGCCATTCTGCTGGGTGTGTCGCGCAAATCCATGCTCGGGCTTCTCACCGGGCGCAAGGTCGAGGACAGGTTGGCCGCGACCATCAGCGCCAATCTCATCGGCATGCTGGCGGGGGCGGATATTCTGCGCGTGCATGATATTGCCGAGCATAAGGATGCGATCAGGGTCGCGGCGGCGTTGCGGCTGTGATTTTTCCTCTCCGGCAATCTTCCTGATAGGCAATCGCAGAATCCGGTGTAGGAGCATGCTGCATTGCGGCGTCGATGATAAACAGACAGGAGCAGGGCCAGTCTGGCGGGCCTGGAAAACATGAATGTCATGACAGAAAAACCGGGGCAGGATCATATCCGCATCACGCGGATCGGGATTTTTGCCTATCACGGCGTTTATGAGGAAGAGGCGCGGCTCGGGCAGCGGTTTTTCATCTCGGTTGATGCCCGGCTTGATCTGAGTGACGCCGGGCAGGCGGATGATCTTGCCCAATCGGTGTCCTACGCGGATATCGCCGCGCGCGTGCAGGAAATTGCTGTCAGCCAGCGCTTCAAGATCATCGAGGCTTTGGGCGAGGCGATCGCGCAGGATCTGCTTCGCGCCTATCCGCGCATCGAATGCGTTTCGATCACGGTGGAAAAACCGGGCGCGGCGGTGGCGGCGATCCTTGAGTCCATCGCCATCACCATCACCCGCATGCGGGCGTGAGGCATGGTGCTTACCCGCGCTTTCATCGCGCTTGGCAGCAATCTGGGAGACCGGGCGCAGAACCTGCGCGAGGCGGCGCGCCGGTTGGCTGAGGTGGAGGGCGTTACATGCGTCGCCGCCTCGCGGATTTACGCCACCCCGCCCTGGGGCAAATATGACCAGCCCGGCTTTGCCAATGCCGTGATTCGGGTTGAAACGCGCCTTGAGCCGGAGGCTTTGCTCGCGGCCTGCCTTGGTATCGAGGCGCGCATGGGCCGTGTGCGGCTGGAAAAATGGGGGCCGCGCCTCATCGATCTTGACGTGCTGCTTTATGGCGATGCCGTGATGGATACGCCAAGCCTCACCCTGCCCCACCCGGCGATGCTGGAGCGGGCCTTCGTGTTGCGCCCGCTCAAGGATATCGCGCCCGGCCTGATGCTGAGCGATGCGAAAACCGGGCTGACCCGCCCGATCGAGGACTGGCTGTCAGACCTCGATGAAGCGGATATCACCGTGATGGCAGACTTTACCCTCTGAATTTCTTCATCAGATGCCATGAAGCGGGCAGCAGGGCCGCGCCGAGCGCGGTCTTGATGAGGGTTGCGGCGAAAAACGGCGCAACGCCAAGCATATACGCTTTTTCAGCGCCCATAAGCGTGGCAAGCCAGGCAAAGCCGCAGGCGAACATCACGCCATGCCCCAGAGCCATGACGCCGAAGGTGCTGATGAGGCTGCGCGTCAAGCCACGTTCTGCCAGAAACCCGGTGATGAGGCTTGCGAACACGAAGCCAACAAGAAACCCGCCCGTCGGCCCTGTCATATAGGCAAGCCCGAGGCCTTTTTCCGGCGTTCCGGCAAAAACCGGCAGGCCCGCCGCGCCTTCTGCAAGGTAAAGCAGGATGGTGGCAGCACCCAGCCGCCAGCCAAAGGCCGCGCCGATCATCAGAACAACGAGCGATTGCAAGGTCATCGGCACGAAAAGCGGCACTTGGATTTTGGCTGACAGCGTCAGCACACCCGTTGCCACGAGCGCAATGAGCGCATCCCGCCAGAGCGGACGGGCCGCGCTCGCGCCAAAAGCCGTGTTGATGAGGGTGGCGGAAGGGGTCATCGCAATCTCCTTGAAGGCGTCCATCGCTTTTTGCGCAGCGCATCATCACATGTATAAGCCGAGCTGCGCGCGACCTCAAGCGGGTTGCGCTTGTTCCTTTGGATGGAAAGCGTGTAAGGACATGCGGATGGATCTCGCCTTTGACCGCACATCTCCCGCGTTGTCGGGGCAGCTTGTTCCGGTCGCCCCCGGCATTCGCCGCATCATCGCCCATAATCCGGGGCCTTTCACCTTCACCGGCACCTGCACTTACGTGGTGGGGGAAGGCGATGTCAGCGTGATCGACCCCGGCCCGGCGGATGAGGCGCATATCGCGGCTTTGCTTCATGCGCTGAAGGGCGAGACGATCGGGCGCATCCTCATCACCCACACCCACCGCGACCATTCGCCGGGGGCGCGGCTTCTGAAAGCGCGCTGCGATGCGCCGATCATCGGCTGCGCGCCGCATCATGCCGCGCGGGCGCTCCTTGATGATGAAACCAACCGGCTCGATGCCAGCGCTGATCATGAGCACGCGCCGGACAGGGTTTTGCAGCATGGCGAGAGCGTTGAAGCGCAAGATCATGTGTTAAAAGCGCTTTTTACGCCGGGGCATACCGCCAATCACCTCGCCTTCAGCCTTGAGGGGCGGGATATGCTGTTTTCGGGCGACCATGTCATGGCGTGGTCAACCTCCATCGTCGCCCCGCCCGATGGCGCGATGGGGCTTTACATGGCCTCGCTCGAAGCCTTGCTCACGCGGAATGACCATGCCTTCTGGCCCGGCCATGGCGGGCCGGTGGTGGAGCCACGCCGCTTCACGCGCGGGCTTCTCACCCATCGCCGCCAGCGCGAGACGCAGATCATCGAGCGTCTGGCGCTTGGCCCGCACAGCATTCCCGCGCTTGTGGAGGCCAATTACCCCGGCCTTGATGCGCGCCTGAAGGGCGCGGCCGCGCTTTCGGTTTATGCGCATCTTGAGGATCTGCATCAGCAGGGCCGCGTTACGAGTGATGGCCCGCCGAGGCTGGAAGCGACCTATGCGCTTGTGTGAGGCGGTTCTTTGTTTGAGAGCGGGCGGCGGCATCCATCAGAGCGGCTGACCTGATTTCATCAGGTCGGTCGCTCTATTTTCTTGTTTTGTCGCATTTTGTTACGATGAACCGGCTTCCACTTCATCGCAAAATGCTCCAGGTTATCTCGGAACTGGCGGATCGAGGCGTCCCAATCATAGCGCGCAGCAAGCGCGAGGCAGGCTTCGGGGTTGATATCGAGGCAGGCCAGCGCCGCCGCGCGCAAATCCTCGGCTAAAACGCCCGCTTTTGTGTTATGGATCACGTCCTTCGGCCCCATCACCGGGTAGGCCGCGACCGGAAGGCCGGAGGCCAAGGCTTCAAGCAGAACGACGCCGAAAGTATCGGTGCGGCTGGGGAATACGAACACATCCGCCTGCCTATACAGCTCCGCCAGTTCAGCGCCGGTTTTCGCGCCGGTGAACACCGCATCCGGGAAGCGCGCAGCAAGGCTGGCGCGCGCCGGGCCATCCCCCACCACCATTTTCGTGCCCGGAAGATCAAGCGCGAGGAAGGCTTCGAGGTTTTTTTCAACGGCAACGCGCCCGACATTGAGGAAAATCGGCCGTTTCAAGCTGGTATTGGAGCTTTGGCGCGGGGAATATTGCGTCAGATCCACCCCGCGTGACCAGCGCATGAGGTTTTTGAGGCCGCGCGCCGCGAGATCCGCCTCCAGCGAGGGGGTGGAAACGAGAATACCATCTGCGACCCCGTGAAAGCGCCTGAGCGCTGCATAAGAGAGCGCCAAGGGCACGGGCAGGCGTGCGCGCAGATATTCGGGAAAGCGCGTGTGGTAGCTCGTGGTGAGCGGCAGGCCGCGCGCGAGGCAGGCGTTACGCGCGGCAAGGCCGATCGGCCCCTCGGTGGCGATATGGATGATATCGGGCCTGAAGGCGTCGATGCGTTGCAACAGCGCCCTGGTGGAGGCCATGGCGAGGCGGATTTCCGGATAGCCCGGCATGGGAAAGCTGCGAAAGGCATCCGGGGTGACAAAATCGGTTGCAAACCCCAAAGCAGGCGCCCTGTCCCGCACCTGTTGCAGGCTGCGCACCACGCCGTTGATTTGCGGCTCCCAGGCATCCGAAGCGACAAGAACGCGCATCATGCCGCCCGCGCCTCCTGCCGTGCCGCGCTCTGCCCGCCCGCCGCCTGCATAACCTCGGAAAAGCGGATGAGGCGCAAGGTGCCGTCATAATCCTCTGCCAAAGCGGTGCAGCTTTCCACCCAGTCTCCCGTGTTCAGGTAGCGGATGCCTTTGATCTCCCGATCTGCCGCGTGGTGGATATGCCCGCAGATCACCCCCGCCGCACCGGCTTTTTGCGCTTCTTCAGCCAGAACATCCTCGAACTGGCCAATGAAATTGACGGCGTTTTTCACCCTGAGCTTCGCCCAGGCCGAGAGCGACCAATAGGGCAAGCCGAGCCGCCGCCGCATGCGGTTGACGATGCCATTGCTCCAGAGCGCGAAGTCATAGGCCCAATCGCCCAGATGCGCGAGCCAGCGCGCATGCGCCACCACCACGTCGAACTGGTCGCCATGCAGGACGAGATAATCCTTGCCATCCGCCGTGCGGTGCACCGCCCGATCCGTGATCTCGATATGGCCGAAGCTCGCGCCCGCATAATCGCGCAGAAATTCGTCATGATTGCCGGGCAGATAGATGAGCCTCGTGCCCTTGCGGGCCTTCCGCAGCAGTTTCTGGATGACGTCATTCTGGAGCTGCGGCCAATACCAGCCGGATCTGAACCGCCAGCCATCGATAATATCGCCGACAAGGTAGATCACATCCGCATCATAGCGGCGCAGAAATTCAAGCAGCAGCGCAGCCTGACAGCCCGATGTTCCCAGATGCACATCGGATATAAACAAGGTGCGCACGCGGATGCAGTCAGAATCACCCATTCCCGTCTCCTTGACCGCTTATGCCAAGGCTGCGTGTCAGTTGCGTGACACGTGGGTTCAGGTTTGTTCCAGAGCACGTATGGTTTTGATGGAATCAAAACCATACGTGCTCTATCTTCTTGTTTTTTCGCATGTTGTTACGCAAAGCCGGTTCCCATCCCCGCCTTCGCGGGGGCATGCTTTCGCTGGAATTGCTCTGGCAGGCTGTTGAAAAAGGCGGTTCCTGCCCCCGTCATTGCGACCGCGAGCGAAGCGTGGCGGGAAGCAATCCAGACTTTCTTCTGCTTTTTTGCCAAGTCTGCGGATAGCGGCGGAATTTTATCTGGATTGCCACGTCGCTCCGCTCCTCGCAATGACAGCCTCAGCGTTTTTCATGCAGCCTGCTGAAACGTTTCCGATAAAGATCGAGTCACCTGAAACGCTCTACTCTCATGCTCTAACGCAATTCCGGACGCGAAACCGGTTCCTCCCCGGATCAAGTCCGGGGGCATGCTTTCGCTGGAATTGCTTTTTGGCTCAGGGTAGACGAGCGGCGATTTTCTCTCGCAGGCGCGCAAGATCAGCCGTGAAAAGCCGGATGCCTTCGGCGAGTTTCTCCGTCGCCATCGCGTCTTCGTTGAGCGCGAAGCGGAAGGTGGGCTCATCCAGCGGCGGGACTTTCGGCGCGGGCGCGACGGCCTTGGCGTCCAGCGCGCGGTCGAGCACGCCATGGTCGCGCGCGAGTTCATCAAGGAGCGCGGGCGCGATGGTCAGCCTGTCGCAGCCCGCCAATGCCTCGATCTCGCCAAGGTTGCGGAACGAGGCCCCCATGATGATGGTGGAATAGCCCTGCGCCTTGAAGACGCTGAAAATCCGCTGCACCGAGAGCACGCCGGGGTCGGTTCTGGCGGTATAATCCTGCCCCGTTGCCTTTTTATGCCAATCGAGAATCCGCCCGACGAAGGGCGAGATGAGGAAGGCCCCGGCCTCTGCCGCCGCCAGAGCCTGAACAAGGCTGAAAACCAGCGTGATGTTGCAATCGATCCCCTCCTTCTGCAAAACCTCGGCGGCGCGGATGCCCTCCCATGTCGCGGCGATCTTGATGAGGATACGCGAGGCCGGAACGCCACGGCTGGCATAATCCGCGATGATGGCGCGGGCCTTTTCAACGGTTTTCTGCGTATCGAAGGAAAGATCGGCGTCAACTTCGGTTGAAACCCGGCCGGGCACGCGCGCGGCCAAAGCGGCGCCGAACGTCACCGCCAGCCTGTCACAGGCCGCGCGGATGACGGCCTCACGCGGGCCATCTTTCGTTTTCGCCCATAAGATCGCCTCCTCCACCAGCCCGGCATAAGCGGGCATATCCGCCGCCTTGAGGATGAGCGTCGGGTTGGTGGTGCAATCCGTGGGGTTGAAGGCTGCAATCGCCTCCATGTCGCCGGTATCGGCAACCACCACGCTCATGGATTTCAACTGGTCGAGTTTCGAGGGCATTCTTTTCCTTTTCATGCCTTTTATCAATGGGTAAATCTATAAATCTCAACCCGTTTCTGAAGAGGTGGGCCGGATTGACATGATCTTTCAGAACAAAATTTGATTAGACAAAATGCCAAGGCTTGACCAGAGGCGCATTTTGACATTCCATGTTGCAACTGCGAAGAGAATGTGAAACAAAAGCTTGCAGAATAACGATGTCGGCTATGCAGTTTACGCATAGCATCGCATCGACTGCACCATGATAAAAGGATCATTCGACAAAAGGATCATTCAATGGCCTCCACATCTTACAGCCCCCAGAACAAGCGCGATTACTCCCCCGCCGATGTGGAAAAACTCGCCGGTTCCGTGCGCATCGAGCATACGCTCGCCAAGCTTGGTTCGCAGCGCCTGCGCAAGCTTCTGGCGGAGCGGCCTTTCGTGCGCACGCTCGGCGCGCTCACCGGCAATCAGGCGATGCAGCAGGTGAAGGCCGGGCTGGAAGCGATCTACCTCTCCGGCTGGCAGGTCGCGGCGGATGCGAACAACGCGGGTCAGATGTATCCCGACCAGTCGCTCTACCCCGCCTCCTCCGTGCCGGATGTGGTGAAGCGCATCAACAACACCCTGCGCCGCGCCGACCAGATCGCGCATATGGAAGGCGATAAAAGCACCTATTGGCTCGCCCCCATCATCGCTGATGCCGAGGCCGGGTTCGGCGGGCCTTTGAACGCCTTCGAACTGATGAAGGCGATGATCGAGGCTGGCGCTTCGGGCGTGCATTTCGAGGATCAGCTCGCGTCGGAAAAGAAATGCGGGCATCTTGGCGGCAAGGTTCTCGTGCCGACCAAAACCTTCCTGCGCACCCTGAACGCGGCGCGCCTCGCGGCTGATGTCTGCGGCGTCGAGACCGTGCTTCTCGCCCGCACCGATGCGCATGCCGCAAACCTCATCACCTCGGATGTCGATGATTACGACCATCCCTGGATCGACCGCGACAGCCGCACCGATGAAGGCTTCTTCCGCCTCAAGCAGGGCAACCACCATTCCGTCGCGCATGCGATTGCGCGCGGGGTTGCCTATGGCGCTTATGCCGATCTCGTCTGGTGGGAAACCTCCGAGCCTGATCTGGGTGAAGCGCGCGAGTTCGCCGCCGAATTCAAGCGCCATTACCCGGATAAATACCTCGCCTATAACTGCTCGCCCTCCTTCAACTGGCTGAAGAAAATGAGCGTGGCGGAAGCGACGAAATATCAGGAAGAGATCGCCGCGCTTGGCTATCGCTACCAGTTCGTCACGCTTGCCGGGTTCCACTCGCTCAACCTCTCGATGTTCGAGCTGGCGAAGGGCTATGCGACGCGCGGCATGGGCGCCTATTCGGAAATGCAGCAGCGTGAATTTGCCGCCGCCGATCAGGGCTTCACGGCTGTGCGGCACCAGCGCGAGGTTGGCACCGGCTATTTCGACGCCGTTGCCATGGCGATCAGCCAGGGCAAATCCTCCACCACCGCCATGGCCGGCTCGACCGAGACCGAGCAGTTCCATGGCGAGAAGAAGGCTGTTGCGGCGGAGTGATCCTCCCCGCCCGGCACTTCTGAAAAGGGCGGGTTTTCCCGCCCTTTTTGCTGCGGCTTACACTTTTTAGAGCAATTCCAGCGAAAGTGGGAACCGGTTTCGCGTCCGGAATTGCGTAAAAACTTGAGAGTAGAGCGTTTCAGGCGATTCAACCTTCGCCGGAAATGCTCTAGAGCAATTCCAGCGAAAGTGGGAACCGGTTTCGCGTCCGGAATTGCGTAAAAACAAAGAGATAGAGCGTTTCAGGTGACTCGATCTTTGTCTAAAACGCTCTAGAGCATTTTGCGATTAAGTGGAAGCCGGTTAATCGAAATAAAATGCGATAAAACAATAAGATAGATCGCGTTTTTGATTCCATCAAAAACAAAAGCGCTCTAGAGATTACGCCAGTTCGGAACGGAAGGGCATGGAAATCGCCGCGCCCTTGCGCGTTACAGACAGGCTGGCGGCGCGGTTGGCGCGCGAGAGCGCGATGTTGAGCGAAACCTTTTCGCACAAGGCCGCCGCGAGCACGCCGACAAAACAATCCCCCGCCCCTGTCGTATCAAGGCTCGAAGCGGCATAACCGGGAATGCGGATGGTGCCCTTCGGGCCTAAAGCCAGCGCACCGGCGGCACCAAGGGTGGTGATGAGAATGCAGGAGGGCGCAAGGCTTTGCCGAAAATCCTGCATGGCAGGTTCGATGCTCGATGCATCAAAAGGTGTATTCCGCCCGCAAAGTGCGGCAAGCTCACCCTCATTCATCACGATTACGTCACATAAAGCGAGCAAGGCGGGCGGGAGCGGCTGCATCGGGGCGGGGTTGAGAAGGGTCATCGCGCCCGCGCGTTTGGCTTTGCGAAATGCCACCTCGATTTCCGCAACCGGAACCTCGCATTGCGCGAGGAGAATATCGCCCGCCTCAAGCGCGCTCACCACCAGCATCTCTCCGCTCACGCGGCTATTGGCACCGGGCACGACAATAATCGTATTCTCACCCGCCGCATCAACCACAATGATCGCAAGCCCGGTCGCATGGTCAGCAAGAACGCGAAGCGAGCCGAGATCAACCCCCTCACCGGAGAGGAAATCACGCATCGCCACACCATGGCCATCCGCGCCGACAGCGCCGACGAGCGCAACCCGCGCCCCCATGCGGCGCGCGGCAATCGCCTGATTCGCACCCTTGCCGCCCGGATATTCAGCATAAGAGAGGCTGGCTACCGTTTCACCAGCATGCGGTGTGCGCGCAACCCGCGCGACCAGATCACGATTGATGCTGCCGAAAACAACAACTTTGCCCATAACACCGCATGATCTTCAAAAAGGCACGATCAATGTTGAACACGATCAATGTTGAAATAGCGTGGAAGGCGACAAAAGCAGTGAAAAGGCCAAAAAAAACACCAGAAACCCTATAGCCTCAGCGCCTGCGCTGCGGCTGGCCGCCTTTTTGTGGCGGGCGGGCGCCACCGGGGGAGAACCCGGCCCGCTCATCCTTGTGGCGAAACACAAGCCGGCCCTTTTCAAGATCATAGGGCGACATTTCCACCGTTACCCGGTCTCCCGCCAGGGTTTTGATGCGGTTTTTCTTCATCTTGCCTGCCGTATAGGCGATGATCTCGTGCCCGGAATCGAGCTTGATGCGAAACCGCGCATCGGGCAGGAGTTCGAGAACAAGACCCTCGAACTGGATGACTTCTTCCTTCGCCATTCAAAAAACCTTTGCTGCATCGCCAGCAGCGGCAATCGCCGCGCATGAACCCAAGAGTTCACATGCCATAAACAGAATGAAGCCGCTCCGCAACCGGAACGGCCCCATTTGCGGTATGATGAGCAAGAATGATCAGATCGGCTGCAAATTCACCGCAGCGGTTTTACCCGTCCGGCGATCCGCCTGAAGCTCATAGGACAGTTTCTGCCCGTCATTCAGGCCTTGCAGGCCTGAACGCTGGACGGCACTGATATGCACGAACACATCCTTGCCGCCATCATCCGGTTGAATAAAGCCGTAGCCTTTTTGCTCGTTGAACCACTTCACGGTTCCGGTGCTCATGAGACATTCCTTCGAACGAATGGTCTTGTCAGAAGTTGGATGAGATAAAGGCCCATCACTCGCCTGACAATGCAGGCCGGGTGCCTGCAAGGTTTCGTGTGTGGTTACGGGGGCAAACCCGAACCGGTGGTCGATCTTTGGAGGTGCAGTCTGAACATGCGCCCGGTCGTCCGAAGCGGCTCAGCTTTGCGGCCAAGTCGATCATACGACTATAGCCTGATTTTAACCTCTTTACAAGTTCACGTCAGGCAGAAGCATTTGAGCCCCGGAGCGGTTTCCGCTCTGACTGAACCAGATCGACCGATCTGTCTTTCTGTTTTCTCGCATTTTCTGATCGCCAACCGGTATCCACATGGCCGGAACATCAAATCGTATCCTGCTCTTTTCTTATTGTTTTCGCATGCTTTTTGCGATCAACCCGTTCCCGCTTCATCGCAGCATGTTCCAGGAACACAACTCGTCTGCGCTGCAAAAAATGTGATCATGAACGGGGAATTGCCTGCCGGAGCATGTTGCGGATGAAAGTCGCCCGGCTATGCCGCATCCGTCATCGCCAGGCGCGGGCGCACGGTGCGATAGCGGCCGCGCGCCATCGAGATCAGCATGATGGCGAACACAACCATGCCATTGAGCCACCAGGTTTGTGTCGCGCCCCGCTCCAGCACCGCATAAACCACCGACGCCGAGAGCGCCGCCAAAGCCATGGGACCGAGTTCCAGCCCGAAGCGCCCTGCAGCGCGGAAGCTGTAGACATTCACCGCCCCGACCCCGATTGCACCCAAAAGCCCGAGATCAAACCAGATATCCGCAACCAGACCGAGCCGCCCGTCCTGCGCGAGAAGCCCCGCCGCGCGCGCGGCACCCGCCGCATCAAACCCGTGCCCGGTGATGAGACGCATGGGCTCGGAGGCAGCAAGGCCCCACCATTGCGCAAACGCGCTCAACTCAGCCTCAGGCGCAGCACCAGACATCGCGACAAAGCCAATAAAGGCCGGGGTTGCCATGATCAGTCCCGCACAAAGCCCGCCCAGCACGAGGCCCGCCCGTTCCGGCTCATTCCAGACAAGCACGAGAACCAGCATCCCGGCAAGAAACGGGGCCAGCGCTTCGGGCGCAGAGCCAAAGCCGATCGCCAGCCCGACCAGCACGACAAGGCCCGCTGCCAGCCCGCGCCTGTTCTTGATGAGCATCCACGCTGCGCCCACCCAGACAAGAATGGAGAGCAGAACCGCGACCCGCCCCGGTGTCGCCAGGCGCATGCGGGGCAGCACAATGCCGATTTTGTCGAAACCCGCGCTTAGAAGAATCAGCAGCGCGCCAAGCGCCACGCCGATCGTGACAAGGTAAAGGTTGGACGCGCGCATGCGCTGTGGCAGGGCCGCCGCCGCAACAAGCCCCAGAAGAATGACACCCAGAGCCTTGACGAGCTTTTCAAACGCCTCGGCGGGAAACGGTGTCCAGCCCAGTGACGCCAGCGACCATAAAGCAAGGAAAAACGCAAAAAGCCCCGGAAATGACCATAGCCAGGCTAAAATGCGTTGGCCAAGCCCGTGAGGTTCGCCCCGGACAAGAGCCGCAAGGATGATGAGAACAGCGCCGATGGGCACCAGAACAACAATCACCCAGCGCGACATCAAGGTTGCAGTGGGGATGACGAGCGCGAAAACCGCAAAGCCCAGCCGCAGCAGCATGCCGGCTGCATCTGCTGCCGGATCGGGCTGGATTTTCGAGGAAAGGCGGCCGGTTTCGTTGATCATGATATTTGTTGGCATCGATCTGCTGCAATGCGATATATTCCCACACGTAACCGGAAATTGCGTCGAACCGCTGTATGTTTTCAGCAACACTTGTGACAAATCAGGAACGCTTCCCCGCGCATGGCCTCTATGCCGCAGCTTGCAGCAAGCTCGGCTCCATGCAACAGCAGAAGCAGCTTGAAGCGGAGTTTTGCCATGCCTCAAACCAACCCGGTTTATGATGCCCTGATCGCGCGGCGTTCCGGCCATGCGCGCGCCCTTGCTGTGCCCGCCCCTTCAGCGGAGGAACTTGCGGCCATCATCACCGCCGCCGCCCGTGCGCCAGACCATGGGCGCCTCGTGCCCTTCCGCTTCATCGCTATTGCCGATGCCGCGCGCCCGCGCCTTGCCGATCTTCTCGAAGCGGCGAGCCTTGAGGCAAAGCCGGATCTTGCGGAAGCCGAGGTCTCCCGCGCGCGGGAAAAGGCGGATCAGGGCCCGCTGCTTCTCATGCTCGTTGCGCGGATCGACCCGGCGCATCCGAAAATCACGGCCTCCGATCAATGGCTGGCAGCGGGCTGCGCGCTGGAAAACCTGTTGCTCGCCGTGCAGAGCTTCGGTTATGCGGCGGCGATCCGCTCCGGCCGGTTTCTTGAGGCAGAAGCGATGCGAGCCGGGTTTTCGCTTCAGGAGAACGAGCATCTCGTCTCGCTCATCGCCATCGGCACTCCGGCAGATTGGCCAACCGCCAAGCCGAAACCCGCTTTGGAAGCGGTTTTTTCGCATTGGGCAGGGTGAACTTGATCTTGCTCAAGGCGGGCATCAAGGCTTGCAGTAATCTCGTCCCGTCGTTTCACTGCGGGATGCATCATGACGCTGACTATCGCCCCCGAAACACTGCAACCGAATGCTCAGAAATTGGATGCTCAGGCCTTGCAGCGCGCCGTACCGCGCTACACGAGCTACCCGACTGCGCCGCATTTTTCCGCTGATATCGGCCAGGGAGCCGCCCTCTCCTGGCTCAAGGCCCTGCCAAAGGGGGCGCGGCTCTCGCTTTATCCCCATATCCCGTTTTGTGACACGCTCTGCTGGTTCTGTGGTTGCCACACCCGCATGGTGCGGCGCTACAGCCCGGTTTCGGCCTATCTCGACGCGCTTGAAGATGAAATCCGCGCCGTGGCCTCAGCTTTGCCCGAAGGCGCGGTGGTGACGGCTTTGCATTGGGGCGGGGGGTCGCCCACCATGCTTGCGCCGGAGGATATCCTCCGCCTGACGAGCAGCCTGCGAAACGCGTTTCCCTTTGATTCAAGGGTCGAGTTTGCGGTCGAGATCGACCCGCGCGGCATGGATGACGCGAAGCTCGACGCGCTCGCGGCTGCAGGGCTCACCCGCGCCAGCATCGGCGTGCAGGATTTTGATGAGAGAGTGCAGCAGGCGATCAACCGCTTCCAGAGTTTTTCTGAAACGCAGTTCGTGGTCGAGGGCCTGCGCAGGCGCGGCATCCGCTCGCTCAATATCGATATGCTCTATGGCCTGCCGCATCAGACAACGCGGGTTCTCCTGCGCTCGCTCGACGCTGTGCTGGGCCTCACGCCGGACAGGGTGGCGCTGTTCGGCTATGCGCATGTGCCCTGGATGAAAAAGCATCAGGCGATGATCCCGGAAGAGGCGCTGCCGGGCATGGAGGAGCGCATCGCCAGTGCGGAAGGTGCAGCAGCGCGGCTGGTGGGGGCGGGCTATCGCCGCATCGGTATTGACCATTTCGCGTTACCGACAGACAGCCTCGCCCAGGCGGTGGCGAGCGGAACCTTGCGGCGGAATTTTCAGGGCTATACCAATGATGCGAGCGATGCGCTGATCGGGCTAGGAGCCTCCGCCATCAGCCAGTTTCCGCAAGGCTTCATCCAGAACGAGGTGGGCGGGCAGGCCTATGCGCGCAAGGTGGCGGAAACCGGGTCTGCCGCCCTGCGCGGGCTGGTTTTGAGTGCGGATGACGGCGTGCGCGCCGATGCCATCGAGGATATCATGTGCAACCTGCGCTTTTCCGGCGCGCGGCTGAAGGCGCGGCACGGCGCTTTGGCCGAAGCGCTGATTGCGGAGGCGCAGGGCGTTCTTGACACGGAAAACCCGGCCTGGCTTGTAGCGACAGAGGATGGTTTCCGCGTGACCGAGGCGGGCCGCCCGTGCCTGCGGCTGATTGCAGCGCATTTTGACGCCTATCTCGAAAAGGGCACGGGGCGGCATTCCTCTGCATTGTAGCATTCCTCTCTGGCAGGCGGCTGAAAAACGCTGAGGCTGTCATTGCGAGGAGCGGAGCGACGTGGCAATCCAGATAAAATTCCGCCGCTGCTTGCAAAGATAACAAAAAGAGGAAGTAAGTCTGGATTGCTTCCCGCCACGCTTCGCTCGCGGTCGCAATGACGGGGGCAGGAACCGCCTTTTTCAACAGCCTGCTGGAGCATTTTACGGCCAAGTGGATACCGGTTAATCGCAAAACATGCGATAAAACATAGAGCTAGAGCATTAGAGCGGTTTCCGACCTGATTGAATCAGGTCGCCCGCTCTATCTTCTTGTTTTTATCGCATTTTCTTCGATCAACCGGCAACCACTTGATCGGAAAATGCTCTAGACCTGATTCAATCAGGCCGACTGCTCTCCTGTAAGACGAGGCTGCGACCCATTGCGCGCGGCGGATGTTTGGTGCGCCTGTTTTCGCGCTTGATTCCTTTTGGCTGACATTTACACTGTCATTCCATGTTGACAGAAAACCTGCGCGACCACCCGGCCCATACCCCGCTTCCGGCGGCAGACAAACGCCCGCATGCTGTGGTGATCGGCAGCGGCTTTGGCGGGCTTGCCGCTGCCATCAGGCTGGGTGCGCGCGGCTACCGCGTGAGTGTGCTCGAACGGCTGGAGCAGGCAGGCGGGCGCGCGGCGCGTTTTACGCAGGACGGGTTCACCTTCGATGCCGGGCCGACCATCATCACCGCGCCTTTCCTGTTCGAGGAGCTTTGGGCTTTGTGCGGCAGGCGCTTTTCGGATGACGTGACGCTGAAAGCCATGTCCCCCTTCTACCGCCTGATATTCCATGACGGAACGCAGATGGATTGCTCTGGCGATGCCGAGGCCATGGCGCGCGAAGTGGCGCGCCTCTCCCCCGGCGATGTCGCGGGCTACAAGCGCTTCATGGCCGAGAGCGCGGCGATTTTCCGCGTCGGGTTCGAACATCTCGCGCATGTGCCCTTCACGCGGCTGTGGGATATGGCGCGCGCCATTCCCGCCATGGCGCGTTTGCGCGCGGATCGCAGCCTCTATCGCATGGTGGCACGGCATATCGAGGATGCGCGGCTGCGGGTGGCTTTCAGCTTTCACCCGCTGTTTATCGGCGGCAACCCCTTCACCGTCACCGCGATTTACGCGCTGGTGGTCTATCTCGAACGGCGCTACGGCGTGCATTACGCGCTTGGCGGCACGCATACACTCATCGAAGGCATGGTTTCGCTGATCGAAGGGCAAGGCGGGGTCGTGAAGCTCAACGCCGGCGTAGCGGAGATTTTGCTCGACGGTCAGCGCACCAAAGGCGTGCGGCTTGAGGACGGCACGACCATCAAGGCCGATATCGTGGTCTCCAATGCCTGCACGGGCTATACCTACAAAAACCTGCTGCCCGCACGGGCGCGGGCGCACTGGACGGACAGGCGCATTGCCAAAAAGCGCTATTCCATGGGGGTTTTCGTCTGGTATTTCGGCACAAACCGCCGTTACGACGATGTTCCGCACCACACGATCCTTCTCGCTGAACGCTACCAGGCGCTGCTGAAGGATATTTTCGACTCCAAGGCTCTGGCGGAGGATTTCAGCCTCTATCTTCACCGCCCCTCCGCGAGCGACCCCTCTGTTGCTCCGGCAGGCTGTGATGCGTTTTACGTGCTCTCCCCCGTGCCGAACCTTGAAAGCGGCACGGATTGGCGCGTTGAGGCCGAGCGTTATCGGCTTAAAATCGAGGCGCATCTTGAAAAAACGCTGCTGCCCGGCCTTGGGGGCGCCATTGTCACCTCGCGGCTGATGACCCCGCTCGATTTCGAGGCGCGGTTGCTCTCGCTCCATGGTGCGGCGTTCGGCATGGAGCCGATCCTCACGCAAAGCGCGTGGTTTCGCCCGCATAATAAAAGCGAGGATATTGACGGGCTTTTTTTCGTCGGCGCTGGCACGCATCCGGGTGCGGGTGTGCCGGGTGTGCTCTCTTCCGCGCGCGTTCTTGACGAGGTGGTGCCGCATGCCCGTTCCTTCGCCTGAAATGACCCACCAGTTCCACGCCGATCTTGCCGCCTGCCGCACCTTGTTGAAAGGCGGCTCGAAGTCGTTCTTCCTCGCCTCATTGTTGCTTCCGAAAGCCTATTGCGCCCCGGCCATGGCGCTTTACGCCTTTTGCCGCATCGCCGATGATCTTGTCGATGAAAGCGGCGGCGGGGCGGAGGCGGTGGCGCAGCTTCATGAAAGGGTGGAGGCGCTTTATCGCGGCACACCCTATGATCATCCGGCGGATCGCGCGTTCAGCATGGTGGTGCAAAGCCATGGCATGCCGCGCGCGGCGGTGGATGCCCTGATCGAGGGCTTCGCGTGGGATGCCGCCGGGAGGCGCTATCAAACCATCGCGGATCTGCATGCCTATGGCGCGCGGGTCGCGGGCACGGTCGGCTTGATGATGAGCGTTGTGATGGGGCGGCGCGCGCCGGATATTCTCGCCCGCGCGGCGGATCTCGGGGTCGCGATGCAGCTCACCAATATCGCGCGCGATGTGGGGGAGGATGCGCGAAACGGGCGGCTTTATCTGCCGCTCGACTGGCTCAAGGAAGCGGGGATCGACCCGGAGGCGTTTCTCGCGCGGCCGGAATGTTCACCCGCGCTTGCAGGCGTTATCGCGCGATTGCTGGGTGAAGCCGAGCGGCTTTATGCTCGCGCCGATGCGGGGCTTGCGGTTCTGCCCATGGGCTGCCGCGCCAGCATGCGCGCCGCGCGGCTGATCTATGCCGCCATCGGCCATGAGGTGGCGCGGCGGGGGTTTGACAGTGTTTCAAGCCGCGCCGTGGTGCCGCTCTCGCGCAAGCTGCCTTTGCTTCTCAAAGCGTTTTTGCCGGGCTTGAAGGATCATGCGGCGCTGATCAGCCTGCCTGCCTTGCCCCAAACGTTGTTTCTGGTGCAGGCCGGGCAGCGCGGGCCTGCCTATAGCGCGCGGGGTGAGCCGGGGCGGGTTTTCGCGGTTCTCTCCATTATCGACAAGCTGGAGCGGCTTGATCGCGGCTTGCCGCAACGGGCGCTCACCTCATGAGCGGCACGGCGATGGTGATCGCGGAAATCACGCTCACTTTGCTGGTCTGTGTGGGGTTCGGCCTGCAACAGCTCTGGTCGCTGCGGCGGATGAAAAAGCGCGACGAGGCTGCCGAGCGGGCGAAGGACGCCGAGAAAGCGAGCGATTAGTCAATGCTTTTTGCGTCATTGCGAGGAAGCCGCAAGGCTGACGAAGCAATCCAGAAAACCTGCCAAAAAAGAAGAAACAGGTCTGGATCGCCACGTCCCGCGACGCTGCGCTCGCGGTTCCTCGCGATGACAGAAAGAAAGGCTTCGGCCTCTACCCTCACCACGTTCATCCTCACCAAGTCTTGCTCTCACCAAGTCCTGCGCGGCATGCGGAAGGGCAGCATAAGCTGCACGACGGGGTTTTCGAACCGTGCGAGCGAGAGGCTCTCATGCATCGCGATGACATCGCGCCCCGCGAGGCGTGAGGATATGACCGAGCGGGCGTAGAACGGCGTATCCTCCAAGGTTTCAACGAGCTTTGCTTGATGCCCGGTTTCGCTGCGGGTTTCGCGCGCGATGCGCCAGAACGAGGCGGGCAGCATCACGCGTGGCGGCGGCGTGAACGGCGTCATCCGCCCCGTTTCATCATAATGAAGCCCGAGGAGGAACGGGCTACCATCGCGCCGCGTGCCATCATAAAGCACCAGAGCGCCATCCGGAACGCGGGCGCGCGCCCAGTTCCACGCCTGAAAGCCGCTGGCGATGGGGGCTGAGCCGCGATTATGGTCGAAATAGCCATTGCCGCGCCAGGCAAGTTTCGGATGATCGAGCGCCACCTCGACCCGCGCGATGGGGGCGATGGGCCACCAGCCATGCCCACCTTCCGGGTTGAGCGTGAAGCGCGTTTGCGTCACCGCGCTCGGCGTCAGGCGGATGGTGCCGCGCATGCGACGCGGGAGGGGGGCGGCGATTTCATCAATCTCGACAAGAAGGCTCGCCCCGTCCCATGTCATGCGGCTGGGGCCGATGGTGAGGTTTGTCTCGCTGGTGGAGAGTGCGCCCTGCCCGCGCTCCGTCATCGCCCAGCGTTTGGCGCTCTTGCCGTAAAGCGCGACATTCATCGCCACATGATTTTCCGCCACGTGGTTTTCGGGCTTGCCGCGCCCGGCCTTGATGGCGCGCCGGTAATAGGGCGAAAACACGCTGCCGATGAAGCCGATGATGGTGATGCCGTTCTGCCCGTCATCGCTCAGGGCGTCGAGATACCACCAGGCATAGCCACCGGGTGGGACTTTGTCGTTGAACCCCAATCCGCCAGCAGGGTTTGCGCCGCGATCCGCCCCGAAAGCGCCACCATCGGGATGCCCGCCCCCGGATGCGTGCTGCCCCCCGCGCAATAAAGCCCCGGCACTTTCGTTCGCGCTCCCGGTCGCGAGAAACTCGCCATCGCCCCATGCGTCGCCCGGCCGTAAAGCGCGCCCCCCGTCGCCGGAAACAAAGCCTCGAAGGCCTGCGGCGTCGTTCTCACCTGCGCCTCCTTCTGGCAGGTGATCGTCAGGCCGCTCGCTTGCAGCGCCCGGAAGGTCTGGCTTTCGCATGCGTCAATCTCCTCGTCAGACAGGGGTTTTGCGGCGAGACCATCGCCCGTCGGCGGCGCGTTGACCAGCACGAGCAGGCGCTCCTCGCCTTGGTGCGGCGCGCCCTCTTCCGTTCGATTATCTTCTTCCATTCTATCTTGGGCGCAGATGTAGATTGTCGGGTCATCGGGCAGGCGGTGTTGCTTGAAAATCCGTTCGAATTCGCGGGCGTAATCCTTCGAGAAAAACACATTATGCCGCAGCAGGGGAAAGCCGGAGGTTTTCGCGACCATGCTCCATGTGATGGCGGAGAGCGAGCGCGCGGCAGGCGGCGTTACGGCATGGGCGCGCCGCGCCGCCGCGCCGAAATGCCCGAGCGCGAGGGCATTGGTATCGGCATTCACCACCACCGCATCCGCCGTGATCACCTCGCCGCTGGCAAGGCGCACGCCGCCCACCCGGCCCTGATGGAGAAGAATCTCCTCAACCCGCGCGCCATAACGCAAGCTGCCGCCCGCCCGCTCGATGACCCGCGCGAAGGCCAGCGCAAGCTGGTGCATGCCGCCTTTGACGAACCACACGCCCTCCTGTTCGACATGCGCGATGAGCATGAGTGTGGCGGGCGCGAGATAAGGCGAGGAGCCGCAATAGGTGGCGTAACGCCCGAAAAGCTGGCGCAGGCGGGCATCCGAGAATTGCTCGCCAAGCGCTTGCCAGAGCGTGCTGAAAGGCCGCGTCTGCCAGAGTTTCATCACCCCCGTCGCGCGGATCAAGTCAAGCTGCGAGGGCCGCGCCGCGCGCATGAAGGCATGGTCGAGCGTGTCATGCATCCCTTTCGCCGCCTTGCAGAAGGCGAGGTAGCGCTGGCCTTCATCGGGTGAGGAGAACGCGGCAATCGCCTCCGCCGAAGCCCGGCGATCAGCGAAGAGATCAAGCCGCGCGGGGGGTGTATCCGCCTCGGGCCAGGCATGGCGGGCGAGGGTTACAGCGCGCTCAAGTGTGATTTCGCGCGCCAGATCAGCCCCGGCTGAGGCGAAAATCTCCTCGAAGATCCAGCGCATGGTGAAAACCGTCGGCCCGGCATCGAGCCTCTGGCCCAAAACCGTAACCTCGCGCATTTTCCCGCCCGGCGCGGATGCCGCTTCAAGAACCGTAACAGCGCAGCCTTTCGCAGCCAGATGCAGGGCCGCGCTCAACCCGCCAATCCCCGCGCCGATGATGACCACATGCCGGGGCAAGCGTTTTTCCTTTTCTTTCTTTGGCTATGCGCCCTCCATCGTCATTGCGAGCGGAGCGAAGCAATCCAGACTTTCTTTGGTCCAGCGGACCGTCAGTCGCAACGGGCCTTGCGACCCACCCGATATTATTGTTCTATTTACTTGACAAATAAAACTGTCCATTCATGTTTACACTTAAAGGGCTGCCACACAAGCCCGCTGACATCGCCACCCGCAACAGGAGCCAGACATGCATCGGTTCGAGACGTTTCTGGAAGGGGTTCTGGCTGAGGCCGCGAGCGCGGGCTGCCCGCCCAAGCTTGCCGAAGCCATGCAGTATGGCGTTTTTCCCGGCGGGGCGCGCATTCGCCCGCGCATCGTGCTCGCGGTGGCGAAAGCCTGCGGCGCGAAAGAGCCGGAGGTGATGATGAGCGCGGCAGCCGCCATCGAGCTTCTGCATTGTGCCTCGCTCGTCCATGATGATCTTCCGGCCTTTGATGATGCGGATACACGGCGTGGCAAGCCCTCGCTCCACCGCGCCTTTGGCGAGCCGATTGCGGTTCTTGCAGGCGATGCCTTGATCGTTCTCGCCTTCGAGGTTCTGGCGCGCGGGGTGATGGCGCAGCCCGCGCGGCTCGCGCCGCTCATCGGCATTCTTGGCGGGGCTGTGGGCAGCCGGGGCGGCATTGTCGCCGGGCAAGCCTGGGAATCCGAGATCATGATTGATCTTGAGCGTTATCACCGCGCGAAAACCGGCGCCTTGTTCGCGGGCGCGACCATGGCGGGCGCGGCGGCGGCGGGGGTTCCCCATGCCGCGTGGCGCGGCCTCGGTGAGGAGATCGGCGCGGCGTTTCAGGTGGCGGATGATATCCGCGATGTCGCGATGAGCGAAGCGGAACTCGGCAAGCCCGTGGGGCAGGATGTGGCGCGAAAACGCCCCAATCTCGCGCTCAATCTCGGGCTTGCGGGCGCGATTACGCATCTCGATGCGCTCATCACCAAGGCGATGGATGTGATCCCCGATTGTCCCGGCATCACGGAACTCAAGGCGCAGATGCTGGCCGAAACGCAGCGCTTCCTGCCCGAGGGCCTCGCAAGGCGCGCGGCGTGAGGTCTATCCTTTGATCGACAGCCTCTATCGCTGGCGGGATCGGCTGATCGCCAGACCCGGCTTTCAGCGCTGGTCGGCCGCGTTCTGGCCCACGCGCGGGGTTGCGGCACGTCAATCGCGCGCCTTGTTCGATCTTTGCGCCGGGTTCGTCTATTCGCAGGTTCTGGCAGCGGTGGTGGAGCTTGAGCTTCTCCCCATGCTGAAAGCCGGGCCGCAGAGCGCGGAGGCGCTCGCGCCGCGCCTTACACTCAGCGTTGAGGCAACCGAGCGCTTGCTGAAGGCCGCCACCGCCCTCAAGCTGTGCGCGGCGCGCGGGAAAACACGAGACGGCGCTCAGCGCTACGGGCTTGGCATGCTGGGCGCGGCGCTTCTCGGCAACCCCGGGGTTGTCGCGATGATCCGCCACCACAAGCTGCTTTATGCCGACCTTGCCGACCCCGTGGGCCTTCTGCGCGGCACGCGGGACGAGACCGCGCTTTCCCGCTTCTGGCCTTACGCGAAGGGCGGCGATCTTGACACTGTGGCCGATTACAGTGCGCTGATGTCGGCCTCGCAGTCGCTTCTCGTCGAGGATGTGCTGGAGGCTTACCCCTTCGCGCAGCATCAGCGCATGCTCGATATCGGCGGGGGTGACGGCACCTTCATTTCGCATGTGGCGCGGCGCTTCCCGAAGCTTGCCTTCACCCTCTTCGACCTTCCCGCCGTTGCCGCGCGGGCCGAAGCGCGATTCGCCGAGAACGGGCTTGCTACCCGCGCGAAAGCCATGGGGGGCGATGCCTATCGCGGCCCATTGCCGCAAGGGTTCGACCTCGTCACCCTCATCCGCGTGCTGCATGACCATGATGATGATGGCGTTCGCGCTATCCTGAAACAGGTTCGCGCCGCACTTGCCCCCGGTGGCACGCTCCTGATCGCGGAGCCTATGGCGGGCGCGAAGGGTGCAGAACCGGTGGGGGACGCCTATTTCGGCTTCTATCTCCTCGCCATGGGCTCCGGGCGGGCAAGAACACCCGGCGAATTGACCGGTTTTCTCGAAGAGGCGGGGTTCACCAGCATCACGCCACTGAAAACCCGCCGCCCCTTGATGACGAGCGCGATGATGGCGCGGGTCAGGATAGAAAAATTGTAAAGTTAAATTGACAATTAAAAACGTCATATTAGATTGACATATATCAAGGAAGGCAGACCCTGCCCCCAGCCCGTGAAGCCGAATGAAAGCCGCAATGACCCTGATGCAAACCCTCGCCGTCGTGATGGAAAAACCGGAGCATCTCGCGCTCCGCCGTCTCGACCTTGTGGCGCCCGCCGCAAGCGATGTGGTGGTGGATGTGGAGTGGAGCGGCATCAGCACCGGCACGGAGCGGCTCATCTGGTCTGGCCGCATGCCGCCCTTCCCCGGTTTTGGCTACCCTCTCGTGCCCGGTTATGAAACCGTGGGCCGGGTGGTGGAAGCGGGCCCGGATGCTGGCCACAAAATTGGCGCGCGGGTGTTCGTGCCCGGCTCACGCGGCTTCAAGGATGCGCGCGGGCTGTTCGGCGGCGCGGCGAGCCGCATCGTTGCTGCGGGCAACAAGGTTATTTTGATCGATGAAAGCCTTGGCGAAGCGGGCGTTCTTCTCGCGCTTGCCGCCACGGCGGAGCATGCGCTCGCCGCTCCCGGCGCTCTCCTGCCCGATCTCATCATCGGCCACGGCGTTCTCGGGCGGCTTCTCGCGCGGCTCGCGGTGGCGAAAGGCGGCCAGCCCGTGGTGTGGGAGACGAACCCCATCCGCGCCTCTGGTGCCGAGGGCTATCTCGTCATTCACCCGGATGAAGATACGCGCCGCGATTATCGCGCGATTTATGACGTGAGCGGCGATGCGAGCCTCATCAACGACCTCATCGCGCGGCTTGCGCCGGGGGGCGAACTCGTTCTTGCCGGATTTTACGACGCGCCGGTCAGCTTTGATTTTCCGCCCGCATTCATGCGTGAGGCGCGCCTCCGTATCGCGGCGGAATGGAAACCGGCGGATCTTGCCAGCATCACCACGCTTCTGGCCGAAGGGCGGCTCTCGCTCGCCGGTCTTGTCACCCATGCCGAACCTGCGGAGGCGGCGGCACAGGCCTATCGCACCGCTTTTGGCGATGCCCACTGCCTCAAGATGATCCTCGACTGGAGAGCCGCATGAACGTTCAGCTTCGCAATGTCGACAAAGCCCGCAACACTTTGGTGACCCGCAGCGGCGATGACGCGCCCATGGGGATCACCGAGCAGCTTCGCGCCGAGGCAAACGAGCCGCGTGACGAGATCGCCACCGGCCCGGTGACGAAGGAAACGCAGGTGATTGCCATTTATGGCAAGGGCGGCATCGGCAAAAGCTTCACCCTCGCCAATCTCTCCTACATGATGGCGCAGCAGGGCAAGAAGGTTCTGCTCATCGGCTGCGACCCGAAGAGTGACACAACCTCGCTGCTTTTCGGTGGCCGCGCCTGCCCCACCATCATCGAAACCTCCTCGAAAAAGAAACTCGCAGGCGAGAATGTCGCCATCGGTGATGTCTGCTTCGTGCGCGACGGCGTGTTTGCGATGGAGCTTGGCGGGCCGGAAGTCGGGCGCGGCTGTGGTGGTCGCGGCATCATCCATGGGTTTGAATTGCTCGAAAAGCTCGGCTTCCATGAATGGGGGTTTGATTACGTCCTCCTCGACTTTCTCGGTGATGTCGTCTGCGGCGGTTTCGGCCTGCCGATTGCGCGCGACATGTGCCAGAAGGTGATCATCGTCGGCTCGAATGATCTGCAATCGCTCTATGTGGCGAATAATGTCTGTTCGGCGGTGGAATATTTCCGCAAACTCGGCGGCAATGTCGGGGTTGCGGGCATCGTCATCAATAAGGATGACGGCACGGGCGAGGCGCAGGCTTTCGCCAAGGCGGCGGGCATCCCGGTTCTGGCTGCCATTCCGGCGGATGAGGATATTCGCCGCAAGAGCGCGAAATACGAAATCGTCGGTCGCCCCGGCGGCGAATGGGCCTCGCTCTTCGAGGATCTCGCGCAGAATGTCGCCGAAGCGCAGCCGATGCGCCCCACCCCGCTTTCGCCGGATGGCCTTCTCGGCCTGTTCGATGGCAGCACGGTGGGCCGCGATGTGGTGCTTGTTCCCGCGACGCTGGAGCAGATGTGCGGCAAGAGCGAGATCACCAAACCCACGCTCGAAGTCATCTACGATACGGCTGTCTGAGGGGCATGGCCATGACGCTGCATCACCCTCCCCCTGATCCTGCCAAGGCGGAACCTGTGGTTCCCGCCATCAACGCGGCCGCGACGAAAACGGACGGGCTTGGCTGCCATGCGGGCAAGGATGCGATGCGCGCTGCCGCCAATGCCGCGAGCGGCGATTTCGGCATCAGCGAGACTTTGGCCCGCTATGCGCAGGATTACCCCGCCGGCCCGCATGAGAAGCCGCAAAGCATGTGCCCGGCCTTCGGCTCTTTACGTGTGGGTTTGAGGATGCGCCGCACCGCGACTGTGCTTTCAGGTTCCGCCTGCTGCGTTTACGGCCTCACCTTCACCTCGCATTTTTATGGCGCGAAGCGCAGCGTCGGTTACGTGCCGTTCAATTCCGAAACGCTGGTGACGGGTAAATTGTTCGAGGATATCCGCGAAGCGGTGTTCAAGCTCGCCGACCCGGCTTTGTATGACACCATCGTTGTCACGAACCTCTGCGTTCCCAGCGCGTCGGGCGTGCCGCTCCGGCTTTTGCCGAAAGAGATCAACGGCGTGCGGATCATCGGCATTGATGTGCCGGGCTTTGGCGTGCCAACCCATGCCGAAGCCAAGGATGTGCTGGCGGGCGCGATGCTGAATTACGCGCGGCTTGAGGCCGAGCAAGGCCCGGTTATGGCGCCGCGCACCGGTAAATCTGATCGCCCGACCATCACGCTGCTGGGTGAGATGTTCCCGGCTGACCCTGTCGGCATCGGCATGATGCTGGAGCCCTTGGGCCTCGCCGCCGGGCCGGTTGTGCCGACGCGCGAATGGCGTGAGCTTTATGCCGCGCTCGATTGCGCTGCCGTTGCCGCGATCCACCCCTTTTACACCGCTTCGATCCGCGAATTTGAAGCAGCAGGCCGCGCCATTATCGGCTCTGCGCCGGTGGGGTATGATGGGACGGCGGATTGGCTCGCTGCGATTGGTGCGGCGTGCAATGTGTCGCCGGATAAAATTGCCGCCGCGCAAAACCGCATCCTGCCCGCCATCAAGGGCGCGCTTTCCGCAAAACCCATCAAGGGGCGCATCACGCTTTCGGGCTATGAGGGGTCGGAATTGCTGGTAGGGCGGCTTCTCGTCGAAAGCGGGGCGGATCTGCGCTATGTCGGCACCGCCTGCCCGAAAACGCCATGGTCTGCGGCGGACAAGGATTGGCTCGAAGCGCGTGGCGTCATGGTGCAGTTCCGCGCCTCGCTGGAGCAGGATCTCGCGGCGATGGCGGCGTTCAAGCCCGACCTTGCGATCGGCACCACCCCCATCGTGCAGAAGGCGAAGGAGCAGGCAACGCCCGCGCTTTATTTCACCAACCTCATTTCCGCGCGGCCGCTTTTCGGCCCGGCGGGCGCGGGCTCGCTCGCGCAGGTCATCAACGCGGCGCTTGGCAACAAGGCGCGGTTTGATGCGATGGAAGACTTCTTCGCAGGCGTTGGCACCGGCACCAGCGCGGGCATCTGGGAGAAAACCCCGGAAGAGACGCCCGAGCAGCGCAAGAAGCTCGAAACGCGCCTTACCAAGGCGAAACGCGCAGAGGAGGCGATCCCATGACGCTGATCCTCGATCATGATCGCGCAGGCGGCTATTGGGGCGCGGTTTACGTCTTCACCGCCGTCAAAGGGTTGCAGGTGATCATCGATGGCCCGGTGGGCTGCGAAAACCTGCCCGTGACCTCGGTTCTCCATTACACGGACGCCCTGCCCCCGCATGAGCTTCCCATCGTCGTCACCGGGCTTGGTGAGGAGGAACTCGGCCAGCACGGCACCGAAGGGGCGATGAAGCAGGCCTACAGCGTGCTTGATTCAGGCCTGCCATCCGTCGTCGTCACCGGTTCCATCGCGGAGATGATCGGCGGCGGGGTGACGCCGCAGGGCACGAATATCCAGCGCTTTCTGCCGCGCACGATTGACGAAGACCAGTGGCAATGCGCCAACCGCGCGATGCTCTGGCTCTGGACGGAGTTCGGCCCCAAGCGCGTGCCGACGCTTCGCCCGAGGAAGGAGGGCGCGAAGCCGAAGGTGAACATCATCGGCCCCGCCTATGGCATGTTCAATATGCCCTCCGACCTCGCGGAAATCCGCCGCCTCATCGAAGGCATCGGCGCGGAGGTTCACATGGCCTTCCCGCTCGGCACGCATCTCGCGGATATCACCAAGCTCGCCGAAGCGGAGGTGAATATCTGCCTTTACCGCGAATTCGGGCGGCTTCTCTGCGAGGCTTTGGAGCGGCCCTATTTGCAGGCGCCCATCGGCCTGCATTCCACCACGAAATTCCTGCGCAGCCTTGGCGCGCTTCTGGGGCTTGATCCCGAACCTTTCATCGAGCGGGAAAAGCACACCACCATCAAGCCCTTGTGGGATTTGTGGCGCTCGGTCACGCAGGATTTCTTCGGCACAGCCTCCTTCGCGATTGTTGCGAATGAAACTTATACGCGCGGGGTTCGGCATTTTCTTGAAGAGGAAATGGGGCTGCCCTGCCAATTCGCGATCTCACGCTGCGCTGGCACGAAAACCGATGCCGAGGCCATCATCACCGCCATTCGCGAGACGCCGCCGCTGATCCTCTTCGGCAGCTTCAACGAGCGGATGTATCTCGCGGAGGCGAATGCGCGGGCGATGTATATCCCCGCCTCCTTCCCCGGCGCGATCATCCGGCGGCACATTGGCACGCCCTTCATGGGGTATTCAGGCGCGACCTACCTTATTCAGGAGGTCTGCAACGCTTTGTTCGATGCTTTGTTCAACATCTTGCCCCTTGCCGCGCAGATGGATGCGGTGGAGGCAACGCCCGCACGCTTCCACAAGGAACTTGCCTGGGAGGATAAAGCCAAGGCCGCGCTTGACCGCTTTCTTGAAAGCCAGCCGGTTCTGGTGCGGATTTCCGCCGCCAAGCGCCTGCGCGATGCAGCGGAACGAACCGCCCGCGCCAATGGCGAAGAGCGTGTCGCCACCCGCCATCTCGACCGCGAGGCGCAGGCCTATGTGGAAAAACCCTTGTCCTCCGAATCCTTGTCCTCCGAAATCTTGCCCCGCGAGGAGGAAATGGCATGAGCGCCCTCACCCGCATGCACTCCCCCTCCAGCCCTGCCACGCGGCACGGCCCCTCGTCACAGTCTTTGCCCCTGAAGGAGAAACCCATGGCGCAATTTGCTTCGATCAGCTCGGGCCAACGCCTCAAATCCCATGCCGGAGAGCAGAAACTCTGCCGCCGCATGGTGCAGATGACCTCGGTTCTCTTCGTGCCGGTGGTTTTGCTCCGGCGCGCCTTCCGCCTCACCGCGCAAAAGACTTCTGCTGGCAGCCGCCCCTCCGTTTTTGCGGAAGCGCGCGCGGATGCCAGCGCCATCATCCCATACATCTTCATGGGATGACCCCCCGCTCCTGACTGGCTCACGCCAGACACGAGACACGCTGTGGGCCTCGCCACAGCTAACCTGCCGCACGGGATAGGTGCGGTAACTGCTCAGATGCGTAGAAAGGACAAGTCGATGGCAGATAACAGAGAATCCCTGACGGGATTGACTGACCAGGAGGCCCGTGAATTCCACGGTTTCTTCATGTCAGGCTTCGTCATCTTCACCGTGATTGCAATTGTTGCCCATTTTCTGGTGTGGCAATGGCGCCCATGGTTCCCCGGTGTGAACGGCTATGCCGCGCTTGATGAAAGCACGACACAAGCCCTCACCAGCCTCGTTTCCATGATCTCGTGATCGAAAGGAACGGCACATGTATAATATCTGGAAACTCTTCGACCCGCGCCGCACGCTGGTTGCTCTGGCAACCTTCCTGTTCACGCTGGCCATCCTCATCCATTTCATCCTGCTCTCGACAAACCGGTTCAACTGGATCGAGGGGCCGCGCAAGGCCGCCAAGGCCGCGAGCATCACGATCGAAATGGTTCCGCCCGCTGGCATCGTGGTCAAAACCGCTGCCTGAGGCACAAAACCGGCAGACGGGGCATCCATCGATGCCCCGTCGCTTTCACACCGCGTGCGTGATCATGCGCGGGTTGCCTGACACCACATATCCGCTTTTGCACTCACGCTTTCTCGCTTTACCGCCATATTTGCGAGCCCAGTTTCAAGGAGGCACCAATGGCACTGCTCAGTTTCGAACGTAAATACCGCATTCGCGGTGGAACGCTGCTCGGTGGAGATCTCTTCGATTTCTGGGTAGGGCCGTTCTATGTCGGCTTTTTCGGGATCATGACGGCGTTTTTCGCAACGCTCGGCACCGCGCTCATTCTTTACGGCGCGAGCCAGGGGCCAACCTGGAACCCATGGCTCATCAGCATCAACCCGCCCGATATCAGCTATGGTCTGGCGCTTGCGCCGCTGAATGAGGGCGGGCTCTGGCAGATCGTCACCTTCTGCGCCGTCGGGGCCTTCGGCTCATGGGCGTTGCGCGAGGTGGAAATCTGCCGCAAGCTCGGCATGGGCTACCATGTGCCTTTCGCCTTTGCCTTCGCCATTCTCGCTTATGTGTCGCTGGTGATCATGCGCCCGGTTCTCCTCGGGGCCTGGGGCCATGGCTTCCCCTATGGCATTTTCAGCCATCTGCAATGGGTGTCGAATACCGGGTATCAATATCTGCAATTCCACTACAACCCGGCGCATATGATCGCCATCACCTTCTTCTTCACCACCACGCTGGCGCTTTCGCTGCATGGCGGGCTGATCCTGTCCGCCACCAACCCGCCCAAGGGCGAGGTGGTGAAAACGCCCGAGCACGAGAACAGCTTTTTCCGCGACACCATCGGCTATTCCATCGGCACGCTCGGCATTCACCGGCTCGGCCTGTTCCTTGCGCTCTCGGCGGTGTTCTGGAGCGCGGTCTGCATCATCATCAGCGGGCCTTACTGGAAGGCGGGCTGGGCAGAATGGTGGAACTGGTGGCTGAATGCACCGTTCTGGAGCTGATTTTTGCTGGAGCGTTTCCGGCGGGGCCACCCTGCCCCGCTTTCACCCGTCTTCTCTTCCCTAATCCAGAGGTTGCATCATGAGCACCTATCAGAATATCTTCACCCGCGTTCAAGTGCATGGCGAGCCCGATCTCGGCATCGCGCATCAGCCGGGCAGCAGCATCTACAAGCGCGGCACGGAGACCGGCCATTCCTACTGGATGGGCAAGATCGGTGATGCGCAGCTCGGCCCGATCTATCTTGGCTGGCTGGGCGTGACCTCGCTCGTCTGCGGGTTGATCGCGTTCGAGATCATCGGGCTCAACATGTGGGCCTCGGTGAACTGGGACCCCGTTCAGTTCGTGCGCAAGCTCTTCTGGCTCTCGCTGGAGCCGCCGCCCGAAAAATACGGCCTTTCCGTGCTTCCCCCCTTGCAGGAAGGCGGCTGGTGGCTCATTGCCGGGTTTTTCCTCACCACCTCCATCCTGCTCTGGTGGCTGAGAACCTATCGCCGGGCGCGGGCGCTCGGCATGGGCACGCATGTGGCCTGGGCCTTTGCCGCCGCCATCTGGCTTTACCTCGTGCTCGGCTTCATCCGCCCGGTTCTGATGGGAAGCTGGAGCGAGGCCGTGCCCTTCGGCATTTTCTCGCATCTTGATTGGACGCAGGGCTTCTCGCTGCGCTACGGCAACCTGTTCTACAACCCGTTCCACGCGCTCTCGATCGTGTTCCTTTATGGCTCGGCGCTGCTCTTTGCCATGCATGCCGCCACCATCCTCGCCGTGAGCCGCTATGGCGGTGAGCGCGAGATCGAGCAGATCACGGATCGCGGCACGGCTTCGGAGCGTGCGGCCCTGTTCTGGCGCTGGACGATGGGCTTCAACGCCTCCATGGAATCGATCCATCGCTGGGCGTATTGGTTCGCCATTCTCTGCCCGATCACCGGCGGCATCGGCATTCTGCTCACCGGCACGGTGGTGGATAACTGGTATGATTGGGGCGTCACGCATGGCATCGTGCCCGCCGACCCCGATATGTGGCCGCAAACACCCATCTCGACCAATTGAGGTTTGCTCCTCCCTACCCGGAGACAGACTGAAGGCCCGCGCGAGCGGGCCTTTTTTTAGCCTGATTTTAAGTATGGTGCATGATAAAGAGTTTTTATCTCAAACTCGATACCCAGTTTTGGGAAACTCTACTTAGGAGAAAACCGCATGAATGAACCGGACAATATCGTGTTGATCCACCTTCGGCGGCTTTCCGAGCAGATGTCCGCACTCCATGAGGATAATCGGGAAATCAAAACCCGGCTTGGTATCATTGAGCAGCAGAATGCCTCGCTCTCAACCCGCATGGACAGGCTGGAAGCACGGATGGACCGTATCGAGCGCAGGCTTGATCTGGCTCCGGCTTGACGCCACAAAGCGATTATTGGTGCAGCCACTAAAGGAGAAAAGCCGACGCACATCGCATCCTGGCTTTTCTATCGAAGTGCTCGCCATCAAGACGAGGATCAATCCTCTAATAGACACCCCTACCTATTCGGCTTTGCCATCGCCAGCGCTGCCACCTGATCGGCCGTGACGGCGGAGAGTGTCCAGCCCAGATGCCCGTGGCCGGTGTTGTAAAGCACACGCGGGTTCTTGCCATAAGCAACGCGCGGCAGCATATCCGGCATCATCGGGCGCAGGCCCGCCCAGGGCACGCATTGGCGGGTGCTCATTCCGGGGAAATGCGCGCGGCACCACGAAATCAGCGGGGCGATGCGCGCGGCGCGGATATCACGGTTATAGCCGTTGAACTCCGCCGTTCCGGCCACCCGGAAGCGCGTTTGCCCGAGACGGCTCGTGACGATTTTCGCCTTGTCATCGAGAAGGCTCACCCAGGGCGCGGCCTCCTGATCTGCCTTTTCAGCGAGCGTGACGGTGATGGAATAGCCTTTGACCGGGTAGACATTCACCCTGTCCCCCAAAGTGCTGGCGAGCGCGCGCGAATGCACGCCCGAGCACACCACCACCTTATCAAAACTATGCACCTCTTCCTCATGCAGGCTGCCATCGAGCGTGGGTTCGGTGGAGCGCGAAACGATGGTGACGCGATCCTGCCCCGCATCGACCGAGAGCACCTCATTGGCAAAGCGCATCTCGACGCCCAGCCGCTCGCAGGCTTTTGCCAAGCCATTGGTGAATTTATGGATATCGCCGGTGAAATCGGAGGGCGTGTAATAGCCGCCGTAATACGTGCCCATCAAGGCCGGTTCGATGGTTTTCATCTCGGATGGCGTAACCGCGCGGCGCTCCAGCCCGCCCTTCGCCAGCAAGGCCGAAACATTGCCTGCGGCCTCGAAATCCTTTTTGCTTTCATAAAAATGCAGGATGCCGCGCTCTTCGCAGTCAAAATCGATGCCTTCCTCGGCGGCCATGCGCTTCAGATGCGCGCGCGCCTCGATCGCCAGCCGCGCGGTAGTGACGGTGTTATGCTCGTATTTGGGGATGGAGGCGATGAATTCCGCCATCCAAGAAAACTTGTGCCAGGAGGGTTTGGGGTTCACCAGCAAGGGCGCGCCGGGCGACATCATCCATTTGATGCCCTTCAGCACCGTGGCCCAGCTGTTCCAGACTTCGGCATTGGAGGCCGAAAGCTGGCCGCCATTGGCAAAAGATGTTTCCATGGCGGCATAGGGGTGCTGGTCGAAAATCGTGACCTTGCAGCCGCGTTTGGCGAGGTTATACGCCGTGGTGATGCCGGTGATGCCGGCGCCGATGACGGCAATGGTGTTGGTTGAGGCAAAACTCTGATTTGAAGCAAGCATATGCGTTCTCCATAACCCGGTTTCGGGTTGAACGCCCCCTCTGTCATTGGCCTGAGAGCATCACCACACCCATGCATTGGGCGGGGCTTACACCATCGGCGGGGGCTGCGGCCCCACTTTTCAGAGTTTATGCTTTTTCGCGGTTCTGGTGCCTGAGAGTTTCCGGGGCGGTTGCTCCTTCGGCGTCACCACCAGCCTGATTTCAACCAGACCAGCAGCAATCTCTTCCGCATCATTTTCATGCGTGCAGTGCAGCATATTGTCAAGAAAAAATGCATAATTATTACGTCTTAATATAATTATTTTTATGAATTATATTCTCGTCTATAAAAATATATCGTCATATTTTTTTATACCAGAATTTATTTCAACGAGAATAGTTCTCAACTGATTGATATAAGATTTACTCTTATTGTCGGTTGCATTACGTATTGCACAATGCGCGGGATTTTCTGGACAAACTCCATCTTGCTCAGGCACAGGCTCTGAGGTAACTTCAAAAGGACGATTCCCCATTTCATCTTTTGCTGATCGCACGTCAGAGCAAGAATACCGTACAAAAAATGCTTCGTGTCGGTTTTCTTTTTTGCCTTGGCGTTCGATTGTATGATCGGTCGCAATTTTTAAAATATAATCTTCCCTATCCACAGATATATAGCGACCATTCTTGCCGGAAAGATCATCTCGATCGAAAGCTGCCGGTTGCAATTCGCCGTTTTCAAAATGCGCGGGATGCCAAACAAGGCGAAGCAGGAAGGTCTTGTCTGGAACCATAAATTTCAAATCAATCAAGAAGCTAGAATATCGACAAGTTTCTCGTGTAGCGGATCGATGATCTTTGCGTCATCTACAGAAACTACATTACCGTTTTTTTTAGCAAAAAACGAATATGTTCCATCACCAAAAATAGATAGATTTCCAATCAATCCATTCTTGTTCCACGCAAAAATAATCTCGCCGTCTGAAGCTAATCCAAGAGTAGGAAGCGGTTGGTCAGGTGCAACAGCCCCTATCCGCTCCAGAAGGCTCACGGCTTCAATCCATGCGTTATGAGAAGCGCCTGCAGAGCCATGACCAAGCCAGCCGTTTTCGAGACTACGGAGATAGGAAATGCGCTCATGGGCCTGTTGGGTGATATGCATCTTACCCAAAGCGTAATTGCCAATTGCTTCTAAATTACTCGTATCAAACTTTAAAAATGCCGTATTGTCATTCACTGTAACTATATCATCAAATCTTACATCATCATGCGAAGGGCGGGGATTAATTGTCTGGCTATCTAAAATTGGAAGCAATGAAACCTCAGTCGCTGACTGAAATGACGTATTGGCCGCATACCCACGCACTGCGTCATGAGACAACAATGAGGCTGCGGCAGGCGAAACAGTAAGGGCTGTTGCAAGGACAGCACCTTGAAGCAGTGAAACTGAGGAGCTTGAAGATAGCGAAACTTGTAACATCATTGGATCAATCCAACTTTTCGGGCAACATCATCTACAAGAGCATTCTTAAAGATTGTCTTTGATAAATCGTGCATCTCATCAAGATTGCGCTTCAGGGCGGATAAATCCAGATCCGCACCCGGATTTCTCTGTTCAATTTTTGTGAAGATTGTAACGCTCGGTAGCTGCCTACCATTTTCAATAAGGTATTGAGCATCAATATTCTGGTTAACCAGAAACCGCGAAGGCTCCTTGCCCTCAAACCAACCACGGTGAAGATGCCAAGGCTCATTGCCGCTTTGAGCCTCATGGGACAATATCGACGTAAGCTCACGCTTCAAAAGCATATGCGGCGCTGGAAGCACTGTATCATTTTTATCTTCTTGGCGGAAAATAAATCGATCAAAATACTCTAACACAAAAATATTTATGCGTATATTTTCAAGAACATTTACAATAGCTTCTTTTGTAATATCGCTAAATCTATCAAAAAATGGGGCCCAACGAATATATTGACCGGTTTCGTATGCAAGCCCATTTGTGTCTAGTATAAATGCTTCAATCGGGACGCCAGGTATATCCTCTCTAACAAATTGCCATCCTCCCGTGGAGAGATTGTTTTCTGGAGACTGGATGTGAGGAGTATTAGTAAGAATTATTTGCGATGTAATGCGTTCAACTCGTGGGCCAAAATTAAATGCTTCTCGTCTCTTATCGAAGCTCTCGCCTAATTTTCTCAAAATCTTTGATGGTAAAGGCTCCCCAAATTGGATACCTATTTTTGTCCGTTCAATTGAATGAACTGAATGAATTGGGGTCCAAGTCATAGCCACGTTCCTGAAAAAGTTTGTGGCGCGCCCTACGGGAATCGAACCCGTCTTTACAACGTGAAAGGCTGTCGTCCTAACCGATAGACGAAGGGCGCCGCACGGCATGCTTCTAGCGGGGTTCTTGAGGCTCGGCAAGCGGGGGGTGGCGGTTTTTTCGTCTCTTTAACCGGGAAAAATCGGCGCGAGCCAAACGCTGCATCATGGCGGGCAAAAAAACCGGCCGCGCGCGCTGTTTTTGCTTTGCCGCGCGGCGCTTTTTCTGAAAAACAAAAGCGTAACCGGGAACACGCCATGCTTTCACCCCCTGCCCCCGCCCTTACCGTGCCGCGCGAGCGGATTGTTGCGGGCATTGGCCTGATGCTGGCGGCGATGTTCGCCTTTTCCATCAATGACGTGATGGGAAAATGGCTGGTTGCGAGCTATGGCGTGGCGCAATTGCTGCTGATCCGCTCTCTTGCGGCGGCTGTGATGCTGGCCCCCGCGATCCACCGCGCCGGGCTGGCCACCATTCTGAAGCCGCAGCGCCCCTTTTTGCACGCGGCACGGGCGGTGTGCTCCACGGCGGAGGTGGCGTTTTTCTATTGGGCGGTGGTGTATCTTCCGCTGGCGAATGCGGTGGCGTTCTACCTCGCGGGCCCGATTTTCGTGACCTTGTTTGCCGTGCTGTTCCTCAGCGAAAAGGTCGGCTGGCGGCGCTGGAGCGCGATTCTCGTTGGCTTTGTCGGCGTTCTTGTCGCCATCAACCCCACCGGGCAGGGCATGGGCTGGCCTGCGCTCATCGCGCTGACAGGAACGGTGCTGTTTGCGGTGCTGAACATTCTCACCCGCGTGCTCGCGGGCAGCAACGAGGTGACGTTGGTGAGCTGGCAGGTGGGCAGCGCGCTCCTTTTCGGGCTGGTGGTTGCGCCCTTCCTCTGGGTGAGGCCGACTCTGTTTGATTTTGCCTGCCTCTGCCTTCTCGGTGTTGTTTCAACCCTCGCGCATATGGGGGTGAACCGCGCACTCGCCTATGCGCCTGCCGCCGTGGTGGTGCCGTATCAATATACCCTCATCGTCTGGGCGGTAATTCTGGGTTACATTTTTTTCGGTGATGTGCCGAAGCCGCATGTTCTCATCGGCTCGCTCATTATCGTTGCGGCAGGGCTATATATTTTCCTGCGTGAGCAGAAAAAGGCGAGAGAAATCTAGAGCAATTCCAGCGAAAGCATGCCCCCGCGAAGGCGGAGGTGGGAACCGGTTTCGCGCCCGGAATTGCGTAAAAACTTGAGAGTAGAGCGTTTCAGGTGACTCGGTCTTCGCCGGAAACGCTCTAGCTGTGGAGCTTCAACAGGTTGTCCTCTTTTAGATTGAGGCGGCTGATGGGTGGCTTTGAGTTTAAGCTGCCGTGCGGCCGATGCCAATTGTACATATGGGTCCAGTCTGGCAGGTGCTGTTTTCGTTGATCTGAGCTCTGGTATGCACGCGCGTAGGCCCATTCTCTGAGGGCTG
>Ga0209398_1000065_pt1 | contig 81323 bp, 62 predicted proteins | sample AshMeaBigSpring_FD_184125 | JGI IMG/M metagenome (GOLD analysis project Ga0209398, IMG submission 184125) | Groundwater microbial communities from Big Spring, Nevada to study Microbial Dark Matter (Phase II) - Ash Meadows Big Spring (SPAdes)... | ecosystem: Environmental > Aquatic > Deep...
CACCTATCAATAATAGACAGGCTAATAAGAACGTTAGTTTTCTCATAAATTTAACATTTTTGTTTATAAATCATTTACTTGCGCTATTTCAAAAAATATCAAAAAATTCATTTTGCAAATATAAACGGTTACTTTCAAATAAACAAGCGTTTTTGTTGACAGATAGTAAAATTATGCAATTTAATAGTTACATAACGTCAGTACCACACCACATGTTCGGTACTAATGAAAGCAAAACTGCTATTTTACGACATTTTTACACAAATATCATATTTTACTACTCTAATAATTACATTGTCGCCATTTTTAATCTAAAAGAACATTATATAATCATTTTGTAAGTATTTCGTCAATTTTAATTACATATACAAACAGCAAATAAACCGATTTAGTCATAACAAATAAACAAAAGCAACTAAATAGAGCCTCAAAGTATCAGTTTCACACTTCGAACCGACACAGAATAATAATCAAGTAGAAATATTGCACATATACTTATATTTAACATTCGCAAGAACTAAAATCAAGGCCAAATATAGGTTTTATGGAGCGAAAGCAGCATCAATTTAACACTTATTCTACAAAAGTTCATAAATACATATTCGAAAATGGTAAGATGTGCCATAAAACAAATGTGATAAATCAAGATATGCACGTTAATTTGATACAAGTGTAGGTATTATTCGAGCATTAGGTACAAACCATCGAACGCATCGCAGTTAATTTATAATGCTTCGTAACAAAATAAACAAGCATTGTATTCTTATGCATTACTGTATTAAATTAACTAATATCACTAGTATGTTTCTTAGATATCTTATAGATATCTCATAGATGTTATATATCATTAATGATTAGTGATATTCATTTTACATATTGGTAGTATTTAAATAATTTCTATATTTGCAACACGGAGACACATACAAGTTGCTGATAAACTGCGCAGAATATCGTTGCGTTTCCTAAACAGATTAAGTTATTCGCGGATGACGTTTCGCATTTCAATTGAATTGAATTATTTCGATTAACAACCTAATATTAATGTATAAATTATGGCACGTTTAGATGGATTGACTCAAATGACAGGCTCGATGGCCAACATCAGCATGTACAAACTTCAGGGCCACGACAAAATAATTATTCGCGTGAAAGGTGGTCCCAAGAAGTATCAGATAAAAACAAAGCCGCAGTTTGAAAAGCTACGTCGCAACAACTCAGAATGGCGTACGTGTACCAAAATGGCATCACAAATTAGGTGGGCTTATTACACAATGCATTCGCTCGAGGATTACCCGACCTCTGGTGCTTTGAACGCACTTTGTAAGCACATACAAAAACAAGACCTTACGAGTGAACATGGTAAACGCGTGGTTTACCTCAGCAAAAACAAAGAGTGCTTGCATGGATTTTCGTTCAGCCAAAAACAGGTACTCGAAAGTGTACTGCGTGTACCTATTGAATATACCCTCGATCGAGCTACAGGCATTGCAACGGTCTTGATTCCGACACTGAACACCGACATATACCTCTATAACTTTCGGAAACTTCCCTACTTCCGTATCAAGGCTCAATTGGCTAGCGTATGCGATTTGTTTGTTACGGAAAATGCAGAACAGAACCATGATCACATTGACTACCGACTATGCTGGCATGAGGAGGGTATTTTTGAAAGTGAATGGCTGCCAACTACGGGGACAATCCCTAAAATGGATATAAAGCTTACCTATATGGTTGACGATACTCGTGTGACTGATGAAAATGGCGTGTTACTCGAAAAGGTATCGCTCATACTATCAATGGGCATAGAATTTGGGAAAATTGGTTACGGAAATGCAATTGAACCTGTGAAGTATGCAGGAACAGGAAAGATACTGAAGGTGGTGTAGGAATAGAGGTATGGGGTAAGCGGTAAGCGGTAAGCGGTAAGAGGTAAGCAGTAAGAGGTAAGAGGAAAGGGGTGGTGATGTGGTGATGTGATGATGTGATGATGTGATGATGTGATGATGGGGCAGGGATGGTGAAAAATGCGCGTCGGGCCGAAAGGCTGCTGGGTGGGTGAGGGATTGAGCGAATGCCACTGCGAGGAACGAGCAGGGGCAGCAGAGAAAGCCCGACCCGAGGTACGAGGGGCACCCCCAAAAAAAAAGTAGCTTCCTTGATGGGAAACTACTTTTTAAATTTTGATATGACCTATAGCTATTATAGGAACTTTTTGATTTCGGACATTTTGTAGGTGCGCGATACGCCATTCAACACATTGTCGGGGATAGCTGGACATCGTTCGTACACGGACACATCGGTGTGGTCGGTTTGAACAGTCCAAGTCATGCGCTGTGCGAAAACTTGCAGCTGATAGCTATTGCTCCAGCTACCACCATCGTAATCGTATGCTCCCGAGATAATGTCGATTGATTCGTCATTCTCATCTTTGGCTAACGTAAAAGAACCAGTTAGTTTGTGTGCAAACATGCTATTCATGTTATCGTAAATCACAAAGGTTTGCTCTTTGCGGTTTAGTTCGATGTAGCAATACAGGCCGTCGATCAATGGTTTTCCGTTCCAATTGGTGAGCTGCCACGTGCCTGCAACATTGGCATAAGTAACCTCTAAGGGTTGTTCAACTATTTTAGGCTCGTCGTCGTTGCTACAGGCTGTAGCAGCAAACACGATGGATAAAAATAGTACTATTTTAAATATATTCTTCATTCTATATACTGTTTATTGAATGTATAAACTCCATTATTTACTCTGAAAATTGAACCTCAATTTGCAATTGAGCTTCGGTGCCAACCATTCCTTTGATAGGAAGTGATAAGCTGCGGGCGTTACCCATTTGTTGTTTCCACTTAGCGGCATCAATGACCAATTCGATTTCGGCTTCGGCATGTGCTGGTATACTAACAGGCACAGTGCTAAACTTTAAAAAAGAATAACTTGGGGCCGATAGTGTAAGTGCTTTGGCCGAACTATTGATGCACAGTAAAGTCTCGGCACATTTAGCTTGTCCTCGTTCGAATCGAAAGGTCATCACATTACGCTTTGTACGCAGCACCCCCACTTTGGTTGGATAACCTGCGTAAGGATCTGTGGTTGGGGTAACTTCACCAACCAATTGCAAAATGGCAGCTTCGGTACTAAAGCCCGACACGTTGGTATAGACAAATGCCTGCTGCTGCTGTTTACCCGAACGCAAATGAGGATTAAAGCGAAGCTTCACCACGCCCTTTTGCTTGGGAGCCACTTTGGCTGTTGAAAACTGAGCCGATGTACACCCACAAGCTGTAAGTACCCTTGTAATCGAAATAGTATCGGCCGAAAGGTTTTGAAAAACAAATGAACGCTCAACAGGTTTATCATCGGCAGAAATAACACCAAACGACATGGACTGATTTTGAAAATGGAGTTTAGATGTGCGCACACTCCCTTGCTGCCCCCATACAAGGGGAGCATAAAGAGCGACACACAACCAATTAACCCATTTAAATGCATTCATTGTCATCCGATTTTTACATCCAACCGTTGTTACCCGCTTGGTTACGCACAGTGATAATAAACTCTTGCGATTTGCCATTGCTAGCAGTAACAGTAGCTTTAACCGAGCCTGTTTTAACACCAGTAAATGTAGCCGAGGTACCACTTACAGCTACCGTTGCAAACGAGGTGTCGGCAATTTTACAGGTATAGCTTAGACCTTCGCCAGCCATAAAATAAGGAGCAAAATTAAGTTTGGCAGTTCCTTTAACCGAAACGGTCGTATTAGGAACGCGCATAGCTACACCTGCACCTCCACCAATTTTGGTTAGCAAAGCACCAGCATCGATCAAACCATGACCCATTTTACCTTTGTAGTTTGAAAGTTGCAAACTAAGCAAGGTGTTTTTACCATAATACTCGTACAAATTCCAATAGTATTTAGTTTCTGTAAATTTATCTTCGATTGGTTTACATGACTCATACATCAGGTTACGGAACTCGGCAACTTTGAAGTGACGACGTTGTTGTACAGCATACGACAATCCCAAAGCAGCTACACCCGACACGGTAGGACAGGCCATTGAAGTACCCTCCATAAAACCATAAGATGATTTATCGAGCGACGCTCCTAATGAAGGTACAGTAGAAAGAATTTTACCATGCTTGCCTTCGTGGAAGTCAGAGTCGCCACCAGGAGCCGAAATCTTAACACGGTCGCCAAAGTTAGTAAAGTTCGAAGGCAGACCAGCAGCATCGATCGAAGCAACGCTCACACACTCATTGTAAGCCGAAGGATAGGCAGGCATACCAGAACCTTCGTTACCAGCAGCAAAAATAGCTAAACCACCTTGAATAACTCCGTTAGGCGAACCCGCATAATTGATGAAATAATCCAAGGCCTCTTTCTCCAATGGATACATCATAGCCCATTCTTTATCCGTTTCGGGACCAGGATAAAACTGACCTGGGTTAGCTAAAGCAGAGTTATAGCCCCAGCTACATTGCAGGATTACGGCACCGTTGTCGGCAGCGTATTTAATAGCACGCGCTTCGTTGAAGAGTGTAGAACCATAGTTACCCGAGAAAATCTGACAACTCATGATTTTAACACCACCAACACCATTGGCAAAGTCGCCTCCAGCAACACCAGCTACTCCTACTCCATTGTTATTGACCGCTGCAATAGTACCAGCTACGTGTGTACCGTGACCTGTATCGTTTACATCGTTGTAAGTAATAAACGGATTATCAAATACAAAGTTGTAACCATGCACATCGCCAGCATAACCATTGCCATCTAAATCCTCTTTACTTCCCCACACTTCTTTTTCATTCACCCACATATTAGGCGCTAAATCGACGTGATCGTACATGACACCTTCGTCGAGCACAGCAACGATAATAGACTCGTCGCCTGTGCTCATAGTCCAAGCTTCGGCACAATTCACATCGATACCAGCCACAGCATGCAACAAGCCATTGTTAGCTTCACCGGTATTGATATAGCCCCATTGCTCGTTTAAGCGAGGATCGGAGAAAGAGCGTGCATTTTGACGCATCGAGCTACGCGCTTCGTTTGAAACAATAGTTGCTTTTTTAGCTTCGTAACCACGTTGAACATTGTGGCTATATTGTAATGCATTTACCGCTTGTAATTTTGCTAACTCAGCATAGGCCTTTTGAAGTTCAACCAAGGCATCGAAACGCACCACGTACCATTGATGCAAGCCAGCTTCACGTGTACGTTCCTCGTTGACTTTATCCACTGGGAATACACGATCAAATTGGTAAGTTCCGATATTTTCCAACGCTTGATCGAGCGCAGTAAAACCTGAACGTCCTTGCTTACGTGCATTCGAATTGACATAAGCTTCAATAGTTTCCAATGCTGCAGGGTCGAGCTTTATAAATATCTCACCATTAACAGCCGCTTTTGAGGGCTGTAAAGTAGGTACATTTTTATCGGGGCTCAACTCAGTCTCAAGCAGAGAGTCGTTGTTACAGGCAGCAAGGGAGATTATCCCTGCTACCAGTAGTGTTTTATATATATTCTTCATAAATGAATGACGATTTAATTAGTGGGTTTTCGAAGTGGATACTTTTCATAATAATACTCCCAGCTAACAGGAACATTGTCGAATCTCGCTTTTTCACCTTTTGAATTGAAACCATTTTCTTGATTAAAAATCAAAGTAAAAGGATCGAATAGATACAAATTAGGGTGGTGCAAAATCCAGTTCGGAAGGCTACCCGTAAACATATTCAGGTTAAGGCGAAGCTCCTTAGCATGAGGTAACACTTTAGGTGACCCGATAAGCCAATCTTTAGCAGTAGCCAATGTATCGTTAGCCATCACCTCTTGAGCCGTATAGGTTGGGAATCCGCTAGCAATTAAATCTTCGGACGAAGGCAAAGAACCTTCTAAATAATTCACTCCCAACGACAAGCTACGTAAATTACTCCAACCTAAAAGTCGTTTAAACTGATTCATGTGATCGGTATTGGCTGATATATTGAGATACAATCCATCACCAACAGGACTATCCACGCTAAAATCAGTTATACTTTTACGACGATTCGTTGCTAAACTAAGCACCTTCAAGTTCGGGAAATTTGCCGGAGTAAGTACGTCTGGAATTTCATTAAAGTTGTTATTACTTAAATAAAGTTCTTCTAATTGTTTTAAGTTTTTCAACCCATCAGGTATAGAAACTAAACCATATGACCCAATCTCCAAAATACGTAGATATTTCAAATCGTTAAATGCATTACCCAAGTTAATATTGAGCAACATTTTGTTGGCATTACCAAAAAACGAAATAAACTCAGCATATTTTAGTTTCGACACTTCATTCGGAATATCTTCTTTAGTTCCAAAAAGGTAGAATTGCACAGAACGTATACGACCTATCATTTCGGGCGAAATTACCGTTCCATTCCACTTATCACCTTTTTCCCAAAGTCGCACATATTTCCAGTGAGTCATTGGTTTAGAACTATCGAACTTAACCCATGCATTAATACGTTCGCTGATAATTATCACCGCCAACGAGTCGCCAGCACGAGTATCTTCGATTAAAGGTGAAGCCGATTGAACCACTTTAAGTGTTGTTTCAACAGGTGTAGCTAAACCAATAGATTTAAATACAACATTGGCTATACGCTCAGCAGGTTGCGTATTCGAATTCCAATTAAAACGAAATTTAACCGTACGCGGACGATCGCCTCTATTTAAATCCACATCTAACTGTTTACGGTCAAACGACACCCAATTCGTATTTGTAGGAATCACCACATCAAACAAAACGTTTGTTGTAACCGAAACATCAAAATAAGTTTCACCATACTTACCACTATTGGCTATTTTCACCTCTTGTGTGTTAAGTTGTATCACTTTTTTATATCCAAACTGCTTTACTTTAAGCACCTTCGACACACCATTCGACGATTTCAACACGATATTTGCTTCGCGAATATCGCTTACAAGTGACGAATCGACCACAACTGTACAAGGAGTTGCGCCTATACCATTTGCAGGTGAAATACGCAACCAAGGTTGACTTGAAGCAGCTACCCATTCAGACTCTGAATTGATTTGCACCATTTCGGTACCACCGTTTTCGCCTAATACTAACTCTTCCTTATCAACTTCTAAGCCTTTAATTTCAATCTCTTTATCGCTACAAGCCGCCAAAGAGAAAAGCGTACATAGGATTACTATGTATATATTCAAATGTTTTTTCATTCTTTTCCCTTTATTAGTTTACAATGTTTAGTGCATCACAACCTCTAATGTCTTGTGTTCTATTATAAATAAGCTGATAACGACCAGCTTTAATATATGGACAAACATCAGAAACATCAATAGAGATATTAGGGTTATCGATAATTTCAAATATATAAATCATATATGAAATGGTATCGTCAATTTTACGTAAATCATTTCCACCAATGTAAAATGCTCTTAAACTTGGACAAGTATACAATCCGGTAGGCCAAGTTCTTAATGTACGAACTCCCTCTGCATTGCGTTGATTTCTAATTAACATGGAGTGGACCGTATGGGAAATTAGTAAACGAATTACCACTTAAATCCAAACCATATAGATAAGGTAATTTCGATGCATTGAAATCAGCAGGCAACTCTGTCAAGTTATTATTACTCATGTCGAATGACTCAGTCATAAATAATTTGGGGCCATGAAAACCTTCACTATCAAATTTAGAAATTTGATTACCACTAATATTTAACATACCAATGGTAGAACCACTATTAAAGGCTGTTTGGTTGTATAAAATATTCGGGAACTCAGTTAACTTATTACCCGATAAATTTAATACACTTACTTTCATACCTTTGTATCCTACCGGATTAAAACCATCAATTTCGTTGAACGACAAATCGATAGCATCAATGGTATAAGGCGAAGATGCATCAAACAGATTCGGCACCTTTGTCAGTTTATTGTCGTTTAATAAAATAAACTCAATATCGTCGATGTTACAGAAGTTATCAGGTACAGACGTAATTTGATTGTTGTTCAAAAAGATCTGAACTGGCTGCACAGATGAAGTCAAAGGAGTTAATGCACCTTTAAGTTTGTTGTGCGAAAGGTCGAAAAGACCAATACTAACCAAATTTTTGAACGAAGCTGGCATTACCTCCAAATTATTGAAACCAGCGTAGAACATTTGTATCGTACCACGCGAAGGACTAGAAGTAGCGAATTCGTTCAATCCACGATAAATTTCACTGGATGGTATTTGAATATTACGAGCAATATTTAAAGCAACCAAGTTAGGTATGGTATTTAACGCATCAGGATATTTCGTCATTTTCGGACAGTTGTAAATTTCCAAGTCGGTTAACGAAACCATTTCGGACATCGTTGCTGGAAGCTCAGAAATCCAACCATTGGCAATGTACAAGTGAGTTAACTTTTTCAAGTTACCAATTGATTGTGGCAAAGACGTAATTTTGTTGGTAATGTCGCCTGGTAACACATCGAACAATACCGGACCATTGTTTGATTTATTCACCAATGGTGTTTTACTACCAAACTCTACCCCTTTAAAGTTTTTATAACCTTGAACAATCTCTTTGGCAAAAGAAGAGCGAACATCTCTTTTCAAGAAAAGATCGGCGTAATGCGAACGTGAATCCATCACTTGTTTTGTCGACATGCTAGCAAACTGAGGCGAAAGCACTCCCACTTTATCATTGTGAGTACCTAACGACATCATATTAAGCTCGGTAAGCTGACCTAACTCTTCGGGCATAGCACCTGCCGGACCAAACTCGCCGATGAATAACGAAACAACACGACCCTGTGAATTTAACACAACACCCGGTTGATTACCCCACATATCAATATCTTTATCGAAATTCCAATTGATACCTTGGGGGTAGCTTTGACCAAAATAGCTCCACTTTGGACCATTCAAGGCAGTCCAGATAGCTTTAAGCGCTTTATAGTCTTTGATATATTCAGCCTCCTCACTTATTGTAATTTTAGCTTCTGCTTCAGCTACTTCATTATCATTAACCGTAAAAGTGCTTTTGGCAGGAGCGTTATTCTCACCTAACCAAGTTCCATAACGATTGTAAACCGTGTATTTAATAACCTCGTATGTACCTGCTTTCAATGAAACGATAGAATCAGCCTTTGCAGAAGCTGATACGGTAGTATTTCCAACTGTTCCTTCAACAAAAGTAGAATATACAAACGGAATTTTCTTAAAGCTCGTTTCCTCTTTTGTAAAGGTATTACGCACGGTAATATCAGCCTTGGCCACATTACTAAACAGATAGGTTGGTTGCTCTGCAGCAGCAGCTTTAGCCATAGTTGTGGCAGCAGGCAAGTCTTTAACCAAGTTAAAACGTACTTTACCACGTTTGACAACATTTACAGGAAAACTTTTCACCACTAATCCACCTAACTCCACTTTGAAAGCACTCTCCACAACAAAGCCTTCGAGAATTTCACGATCTACAGCATCGAATAAACGATACCCCACAATCGTATAATCGCCAGCTAATAATTCCAATTTATCACTTGTTAAACCATACTCCGCATTTTCAGGATTGTAAGCACTTAAATTAAGCGTTTGCTTAATGGTAGTGTGGTTATAGTCAAGCGTAATCTCAATTTTTTTAGCATCATTCAAATACGGTAGCTCGGCAGCCTTGAGACTTGCACGGCTATTATCACCCGATTTGTACAGTTTAAACTGTACAAATCCGGCATTTATACCTAATTCGTCCGTATCGTCGGTACAGCCTGCAAAATTTAAGACGCAGACCGCCAACAGCAAAGGAAAGAATAAATAGGTTGTTATTTTCTTTATCATATCTACTTTATACACTTATATTATTGTTTGACTAAAAGATAGCCCTTATAATGTGGTTCAACAGAAAAGCCTAATATCATAGTACGTGTAGAACCAGTATTGTTTTTACTTACACCCCAAATATTAAGTATCGACAAACCATTTGAATCTCTATTAGCTTCCATTTCAATTCCACTCCATCTCGTATCAACATTGTTCCAAAAAGCTTCAGGATAAGCTGTTTGACCAGTAGGTACACCTTTAGGTTGAATCAAAATATTGTCGTACTGTTTATTTTCAAGAGTAAGAACATATACATTATCAGTTCCATAAATAGCAGCAGCATTCGCCAATTTTTCAACAGCTAATGTTTCGCCGTCAGCAGTAACATTAAAGCCATTAGCTTCACCATATTGCTTTATATTAAGTGGAAGAAAGCCTCTATATTCATTTTTAATTTCCCAATAGTCTGGATCTTTTTTATCAAGAATTTGATCAAAATCACCATTTATTGAAGTGGCAACTGCTTTCGGTAACACTACAATAGCTCCAAATCTTTCAAGACTTGAATTAGGGCGAACTGTAATTTTCAAATTTCCTTTTTTATCATCTTCAACAGCAAACCAACTTTCATAGCTTTGCATAATATCGTAACCATATTTATTGAATTTAAGAGATACAGCCGTATACTCGTCGTTACGAGCTGAAACAGTTATAGGAAACGGTGCATTGTATTTAAATCCTTCATGGTCTGGATGAGGATAGAAAAAGTATGATTTCCCATCTACTTCAAAATAAAAAAGATCTTTATCACCAAGATCAGTTGAAAACTCAATTTTATCAGCAGGAATACCATCGTATTTTACAGCAAAAGCATATTTTTTAGGATCAGCTTGAGAACCGATGTAGATCATACCTGTTTGTGCACTTTTCACTAAACCTTCGGTAACCGACGACTCAAGATCCAATTTAACATCCGAAGTACCACTAATTGCACCAGTAAAAGTTACCCATTCAGGTTTTTCAGTTACAGCCCATTCAAAGTTTCCGTTAACGCTGAATTTTATGCTTTCACCATACTTAATAACAATCGGGTTTTGATCAGTAACTGCATTTCCAGCTGCATCTAACACCGTAATCTCGTATTTTTTAAACGTACGTGTAAGCTTGTAGATTACTTTCGTTTGGTTTTCCATAACGATAGTAAACTCAGCAACATCCACTTTATCGAACGACGCACCTACTGCGTTCACTTTAAATTTAATAGTTTGGTCACCGTATGAACCATCGAGTGTTTGAACCAATTCGCCATCTTCATCAACAAACTGACACCAAGCGGTAGATGAGGCAAGTGTCCAATCGGCACCCGCTTTAAATGTAAACTCACCCTCTGAGTTTGGAGCAAATTCCTTTTCAATTAACTCAGGAAATACCAAAACCTCATCTTTTTTAGAACAAGAGAAAAAAAGCACGCTGCTTAATAAAATAGCAAACGTCAATGTAAAATTAAGTCGTTTCATATCTTTATTTCTTTTTTTTATTATCGTATTAATATCCTAATTTTTTATATACTTCATATTCTTCATCGGTAATGAATTTAATCACGGTAGTAAAGGTGCCCACTGTACCTACACCATCCACATAAAACTGTGGGTAAATAGTTATAAACTCTTCGCAACTGCTAAAGTATGAGGTATAGACGCTTGGTAAATAAGCCATCAACTGACCATTACCATAAATGGTCCCGAAGGCTTCAGCCGTAGTGCCAAGCTGCTGACTTTTATCCATATACACATCTGGACGCAAAATATTAGCTGTATCCAATCGCAGACGAATATCAAAGCCTTTATAGAAAAAGTCTTTGAGGATAATCGTGTTTTTATTAACTGGATCAATTACCGAGCTAACTAAACGCATGGTTGTTCGAGGCATATAGTCCTGGAAATAACTAGAACGTACAGTACAGTGTCCTGTAAATTGTTCCAAATTAAACGGACATGCTTTGCGAAACATTACTCTAGCTTCCTGCCCTTTATCGCCGTACGCTTCCCATTTATCAGTCACTTTGTTAACTAAACGAAGGGTAACTCCAATAGAGTCGGTAACATCAATGTTCTTAGCAATACCTCTTACTTTTAAAGTCCCAGTCATAGAACCAGCAGGTATGGTTACTGTTTGTGAAGTAATGGCGTAGTGACGACCTTCGATTGCATTCGATTTGTTGGGAAGTATTTCAACCCCCACATTACGATCGAATTTTTCAGCTTTGGTTGCAGCAATCACAATATCAAATACTTCCTCGTCGTTTTGTACCGGAAGTACAGTCATGCTATCTGCAAAAATAATATAGCTATCGTCGCTATATGTTGTGTACTCTTGACTACAACCTACCATTGCTAAAGCAACAATGGCAAGTGAGCAGATTCCAATTCCTATTTTTTTCTTATACATGATTCTTATTTGTTACTTTCGTTTGGTTGAATGTTATTACCTGGCGAGTTTAGCTCTTGCAATGGAATAGGCCATACAAAACGTGCATCGCCTGCAGGAACAGTAAGTGTATTCGCTGTTTCAATTGTTTGAGGTTGTTTTGAACGCGTAAAGCCCAATTTCCAACGTTTTAAATCGTGCAAGCGGAAACCTTCCATATACAACTCTTTCATACGCTCATCGTACACAATCTCTTTCCAGTTCGATTCACCCAAGGCGGTTGAAGTGCCGTAGCTTGAATAACGAGCTTTACGAAGCGTGGTAATATCTTTGGCTGCATCAGCATAGTTTTTCAACTGCGCGCTAGCCTCAGCACGAATTAAATACTGCTCCGACAAACGGAATACTTTTGGCATATTGACAGCCAAAATACCTTGTTCAATAAAGTTTTGATTTCCTTTGTATTTTACCAACAAATCGGCCACCAATCCATGTGAATATCCGGTACGTGCACGTGCAAAGAACGAATAGTAACGTAAGTCGGCATCGTCGAATTTATTCAAAGCAGTTTGCGATGGAATATAATCAGGACGATAAGTTGAATAGTCGTAATTCAAGAACACACGACCCAATGCACCTCCAAACGACGAAACTTCAAACGGCACTTTCCAAATAATTTCAGTAGAGCTATCGTAATTCCACAGATACTGATAATATGTCATTGTACTTGTATAGTTGGTCGAAGCACTTGAAAGCAAGTATTTATCCGAATCAATTACTTTTGATGCGTAGTTAACAGCATTTTTCCAATCGCTCATGTATAAATACATACGAGCATAAAGTGCATTTACAGCACCAATGGTGAAGTAAGTTGAATTATAAAGCACTTCATTGTTATCTTCGTCCAATGCAAGATACTCGCTTGCTTTCGCCAAGTCATTCAAAATAAACTGATACGAATCGTACATCGAAGCACGTGTTAAAGAACCACCGTTGCTTGGATATTTTGATACCAACACAACACCCAACTCGTTGGCTGCTTGTTCATCAGACTCATATGCTTTGCAAAACAGCTTTACCAGTTCCGAATAAGCCAAGGCACGTGCAAAATGCGCTTCGCCTTTGTACCATTGCAATTGCTCAAGTTGATCTTCGTCTTTGATTTTCGATTCTAATTTTTCAACCTCTTGAAAAAAGTAGTTTGTACGACCAATCACCGTGTAAAGGGCACCATAAACCGACGTAATTTCAGAGTTTGTTGATAGAATATCGTTCCAACGCCAAATAGCCCCATACGTATTTGAATACCCTTGTACAGCATGCACCATGTCGGTTTGAATATCAGGCAACAAGGTTAAATAGCCGCTATACAAAGCTGGACTTTTAAACGTTGAATAAATACCAACCATTGCTTGATTAGCCGTTTGCACCGAATTAATGGCACCATCGGCTAAAATGGCATCTCTAGGATCTTGATCTAAACAAGAAACTGTTGATAGTGCTAAACTTAGTAGCACTCCATAGATTTTTATCTTTTTATTCATTGAAATCTTTTAGTTTAAAATGATAACTCCACGCCCAATGAAAACTGACGCGATGCTGGATATTGAGCACTATAAATGTTTGATGTATTTTCAGGATCTAAACCAGAGAAACCAGTGAAGGTAAATAAGTTTTGACCTTGTACATACACGCGTGCATTGGTTAAGAACTTCGTTTTCTGAAGTTTCTTTTGGCCCAACGAATAGCTCAACATCAGATTTTTAAGACGCATAAACGATGCATCTTCCAACAAGTGCGAATCGAACTGAGGAGTTACACCATGACGAGGAATATCAGTAATGTCACCTGGTTTTTTCCAACGATCGTACAACAAGCGTTTCGATTGATTATAAACCGAATACAAGCCATTACTTTCTTCGAAGAATCGGTCGTTATTAATTACCCAACGATCGGCTACCCAACTAAATTGAGCACTTAATTGAAAACCTTTGTAGGTTAAAGAAGTACCGAAACCACCTTGCCAAGGAGCAATGTAGTTTTTTCCCATCATTACTTTATCTTCATCTTTGTATTCGGCTGTGATGTTGCCATCTTTATCGTACCACAAAGCATCACCATTAGCTGGATTTACACCTGCATAGCGATTCATAAAGAACTCACCTACCGAGTGTCCTACTACCAATTTGGTATTTGTTCCACCCATTTCGAACTCATCAAGTCCATTGTAAAGCTCTGTAATTTTGTTTTTATTGTAAGATGCATTCATACTTACATTCCAAACAAAGCTTTTGTTACGGATAACATCCACATCAACCGACAGCTCAGCACCCATATTCACCATAGCACCTACGTTATCCCAACGGAAACCGTAACCACCTTCGGCATACGAAATAGGCACCTGCATCAACATATTCGACGTATTTTTATGATACACCTCTCCAACTACATTGATACGATTGTAGAAACCAAGTCGCAAACCTAAGTTTGTTGTCCAAAGTTTTTCCCAACCTAAATCAGGATTACCTAACTGTACAGGAGCAATACCCGATTCGCCATTATAAATTAATCCACTCGAAACCAAAGCCATATGTTCGAAGTTTGGAATCGACGAGTTACCCGAAGTACCAGTACTTGCAGTAAGCTGTGCATTAGTTAACCAGCTGCTGTATTGATTCATGAATTTCTCTTTGCGTAAATTCCACATTAAACCAACTGACCAGAAAGAAGCCCAACGGCCATTTCGTCCAAAACGTGACGAACCATCGGTACGTAACGAGAAATCAGCATAGTAACGATCGTCGTAGTTATACTCTCCACGACCGAAGAACGATAAGTAACTATAACTAGTGTAACTATTACCCCACGACGAAGCACGAGTACCTGTTGAAAGGTCGGTCAATGCATCGTTGTTTTGTCCACGTGTTTGTACATAAAAACCTTCTGCACTATATTTCACACCCTCTTGACCTACCATAAAGTTGAATGAGTGAATATCGTCTTTCATAAAACGATAGTTAGCAGTGTTAGTAGCCGTTAAATTCAATCCTACGTTTGAGTTACGTCCAGCCATACCGATATTATTGTTAGGCAAATAGCTAGGCATCGACTGCGTAAATGCAGCTGTATGCGAATAGTCCATAGCTACTTGCGAACGAATAGTCATCCCTTCCATCGGAGTAACTTCAGCAAAAAGCATCGAGAAAGCTTTGTATTTTTTATTTGAATACGGATTGTTATCCATCCATTCAATTGGGTTCATTCCCTGACCTTGCCATGTTCCATCGTTTTGCGAAGCCAATGAACCGTCCGCATTATATGGATTCCAATAAGGTAACATAAAACGAGAAGCCGAAATAGGCGTATACAGGGTGTACGAACCTTCGTCAGCTTGACTTATTTCTTCGTAAGTCAACATCGAGTTTGTACCTACCTTCAACCAATTGTTAGCTTTAGTTTCGATATTGGTACGAACTGTGTAACGACCGAAAGTAGAGTTTTGCGCAATACCTTCTTGATCGTAAAAACCAGCTGAAATATAATAGTTGGTACGTTCGTTAGCACCACTAATAGATAAATCGTAGCTTTGCAAAGGAGCCTTATCGTTAAAAACAGCTTTCAACCAGTTTACATCCGTTTTAGATAACTTATCATAGTCTTGTCCAGCCGACAAGCCAATTTCTTTTTCATATTGAATACGTTCAGCCGTGTTCATCAAGTTCCAGTTAGTACCCGCCAACTGCGAAAACCCAAGTTGTGTGCGAACAGTAATTTTCGCTTTTTCAGCCATACGCCCACGTTTTGTAGTAATCACAATGACACCATTAGCCGCACGAGCACCATAAATAGAAGTTGACGAAGCATCCTTCAATACCGATACCGGTTCAATGTCTGATGGACTTATGGTATTGAAATCGGCACTACTAATAGGCACACCATCCAAGATAAAAAGAGGTGCAGTACCCGAGTTAATCGAATTCGTACCACGAATTTGAAACGTAGCAGCCTGACTTGGTTCTCCCGACGACGAAAGCACCGTCAAACCTGGTGTCTGTCCCTGCAATGCCTGATCGAAACCAGCTGCCGGAACACTCTCCAACTTATCAGCCTTCACTGTGGAAACAGAACCTGCAATAGTACCTTTTTTACGAGTACCATAGGCTACTACCACCACTTCTTCCATCACTTCGGAATCTGCCTGCATACGTATGTTTAGAACACCCGTTTTAGCAGTTACTTTGTGATCTTGCGCTTTCATACCAACGTATGTAAAACGTAGCGTCACTTCCGAACCACCATTCACTCGAATGGTATACTTACCATCATAATCGGTAATTACACCGTTAGTTGTTCCTGCTTGTAACACTGTTGCTCCAATCAATGGCTCCTTTCCGTCGTCAGAAAGGACCGTACCTTTCACAGTAAACTCCTGTGCAAAAGCCATCTGGGCACCAATTAACACAAACAAGAAAAACAATAAACTTTGTTTTCTCATTACTTAAATTAATTATTCATACTATTTATTTTCTCCAACACTTACTGTTCTCAAAACAATAGGACTTATAAACACATATAAAGCACGCAAAACATTACTAATTTTAATTCGTTAAAGCTTTCTGCACCTGTAACAATGAGCAATACACCTCCTGAAAAAAGTGATACACAATTATTCTGTACACTTAAACACTGCCACTCCCACACATTCAAATTATCGAAGTAGATTTGAAATAGCCACATGTTTCATAAATTTAACTTTATATTTATTATTAGTTAATGCGCATATTTTCAATATATTTATACATTTCCCAAGCACAAATATAAAGTTTTCCACGCAAAAACAAAAGCATAATCTGTTGACAAATTGCAAAAATATACACAAAAAAAACTACACAAAGTAAATAACAGTGCGTATAAGAGTACCAAACAACAGCAAAAAAGCTCAATAATAGAATTATTGAGCAAAACTGATTTTTAACAATACAACAAAGCATCGCATTCAATTTAAAATCAAAACAAACACATACATTTCATATTAGCAGCATAAAGCACCGTGTCATACGAATTTGAAAGACCAAACATTTGAATAATTACAAGAATATACAAAACAGAAAGAAAAAAAGGCAGAAAACTAACAGTCTAAAAGCACCAACCACCACCAAAAGAAGAATCAATAAAAAAAACAGAACATGGCATCACTTTTAACATTTAACCACCAAAAACGATAGCAAAATCACCTAAAACATAGCTAGAGAACACAAGTCAATTAACACGTTTTCACCATATACATGGCTCTAGAGAGCACTAAACAAAGGCTTCGCGTCAATGAAAAATGAAAACACAGAATAAATGGAGCGAAATTGAAGCAACAGGTATAAATGAGACTGCTGCGACAATAAACCACATAAAGCGATATAAACACAAGCACAAATACGAATATTACAACACTCAATATTAAGCACATACACACGCAATTTATACCTTATTTATGCAGAAATTATTCAAAAAAACCACATTAAACCCAACAATCGATATAAACATATTTTAAGCATTTTCGACCCATTATTTTGATATTAAATTGGAGATAGAACAGAACGAGCAGGCAAAAAAAAATAATATATACCCTCCAATAAATTATTAAATGAAACGAACCATGAGCAATAACTCACACCATGAGATTATTATTATTATTAGCGAATTCTCTCTCCATTGGCGAGAACAACTAAAAAATCAATTATAAACAGAAACAAAGCGATAAAAAAATTGCATCTATTGACTATTGTAATAAAAAACTGTACTTTTGCATAGCAAACTGAAAAAATATGGCAAAAAAAGAACTTCAGCCCACCACCAAACGAAACTCATCGCGTACGCACCGTCAGGTTTTTATTCTGAACGACGACGAGAATAAAGTTCTAAACCGCTATTTAAGCAAATATAAAATTCAGAATAAAGCCAAATTCATACGCGAAACACTCATGATTGCTATTATCCGAAAACTGGAGGAAGACCATCCACGATTGTTCGATTAAGCTCACACAAACAAGTCTACCCCTCAACCTAATTGGTCATTACCACCTTCATTTCACTCCCACAACCAAGCTCAAAGATGGAACTTACACAGATTATTATACTTATAGCTACAATTACAGCGTTTACGGGTTGGGTTTTTACAGCATTCAATAAAAAAAGCATCCAGAAACAACTCAACAGCGAAAAACAAAGACTCGAATCGGAATTACACGAGTTAGAAAAGCAAAATTCAATCACGAAAGAAACATTAAGACTCAAAACGATTGATTTAGATACTTCAAAAGCAGAAATGGCACGAAATTTGGTGCAATTAAACAGTAAAAATGCCGAAAATGCGAGTCTTACAAACGAAGTCAAAAACTATGCAGCCTTACTTGAGCAACAAAAAACAGAAACTGCTGCGTTACAAACAAAACTAACAACAGAGTTTGAAAACATTGCTGCTCGAATTATGAAATCGCGCTCGGATGAGTTCGCGACTAGCAACACCAAAGCACTGGGCGATTTACTTAACCCGCTGCGTGAACGCATTCAAAGCTTCGAGAAAAAAGTAGACGAAACCTACGACAAAGAATTACGTGATAAAATAAGCTTGCGCGAAGAAGTGATTAAACTCACGGAGATGAATGCACGAATTAGTCAAGAGGCAAATAACTTAACAAAGGCTCTCAAGGGTGATGTTAAAAAGCAGGGTAATTGGGGCGAAGTTATTTTGGAACGAGTTTTGGAACGTTCGGGCTTAACACGCGGACAAGAATACGAACGCGAGGAGGTAGTGGAAGGTGCCGACAAAAGTACACAACGACCAGATGTGATTGTACATTTGCCCGACAACAAACACATTATTATCGATTCAAAAGTTTCGCTTGTAGCTTACGAAAAATACGGATCGGCCGACACCGACGAAAAACAAGTGGCTGCGATGCGAGATCACATAACGTCTATACGAAGCCACATTAAATTACTGAGCGACAAGAACTATCAGAACGCAAGTCAACTAAATTCGCCAGACTTTGTTTTGATGTTTATACCCATTGAAGCATCGTTTTCGATTGCCGTACAGGCCGACAGCGAACTTTTTGCGTATGCATGGGAGCGAAAAATTGTTATTGTGAGCCCTACAACGCTTTTGGCAACCTTGCGTACCATAACATCTATATGGAAGCAAGAAAATCAGACCAAAAACGCACAGGAAATTGCACGATTAAGTGGAGCTTTGTACGATAAGTTTATTGGCTTCACGGAGGATATGCTGAAAATAAAACAAAACATCGACAGAGCATCTGTATCGTACGACGATGCTTTACGCAAAATGAAAGAAGGTAAAGGCAATATTATACGTACTGCCGAAAAAATAAAAGAACTAGGAGCAAAAACGGGAAACAAATCACTTCCACAAAACTTCATTGTTTAATTTAGAATCATCTATGTTACAAAAAGTATTTATCATTATTTTTATAACTGTTACGCAGTTTGCATATTCTAGTATCGACACCGACAGTGTATCGAAACCGATGCATATTATTGATCTCGATGCAACACTCGATAGCTTAATTAGCAAACCAAAAACGATTCAAGAAGTCACCCTAGAAGTGAATGACAGCACAAACACCGATAGCATCCCATGTATAATTGACTTTAAAAAAGTGAGAGGTGATGTACGCAAAATATTAGCGAACATTCCAATTATAAATTTTGATCAAACTGCAACCACAAATAAAAATCTATTACTACCTCTAGTTACTCGCAAAGAAGAGATAGCATTTGAATATAAAAAAAACTTATCAAAATACAAGCTCTTTAATGGAGAAAAACCATTTAATTTCTGGCTTTACGAAAGAACACAAACCGATAAAATAAACGAAACTGACTATGTGGCTGAAATGCAAAAGAAAGCATTTACACATATATTAGCAACTAATCCTTCGTTATTAAGATATCACCAAGACGATCTACCAACAACAGAGGATGTAAAAAACAGAGCAATAGCATACGACTATAAAGAAAATATTAAACTCTTTAGTGAAGAAGATTTATCGCCACGCGCTCAACGAAAATTAGTCGTTGAAAAAGTAGAACTCGGTCCTTGGTCGCGTAAAGCCAATGCATATCTGCAATTTTCAGAAAATTATGTGTCGAAAAACTGGCACCAAGGTGGTAGTAGCAGCATAGCCATACTAGGAACATTAACAGCTAAATTCAACTATGATAATAAAAAGAACATTCAATGGGAAAACTCAGGTGAGTGGAGAGCGGGTTTTCACTCACTAGAGGGCGACACGACTCGTATCTTCAACACTAACGACGACGTATTGAAGCTATATAGCAAACTAGGGATCAAAGCAGGCGGCGATTTCTTTTACTCTGCATCATTCGACTTCTCAACTCCTTTATTCCCGACTTACAAAGCCATTAATTCGACTACACTGAAAGCCGACCTACTTACACCTGTACGTATGAATATTGGGTTTGGTTTGGACTATAAATATAAGAAATTTCTTTCTATAATGGTATCACCGGTGTCATACAAATATATTTTCTTAAACAACAGCAAAGTTGATCCAAAGCTGTTTGGTATACAACCAGGCGAACATATATTAAGCGAAATTGGTAGCTCCATCAAAGTGCAAGGAAATTACGCACCAACCAAAGAAATGACTTTTGAATCGCGCTTATCGTTTTATACCAATTACGACAAAGTGGAAATTGACTGGGAGATAAAAGGTAATTTCCAAATCAACCGCTTCCTTTCAACACGTATTATGTTGAACCCGCGCTACGACAACACGGTAATAGAAACTGGCAGCAACAAAGCCAAACTGCAATTTAAACAATTACTTACTTTTGGGCTTGCGTACAGGATATTGAATTAAAATACGCTACAAAAATGTTTATCCAGAAATTACCAACAACAAGTCAAGTATTGTATATAGTTATTGAACTCAAAAATTACTATTTCACAAAAACCGTAAATGATTTTCTACATATCGTAGCGACTGCGTGATTTAGCGTTCATAAAAAAGGGCTCTATAGAATTACACAACATTGAAAGATTCCAACTACTTATCTATAAAACCAAGATTTAGATAGATTGATTTTTTGTATCTTTGCACAAAATTTTAAAACAAAGATCTAACATGGCTGGATTTGGAAAATGGCTTGCAGGTGGACTAGGATGGGCTTTTGGTGGTCCTATAGGTGCAATTGTGGGATTTGCACTTGGCTCACTTTTTGAAACATCGTCGCAAACAACAACTACTGAACGAACTACCGCTACTACCGAGAGCGACTTTAAATTAAGTCTACTGATACTTATAGCCTGCATTATGAAAGCCGATGGGCGCATTCAAAAGGCAGAATTGACAGTAGTGAAAAAGTTTTTGGTTGCCAATTTCGGCGAAGAAGGTGCTTTAGAAGCACTTCAAATCCTTAAAAACATACTCGAGCAGGACATAAACGAACAGCAAGTAGCGATGCAAATTGGTCGCCACATGAACTATTCGGCCAAACTTCAACTACTCCATTTCCTGATGGATGTAGCCATTGCCGATGGCGCAATACATACAGCCGAAGAGGCCATGCTCACGCGTATAGCTAACGCTTTTGAAATTACAAAACCTGACTTAGACTCGCTAAAAGCACCCTACTTTAAAAACTCAGATCCTAACTGGGCATATACTGCATTGGAAATAACACCTACAGCCACCAACGACGAGCTCAAAAAAGCATATCGCCGAATGGCCATGAAATATCATCCCGACAAAGTACAAGAATTGGGCGAAGATGTCAAAAAATCGGCCACCGAAAAGTTCCGTACAATAAACGAAGCATACGAAGTTATTAAGAAAGAAAGAGGAATGGTTTAGGTGGTAAGTGATTAGTGATTAGAGAAAAGAAGTTTGCAGCCCCGATAAATCGGGATCTTCGTTTCACTACGATTTGCAGTTTGCAGTAAACAGAGAGTAGGAAGAGTAGAGAGTATTGAATGATTTACAATATACATTTTTTCATTCTTTCATTTCTTCATTCTTTCATTTTTTCATCAACACATCAACACAACATCATATTTACTATTTATACATTTACCATTTACTATTTCATTCTTAAATTCTTACATTTTTCCATTCTTACATTTCTTCATTATCACATCACCACATCATCACATCAACACATCAACACATCAACTACCATGGCTGAAAAACAAATGAAAAAGCTGGCAAAGGAATCTGCCATTTACGGGGTTAGTAGCATTTTAGGCAAATTTTTAAATTGGCTTTTGGTTCCTTTATACACAGTAGCTTTGGCAAACTCAGCCGAATATGGTGTGGTGGTAAACCTATATGCCTACACAGCACTGTTGTTAGTTATACTAACCTATGGGATGGAGACAGGGTTTTTCAGATTTGCCAATAAAGATAAGGAAAACGCTGACAAAGTATATGGCAACACCCTGATTGCTGTTGGTTTCACATCCTTTCTGTTTGCGTTGATCACCATCGTTTTTGCACAACCCATAGCCAACGTAATGGGCTATGCCAACAATCCTGAATACATAGCCATGTTGGGCGCTGTAGTAGCAATGGATGCTTTTGGTGCTATACCATTTGCTTATTTACGTTTTAAAAGCCGCCCAATTAAATTTGCAGGATTAAAACTATTAATAATCTTTGTCAATATATTTTTCAATATCTTTTTCTTGGTAATTTGTCCATGGTTGATGGAAAAAGCACCTCAAACCATCAACTGGTTTTACAACCCAAACTATGGAGTAGGCTATGTATTTATAGCCAATGTTATTCAAACAGTGGTTGTAACCTTGGCATTGCTTCCTGAAATCATGAAGGCTAAATACCAATTCGACAAACAGTTGCTCCGAAACTTATTACAATATTCATTACCTTTGCTTGTGTTAGGAGTTGCAGGCATTATGAATCAAACCCTCGATAAAATTATTTTTCCATATCTGATAAGCGACCCTACCATTGCCAAATCGGAATTAGGAATTTACGGTGCTTGTTTTAAAATATCAATGGTGATGATGATGTTTACGCAAGCTTTTCGATATGCCTATGAGCCATTTATTTTTGCACAACACAAGGACAAAAACAGCAATGCTGCTTATGCTGATGCCATGAAATACTTCATCATTTTTTCATATCTGATATTTTTGGGGATGGTATTTTACCTCGACATTTTCAAACTACTTATTCACGAAGATTATTGGGTTGGTTTAAAAGTAGTACCAGTAGTTTTGTTTTCATACATCTTTCAAGGGATATTTTTCAACCTTTCGCTTTGGTATAAACTAGCCGACAAAACCATGTATGGAGCTTGGTTTTCGTTGCTTGGACTAGCAATTACACTTGTAATCAATATCGCATTTGTACCTATTTTCAGCTACATAGCATCGGCATGGGCTGCCTTTGCCTGTTATTTTGTGATGATGCTGGTATCGTATTATTTTGGTCAAAAACACATGCCAATTAAATATGATTTAAAAACTATTGGTTTGTACACGGTGATAAGCCTAGCTTTATTTGGCATGGCATCAGTGACACAAACACCTTATACCATACTTAATTACGGAATAAAAACTGTACTTTTAGTTGCGTTTGTTGCTTTGATATTAAAACGTGATTTCCCGGTGAACAGAATTCCAATACTCAATAAACTGATTAAATAAAACAAAAAAAAAGGAGCTTTACGCTCCTTTTCTTCTTTCACTAACTACCAACAACACTTCATCACGAAGCTCATTGGGCAATTCAATTCGTCGTAGTTGCAAGCTACGTAACCACGCTGCAACTTCGTGTTCTTTTAGGGTATAAAACACATCGTACAATTGCTTAATTTGCGCTTCCGTATAATTTGATACTGGAACACACGCTAAAGCATCAAGTTCTTCATCGTCGAAATACTCAATTTTAGCATCACTCAGCAACAAAGAGTCTTTGTCGCAAACAGCATGCGCACCACAACATTCACCATCTTCATTCACAGTTATTTCGACCTCTTCGTTTTTATTACGCCTATTTAAATAGGTCAATAAATACAATAACAAAGCAGCTACAACGAGTATAATAAGAAGTACAAGCATAATTTTCAGATTAATGTAACTAATATGATATAAAAAACGGCACAAAGTTACATCATTATGCTCAAATTTTCTTATTTTTGTGAGTTAAAACACAATAGAAATTGTTTTTTTAAGTTAGATATATCAATTTTGACACGCTACGGTTTAAGGTAATTAGGTAATTTTCAAAAAACGAACACTCAACACACAACACATTGAAATTTAAACACCTACATACAGCACTAGTACTAATAATTGTACTCTCAGGTTGTTCTATGAAACGAAACACCTCCACTACACGTGCATTTAAAGCTCTAAACACGCGCTATAATGTGTATTTTAATGGAACAACGAGCTACAACGAAGGCATCACTAGCATCAATCAGTCCAATACCGACGATTACTCGAACCTCATTAACATGTATGCTATCAGCAAACACGACAATGCCAATGCGGCTAAATCGAGTATGGATCGAACCATTGAAAAATGTAGAAAAGCAATTAAATTACACTCGATAAAGAAAAAGCCCGAACGCAACTCTAAAAAGTGGAACGACCCTACCTACAAAGCTTGGTACAACCAGAAAGAGTTCAACCCAGCCCTCAAAGATGCTTGGTTGTTACTCGCCAAAGCTGAATTTCACAAAGCTGATTTCTTAGGCGCGGTAGGTACATTCACATACGTGTCACGCTATTATCCTGATGACACAAACATTGTAACCGAATGTCAATTATGGATTGCGCGAGCTTATGCCGAAATGGGCTGGCAGTACGAAGCCGAACAGCTTGTAGCTAAAATCAATCAGAAAGATATTAATGCTAAAAATGCTGGATTTTATGCCGCTGTCAATGCGGACTTATTGCTAAAACACCAGCAAAAAACGGAAGCTATACCGTTTTTGGAAATGGCGCTAAAAAACGAGAAAAACAAAATCCAAAAACAACGTTTCACCTACCTGTTAGCACAGCTATATCAGAAATCAGGAAGCACAGATGCGGCTTACAAAACATATTCGAGCGTGTTAAAAACAAATCCATCCTACGAAATGGACTTCAACGCCCGTATCAACAGAGCCGAATTAAATACTGATGTTCAATCTGTTCGAAAGGAACTAAAGAAAATGCTTCGAAACCCGAACAATAAAGAGTATAAAGATCAACTCTACTACGTGCTCGGCAAAACATATCTAGCTCAAGGTGACACGATTAAAGCAATTGAAAATTTCCAAACGTCAATTGATACGAGCTCACGCAATGGATTTGACAAGGCTGTGACGCTAATAACACTTGGTGATTTGTATTACAACAAGCAAAACTACATCAAAGCCCAACCGTGCTACGATGAAGCTTCAAAAATTATTTCGGCTACGCACGAAGAATACTCAAGAGTATCTAAACGTGCCGAGACACTCAGCGAATTAGTTAGCCAACATGAAATAGTACTGCTCCAGGACAGCCTACAACGCCTGGCAGCCCTACCTATGGATAAACGCAAAGAGATTATCCAAAACTTAATTGACAAAAAAATTGCGGCTGAAAAAGCAGCTGAAGAAGCTGACAAACTAAAAACACAGCAGCAAAATAGACCGCAGAATTTTGATGAGAATTTTGATATGATGCCCCCTATCGGTATGGCACAGTCTACAGGTGATTGGTATTTTTACAACCCAAACCTTATAAAAACAGGCAGTTCAGAGTTTCGCAAAAAATGGGGCACACGCAAACTAGAGGATAACTGGCGAAGAGTAAGCAAATCGGCAGTGCTATTTAGCGATAACACGCAACAACCAGCTACTACTACAACCGACACCACCGCTCAAACAAAGCAACAGGTGTCGGACGAAAATACTCCGGAGTTCTATTTAGCACAGATTCCACAATCGCAAGCCGACATAGAGAAATCGAATACCGAAATTGCGACAGCTCTTTATAATATGGGCTTCATCTACAAAGATAAAGTTGAAGATTACCCGCTAGCCATCAATACTTTTGATGCTTTCGAAAGCCGCTTTCCAACAGACAAACGTCTTGTGGAAACATACTATTATGCCTATGTACTAAAAACAAAAATGGGCGAAACAGCCGAAGCAGACAAATACAAACAGAAGCTTATTGCTGGTTTTCCAAATTCAAAATACGTTGAAGTAATTTCGCAACCGAACTATTTCGAGAACCTAGAGCGCATGTATCAAGAGCAAGATAACTTATACGCGGCAACCTATCATGCCTACAACAACAACAAATTCGACTCGGTAATGGCGAACACCGCTTACATGCAGAAAAACTACCCTTTATCGGAACTCATGCCTAAATTCTTATTTTTAAATGCATTGAGTAATGGTAAAACAAAAAAAACGCAAGAATTTGAAAAATCACTAAATGAGTTGGTTACTAAATACCCAAGCAGTGATGTTAGTTCAATGGCCAAAGATATTATAGCCCTCATGCAACAAGGCAACGAGGCTAAAGCTGGAGGATCGCACAGCACATTACTCTCGCGCCGTGAAGCAAGCACTCAGCAAGAAATAGCGCAAGACACAGAGCGTAAGTTTATTGCCGACAAAACAGGTAAGCACCGATTAATGATTGTATTCAATACCTCCACCGAGAAATTGAACAAACTACTTTTTAATGTCGCGGCTTACAACTTCACCCGTTTTATGGTGAAAGACTTTGAACTAATAAGCACTCGACTCGATAGTACCCAAACCGTATTGAACATAACAAATTTCGATTCGTACGACGAAGCCGTATGGTATGTAAACTCTATAAACAGTGATGCTGAACTCAATTCACTGCTCAACACGCCCGATATTCGAAAAATAATTGTTTCGGATATAAACTACGGTACCCTGTTTTCGTATTTAGGCCTCGATGCTTACCTTTCTTTTGCTAAAAATGGTCTCAACGCAGCACCTAAACTAGCACTCTCATCCAACAAAACGACATCATTGCCATTAAAAAAAGATGAGAAACCAGCCATGTACTCGCCTACAACTAACACATCGGTTGCGAATGTTAAACAAGCAGCACCTAGCGCAACAGCTACGGCACCAGTAGCAGCACCCGTTTCGAGCACCATTACGCAAGCGACAACCGACCCAAAGACAACTGCAACGCCTACTCCTAAGCAAGTAGAGCCTGTAGCGCAGCAACAAACGGCATCAACACAAACTCTACCAGCACAAAACAAAACAGTTACTGCTTCAACACCAGTTCAAACACCAGCAGTTGCACCAAAAGCAACCGTAGCACCTAAAGTAGAACCGCTACCACCAAGTGTGCCCCTATTTAAAAACCTATACGGTTTCGTTGCTAATGAGCCGCATTACATTGCCATAAATGTACTCAGCGGCAATTTTGATTACGAAAAACTGAAAAGTTCTATCGATGCTTTTAATGCAAAAAACTACAGCATGCTCAATTTAAAAGTAACAAAAGACACCTATGGTAAAAACCAAGTGATTTTAATTGGTTCTTTTGCCGATGCAAACATTGCAAAAGCCTATTTATTCCGCATCGTAAAAGAAACGGATATTTATGCTCATATTAAAAGTACCGATTATCGAAACCTACTTGGCTCGCAACGCAACTTAAATGTAATGATGCAACGCAATGCAATGGACATCTATTTTGAATTCATGCAAGAATATTATTTAGAATAAATATGAAAAAAGAACGCATTCTCTGGACTGACGACGAAATAGATTTACTTCGAGCATATGTTATTTTTCTCGAGGAAAAAGGGTATGAGGTAGTAACGGCCACCAACGGAAAAGATGCTGTAGAACTTTGCCAGAAAGAAAGTTTTGACATTATATTTCTCGACGAAAACATGCCTGGGCTTAGTGGACTCGAAACATTGGCACTCATTAAGGAAATTGACCCTGATGTACCTTTGGTAATGATAACCAAAAGTGAAGAGGAAAACATAATGGACATGGCTATTGGCAACAAAATTGCCGATTACCTTACCAAACCCGTTAATCCAAGCCAAATACTTCTAACACTCAAAAAAAATATCCATAAAAAAGATATCGTCACTGAACATACAACCAGCTCGTACCGCAGTGAGTTTGGTAAAATTGGCATGCAAATTAACGATTCGCTTACCTACGAAAACTGGGTTGAAGTATACAAAAAACTCGTTTACTGGGAACTTGAACTTGCCGATGCCGACAACGGAATGGACGAAATGCTACGTATGCAAAAAACAGAAGCAAACAACACCTTCTGCAAATTTATAAAACGAAATTACGTAAGCTGGTTCGAGAAACCCGAAACTCGACCTCTTATAAGCCCCGATCTCTTTAAAACAAAAGTATTTCCACTTATTGATAAAGGAGAGAAAGTATTTTTTATTTTGGTCGATAATTTCCGTTACGATCAATGGAAAGTGATTCGCGAGTTGATGTCGGAGTTTTTTACATTTACCGACGAAGGGATGTATTGCGGCATTTTGCCTACTGCCACACAGTATGCACGTAATGCCATTTTCTCGGGTTTAATGCCCTTGCAAATCCAGCAAATGTTTCCACACCTATGGGTCGACGAAGAGGAAGAGGAAGGTAAAAATCTGAACGAGAAAGACCTGATTCAAACACAGCTACAACGTTTTCGCAAAAACTACAGCTTTTCGTATCAAAAAATAAACGAATCTGCTTTTTGCGAAAAAGTAATTGAGCAATTGCCACGTATTGAAAACAACCAACTCAATGTCATTGTATTGAACTTTATCGATATGCTTTCGCACGCACGTACCGAGTCGAAAATGATGCGCGAACTTGCCAACGACGAACAAGCATATCGCTCGCTCACATTATCGTGGTTTCGCCATTCACCCACTTATGAGCTGATGAAAGCAATAGCAAAACGAGGCTGCAAAGTGATTTTTACAACCGACCATGGCACCATTCAAACCGACAATGCCATTAAAGTAATAGGCGATAAAAACACCAATGTAAACTTACGTTACAAAGTTGGCAAAAACCTCAGCTACAACAAGAAAGAAGTTTTTGAAATAACACAACCAGCTAAGGTTGGTTTACCAAGTCCCAACGTAAGTTCGGCTTATATCTTTGCAGGCAACAAAGACTTTTTTGCCTATCCAAATAACTACAATCACTATGTAAGTTATTACAAAAACACCTTCCAGCATGGTGGTATTTCGTTGGAAGAAATGCTGATACCTCTGATTGTGATGGAACCAAAATAATTTACAATTTAGTCATTTACGAATCGGCTTGCCGCTTAGCTCGCCAAGAATTTACTATTATGAACAACTATACAAACGTAAAAGACCTCGGCAATGTGCAGGAGGCAATTCAGGAGGCTTTTGAAATAAAGAAAAATCGCTTCGCTTACAAACACATTGGCGAAAACAAAACGCTGTTAATGGTTTTTTTTAATTCCAGCTTACGTACACGCTTGAGCACGCAAAAAGCGGGCATGAACCTAGGCATGAACACCATGGTGCTCGATGTAAATGCTGGAGCATGGAAACTTGAAACCGAACGCGGCGTTATTATGGACGGCGATAAACCCGAGCACATCCTCGAAGCTATACCTGTAATGGCTAGCTATTGCGATATTATCGGCGTTCGTGCGTTTGCACAGTTCGAAAGCAAAGAGTTTGACTACCAAGAAACGATTATTAATCAGTTCATTAAATATTCAGGCAAACCAGTTTTCAGCATGGAGGGAGCAACATCGCACCCATTACAAGCTTTTGCTGATTTAATTACCATCGAGGAGTTTAAAGACAAACCGCGCCCTAAAGTGGTACTTACTTGGGCGCCACACCCACGTGCATTGCCTCAGGCTGTACCAAACTCATTTGCCGACTTTATGAACGAAGCCGATGTTGATTTTGTGATTACGCATCCTGAAGGATATGAGCTTGCATCTGAGTTTGTACGTGGCGCAACGGTAGAATACGATCAAATGAAAGCTTTCGAAGGAGCCGATTTTATATATGCTAAAAACTGGGCAGCCTATCAAGACCCTAATTACGGCCAAATACTCAGCAAAGATATGAGTTGGACCGTTAGCGACCGTCAAATGGCCGTCACCAACGATGCTCGTTTTATGCATTGTTTGCCAGTTCGCCGAAATATGATTGTAACCGACGAAGTGATTGAAGGACCACGCTCCATTGTGATTCCACAAGCTGCCAACCGCGAAATTTCAGCCCAAGTAGTGATAAAAAGATTATTAGAAAGCACCAAATGAATATAGAACAAGTTATTGCGTCCATACGCAACGTGCCCGATTTTCCCAAACCAGGCATTTTATTTAAAGACATTACAACAGCACTTAAAGATGCCGAAATACTTCGCTACATTGCCGATGAACTGTATGATTATTACAAAGATAAGGGAATTACAAAAGTAGTGGGCGTGGAAAGCCGCGGATTTGTACTAGGGAGTATTCTGGCCTACAAACTAGGTGCAGGTTTTGTACTTTTACGTAAACCAGGTAAACTACCATCCGAAACTTATAAGGTGAGTTACGACCTCGAATACGGCTCCGACATGCTCGAAATCCACAAAGATGCCATCGACGAAAACGATGTAGTGTTGCTTCATGATGACTTACTGGCAACCGGCGGAAGCGCAAGTGCAGCACTAAAACTACTTACTGAGTTTGCTCACAGTCATGTGTACGTGAGCTTTCTGATTGAACTCGAATTCCTAAACGGTCGCGAACGTTTGCATGGCGCCGAGGATATTCATGCATTGATAAAATTTTAAATCAACAATGAACAAACTTACACTCGTAAAAGTTGGTGGTAAGATTGTAGAAGAGCCTCAAAGCTTGAAACAATTGCTTGCCGACTTTTCAAAAATAGAAGGATATAAAGTATTGGTACATGGTGGTGGCCGCTCGGCTACAGCTATAGCAACCAAACTGGGTATTGAAAGTACGATGGTCAATGGGCGCAGAGTAACCGACGAAGAAACACTCAAAGTGGTAACAATGGTGTACGGCGGCTTGGTAAACAAACAAATTGTAGCAGGCTTACAAGCCATAGATGTGAATGCATTAGGACTTACGGGCGCCGACTTAGACTATATGCGTTCCGAAAAACGACCAGTAAAAGAGGTGGATTACGGCTTTGTAGGCGATGTAAAAACAGTTAATGCAAGCATTTTAGCCGATCTAATCGCTAAAGGTGTCGTCCCTGTACTGGCTCCACTTACTCACGATGGCAATGGCAATATGCTAAATACCAATGCCGACACGATAGCAGCCGAAGCAGCTAAAGCACTCTCAACATTCTTTGAAGTAACACTTATGTACTGTTTTGAAAAAAAAGGTGTTTTGGCAAACGAAAACGACGACGAAAGTGTTATTTCGGAAATAACCCCTGAATTATTTGAAAAATATGTAGCCAGCGGTGTAATTTCGGGTGGAATGATACCCAAATTAGAAAATGCTTTCGAAGCGATTAATGCTGGTGTAAAACAAGTGGTAATTACGAGGGCTGATTTAATACACACCGATGGAGGAACGAAAATTTTATAACAGAAAAAAAAATCAACAATCAACAGGGGCGAAACCCAATAACGCACGTAGTGCAAATAAGGTGAAACATTATGCATATAATTAATTTATCGGAGAACAACTCAATACTTAACCACTACATGAAGGAAATTCGTTCGGTGGAAATACAAAAAGACTCTATGCGCTTTCGTCGCAACATTGAACGGATTGGCGAAATAATGGCTTACGAAATGAGCAAAAAAATGCACTACGTAAGTGAAGACGTTCAAACACCACTAGGCATTGCTCCTACGAATGTGATTGACGAGAAGATTGTCATTTCAACCATCCTACGAGCAGGCTTACCATTTCACCAAGGGTTTTTGAGCTATTTCGACCATGCCGAAAACGCTTTTGTGTCGGCCTATCGTAAATATAAAGACGCATTGAAGTTTGACATTCACATCGAATACATTGCATCGCCCGACATTACGGGCAAAACGTTGATTATTACCGACCCGATGTTAGCTACAGGAGGCTCAATGGAGCTTGCATATGGCGCCTTACTTACGAAAGGAACTCCCGCCAATGTACACATTGCCACTGTCATTGCCAGCAAACAAGCAGTTAAATACATCAAAAAAACTTTTGCTGGTATGGGCATTACCTTATGGGCGGCAGCTATCGACCCCGAACTAAACGATCATTCGTACATCATTCCGGGCATTGGTGATGCTGGTGACTTAGCATATGGTGTAAAACTTTGATAGCCCGTTTTATTTCAGTATCTTTGCGGCGAATTCTGTTCCGTGCGTTTGAATTTTCTATACGGTTTTAGAGGACGGAGTTCGCCACAAATTTTATGACATTTGATCAATTAGATCTTATAGAGCCGATCTTAAATGCTCTTAAACATGAAGGCTATACTCAGCCTACTCCTATACAGGAAATTTCGATCCCCATTGTACTTAAAGGCACCGATCTATTGGGGTGCGCACAAACAGGAACAGGTAAAACCGCAGCATTTGCAATACCTATTTTACAACTGTTAGAGCTTAACAAAGGTAACGACCGTTCGCCACGCAAAATAAAAGCTTTAATCGTCACCCCTACCCGCGAACTTGCCATTCAAATTGGCGAAAGCTTCGCTAATTACGGCCGTTTTCTGAACTTACGCCACACCGTGATTTTTGGTGGCGTACCTCAGAGCCAGCAAGTAGGCGAACTACGCAAGGGTGTCGATGTTTTAATTGCAACCCCTGGCCGACTACTCGACTTGCAGTCGCAAGGCTACATAAAACTAAACGACTTGAGTATTTTTGTGCTCGATGAAGCAGATCGCATGCTCGACATGGGATTTATTCACGACATAAAAAAACTGTTGAAAATCATCCCAGCGAAACGCCAATCACTCTTTTTCTCAGCAACCATGCCTGAGTCGATACGCGTACTTGCAGGTACCATTCTCACAACGCCCGAAGAAGTAGAGGTTACACCCGCATCAACTACTGCCGAAACCATTCAGCAGGAAATCTATTTTGTGGATGCCGCAAACAAAAAGGATCTTTTAATACACTTACTGCAAGATAAAAAGATTGCAACAGCACTTGTATTTACACGCACCAAACATGGCGCCGACAAAGTGCAACGCTTTTTAACCAAAGCACACATCAAGACCGAAGCAATACATGGCAACAAGTCGCAAAACACACGACAAAATGCCTTGCGCAACTTCAAGGATAGAACTACACGTGTATTAGTAGCGACCGATATTGCCGCTCGTGGCATCGATATCGACGATTTAAACCTCGTAATTAACTACGAAATACCAAACGTACCAGAAACTTACGTTCACCGCATAGGACGTACAGGTCGAGCAGGGCTAGATGGTAAAGCAGTTTCATTTTGCGACGTGGAAGAATACCCATACCTACGCGATATTCAAAAGCTTATATCGATACAAATTCCTGTTGTGACAGAACATCCCTTCCCGACGGACAAAATACCGGTTGAGAGCAATAAATTAACTCGTACAAAAACAAAAAACAGAAGCAAGCAAGCCAAAATTGACCCAAGCAAAGGCAAAAGAAGAAGTCCAAGCTTAGTAAAAAAGGCCTAAATGACAGCTATTGCTAAGTGAACAGTGATTGATTAAAAAAAATATCACTTTTATCTACCTAGCAATCAATCCATTTATTTTAATCAAGTAAAAAAAGTCACAAAACACTTGTACAAATGATATAAATGTACTACTTTTGTGCTCGGATAAGTCCTGTACGACCAGCTCCCTTCGAACTCCCCCAGGGCCTGACGGCAGCAAGGGTAGTAGGTTGTAGCGGTGCGATACAGGGGGCTTATCCACTTGCCTCTTTAGCTCAGTTGGCCAGAGCACGTGATTTGTAATCTCGGGGTCGTTGGTTCGAATCCGACAAGAGGCTCAAAAAAAAAGAAGATTGAAAAGTCAGTCTTCTTTTTTTATCAAAAAAGCAGAAAAGCTTCAAACGAGTTCAGATATTTTTTTTGAATAAATTACTTCAAAAATTTGGCCAAGAAAAATAAAATGCCTATCTTTGCACTCGCAAAAACAAAATGGCTGCGTAGCTCAACTGAATAGAGTACCACACTACGGATGTGGGGGTTACAGGTTTGAATCCTGTCGCGGTCACAAAAAATGCTAAAAGCCGAATAAATCAGTAGATTTATTCGGCTTTTTTTATTCCATTTGCCACAAAAGTAGCCTCAAGAGGGCAAAAACGAACAAAATTTCAGATTTATTATAAAAATTTCCCTCATTTTCCATTGTAATTAAATTCAAATGTTTATATTTGCATCGCTATAGAACCAAAGGAATCACAACTTAATAATAAACTTAAAAAAAAAATTTTGAAAATGGAACAATTAGTTAGCAAAATCAAAGCAGAATTTGAAGCTTTCGCAACAGATGCTAGTCTTCAAGTAGAAAAAGGAAATAAAGCTGCAGGTACTCGTGCACGCAAAAGCTCTCTTGATCTAGAAAAATTGTTGAAAGAATTTAGAAAAGTATCTATCGAAAGCTCAAAAAATTAATTTTTCAAAGCTAGTAGAATTAAAAAGCGCCAATCAAATCAAATTGATTGGCGCTTTTATAATATTTAGAATTACCGAATTAAATCGAATGATTTATTAGAACAGCTTCCAGCCTAACGAAATAACTAAATTAGAATTCATATCTGGCTTACTTTGCCAATCAGCCTGATACATATCTTTGATTAAATTGAAACGAGCATCCAATGTAAACATCAACACATCTATACCAGCACCAGCTTCCAAACCAACATTAGCCGATTTAAAATCACCTTTAAGCTTATTAATAGTAGTAGAACTTACATTTTCCCAGTCGAGCGACGAACCGGCATTAAGACGAAATTTAGGACCAGCAAACAAGCGTACATTCACCAAATTTAAATCTAACAGTTTAATGCCAACAAGCAGAGGCACATCAACCGTACTGAATTTTACCATTTGTTTACCTACTTCAGCAGCATTAGGATTAGCTACATCAGAAACCGATACTTCGTACTCGTTTTTCTGCATGGCATAAAGCAATTCGGGCTGAAAATACAACTTATCGCCTAGTCGAACAAAAACACCACCATGAAATCCGTTTGACATTTCACCTTTCAACGAATTGAGATTGTAATCACCAGTTTTAACTGAATTCAAATTTTCTAAATTCAGGGTTGAATTATAACCCGCTTTCAAACCAAAATGAAGTTGAGCACTAGTATAACTTACCGCAACCAACAAAACCGTAAAAATCAAAATTGTTCTTTTCATAAATACAAATTATTTAAATTTACAACAACAAAATTATTAAACAATAAAACTGTAATTAATGTTCTAATCAAGACAATACAATAAAAATTCAGACAACACAAAAAACTGGCAAAGTATTTGCCTAAGCACAAACACGAAATATTAACAACAAATATATACATTTTATGCAAATTAGAGTTATAATACTGACAGTATTCATCAGTTTTTCATTCATGAGTTTCTCGCAAAAAAAAGAAAACAACCGCAAAGTGTACTTTGGACCCAAAATGGGACTTGATGTTCTTACAAATTCTTCAAACTCATTATCTGACCAATTAAAAAGCAATTTTCAATTTGGTGGATTCATGCAAGTGGGCAATAAATTCTACATACAGCCCGAAGCATATTACGCTTCTTATTCCATAAGCGACAATTCAACAAAGCGAATTAACTACTTTAAAATGCCATTGATGCTAGGATTTAAAGTAATAGATCTCGGACTCGTAAGTCTTCATTTAAATGGTGGACCAGCCTACTTAAAACAGCTTAACAGCTCCAATAGCGGGAAATTCAATTGGGAAGCTGGCATAGGTGCTGATGTTTTAGGATTTATTACAACAGACATACGCTATTCTTTTAAACGCGGATCGACAAGTGGCTTTACACAAGTAGAGCAACTACTTTCCAATGGCGGAACAGTTAACTTTACTGTTGGTATTAAGCTCTAAAAAAAAACACCACTCTTGCATTTAAAATAGCCAAGAGTGGTGTCAAACAAATAAATCAAACAGTAAATATATTAGTCAACGATTAACCGAACTACTTTGCTACCAACGGCCGTTGATAGCTGAACAAAATAAACACCAGATAAACCTTGAACAGACATTGGAATAGAATTCTCCCCACTCATTAATCGAGTTTTTAATTCTTTCACTTTCTGACCAGTTACATCATAGATAGAAATTTGCGTTTCTGACTCCAAAGCTGTTTCAATACGAATAGCAACTCTATCTACTGCTGGATTAGGACATAAGCTAAACTGCAAGCCATTACTTATCGGCAGCTTAATACCAGACACAAGCCCCTGCTTAACCGACTGCGTTTGTATGTCGACGGTAAAATCAGCGTCAGTTACCGTAGCACCATTGACAAGATTCGTTGTAAATAGCGACTGAACTGTAAAGCCCGTACGCTCCACCCCTACACTATAGTTTCCTGCAGGAAGGTTCGAGAAACTATAATTACCTAGCGCATCGGGGCATGTAGTTGCAATTAAATCACCGCTCGCGTTATACAACAGGATTCGAGTATCGCAATCAACAACTGCAGCAGCCCTCACACGTTGAACTGACGATTTATTGCTAGAACCATCAATCTGTATCTTCCCTTTAATTTGAGCTGTGCCATTAAATTCGAAAACAGGTTTTCGGGCCATAAAGAACCCTATCATAGTGTCCGTTTCGCAAGTCAATTTGAATGGAGTTACATTTTTCCATTCTGTTTTCCCATCGTGATACGTATCCATCCAGGGGTTTTCGCCCACAAAGCTATAGGCTACAAAATGCGATTTCAGTATATAGTCGCCTTTAGGAAGCGAGTCGAATTGAACCGATTGCAACATTGGCTCTTCACGATATAATTTAAACTTAGCATCAGCACCCTTTTGATATAACTGTGCAACCACATCGCCCGAGCCATAGCTACCACCCTGATAATGGTATGCATGCAGTTTGGCGCCTTTAAAAATAACCCGTGTAGAGTCGGTATTGAAACATCCACCAAAACCATTGTTAACCAACACATGATAAACTCCACTTTTAGTTACTTTTATCGATGGTGTTGTTTGTCCGCCAGGACTCCAGAAATACGAGTTTTCGGTATTTGTTCCAGCAGTTAATGTAATAGTATCGCCCACACAAGCTGTAATAGTATCGGGCAAAGAGAGTGCAATAACAGGCTTAACCGTTACTTGTACATTATCAGTTGCTTGTCCGAGGCTGTTTTTAACTGTAACGGAATAGGCTCCTGAAGTTTTGGCCCAAATCTTTTGTGTTTTAGCACCTGTATTCCAATCGTAAAGAGCGCCTAAGGTCAATCCGGCATCCAATTGTACTGAATCGCCTTCGCAAAGCGTTTTCGCATTACCTAATTCAACCATTGGAGGGAATTTATCCACAATTTCTAGTTTTGCAAATATCAGCCTACCTTCAAAACCACCATATACAATCGAATCTAAATGTACACTTTCTTCGTTTTCGAAATGCATATACCCTTCATCGCCGCCATTGGTTGCCGAAAAAACTTTCTGGCTCACCAAATTACCACCACTGTAAGCCCGTTGAAAAAATGCACTATTATTGTCGTACACTTTGCTTATGACATCGGTTACATTGTGCGTAACATTCGTTAAATCAACAACTAATCTAGTTCCATTATTTGTACTCCATATTCCATTGCTTGGCAAATCAGGATTTGAAAAGCTTGATAAAACAGCTGCATTCATATAATACCGGACTGGAATTCCGGACATAGACCAAGAGAAATATCCTTTGCAAGCGTGCACATTATCAATAGAATCGCGCGAAATAGTAACCCACCTTAGATTATCTTTTGCAGCACATTCCTGATCAACAGGATTAATTATCTCACCACTATAATCGGGAAAGCATAACTCAACAACACTTTTGGTGGCACTGGTTGCAAAGTTGTACGTTATACTCTCCGAAGGCCATGAATTACCATCATTATCAACCAGATAATCTGTTGGTATGGTAAGTGCGTATGAAGCACTTTTTTCTAAGTAAGGGAAAAGATTAAACTTTACGGTAGAATCTTTTTCAATTTCCACATCTACTGAAGTATAAGTTTTAACTAGCTCATTTGAAGTAGTATTTTTTAAAATAAGACTTTTAAGAACAATAACGGGTTCATTAAATTTCAGAAAACCTATGCCATTTGTTGCCGTATTCAGTTTATTATTGACAGGATATGATGACAGCAATGAAGGAGGTGTAACATCGGGTTGCAGCACATTAAAGTTGGTAACTGCTGTATTTTGCATAACCTGATTGGTATGCAAATAATTTGCATTATCTGCAAAAAGTTTACGAAGTTTACCTGCTGTACCTGTCATTTTGGAAGCATCGCCCATAGGGTCGAATTTTAGACTATAATACATATATTTATTGTAGTAAGTCTCGGTTGAATCGAATTTAACCACCGTATTGTTTGCAACCGACAAACCTGGAGGGATATCACATACACCTTCTTTGAAATTCACAGGCGCATACCAGCCAATGGCAGTGAGGTAAGTAGTATCGTTACTATTTACCTGAAACGCTATCAGCGTATTTCCCTGTACGTTTGTAGCAATAAATTTTTTGGATTCACTTAGGTTACCCGAACTTTGAATAACAGTACCTGCTGCATAATTTTGAGTGGCTGTAAATGTGTGTTTACCATCGTACTGAGTATTTGCAAACGGTATAAATCGGCGTTGGGCAGCATTGTATTTCATGTCGGTAAATTCAATTACCGTACCGGTGGTTATTGGCACAAGGGGCACAAAATCGAACGATTCGTAAGCTTTGTTAATGTGAACAATGGCAATGTCACCTGGCCTTAGCACGGTTTGTGCTTTAACTAACTGCATCACAGTTAAAAGCAACAAAAATAGAGTAGTCTTTTTCATTTTGAAATGTATTAATTACTTAGTTATTAGTCTCATTTTGCATCATATCCAACATTTCACCCATATCTTCGAATTTGATATTCGATGGAATTTCGAACTTAGTTGCCGGAACCGAAATGTTTGTATCGAAGCTTTTAGCTGTTTCGGTATAGCTAACACCCAGTGTCGAAACATCCGATTTTAGCGGAATACCTTTGAATTGAAGAAAACTGGTAGTACCCCATTTAAACTTCAGGCAATTTTTACCCATAAAGTTTTCGTACCCCTGAATTTCGACCCCCATGTCAGTTAAAACTTTACGCTCCATATCGTGGAGCTGCGCATCGGTTTTGCCTTTAGTAAGCTTCTCTCCCACCTCGGTTTGTGCCTGAATTGTCATTTTCACACCCGTATTTTGCAACAAATCGGCTTTCCAAATTGTATTTCCTTTTCTAATTTCTAACTCTTTGGTCGACGTTGTTGATTTAATTCCTAGCATTTTTACAGTTGTTGTACTTTCGGTGAGCGTGTACATCAACATGCCATAGTTATCAAACCAAACTGTTTTAGTTCCTGAAGTATTCCCCCCAAGCGTATACTCAATATGACCCGATTTTACAAAAAAGTATTTGCCCTGCTGTTGTGCCATTGCAGTGGTAGAGAGAAGAGCTGATAAAAAAGCAATTAATAATGTCTTCATAATTTATAACATTTAAAATTTCACGAACTCTACACGTCGATTTTGCGCTTTCCCTTCAGGTGTATCATTTGCTGCCATTGGTTTCGACTCTCCGTGTCCTTTGCTTGTGAGGCGGTTGGCCGCAATACCGGCACTAACTAATGCATCGAGAACTGCTTTGGCGCGTGCTTCGGATAGTTTTTGGTTGGTGGCAAGCTCGCCATCGGCATCGGTATGACCCTCTACACTGAATTTCAGTTCGGGATGGTCGGTCATCATTTTCACCACATAGTTAATGGTTCCCATACTTTCGGGTTTGATGGTAGCTTTGGCCACATCGAATTTGATACCCGTAGTTACAAATTTGCCATCAGTCAAAAATTTATCGTACAAGGGCACGGCACCTTTGGCAATGCGAATGTTTTTGACAAATGGTTTTCCCGTTCCTGCTGTGTTATGCGCTGAAATCATAATTCCCGTTGGATTTATTTCCAAATTAGGAAGATTCAACAAACGGGTATCGTCAAGATATCCTTTCAATGCTCGTTTGTTAAACGATATGGCTACATGGCGCCAACCTTCTTTTGGTTTCAATTTATCATGACCGGGATAGCTGTCACCGATCAAATCGTACGTTACAGAATTATAGTCAACCCGAATTGGTTTAGATGGTTGCATTATTTTCAGTTGGTTTTTCGTATCAAAAAAGAAAAGGTAGTATGTACGATTAAGATTATAATCTTTGTGAAAATACACATCCATTTCAACTGTAAATTGTTCGGGCAAATAATCCTCACTGCGGTTTTTAAGTAAAGGTAAAATTGCATTCGGACTATTTGCATTTGTTTTTTTAAACCATACCACATTTTCGCCACCCCAATTTGCAACTTCAATCGTACCAGCTGTCATATCCCAACGTGATGGGAATTCACCATTTTGTTCTGACGAAAAATCATCTTCGAAAATCAGTTCGGTGCCCGGCACAAAGTCGTATTTAGCCCATGTAAGTGAGGGTGCTTCAGCTGTAGTTTCGATTGTTGAAGCTGTAGTTGATTCGGTGGCGGGCTGTGGGCTCGAAGCGCTATCTGTCTTCACGTCTTTTTTCTTTCCGCTCACGGCATCTTCAACTCCTTCCTCCACTTTGTCGAGGGTTTTGTCAACAGCCTTATCGGCTTTGCGTTCAATACGCTGCTCCACTTGTTTTTCGGCTTTCTTTTGAACATTTTTAATTACTTTGTTCAAATTAATTTGAGCAAACACATTTGAACAAATAAGCAGTAAGCCCCAAAGGACAATGTTTAATTTTGGTTTCATTTGTCGTGTTTTTTTAATCGTTTAATGACTGAAGGTAATTATCAATATTGTTTTTGAATATTGGACTAAAAGGCAAAACCATCAGGTTGAGCAATTCAACCAATTCGCGCTTTATTAGAATTTTGCTTATATAATTTGTATTTACAAGCACTTGCTCACTTATTTGTATAAAACCCGAGTTTAAAAATAACTGTACAATACTTTTATCCGGATCTTCTAATTCGAAACGCGAATCGTTACTGACTACTACGAGTTGATTATTTGGCTTCAACTCCACATAAAATACGAGTTGATTCCTTTTGGTGATTATTTCATTATCTGTTTCGTACACCAACTTATTGGTTGACGAATTGATTGCTATTAATTTATTGATATGCATTCGTTGAGTTTATATTTGCAACAAAATTAGTATATCAATAAAAAAGCGAAGCACTACTTATAAATAAGCCGTGCTTCGCTTTATATGCGCCATAAAAACTTTTATATGCGCATTCTCTACAATCAATATTTTATAATCGCTCCATACTTTGTAGTACTTTTTCTTTGAAACGAGTAGCTACCGGAACTTGCGTTTTATCAATCAGTCCGAGCGAACCTCCATCGGCTTTGTGATAACAGGTAATATACTTTGAATTAACCATGTGCGATTGGTGCGTACGTATAAAACCATTCCCTTCGAGTAAAGAGTCGTACTCTTTTAGATTTTTAGAGACGACGATAGGCTTGCGATCAAGCACATAAAAGGTGGTATATGCTCCATCGGCCTGCAGACGAACAATCTCTTCAATTTGAACCAAATGAATAGAGTCAGCTGTTCGTAAAACGATTTTTGAGTTTGCCTGATTTTGTTGTTGATTCTGAAAGTTTTGAAGTAATGCGCTGAACTTTATATTTGATTCAACATCCTCTTCTTTTCGCTGCGCTTTGCGTATTGCCTCAACAAACTCACCAGAACTATAGGGTTTTAACAAGTAATCGAGTGCGCTAAATTTAATTGCCTGAAGGGCATATTTTTCGTAGGCAGTAATAAAAATAATGTTGAAGTTGATGTTAGGTATGCGTTTCAATAAATCGAAGGCTGTGCCATCAGGCATATCCACGTCGAGTAAAACCACATCGGGTTGATGTAGTAAAATAGCTTCGTGCGCCGTAGAAACACTGTCGGCTTCGGCACACACATTTATTTCAGGAAAGAACTCAGCGAGCAAACGTTTACTTTGCTCACGTGCCGACAGTTCGTCGTCGACTATTAATATTTTCATAAATTTGCCCCCTGTCCCCCTAAAGGGTGGTAAAAAAAGTTGTTGATTAAATGTTATGTTGCCTCTCAATTCCACCCGACATTTATTCAAATTTTCGAAACGGAACATCAATACTTACCAAGGTTCCTTTTCCGGTATGCGGATTAGGACTACTTATTTTCAATTTGTCGGAATTTTTGCCTGCTATCTGTAGACGTTCACGCGTAATATCAAGCGCAAATGATTTGTGATTCGTTGATTGTGTCGACGTTTGGAAACCCTTACCATTATCGGCCACCGTAAGTGTAAGGGTATTGATAGCAAAACTAAAATGAATGCTAATTTCAGCACCTTCCACACCACGCACCCCGTGTTCAATGGCATTTTCGATAAAGGGTTGAGCTATCATGGGCGGTATTTCGAACTGCTCAGGGTCCATTGTTTTGTCGACTTCAATTGTATAACTAAACGATTTTTCGAAACGCAATTGTTGCATCATTAAGTAGTTTTGTAAAAAATCAATTTCGTCGTTGAGTCCAACAAATTCAACGGCTGAGTTTTCGAGAATCTGACGCATAAGTCGTGCATACTGCGCTAAATAATCGGAAGCTTCGTGGCCTTTGTTGGTTTGAATGTAGTGATTAATCGCATTTAAGGTATTGAACATAAAATGCGGATTCATTTGCGATCGGAGTAATTTCTGTTTCAATTCAGCTTTTTGCTTTTGATACTTCAATTGCTTACGACGATAAACAACAACAGCCAGCACACTTAAAAGCAACACAATAACCACAATAAAAGCGATACTTATCTGAGCCCGTTGTAATTGTAAGCTATTCAGTTTATTCTCGTGATCTAATCGGGCAATTTTTTTCTCTTTTTCGGATGTTTGATACTTCACGTCCAAATCGTGCATGGTTTGTTGCACTTCTACCGCATTTATCGAATCCATACCTCTACGATAAGCAGTATAGTGCTTGTAAGCCAAGCCCCAATCTTTTGACTTTTCGCCTATTAACGACAAGGCAAGATGAGCAGCAGCCTCTTCTTCGGGATATGATTTCAACGAACTAGACAACTCCAAAGCCTTTGTTGCATGCCCTTTAGCTTCCTGAATCCGATTCATTTCAATCAGTATATTGGCAGCATTGGTATGTTCGGTTATTTTCAAGTAGTTGCGCTCCAACTTATAGCCAATTTCCATCGCCTTCAACATATCATCCAAAGCCTTCTGATACTGTTTCTCGGCTTTATACACCTGACTCCTGTTGGAATAGGCTGTGGCCAAGCCATTTTGGTAGTCGTTTGCTTTTGACAATACAATTAGCGAATCGTACCATACATAAGCTTGCTTGTAATTCTTTTCGCGCTGTGCAATACCGCCCAAATCGTTGAAAATAGATGCACGAGTCGACACACGTTCCTCGGTGGATGCTTGTGCAATTTGATACGCTTTTTCGACATACATTTTCCATTTCTTACGATCTGTATCTTTGAACAACTGCCCCAGATGCTGATAGTAATAGGCTAAGTTCTTGTTAACACCCGACAGCTCCTTGTTTTTAATTGCTTTCAGGGTGTAGGCAATGGCTAATTTATAATCGCCCATGTACTCGTACTCGGAGCCCATATTCATCAAGGTCATGGCCACTTTATCCAGATCCTTTACATCGACAAAGGCTTTCAGGGCACGGTGATAATAGCTCATTGCCAGTTCTCGTTTCCCTTCGTAACTGGCATTGGTAGCAAGTAAATTACTCATAATACCAACTTCGCGAGTTATATTTGCCTGCTGTGCAAGTCCTAATGCCTTTATCAAATATTCATTGCTCTTTTCAAAATCGCCCAACTCACACAGATAATCGCCAATGTATTTATACGAATCGACTAGGGCAATGGTGTCGTTTTTTTTAACAATGTCGGCATGCTTACGCATTAGCGTTTGTAGCGAATCGTCGGCTTTGACTATTGACACACATACTAGTAAAAGAAAAAAGAAAATATTTTTAGACATCATTTAATGTGAATTTACTAACAATGCACAAAGATAACCATATTTTTTGAGCATAACACTATACAAATTAGTTCAACAAAAAACTCAAAACACCTATTTTCAAACACATAGAACTATACAAAACGTATACAACAAGCAAAACAAGGCACTAAAAAGTACTGAAAAGAAGCAGATTAACAAACAAAAGCGCCAATAATACCACAGCACCAAACATGCACTTAAACAGAATTACCTTGTATGTGAGGCTTTAAGAAACACCTGGCCCTTTTACCACCCAATGCAGTAAAAACGGCCATGCAAACAATCAGGCTAGTCGGATTACTTAAACAACTAAATCGAACGAGACTCGGACAAGTATTAATTTAACCATATAAACCCAAAAACATGAAACCATCTATTTTGTATTAATTACACATTATAAATAATTTATAAAAATCACAATCGGCCCACTGTTAATTTGATATAAAATAAATACATTTGCAATTGAGTCTAGCTCACTAACCAAATGCATTAATATTTACTGAAAAATGACGAAGAATTTATGAAAAATCCTACCACAAGTACCAGCTAGTAATACCTTTAACAAGGCATCACTTTACTCAAAGGCCGTACAATATCACCTCACTGTTATTCAATTTACATAACTGCCGTACGTCTTTATAAAATTGCCGTACTACTCTATAAAATTGATATACGTCTCTATAAGATTGCTGTACGTCTTTATAAGATAGCCGTACGCCTCTACAAGAATGATATACGCCTTTATAAGATAGCCGTTCCCTCTACAAGAATGATATACGTCTTTATAAGATGGCTGTACGCCTCTATAAGAATGATATACGTCTCTATATTATTGACATACGCCTTTATAAGATGGCCGTACGACTTTATAAGATGGCCGTACGACTTTAGAACACCGAAACGAAACAATAGAACTAAAACACTTTTTTTTTAAAACTACAAAAAATTAAAATGAAGTTTGTGATACCACAAACTGACCTTTAATATCAACTGATTTATTATTAAATTTAAAAATTGTATTTGTAAATGGAAAAAAAGAAGTTTAATTGCAAAATGCAGGACATCCCTGTTATGATCGGATTTTTAGCAACAAGTTTGGAACGCGACAAAGCTGACTTTATCAGTTTTTCACCCTTGTATGCCGATCCTTTTCTGGCGAATTTACGCGACAAACAAAACGAGTGTTACGAAATTGTAAAAGCTGCCGATGTGTTGAAACACCAAAAAGTGGTGACAACACAAATAGACACGACTCTAAATCAAGTACGTATTTTACTTAACAAAACCGAAGCCTATTTGAAGCTATCCAAAAAAAACCTGGATATTGAAATAGATGATTTCGGAATTAAAGCTACCCGCGTCGGTATTGCTAAATATGACATTGAAAAAACCATATCCGAAGGTCGTTCATTGGTCAACAATTTAAAACGCAACGCTACTACACTCAATACCGTAGGATTAAAACAAACTGGGATAGACGAAGTGGCAACTGTAATTAATGATTTAAATACACTTAACGAGAAGCACAATGCGCTAACAAACGACTATAGCCGTGCAGCTGACGACAACAACGCCCTGCTTAACGAAGCATGGGAACTTATGAAAATGATATGCTCTACCGGACGGGCATTATACAAAGGAATTGACGACGTAAAACTAAAAGAATACACCTTGAGCAACTTGCAAAAACGTGTATACAACGAAACGAGCAAAAGCGAAACTCCCGCTGAACCTGCTCAATAACCCCTCCCCCCTTTCCCCCTCAGGTATGTGAGTGGGAAAGGGTGTAAATTAGCATGTGAAGGTACAAAGGACTGATTCGATGAATAGGTTAACAAAAATGACTATTGATGCTAAGTTTTACAACACCACAACTAGTTTGTAAGAACTAAAGAAACAAATGGAAATGTACATGTGCCTGATATAAAATAAGAAATAAAAGAAGCTACGCGGATAAAACGGATTTTGCGGATAAAACGGATAAGAACGAAGCCAGAAGAAATTTAATTGAATATGTAAAAAATCAAGAGTCGCATCACCATAAAAAAACGTATAAAGAGGAGCTTATGAAAGTGCTGCAGGAGCATGGGGTGGAGTTTGACGAGCGGTATTTGGATTAAACCAAAAACATTAAACCCCATTCGGGGTTCTCAAATCATCGAATTATATATCCACGCATTTCATATATCCATGCATATCATATCCATGCATTTCAAATATCCACGCATTTCATACATCCATGCATTTCATACATGGCTAAGGGTATTTAACTGCTTCGCAGTTTGAAGTGTAGAAAGCGTGAAATAAAAACCCCGAATGGGGTTGAAAGCAATTAACCTTGTACGAAGTGCAAGGGTGATGAAAAAAGGGAACGCAACAAACCCCGAATGGGGTTGAATAAAGTGATTTGGTGGAAGGAGCCCTACCAACAAAAAATATTAGAACATATCCACTTATAGGTTAATTAGGAGAAAATAATGTTTATATTTGTGGGACGCAAAAAAATTAGATTGAATCTATTTTTTTTTGTATTTCTATTTATAAACACATAAACAACATAGCTATATAATGCTTAAATTTAAATTTGCAACTCTTTGTGAGAAATTGGAAAATTGGTTTGATATATATTCGTATGAACTTAAAACTTTAGCATTTTATAGTTTATTCGGTTTTTGCTGTTTGTTATTTTTGCCGCAAATTTATCTTGTATTTGATGCTACCATCTTACCTTTACTTAATATCACAGATAATGAAAGGTTGCTATTTGTACTTAAAATTTTATCGTTAGTCGTCCTTATCTATATATCCATTAAAGCATGTAGAGGATATCGTTTATCTTATTTCAGAATGATGACATATTTTTTTGTGCTAATATTTTATTCTTACTTTAGATATCAAGCACTTATTACGAATGAATACATTTTCAAACCTAACAACGAAATAATTGGATATATAGATTTAATAATTATTTGTTTTATGGGAGCATTGGTAATCCCATTTATCGCTATTATTTCGAAATTTGTAATAATGCAAATTCAAACGATATATTTTTGGTACTTTAAAAAACCAACAAATGATAACTGTAAAATTGATAATTATAATTTTATAAAAGACGCTCCATTAACCAACCCCAAAGATGATTTATTCAGCTATAAAGATTTTGCTGAAAATATTGCAAAGAGAATAAATTCTATGCCAAAAGATACACCTTGTAGTTTAGGCATCATTTCAGAATGGGGTGCAGGTAAATCAACAGCAATAAACTTTATAATTTACTACCTAGATAATACAAAACATATAATCATTAGGTATAATCCTCGTCATTCTTTTAGCCCCAAACGGATACAAGAAGATTTTTACAACCATTTATCTTCAAAGCTCAAAGAATATAATTCAATTTTCTCTACAATATTTGTGGATTACATGAAAGGTGCTGGTATCGTTGGACGCAACAATACAATTCAGATATTACTAAATTTATATAAAGTCTGGGATAAAGAAGGAAAATCAATTAGAATTAACAATGCCATCAAAAATTTAAGTAATAGAGTGGTAGTGGTAATTGAGGATTTAGATAGATTACTAGCAGAAGAAATAATAGAGCTATTTAAGATAATCGACAACAATAGCCTTTCGAATAATATAATTTTCATTACAGCTTACGATAAAGAGCATATTAATAAAATTCTTGATTATAAATATATGCATGAAGAGTCTATGTTTTCAGATAAATTCTTTAATTGGGAAGAATATCTACCAAAGATTAATCAAATTAAAATAACTGAATATTTAATCAAAACCACAGAAGACAGAATTAAAATTGAATCAATAACACAATCATATGGTTCATTAATTCGTCAGCATCAAAATATCATAAGATTCTATATTAAAACTATTAGAGATGCAAAACGATTTTTAAATATATTTATTGATGCTTTCATTACAAAAAAAGACGCAATTAACTTCGATGATTTATTTTTAATTACATTGATAAGATATAAATATCCAAATGAATTTGGAAAATTAGCAAACAAGCATTATATTATTGAGCAACATGTAAATGGTCGGAATAAATTTATAATTAGTAATATGAGTTTTGATAACCCCGCATTAGAAATTGTCTTAAGAAAATTATTTAATAATGATCGGGATATTGATTTCTTATCCATTAATAATAAGAACGCATTTAATTCATATTTTAATTACTATAAAGATAGAATTGAAGTTGATAAACTGAGAAATCTCTTTGAATTACAACTTTCTGAGACTAAAGATCAACTATTAACATGGAGCAAAGAGAAAAAACTAGCACAAGTATTGGAGTATTTTAATGAAGTAAATATATTATCTTTCAAAAATATTCAAACGATATATAATTATATAGATATTCTCTTGTGTATTAAGACTGAATATAATCTTGATATACGAGAACATATAAATATGTTTTTTCTCAAGTATGATTGTAATGAAATATGCAAAAAATATAACATAAATCCTGATGATTTTAAATCTGAATTTAGCATAAAATTAAAAGGACAGCCAGGTGAATACCCATATAGTTTAATTCGTGAATTAATCATTAATATTATTGACAAGGGAGAAGGTGAATATCTATTTACAAAAGCCGAACTTCAGGCAATTGCTAAGTATCATGTTCAAAATTATATCGACAATAAACCAACCATAAAACAAGATCTGGAAATTGAGTTGCTTTATGAAAATATTGACAGCTTAGAAATGCCGAATAGAACAATAAATTTAAATAGTGAAGTATGTACGCTGATAAAAGATTTCATTATTGAACATCCTGATTTTTATATCAAAAATTTTGTGAGAAATGGTATGGTTACTTCATCTAAAGACTGGTTTATGTTAGCCTGTGAACCATTCTGGAAACAAATCTTTGGAACAGAAGCCGCTTTTAACAAATTTATCAATAATAATCTGAACAACAATGAAGATATTGAATTAGTACGTAACTTTTGGAAAATATATAAACTCAATGATTTTAAGCCGATTGAATTTCAAAACATGGGCTATACATACGAAGAAGTAAAAGCAAACAAGCTACAAAAACTTGCTGAAGAAGCCGAAAAAATAAAATTAATTGGTGTAGAAGTAGAGCGTATTTATATCTCCTCTAGTTTAAATTCAGAGAAAATCGAAAAAATAAATATTCAATCAGGAGAATTAGATAAGATTGAATTATATATAAGAGAACGAGGTAGGGTTAATGACACTATAAAAAGGCATTTATATAATCTTTCGAAAGAATAGTTTACTTAAATAAACAACATCATACTATCAAATAATTCAAATAAACAGTTATAATATATTTCAAATGTTATAACTTAATACAATATAATATGGCAAAACCAAGAGTATTTATTAGTTCTACATTTTACGACTTGAGACAAGTACGTTCTGATATTGATACATTTATTGAAAGTTTGGGTTATGAACCTGTGAGAAATGAGGTCGGTGATATACCCTATGGAAACAATGAATCACTAGAGACGTACTGTTACAAGGAGATTAAAGGGGTAGATATACTTGTATCAATTATTGGTGGTCGTTTTGGAACTGAATCTAATAAAGGTAATTCATCAATATCACAAATTGAACTTAGAACTGCATTAGAAGAAAATAAACAAGTTTATATATTTATCGAGAACAATGTTTTGTCTGAGTTTGAAACTTACTTATTGAACAAAGAAAATGAATCGATGAAGTATAGGTATGTTGACGACAAGAGAATATATCAGTTCATTGAAGACGTAAAGAAACTAAATACGAACAACAATATCAAGGCATTTGAAACGGCATCAGATATAACAAAATATCTTAAGGAACAATTTGCAGGGTTACTTCAACGATTTTTAGAAGATCAAACAAGGGCGAAAGAAACAAGCTTAATTAAAAATCTCGAAAAAACAGCTTTAACGCTTAATAAATTGGTTAATTACTTAAGTGACCAAAACAAAGGACAAACTGAAGACATTAATAAAATTTTGATGATAAATCACCCACTTGTAGAAAGTTTAAGAACAAAGTTACAAATACCTTATAACTTTTATATAGATGGATTTGAAGACATGAAGCAGCTACTCAATGCAAATGGTTTTAACGAAATTGAACCAGACCACTGGGAGAGAGATATAAACGTCTCTGTATGGGCAAATATCCTTAATAGAAACAAATATATACTCAATATAGCAAATGATTTATTTGACGAAGATAATAGATTAAAATTCCTCAAAAAAACAGAATGGAAAGATACATTTTTAACGATAACTGAGATTGAAGATAAGCCCATTGACTTACCATTTTGAAATATGGTTTTAATAAAGTAGGAAATGAAAGTTGCTAGTCGAAGCGTCTTTTTAACTTCATTTTTTAATTGCAAGGCTTGAATCAAAAACAAGTCCCTATGCTGCTCGTAGCCTGTACAGCTAAACCGAAACTATAGAGTTAAGCGAAGTCCTTGGGGGCTTCGTTTCCGATATAATCGGAATAAGCTGTGCGGATAACAAGGCTATTACCTTGTATAATAAAATATAAAAAATCGCAACTAGAATCACTGATAAATAAAAAAACCATGAAGCGTATTCAACTGATTGTTGTATGTATTGTTACAGGTGTGCTATTAGCTAGGGCACAAGAACGGACTTTTAGAGTTGTTTGTTACAATGTGGAGAATTATTTCGATTGTGTGGACGACTCGCTCACGAACGATTCGGAGTATCTGCCAGGTGGCATGCGGGCTTGGAACTACAGTAAATACCAACAGAAACAGGCTTCTATTTCAAAGGTGATTGCCAACATTGGCGGCTGGGAAGCTCCTGCGTTGGTTGGCTTGTGCGAAATAGAATCGGACAAATGCTTGTGGGATTTGACGAAATACTCGGGGATGAAAAACATGAAATACAACTATGTGCACTACGAATCGCCCGATGCACGTGGAGTGGATGTGGCGCTACTGTATCAACCGCAACAATTTAAAGTAATTGACAGTAAACCAATTCGAATTACCTTCCCATTCAGTCCGTCGTCAAAAACCAGGGATCTATTATATGTAAAAGGAATAGCGCATACGAATGATTCGCTCCATATTTTTGTATGCCATTTCCCGTCGCGACTGGGTGGTGAACTTGAATCGGAGGAACGACGCAATTACGTGGCTTCGGTGGTTCGAACACAAGTGGATAGTCTTTTTACCCGAAACAAAAAGGCGAACATACTGATCATGGGCGATTTTAACGACTACCCAACCAACAAAAGCATGAACACGATTTTAAAGGCCTTGAATCCTTCGGCAAATATTTCGGAAGGGAAGCTTTATAATTTAATGTACCCCTTACATGCGGCTGGCAAGGGATCGCACAAACACAATGGCGAGTGGGGGGCACTCGATCAGCTAATTGTATCGGCCAATTTACTTCAAAATAAAACCTTTAGTTGCAAAAAAGCGAATGTTTACGATGCTGACTTTCTACTTGTGGACGATGAAAAATTTTTAGGCAAACAACCGTTCAGAACCTATAACGGGATGAAATATCAAGCGGGGTATGCCGACCACCTGCCTGTATATGTGGATTTTGAAATAGTCGATAAAAACAGTTTGCAATCTGAAAAGTAATTTAAGCTGCTAACAATAGTTTTTTTTTATACTTTTGCAGTCAACGAAACGAATTGAATACAATAAACAATGGATTGGAGAGATAAACTAAGCGGACTGAAAGCTGACCTTCCGGAAGGTGAAGAGATAATAGAAACAGCAACTGAGCCGAAAAGCAAATTGCAACGCGAACCGTTACGAGTAGAATTAGACAAGCGAAATGGCAAACCGGCAACTTTGATAACAGAGTTTCTAGGGTCGGACGATGAGCTAAAAGAACTGGCAAAATTGCTAAAAGTAAAATGTGGCGTAGGTGGTTCATCGCGCGACGGCGAGATTCTGATTCAGGGCGATTTACGCGTTAAAATTTCAGGCTTATTGGTAGATATGGGTTACAAAGTAAAAAAAATCAACTTTAAATAATTCGACATGAATATTCGTAAACTGTTATTGATAGTGCCCATGTGGGCAATTACATTAAGCGCTTTGGCTTACGATGCCATGGGACATCGAATAATTTCGGACATAGCGTATACGCATTTAACCAAAAAAGCACGTAAACAGTGCGATGCTGTACTTGGCACGCGGGGCATTATTTACGCTTCGACTTGGGCCGACGAAGTAAGAAGCGACAAAAAATACGATTACAGTTACAAATGGCATTATCAAAACTTAAAAGACAGCTTGACTCTGACTGATCTTGAAGCGCTATTTCGTAACCCAACAGCCGAAGGTGAGCACCTGTTTTTTGCCATCGAACAGATGAAAGAACGCATCCACAACGATAAAAACGATGCTGAAGCCTTGAAGTTTTTAGTACACTTTATGGCCGACTTGCATCAACCAATGCACCTTGGACGCGCCGAGGACTTGGGGGCTAATAAAATTAAAATGAAATGGTTTGGGAAAGAAACAAACCTACACGCGGTATGGGATGGTATGCTAACCGAAGGACAAAAAATGTCGTACACGGAATACAGTCAATTTTTACAGGATAAGTTTAGCAATAATAAAGCACAAAAACAAAACGAAAGCTTGCTACAATCGGTGTACGAAGTGTATAAGTTACGTACCGAAGTGTACGCCTATGGTGCCGACGATAAAAACAACTACCTGTACATTTACAACTTCAGTAAACGCAACGACGAAATGATGTATGCTGCGGGCCTACAACTCGCCAAAACACTGAATAGCTTATATTAATCGCCGACGAAACTCGGCACACACAATACCTGCAGCGATAGCCACATTCAACGATTCGGATGTGGCTTCGTTTTTAGGGTAGTTGGGAATGCTAATGCGGTTAGTTACCAAGCTTTCAATTTTTGCAGAAATACCATTCCCCTCATTACCCATTATTATAAGTCCATTGCTCGCTAACTTCTCGGTGTACAAATCCACCCCATCCATAAATGTACCATAAACAGGTACCGATGCAGGTAATTGTTGGATGTAAGCTTCCAAATTAACATAATGCACCTGCACACGCGCCAATGCCCCCATAGTAGCTTGCACGGTTTTAGGGCCAAAAGCGTCGGCAGTAAGCAAAGAGCAAAACACATGACGAATACCAAACCAATCGGCAATGCGAATAATCGTTCCCAGGTTACCGGGATCCTGCACATCGTCCAAGGCAAGACAAAGCTGCGAGTGCTGCTCACCCGAAAGCGAATACAAAGGTTTTTCGAACACTGCAAAAACCCCTTGTGGCGTTTTTTGATTCGATATTTTCTTCATCTCCTCAGCAGAAATCTCTTGCACCTTACCTTTCAACTCATGCGCATGTTCGCTGATCCATTGCGCAGTAGCATAGCATTCGTGGAGTTTAAATGCAGGAAGCAAATCGATAACCAGTTTAGTACCTTCGGCAACGAAAAGACCTTGCTCATCACGCATTTTTTTTTGCGTTAGCAAAGTGATATTTTTAATTTGATTTTTTGATATCATTTTTAAAACGAATAAGATGCACCAAACATCACATTAAAACCTTGCACATCGTAGCCATTAAACTCTTGATACTTGGCATTAAACAGATTATTTAACCGACCAAAAAAGCTAAGAGAAGTTTGATAGGTGTACGACACACCCAAGTTTGCATCCACAGCAGAAGGTAACTCCACTACCCTAGCACCCAATGGAGCATTGCTCGACGATTTAAAAAACACACTCGCATTAGCCATTAAACTACGCGAAATGCGCACCTCGCTCGTTAAGTCTGTTTCAAATTTTGGTTTGTGCCAAGCCTCCTCGATATCAAAAGTCTTCCAAGCATTGTACACCGTTTTGAGTTGCACATTCACACGATTACGCACATTGTAGTTGGCACGTAAACCCAAATTGGTAAGCGACGCTTTGCTGTAGACTACATTGAATCGGTTGCCATAAAGTTCGGTTTCAGTTACATTCAATGGACTTACATTGGTGTCGACAAAGGACTGATTGGTATAAAAGAATTGATTATTAATCATACGATAACTAATGAAAGCATCGAGCAGCAAATTATGAATTGGTTTTACTTTAGCCCCAACATAGGCATGAATAGGTGTATAAGTATCTTCGATACGTAACTCAGGTATCAAGTAGCGATTGTCGCCAAACGCTTGATCGAGTGTGTTGATTTGGTAACCGCCACTAACACCTGCATACAAAGCCAACCACTCCGGTTTCACTTTCCATTCGGCAAACAAATCGGGCGATGGCGAAAACACACTTCCTTGACCAAACGAGAAAAAAGTCTTCACACCTAAGCGAATCGCAAACTGATCACGTTCAATACCGTAAAAAGGATTTAAGCCTAACACGGTGTATGACTTTGAAGTGTTAGTTGGAGCTGGCTCAAGTTGAGAACTATAAAATAAGTTGCGTAAATCAAAGTCCAAGCCCCAACGATTTCCAGTATCCAGTTTATTGAAACCACCTTTGGTATAAATCATATTTTCGGCCAGTCCATATGTAGAGCTAAAGCGATTAAAACTAACAGTTGCGTTGTAGTTAAAGTCGGTGTTCTCGGGCAACGAACGAACGCCAAAAAAGGCTCCCAAACGCCACATACGGTTCGTTTCGGGTAAATTGCGGATATCGTCGAGCGTTTTAACTTCGGTAACTTCTTCGTCATTAACACGGTACTGCCATTCGTACAAAGTACTTCCGGCATTTTTCAACGAATCGAAAGCAATAACATCACCCAAGGCATTGTAGGTTGTTCCGTAATATTTTAAGTACTCAAAACCCACATTGCCACCAGCCAAGAGTTCCACACTCCCAACAAAGCTATTGAAATGAACCGATCCGTTGGTAGTTGAGTGCGCTTTTTTGCCAAAACTAGCCAAATGATCCACCTTAACATCCAATCGCGAATTGTCGGTTTTCAACACGGGGAAATAAAAATCGAGCATATTATTCACGTAATTACCGGCCCCGATGCGGATAAAAGCAGCAGCAGGGTTCAATCGTTTATTCAGGTCCAAATCGGCCGCCGACAAGGTATGAATACTAGGCCCAACCGAAAGTGGTAAATTCACATCGGTGTATGATGCTGTTGACTTTTGCACCACAGGCTCGGTAACAGCAGGCACCGAATTAATTTTCCCAGCATCCTGTATAACTGGTTTATATTCACGTTCAACCGTTACATTACGGTCATTTTCCTGTGCCAATGCAACTGCCGAGTAGCAGAACAAGAAAGCAGCTATATATTGTTTCAGATTCATATTTTTCGTTTTTAATACTTTTATTTTATGAATAATCAATACGACAATTATCTAATTATGGTTTGATTTTCGCGCCCTACAATTGCATTTAGTCGTTCAGTAATCATTGTCTGAACATCATCCTGCTCGGTGTAGTTTTTTTGTAAGCTAAGTAAGTATTGCTTTGCTTGAAAGTCGTTTTTTTGTTGAATGTAAACATCAGCCAATAGCACAAAACTACGAGCCAACCAATATTGATGTGGCGTATTTTTCTTTGCAAAATCCATCACCTCGTTTTCGGCCTCTTTGTAGTTTTTCAATTCGTAATACTGATTTGCCAACAGATATTTTGCTTCAGCACCATTCTGGGTACGAGTATCGGCTGCAAGCGACTTCAAGTCGGCTGTGGCATCAACCGATTTATTCGTTGCCAAATAGGCTTTTGCTCTGTTGTAACGAGCCTCCGCTTTTAAGTTGGCATCCATTTTAGCATCGGCTATCATTTCGCTCGCTATGCTGATGGTCGTTTGATGATCTTTTAAGAAATAACTACAGCGCAGCACACCTAAACGTGCGGCATTGCGACTTTCGGCACTTTGAGCCAACTGCTGCATTTGCTTAAAGTACCGCAACGACGCACTATAATCTTTTTTATCGTAGGTAATTTCGGCACAACGTGTAGCAGCCTCAGCCCCATACTGATTCCCTGTAATCTGCAGCAAGGCTTGATAGGCAGTCAGGGCATTCTCTTTATCGCCTAACCTGTAATAACTATCGGCAATATAATACTGTGCAGAAGTGCAATAACGACCGCCAGGACAGAATGAATTGAGATACGAACGGAAACCAGTGATTGCAGGAGCAAACTTTTCATTCATGTACTGACGCTCGGCTGCGATGTATGAAATTGAATCTTCGCGACCAGCCGTACTGTTTGCAATCTTCATTCCCAATGTTTTGGTGTAAGCTAAATACGAAGCAACGTCGTTTTTCTCAATATACACAGCCTCCAAGCTTTCGAGAGCCGTATAGGACTCTTCCGTTCCGGGATAGTATAACAACACCTTTTTGTATGCTTTAATGGCTTCGTCAAAATTACCTTCATTAAAATAAATCAAGCCAATTTCGAGTGCACCTTTACGAGCCGAAGCTGAGGTAGGATATGCACTTAACAAGTTTTTGTAGGCGTCGACCGCTTTCGCCTCGTTATCGAGCATAATGTATGCACGACCTTTTTCGTACCAGGCCTCGTCGGCATACTCCGAACGCGGATAGGTGCGTAATAAATTTTCGATTCGTGTAATTTTGGCCTGGTAGTTTTTCTGCAAACCAGCCATGTAGGCACTTTGAAACATCGCATAATCGCCTGTATTGGGACTTAAAGCAATGGCTTTGTTGTAATACGTTTCAGCCCGATCAAAATCGCGATCAAAAAAATAACAGTCGCCAATACGATTCAGAGCATCGGCATAAGTCGTCGATTTATTGTTCGACTCCATTTCGGTATATTTCAAAAACCAGTTCAACGCCTGGCCATAATTCTTACGCGAGAAGAAACTATAAGCCATGCTATAGTTCGCCGCTTTAAAATTTACACTCGAACGCGAGTGGCTATTGGCAAAGAATGCTTTTAGGTCCTCAATGCTCTTTTCGGGTTGACCAATACGATAATAAGCTTCAGATCGCCAGTACAAACTTTCGGCAGCGTACTTACTTGCACTTGGCACTTGAAGTGATTGCGTAAACAGGTCAATGGCCTTATCGTTATTTACCTGCGTAAATGCCTCGGTGCCCAACTGATACAGCACATATTGTTTGGCTTCAAGAATACGAGCGTTCGGTTTCTTTATTTTTAAAATCGATTGATAAACCGTTTGATAATTTTTAGAGGTAAAATATACGCTCGCTAAATAATTTTGGGCATTATCGGCATTGATAGAATTAGGGTATTCGGCTAAAAACTGTTCGAAAGCGGTAATCGATTCCCCAAAAGCCGAATTTGTTTCGTAAGTAGATAAGGCATAATTGTACAATGCCTCCATGCGAACTTTCGAGTTGAAATTTGTTCGCAACGCCGCTTCAAAAGCCAAACGCGCATTGTTTTTATCGCCCACATTTACATAAGAGTTTCCAATATGCAAATACGCATTTTCGGTCAACTCGTCTTTGTCGGTAGTTGTTTTCGAAAGGTATTTAATAGCGTCTTTGTAGTTTTTGGTCTTATATAGCGACAAGCCAAGAATATACATATCATTGCGCAACTCTTGTTTCGATAGCTTTTCGTATTGCTTTAAATTGCTAATTGCGTTTACATAATCATTTTTTGAATATGCAATTTCACCCATAATACGATAAACCTCTGCATTATTTATGTTATCGGGATTATTCTTTAATAATAATGTAGCACGTTCATTCAATTTATCATATTCTTTTTGAGCATAATAAATTTGTACAATATAATAAGGTACAATGGTTTGATACTCTGGGTGAGTTTCGATATTTAAAAAATCGGGCAAGGCAGCGCTGTAGTTACCCAAACAATACTCGGTATAGGCATAATAGTAAGTTGCCGATAAGTCGTAGCGGGTTTTCATTTCTTTTAATTGTTTGAAAACAGGGAGTGCTACCACATAGTTTTTGATTTGCAAGTTAGCAAATCCTTTTCCAAAAAGATAATCAACCTTTTCGTAGTTACCCAAACGACTCTCGGTTACTTTATTGTAATAATCGATTGCCTTATTGTATTTTTTTGCATTTAGCTCCGATTGCCCTAGCATAAAAAAGGTGCGATCGGCAAAAGGTGTATAAGGGTGATTATATAAGTAATTTTCTAGTAACTGACGAGCATTTTTTTTATGCAGATAAAATGCGTTTGCAGCCATATAAAACTCAGCTTCCTGAATTTGACCCGCCTGAACTTGAGGAGCTTTTTTCAAAAAAGCCTCAAAAAACCGATACGAAGCTGCATATTTTCGCTGATTAAATAATTCTTTGCCTTGATTAAATGAAACATCAGTATTGGTATAATAAACAGTTTGCTGAGCCGACGCCCATAGCACTGTAAAACAAATCAACACACATAGAAACAAGTTTCTTTTCATATTATTATTGTACTAATTAAACGTTTTGTTGTTTATAAATCTCAACCGCTTTTCGTATAGAATGTAGGCCAAAATCAGCAGGATTAATCGCTGCAAGGGCTACAAACTCGAAACCAGCTACATCATCAGCCGCTTGTAGATCGGCCCAATTCTGAATCGTGCATTCAAAAAACAGATCGAGCGTAGGAATAGTAAGTCCACTATATAAGTAGTTATTGGGTAGCGAAAAACAGTAATCTAACCGCAACACCTTCGCTTGCAATTCTTCTTCTAACTCCCGAACAACAGCTTGTTCGGCCGTTTCGTCGAAATCAACAAATCCTCCAGGCAAATCATAGGTCCCTTTGGCTGGATCTTTTGCACGTTTACAAACAAGCAATTCACCTTTATCGTTTCGAATAAATGCTGCCACAGCTGCCGAAGGGTTCATGTAATACTGAAAACCACAATCGGCACATTTTTTTGATTTGACATTATTAAAATTAAATGCGGCTGAACCACAATGTGGGCAATTTTGTAGAAAATGTTGAAAATCCATTGCTGAGTTTTTAGATAGCACAAAGATACAATTTTTGTTCCAAACTGCTTCGTACTAAAGGTTCGATAAAAAAGAATGCACAAATAGGCATCAGAACCCAAAATTTAACAAAAGAACGTTAAGTTTAAAGTGTTTATTGTCAATGTTGAAAACTTTTTAAGGCCAGAAATAGCCAAATCAAGTTTTAATCATTATTTTTGCAAAAAAAAGAACCATATGGGTCGCAAACTGCAATATCAACTTGACGATGACTCGTCAGAACTAATAAAACGGTACGAACAATTTCAGGCAGGAAAAGGGCCCGGTTATTTCGATGTGGAAGAACTTGAAACAATAGTTGACTATTTTCTGCGTAAAGGAAAAACCAAAGAAGGTTCAAAAGCGCTAGACTTAGGACTAAAGCTTCACCCAGGCAATGCAAGCTTACAATCGAAGCGTGCCAAAATATACCTCGCACTTGGCGAGACTCAAAAAGCCATGCGCATTCTCGAATCGCTTGGCGAAAGCACAGAGTATGAACTTCAGCTCCTAAAAGCCGAGGCGCTTGTCAAATCAGGTCGTACAAAAGAAGCCGAATTTATTTGCCAAACCATCATCGACAACGAAAAAGAAGACATTGACAATATCAGCATCGATATTGCATTTGTTTTTATTGCCGATATGAACATCGAAAAAGCGCTCTACTTTTTAAAAATTGGTGATGCTAGCAACCCTAAAAATATCGATCTTCTTTTTGAACTTGCTTTTTGCTACGAACAGTTACTCGAATCGGAAAAAGCCATCGAAACTTACAATCGTATTATAAACATCGACTCGTTTTTAAGCGAAGCGTGGTTCAATTTAGGACAAGTATATTTTGTGATGTTGGACTACAAGAAAGCACTCAACGCCTACGATTTTGTATTAGCAATTAACGAAAACGACTCTTTAGCATGCCTGCAAAAAGCACATGCTCATTTTCAAATTGAGGAATTTGCGCAAGCCATTGAAACCTATCTTGATTACGGCAAAATGACTGGCGACAACTGGCAAACTCATTTATTTATTGGCGAAAGTTACGAAAAACTGGAACGTTATGACGAAGCCATAGAATATTATAAACTGTCGCTTGCCGAAAAAGAGGAGAACTACGATGCGTTAACGGGAATTTCGATTTGCTTACTCGAAAAAGAGCTTTTTGTAGAAAGTATGATTTATACTAAAAAAGCACTTGAGATAAACGACTCAGCACCTGATGCATGGGTCTATCTGGCCGAAGCACTGGTGGGCGAAGACAATCTGGAAGATGCACTTATTGCTTACATCAAATCGATTACGCTTGAGCCAAATCAGCCCGACACGCTAATGGCCATTGCGAATATTTGCATGGACAGAGGTGAATGGAAAACAGGTCTCGACTACTATTTGGCAGCATATGATTTAGATAACACTCTTGAGTTTATCGACCTATTTATTGCTGTGGCTTTCTTTAAAAACGACGACATACCAGCTTCACGCATCTATTTAAGCAAAGCAATAGCCCAAAATCTAGATGCATACCGACTATTTTTCGAAGTATGCTCTGATGCAAATCAAGAAGATTTTCAACTATAAATAAAACTACTAACTAAAAACAAAGCCCAATGTTAAAAAGAATCTTTGTGATTGTTTCAATCATTACACTTTCTTTCAATTTACAAGGACAAAACACCGAATCAGCTCAACTTAGCGATACTTTAAGCATTATTCAAAAAGTAGAGCATTGGTACGAAAACAACATGAACTACGCCAGTATCACAGCTCTGATGGCTGTTGAAAGTTCATTTATTCCATTCCCATCCGAAGTTGTAATTCCACCTGCGGCCTATATAGCGAGCAAGCCCGGTAGCCACTTAAACATTTTTTTAGTGGTGCTTTTTGGAACCATAGGCGCATTGATTGGAGCTTATGTAAATTACTTTTTAGCCATGTGGCTTGGCCGCCCTGTGATGTACAAACTGGCCGACAGTAAATTTGGAAAAGTTTTACTTTTATCGAGCGAAAAAATAATCAAGGCCGAAGAATACTTTAAGAAACACGGAAAAGTATCCACATTTGTAGGCCGATTAATCCCTGGCATACGTCAATTAATATCGCTACCTGCTGGTTTAGCGCGTATGAATTTTATCAGCTTTACCATCTACACCATCCTTGGAGCAGGTATCTGGAATATCGTATTGGCATTGATGGGCTATATTGCACACGGTCAAGCCGACTTAATCAATGAATACAGCCATGAATTGAGTATTGGTATTATGGTTATACTAGGACTTGTAGTAGGCTTTTATGCAATCCGTTTTATTTCTAAAAAAGCAAAAAAATAATTCGCGAAATGAAACAGTACGGTTTAATTGGTTACCCTCTGGGACACTCTTTCTCGAAACGTTTTTTTACAGAAAAATTCACAAACGAACAGATTGACGCACAATACGAATCCTACTCAATTGAAAAAATTGACTTGATTAAGTCGTTGATTTCCAACTCCAATTTAAGTGGATTAAATGTAACAATCCCCTACAAGGAGCAAGTTATCCCTTATTTAAATGAACTTGATTCGGAGGCGGAGGCTATTGGAGCTGTCAATGTAATTAAATTTAAACGCACTGCAAATGGACTACATTTAAAGGGCTATAATTCGGATGCTATCGGCTTTGAAACGTCGCTTCGCCCCTACTTAAAACCAAATCATAAGCGAGCACTCATATTGGGTACTGGTGGAGCATCGAAAGCGATACGCTATGTTTTAAATAAATTGGGAATAGAAACGACTTACGTGTCGCGAACTCCATCCGAGGGACAGCTTAGTTACAACGATTTGAACGCCGAATGTATGCATGCATATACACTTATTGTTAATGCGTCACCACTTGGCACATTTCCGAACATCGACCAATGTCCAAACATTCCATACCACTTACTCACACCCGAGCACTTGCTTTATGATGTGGTATATAATCCGGCCGAAACGCTATTCTTGAAAAAAGGTCGTGAAATGGGAGCTACAGGACTCAATGGCGAACAAATGCTCGTGGAACAAGCACTTGCAGCTTGGAAAATATGGAATGAATAACAATTAATTATCGATAGATAAGATGACATTCAAGAAACTTTTTCGCGATTTAAGTTTTCTGATATTTTTAGCAATGGCTGTAGGTATAGCCGTTGGAAGTGTAATGGGAACCGATGCAGCCCAATTTGCCCCACTCGGTACACTATTTATGCAGCTTATCAAAATGCTGGTGGTGCCACTCGTATTTATTTCAATTATCACTGGCGCAGCATCGCTAGGCACGACCAAATCGGCTGGACGAATTGGCTTAACGACCATAAGCTATATACTTGGATCAACAGCCGTAGCAGTAATCATTGCCCTTATTGCAGGCACTTGGTTTAAACCGGGAGCTGGCATTTCCGTTGAAAGTATACAGCAATTTATACCCACTTCAACAACAGACCTCGAGACTCAAAAGCTGAACTTTTGGGACATCCTTTTGAGCATGATACCCTCAAACCCCATCAAAGCATTGACGGATGGTAATGTATTACAGATAATATTTTTTGGACTTTTTCTGGGACTAGGTTTAAGCGTACTCCCACAAGAACGCAAACAACCTGTACTTAATGGCCTTAACACCATACTCGAAGCACTTATTTGGTGTATGGACAAAATAATGTGGGTAGCACCTTTGGGCGTTTTTGGATTAATGGCGGAGGCTACAGGCACTTATGGCTACGACATTTTACTTAAAGTTGCCAACTTGCTCTGGTTAAATATTATGTTATTTGTATTTATGGCATTGGTATTTTATCCATTAACCATCAAGTTTTTCTCAAAAACAAAGATGTCAACTTTCTTAAAGGCAATGGTACGCCCACAGATGGTAGCATTCTCCACTGCATCATCACTTGCAACGCTACCCGTAACCCTCGAAACTTGCGAAAAGGACCTTGGTGTTTCGAAAGAGACAGCTTCGTTTGTAGTTCCATTAGGCGCTACGGTCAACATGGCGGGTAATGCCATTTACTATGCAATTGTATGCTTATTTTTCGCACAACTGTATGGCTATGACCTTAGCATGTCATCGTATATTGCTATTATTATCACCTCTACGCTAAGCGCTGTAGGTGCAGCTGGCGTACCAGGGCCTACCTTTATGGCTGTTGCGGTACTGGCCTCAGCCGGTTTACCTGTCGAAGGATTACCTTTACTGTTTGCCGTCGATCGAATTTTCGACATGCTACGAACTGTATTAAATATTACCGGAGATGCTGCTTGCGCAGTCATTGTTGATCAAAAATAACAATTAGAAAAGTGTTCCCGTAAATCCACTCGTTGGCTTTGCGGGTTCGCTATTGATCATCGCTAAAAACTCGTCCTCAGTAATTAATTTCACACCCAAGTTTTCAGCTTTTTTCAACTTCTCAGGCCCCATATTTTCTCCTGCCAAAATCATCGACGTCTTTGCCGACACACTGCCTACGTTTTTGCCACCATTTTGCTCAATCATTGCTTTGTATTCATCGCGTGAGTGCTTGTTAAAAGTACCGCTAATTACAATCGACAACCCACTCAAAGCTGAGCCGGCAGGCTTCAATTTATCTTCGGACAAACTCATTTGCAAACCATACGTTTTCAAACGCTCCACCAATTGCACATTCGCTTCGTCGGCAAAATACTTTTGAACACTCTGCGCAATACGTTCACCAATTTCATCAACCGCCACCATTTCTTCAACAGTCGCCCTTTCGAGTGCTTCGATGGTTTTAAATGCAAATGCCAATTTCTTAGCTATGGTTTCGCCTACGAAGCGAATACCCATTGCAAATAACACACGCTCAAAAGGAATTTGTTTCGATGCTTCGGTGGATAGTTTGATATTCTGTGCCGACTTCGCCCCTAACCTTTCGAGACGCGATAATTCAGGAACTTTAAGCTCATAAATATCTGCCACATTTTTTAATAATTGATTTTCGAAAAGCAAAGCGATGGTCTCGCTACCCAATCCATCAATATTCATAGCTTTACGACCTACAAAATGCTCCATCTTTCCTTTAATCTGGGGCGGACAGCCATTTTCGTTTGGGCAATAATAGGCAGCTTCGCCATCTATTCGAGTAAGTTCGGTACCACATTCGGGGCAATGCGTAATAAAGTGAACCTTTTCGCCCGATAGATTACGAGCATCAACATCCACGGCTGTTATTTTTGGAATTATCTCACCTCCTTTTTCCACAAATACTATATCGCCAATGTGCAAATCGAGTCCTTCGATAATATCAGCATTATGTAACGAAGCTCGTTTTACAGTAGTGCCCGACAGTTGTACTGGATCAAGATTAGCAACCGGTGTAACAGCACCCGTACGCCCAACTTGATACGAAACCGAATTCAGTCGGGTTACAGCTTTTTCGGCCTGAAACTTATAGGCAATAGCCCATCGAGGCGATTTAGCCGTAAAACCAAGATTTTTTTGCTGACGCAATGAGTTTACTTTAATCACAATACCATCGGTAGCTACGGGTAAGTTTTTACGTTCCACGTCCCAGTAGTTGATAAAATCAAATACTTCATGAATATTTTTACAAACTCGCGTAGCATCCGATATTTTAAATCCCCAACGCTGCGCCGCCATCAAATTTTCGGAATGCTTATCAGTAGGTAAACTTTCGCCCAATAGATAATATAAATACGCATCCAATTTCCGTTGAGCCACAATGGATGAGTTTTGAAGCTTCAGTGTACCCGATGCTGCATTACGAGGATTGGCAAAAAGTGCTTCTTCTTGCGCCTCACGCTCTTTGTTCAGCTCCTCAAACACAGCCCAAGGCATGAGAATCTCACCACGTATTTCGAAAAGTGCAGGATAGTCAGCACGCAATTTCAATGGAATACTCTTAATTGTTTTCACATTCGCAGTTACATCATCCCCCTTTTCACCATCACCACGCGTAACAGCACGCAATAACGCTCCATTTTCGTACGTCAACGAAATGGAAGTTCCATCATATTTTAATTCGCAAACTAGTTCAAAATCTTCGTTCAATGCTTTACGCGTACGTTCATAGAAATCTGCCACTTCACCTTCGCTGTATGTATTACCTAGTGAAAGCATGGGATATACATGTGCCACTTGTTCAAAACCCGAAGCAATATCACTCCCAACACGCTGTGATGGCGAATTCGGGTCAAAAAAATTAGGAAACTGCTCTTCTAAATCCTGCAGCTCACGCATTTTCGCATCAAACTCTTGATCCGTAATTGTAGGAGTTGACAACACATAGTAATTATAATTATGCTCATTCAGTTCGTTACGAAGTAATTCAATCCGATTTTTCATTTACAAAAACAGCTTTTTAAGTTTGTTGTACAAATATAGTCATTCCAATTGAAATCAGAATAACATGAATGTCTCAAATAATGTTTTAAAACGGTTAAATATGGCCACTCACGCTTACAAATCTGTTGTAATATGGAAAAAAATCATTAAATTTGCACTTTCGTTTCAGAACACATAAACTAACTGAACATCAAATCATTAAACAAAATATAAAATGAAATCAATGAGAAAAAGCCCGCTTCAGGTTGCTCGTGCTACCTATCAGCCAAAGTTACCAGCGGCATTAAAAGGTAGTGTTGTACTTACCGAAGGCGCTTCAACCCAATCTGTTGCCGATCAGGCCGAAATCAAAGAGTTGTTTCCAAACACTTACGGAATGCCTTTAATCACTTTTGAGTCAGGTGAAGCTACTGAACAACCAGTAATTGGCGTAGGTGTAATTCTTTCAGGTGGACAAGCACCAGGCGGACACAATGTTATTTCAGGTATTTTCGACGGATTAAAAGCATTAAACCCAGCCAATAAACTATACGGTTTTATTGGTGGTCCTAGTGGATTGGTTGACCATGAATATATTGAGTTGACTTCTGAAATTATTGACGAATACCGCAACACAGGTGGTTTCGACATTATCGGCTCAGGACGTACTAAACTTGAAGAAACAGAACAATACGACAAAGGCGAAGAAATTTGCAAAAAACTAGGCATCAACGCTATTGTTGTAATTGGTGGCGACGATTCAAACACAAATGCTTGCGTACTTGCAGAATACTACAAACAAAACAATACTGGAATCCAAGTAATTGGTTGTCCGAAAACAATTGACGGTGACCTTAAAAACGAAATGATTGAAACATCATTTGGTTTCGACACTGCTTGTAAAGTATACTCGGAGTTGATTGGAAACATTCAACGCGATGCTAACTCAGCTAAAAAATACTGGCACTTTATCCGTTTGATGGGTCGTTCAGCATCACATATCACACTTGAATGCGCACTACAAAGCCAACCAAACATGTGTATTGTTTCGGAAGAAGTGGAAGCAAAAAACATGACCTTGAAAGATGTAGTAAACGACATCACCGAAATAATTGTAAACCGCGCTAGCCACGGATTAAACTTCGGTACTATTCTTATCCCTGAAGGTTTAATTGAGTTTATTCCTGCAATGAAAAAATTGATTGCTGAACTAAACGATTTACTAGCCCATAACGACGATTTCAACGCTCTTGAAACTGACGACGAAAAACGTCAATACGTAAAAGGTATGTTGAGCGCCGATAGCCGCGAAGTGTACAACAGCTTACCAAAAGGTATTGCAAAACAATTAACACTTGATCGTGACCCACACGGTAACGTACAAGTATCATTGATTGAAACTGAGAAGTTATTAATTGAAATGGTTGCTAAACGCTTAGCTCAACTAAAAGCAGAAGGCAAATACAAAGGTAAATTCTCAGCCATCAACCACTTCTTTGGGTACGAAGGTCGTTGTGCTATCCCTTCAAACTTTGATGCTGACTATACCTATTCATTAGGCTACACAGCTTCTGTATTAATTTCTGCAGGAAAAACGGGTTATATGTCATCTGTACGCAACTTAACAGCGCCAGCAGCCGAATGGATTGCAGGAGGTGTGCCAATTACAATGATGATGAACATGGAAAAACGTCATGGTAAAATGAAACCAGTAATTCAAAAAGCGTTAGTACAGTTGGATGGTGCTCCATTCCAATACTTTGCTAAACACCGCGCTGATTGGGCCGACGAAAAACAAAGCTATGTATACCCTGGTCCAGTTCAATACTACGGACCAACCGAAGTATGCGACTTACCAACTAGAACATTGCTTTTAGAGCAAGAAAAATAGTCTATAGCTTTTTAAACAGAAACGAGCGAATCACATTTTGTTATTCGCTCGTTTTGCATAATACCACCCGCCAACTCTACGGTGTCTAAGCTGGATCCACATCAACACTTATCCTAACCGATCGAAAGCGTGAATCCACAAGCACATCGTTACTGGCTTGTTCAAGCAATTCTTTGGCTTTTGTTGGCGATGCTTCAATTTCAATTTTCAATATCAGTTGCTTAATATATAAGTTTTGAATACGACTCACTGCAGGATCAACTGGCCCGAGCACACGTGCCCCAAACACTGCTTTTAACTTATTGGCGAGTTCATAAGCCGCTTGCTTTACTACCTGCACCTCTTTGTGCCTAACACTAACTACAATCAAGCGGTAGTAAGGCGGATACTTAAACTGATGCCGTTCGGCATTCTGAAAAGTATACATTGCCGCATAATTATTTTGCAACACCTGCTCTACAATCTGATGTTGAGGCTGCGAAGTTTGAAGCACCACCAAGCCACGTTTATGTTTACGACCCGCTCGCCCACTAACTTGCGCCATAAGCTGATAAGCACGTTCGTGCGCCCTAAAATCCGGAAAATTAAGCATATTATCAGCATTTAAAATCCCAACAATACTCACACGTTCAAAATCAAGCCCTTTAGTAACCATCTGCGTACCAATAAGTATATCAACCTTATGCTCTTCAAAATCGTTAATAAGTTTCTCATAAGCCTTTTTCGACCGCGTAGTATCTAAATCCATACGACTAACACGTGCCTCGGGGAAAATCAATCGTATCTCATCCTCAATTTTTTCAGTACCAAATCCTTTTGTACCCATCCCAGGCGTTTTGCAGGCTGGACACAACGCTGGTATAGGCTCCGAATAACCACAATAATGACAGGTAAGCGTATTAAAAACCTTATGAACAGTCAAACTCACATCGCAATTTTTACATTTTGGAACATGTGTACAGTTTTTACATTCAATATAGGGCGCGTAGCCACGACGGTTCTGAAAAAGAATAATTTGCTCTTTATTGTCGAGTGCCTTTTTAATCCGCTGAAGCAGCTCCTCTGAAAAATGCCCCGACATTAATTTCTTATGGTAAGCTTCTTTGGTATCAACAACCAAAATCTCAGGCAGTTCCATATCCTGATGGCGCACATTAAGCTCCACGAGGCCATATTTACCATTTTGGGTATTGGCATACGTTTCTATCGAAGGCGTTGCAGTTCCCAACAGGGTTTTTGCAGCGTGCATCGACGCAAGTACTACGGCTGCATTTCGCGCATGGTATCGCGGTGCCGGATCATACTGCTTGTAACTTGTTTCATGTTCTTCATCAACAATAACAAGCCCCAATTTCCGGAAAGGTAAAAAGACAGATGATCTAACACCAATAATCACATCGTACGATTTATCATTGAGCACATTGTTCCAGATCTCCACCCTTTCGGCATCCGAAAATTTGGAATGATATACTCCCAATTTATTGCCAAAAACACGTTTTAATCGCGTGGTGAGCTGGGTGGTAAGCGCAATTTCAGGTACCAAAAATAGTGCTTGTTGACCTTTTTCAATCACCTTTTGTATCATGTGAATATACACCTCTGTTTTTCCACTAGATGTAATTCCGTGCAAAAGCACCACTTGCTTCTCGGCAAAATGCTCCTCAATTTCATTAACAGCTTGTTGTTGAGCAGTATTTAAGGGATGTGCCTCGTGCGTAGGCAATATATTTTGCGCTAAACGCGATATTTCTTTTTTATAAACCTCAAATACATTCTTCTCAACCAGGCTTGACAATATTGTAGCACTTACAGCACTTTTTGCTAATAAATCTTTGCGTGCCACCTCTTTTCGATTATTCGGCTGAAGAAATTTTGACAAATCGATATAACACATCAATAAATCGAGCTGTTTTTTGGCACGATTCAACTCATCAAACAACTGCTTAAGCTTCTCTTCCGACTCAAACTCAGGTCGTAAACGCACAAAAGACTCTGTCTTAACCCTAAATTTATCCGTTAGTGATTCATTTACTTCTATCGCATTTTTATCGAGTAAAATTTTCAAGGTAGGTAACACACTGTGAATTTCGGTAGCCTTATTTAAGGCTTCTACCGTTACTGGCTTTCCGTCGGATAGCGCATCTAGTACGCGCTGCTCTTTGTCAGACAAAGGTGCTTCAGCCTCAAAATCAGGATTTATACAAACAAGTGTTTCACTTTCGAGCTTAAGTCCTGCAGGGACAGCCGCTTGATACACATCGCCCATAAATGCCATATAGTACGATGAAATCCATTCCCAAAAACGCAATTGCGGCTGACGTAAAATAGGTTGCGAATCGAGTAAACAAATAACTTCCTTTACTTCGTACACCAACTCCGGCTTAAAGGTATGCAAAAGCGACACTACAGCCGTATACAGTTTCTTTTTACCAAAAGGAACAACAACACGCATACCTACACGCACTTGCTCAGCCCATTCGGGCGGCACAGCGTAGGTAAAACTTGCTTTCAAAGGCAACGGCAATATCACATCAATATATCTCATCAAAATCTAATTTTTCAAATGCAAAGATACATAATTATACGCAGATGAAAAGCAAGCCCCGAAAAGCAGTTCGTTTTGAAAAATTGATTATTTTTTATTACTTTTGCAGCAAAATTGTAAGCAATAATAGAAATTAATATTCAATAAATAAAAAATAAACCATGTTTAAAACAAATCAGTATTTTGATGGAAAAGTAGTTTCTATCGGATTGGAATCGGTAGAAGGAAAAGCAACAGTTGGAGTAATGCAAGCAGGCGAATATGAATTTGGAACCGGATCAGTTGAGGTAATGACTGTAATTTCGGGCGAATTAACCATTCAACAACCTAACGAAACAGAATGGAAAACTTACAAAAAATTCGAAAGCTTTGTAGTAGCCAAAGATGTGAAATTTAAAGTAAAATGCACACAAGACACACCTTACCTTTGTCTTTACAAATAACTAGCACAAAAAAAGCTTCGCAAAATTATTGCGAAGCTTTTTTTTACATTCATACAGAATTAATCCTCTTCTTTTTTCGAGGCCTCGTACTCTTTCAAAAGTTTATCTTGAATATCCATTGGTACTAGTTCGTAGCTTGCAAATTTCATGGTAAACGAAGCCCGACCACCCGTCAATGAACTAAGGGTAGTTGAATAACTACTCAATTCCTTTAGAGGAATTTTAGCCGACAATTTCTCGTAACCTTTTTCGCTTTCCATGCCCATAATCACTGCACGACGACCTTGCAAATCGCTCATCACATCGCCCAATCTATCGGTAGGCGCTTGCACAATTACATCATAAACAGGCTCTAGCAATTTAGGCCCAGCTTCCTTAAAGGCTTGTGCAAAAGCATTACGCCCTGCCAACCGGAACGAAATCTCATTCGAGTCAACAGGATGCATTTTGCCATCGTAAACAATAACTCGCACATCACGCGCATACGAACCAGTAAGTGGTCCTTGCTCCATTCGATCCATTATCCCCTTCATGATAGCTGGCAAAAAGCGCAAATCGATAGAACCACCAACGATACTATTTATCAGAACAAGCTTTCCTCCCCAATCCAAATCAATGGTTTGAGTATCGCGATTGCTAATTTTATATTCCTGACCTGCAAAGCGAAAAGTATCGGGCGCAGGCATACCATCATAATAAGGTTCAATAATCATATGCACCTCACCAAATTGACCCGAACCACCCGACTGCTTTTTATGACGATAGTCGGCACGTGCATTTTTTGTAATTGTTTCGCGATACGGGATACGTGGCTCTTTAAATTCAATAGCAATTTTATCGTTATGCTCTACACGCCATTTTAAGGTACGTAAGTGAAATTCACCTTGACCATATAATATTGTTTGCTTTAATTCTTTTGACTGTTCAATAATCCATGTTGGATCTTCCTCGTGCATTCGAGTCAGAACTTCACTTAATTTTTCCTCATCAGCCTCATTTACAGCTCGAATTGCACGTCTATATTTAGGATCAGGGTATTTAATTTCTTTAAAATCGTAAGTACAACCCTTCGCATTTAAGGTATTGCCCGTACGCGTATCCTTTAACTTTACAGTTGCACCAATATCACCAGCCACCAACTCCTCTACTTTTGTTCTAATTTGACCCGCAACCGAAAAAAGTTGACTTAAACGTTCTTTAGAACCGCGATCTTCGTTATGCAAATCATCACCCTCCTTCACCTTTCCACTCATTACTTTAAAGTACGAAACTTCCCCAATATGCGGCTCCACACTAGTTTTGAACACATAAATACTTGCCAACTTTGTAGGATCGGGAGCAACTTCAATACCATCACAAGTAACAGGCATTTTAGTTTTACTTACACTAGGCGAAACATTACCAACAAATTCCATCAACCTACGCACACACATATCCTTACCAGCACTCACACAAAACAAAGGAAACATATCGCGATGTAACATACCCTTTTTAATCCCTAAACGCATCTCATCTTCATTCAAGGTTCCTTGATCAAAAAACTTCTCCATCAATTCCTCATCATGCTCAGCAGCAGCCTCTACAAGCACATTGTGAAGCTCCTGGGCCTTTTCAATCTGATCATTTGGTATATCGAGCACTTCAGGCACTCCCCCTTCGGGCTTCCAACGATATAATTTCATTTTCAACACATCAACAACCTCATTAAAACCAGCACCAACATTTACAGGATATTGAATTTGTACCACTTTTGAACCATAATTATCCTTGAGCTGCTCTAAGGTTTTATCAAAATCTGCTTTTTCGTGATCCAACTGATTTACAACAAAAATCACAGGTTTGTTAAATTTTTCGGTATACCTAAAGTGATTAGCAGTGCCAACCTCAACACCATAATGTGCATTAACTAACAAAAGAGCTGTATCGGTAACATTTAATGAAGTAACCACACCGCCAATAAAATCATCAGACCCAGGACAATCGATAAAATTGAGTTTTTTATCCATCCATTCGGTTTGGATTATTGTAGAAAAAACCGAATAACCATACTCCTTTTCAACTGGAAAATAATCAGAAACAGTGCTTTGAGCAGCAATAGTTCCTCTTCGTTTTATAACACCACTCTCGTAAAGCATAGCTTCAACAAGAGTGGTTTTCCCAGCGCCAGAACCCCCCAACAATGAGATGTTCTTAATTTCATTTGATTGATATACTTTCATACTGTATTAAATTTGAAATGATTAATACTAAGAAATTAATTAATTGTGAATATTGAGAATAATTGCACAATGTATAAATTCTATTTCAAAATAATACCGTATTATAACATGTTTAACAACTATGTTTTTAGGCAGGAAATTCAAGACAAAAAAAAAGAGACTACATTGCTGTAATCTCTTTTAAAGTTGCGGAGGCCCGACTCGAACGAACGACCTTTGGGTTATGAGCCCAACGAGCTACCACTGCTCCACTCCGCGATATTTTGTAGGTGCAAAAGTAGTGCTTTTTTCCGAATCTGCAAACTATTTTGAATAAATATTTCAAAAAAACATCACACAAACACACTACTCACTAAACGCCAATCAGTTACAAACAAAAACAAGACATCATTAATATAAAAACTAACGATATCTTGTTTTAAAATAGTTCTTCCACAAAAAACAACGCATGTAAAAAGCACAAAACCTACCAAATACTACGCTTTGGAGGATTACCATAGGACTCAAACATATCGCCATTTTCACGCAATACAGCCGTCAACTCTTCAACCGTAAAATCGTAACCTTCGGAAAGTGCTACCTCTACAAACTTTTCCTTGGTCATAATACTATCATACTTCATTCTAAATTCTTTATCACTACCTCCTTTGGCTAGTAAATCTTCTACACTTTGCTTTGACATATAAATTTCATTTAATTATTAATCGAATGCAAATATAATCATTTTATTGCAATATCTCCACTAATAACATTTTTTTAATGCACATAATTGTCTATTTGAAGCATTTTGATATTTGGCATAAGATTAACCACATACAACCAGACACAACGATTAACACAATTTAAAACAAAAAAAAAGGCTGAATTTCAACATTATTTATCGACGATTGTTTTTATAATAAAAATTACAACATTATAGAGCTGTAGAAGATACATGGCATGCGATTTGTAATAAAACAAATAAATTCATCTCTAAAAATTAAGCCACATGAAGAGCACTCAAGGAATCGCATATTACATATATGGCTACATAGCCATGATTATTGTTTATTTAATAATTGGCTATCAGTTCATTAAAAATAAAATAAATTCAGATAATTAGTTTTTTTTTCGTATACAATAGATTTAGTTTAGTTAAGCGTAAAACGCAAAAGTGCCACTACTTATTATTCGGTAGTGGCACTTTAATTATTCAGAAACGAAGTATTATTTTGTATATTCGTCCCAGCTTGTATTAAGCATATTTCCCGATTTCATAAATTCGGTATGCATTTCGAAACAAGCATGTAAGTTTGTAGGTGTATGACAAGGACCCGAAAGCTTTAAATAGTCGCGCAAAATTTGTCTATACGACGGATCAACGCAATTTTCAATAATTTCTTCAGCACGTTGTATAGGCGACTTACCCCGCAAATCGGCAACTCCATGTTCGGAAATAATAATATTTACCGAGTGTTCGTTTTGATCAACATGGCTAACCATAGGCACAATAGCACTAATTTTACCACCTTTAGCCGTTGATGGAGTTGTGAAAATTGAAATATAAGCACTACGTGTAAAGTCGGCCGAACCACCAATACCGTTCATCATTTTCGATCCCATAACGTGCGTACTGTTTACATTACCAAAAATATCGGCTTCGAGAGCCGTATTAATTGTAATCAACCCTAAACGGCGAGCTAGCTCAGGGCTATTCGACATCTCTTGTGGACGTAACACAATGCGACTACGGAAAAATTCTAGATCAGCATAAATCTCTTTTAATACTGGCGTTGTAATTGTCAACGAACATCCACTAGCAAATGTAATTTTACCACTACGAAGCAATGCAATAACAGAATCTTGAATAACTTCGGTATACATTTCGAACGAAGGAATATCGGGATTAACACCTAATGACGCCATAACAGCATTAGCAATGTTACCTACACCCGATTGAATTGGTAAAAACTCTTTCGGTATGCGGCCCGATTTAATTTCGTTAACCAAGAAAGCAGCCACATTTTGACCAATTTTATCTGTCACCTCATCAGTAGGAGTAAAACCGCCGACTTCGTCATCGCGATAAGTTTCAACTACACAAAGCACTTTTTTGGGGTCAACCTTAATGTAAGGCAGCCCCATTCTATCCGAAGGCTTCATTAATGTAAGAGGCAAGCGGTGAGGAGGATCAAGAGGCTCGAAAATATCGTGAAACCCACGAAGCTCTTTTGGGTGATTGTGATTTAACTCAACAATAATGTATTCGGCAAGATTGGCTACAGTTGGTGAAATACCAACAGCAGTTGTTAGATAAATTTCGCCATCGTCGGTAATATCACAAGCCTCGAGTACAGCAAATTTTGGACGTGGCATAAAACCAAAACGTAAATGCGGCGCAAGCGACGATAAGTGCATATCAAAATAAGGAGCACGATCGCAGTTAAGCGCTGTACGCAAATCTTTATTCGACTGATAAGGTGTGCGAAACAAAATGGCGTTAGCACGAGCAAGCGCACCATCAAGCGAGTCGCCAGTAGAGGCTCCCGTATAAACACCAATTTTAAACTCTTCGCCTTGTTCATGCAGTTTTTCGGCACGTTTAGCTATCGCTGTAGGCACATCTTTGGGACTTCCCGCAGGTGTAAAACCACTAAAACCGATAACATCTCCGTTATTCACATAACTAGCGGCTTCATCGGCTGTTACAAATTTATACACTGACATAATTTTTGTTGATTATTCTTCTACCTTTCGACGGATAAAAGACATTGTTTTATAAGTTATTTTACTGATTTTAAGCAATATAAAAACGATTTGATTTTTCATTTAAAAAACCGCACAAAATTACCAATTTATTTTCAAATTTCGCTTAAAAGCATTGGCTAATTGCAGAAATATTTCTCTAATAATTATTAAGCTCAATACAATTCACAACAACATATAAACACAACAAAGGCACCTACTCAAAACTGAAGTAGATGCCTTGTAATATTGACAAAAAAAATAGTCAAATTAATTAGCTGGTGCTGCTAAACGAAATCCGATATGTAAATCGGAACGTTCAGGATAGAAAAAATCACGATAACCGCTTCGGCAGATTCGTGCAAGAAAATTCCAGCCGCCTCCTCTAAAAACTTTCATTTTACCTTCAGCTACTCCCGTTGGATTATCTGTAATTAAAGTATTATATTGTCCATACCAATCGCCACACCATTCATACACATTACCATGCATATCGTACAAACCCCATGCGTTTGGCTCGTAACTCCCTACAGGCATTGTTTTTTTTAGATACTTCCCCTTTTCGCCTTTATTATAAGGGAAATTGCCATTAAAATTAGCTTGTTGGGTAGTGATATTTTCACCTGTATTAAAAGGAGTAGTAGTACCAGCTCTGCAAGCATATTCCCACTCGGCTTCAGTTGGCAAGCGACACCCCATCCAATCGGCAAAAGCTTTAGCGTCATACCAAGTTACATTCATAACTGGACGTTTACCACGCCCCCAACCCTGATCTTTAGGGACTTTTCGTTTTGTGGCTTTACAAAAAGCATCAAACTGTTCAAAAGTAACCTCATATTTACTTAGTTTAAAGTCGCTAACAGTAACAGTGTGTTGACGTTCATCAGTACCTCGTTCTGCTTCAGTAGTTGGAGTACCCATCATAAATGTCCCACCTTTTACATCTACCCAATCCACAGTAGGCTTTTTTTGAGCTAATAAAACCATCGAAAAGAATACGAACAAAGAAAGTATTTGAATTTTTCTCATATCTAAACAAATTATTAAGAGTTATTAAACCATTCAACAAGGTATAGGTAATTATTGTTTTTTGAAAAAAGAGAAAAAGTACATTTACGTTCAAAATAAAAATTCAATTTCTTTAAAATAATAAGAAGAAATTTCGTTTTTATCTGATAGCAAAACAAGCTTACCATCAAAACAAACATCAACGATAGATGCATTAAACTCCACACCATTTGGCAATTTATAGCTATAAACACCTGTTGCCCTATAGAGTGATTGCAAATAATTTTGTTTTAACAGCGCAAAATCTAAATTTTCATATAGCTTTATAAGCTCCGTTCGAATAGAACTAAGGAGAGATGTAACTCGGAGTTTTTTACCAATTATCAATGCTACGGAAGTAGGATTGGGCGCATCGCTCACAAAGTGCATCTGATTCACATTCAAGCCAACACCTACAATACTAGTCTCAATTCGGGCATTACGTAGTGAGTTTTCAATAAGAATTCCTGCAAGTTTTTTATTACCCACATAAATATCGTTGGGCCACTTGATGCTTGCTTCAACACCCACTTGCGATAAAGATCGAACGATTGCAACCGACACCATTTGAGATATAACAAACTGCTCCTGAATGGGAATATGATGTGGACGCAACAACATACTAACAAGCAAGTTCTTACCCCGCTCCGACTCCCAACTATTCCCCATCTGCCCTTTGCCTGCCGTTTGAAACGCCGTACGAACGGCAAAGAACTCGGGTAATGCTTCGCCTTTAAGCATCTCTTTAAGCAAACTATTGGTTGAATGCGTAGAAGTGATATATCTATAATCTTTCAACTTTTGCAACTTTATAACCTTATAACTTTATGAACCTTATCTTAAGCTCTCACTTGACCCTTACCTTTCACCATCCATTTGTACGAACACAATTCGGCCAACGCCATTGGGCCACGTGCATGTAGTTTTTGGGTACTAATGCCTATTTCGGCCCCCAATCCAAACTGAGCCCCATCAGTAAAAGCAGTCGACACATTAGTATAAACACATGCTGCATCCACCATTTTATCAAAATAAGCAATACTTGCTTCATCCTCGCTCACAATGCATTCGCTGTGCTTGGAACTAAAGGTTGAAATATGCTCTACAGCATCCGTAAGCGATGTGACTGTTTTAATGGACATTTTATAATCCAAAAATTCCGTTCCATAACTATCGGCATCAGCAACACATAGCAATTCGGCAGGATATTTACCTTCCAAAGCTTGATAAGCTAAATCATCAGCATAAATAACTACATTTTTGGTGGCTAGTTTTTGACAAAGTGCAGGCAAATCAGCTAGGCGTTTTGCGTTAAGAACCAAACAATCCAAGGCATTGCAAACGCTCACACGGCGTGTTTTGGAATTAAAAATGATTTCGGCTCCTTTGATTAAATCGCCTGATGCATCAAAATAGGTATGGCAAATACCTGCACCTGTTTCGATAACTGGAATACGTGAATTATCGCGAACAAACTCAATCAATCCTTTTCCGCCACGTGGAATAATAACATCCACCACCCCCACAGCATTCATAAGTTCGGCAGTAGCTTCTCGTCCGGCAGGAAGTAATGTGAGAATATTTTCATCTAACCCAAAACGCACAAGAACAGACTGAATAACTTTCACAATAGCTGAATTAGAATTATGCGCATCCGTTCCGCCTTTAAGCACACATGCATTGCCCGACTTAAAGCAGAGCGAAAACACATCAAAACTCACATTTGGGCGCGCTTCGTAAATAATGCCCACCACACCAAACGGCACAGCAATGCGTGAGATTCGTATGCCATTGGGGCGCGCACGTTCATCAATCAAACGGCCGAGTGGCGACGGCAGTGAAGCCACATTCCGGATATCGGCAGCTATGCCTTCAATGCGCTCTTTTGTGAGCAACAGGCGGTCGTACATGGGGTTCGACTTCTCCATCGCTGCCAGATCTTTGGCATTTTCAGCTAAAATCGCAGCTGCTTGAGCCACAGCCTCATCAGCTACAGCCAAGAGCACCTTGTTTATCGTTTCGTCGGTTAGCAAGTTTAGCGAGCGTGAAGCTGCTACGACGGTTTGTTTCCAGTTATTATTTTGTGTCATACTATTTCAATTATGAATTTAGTTCTTTTTTAAGCTCATCAAGCAACTGATTTTCAGTCGGTAAATAGAGTTGATATTGACTTGCTAATAATGATTTATTATTTTCCGGGAGTGATAATTTTACCATTTCATTGTTCTTGTGAGCACATAGCAATATACCTATTGTTTGGTTTTCATCAGGAAGTTTTTCGTTTCTGTCGTAATAATTTACGTACATCTGCAACTGTCCGAGGTCTTTGTGTGTAATTTTCTCTGTTTTTATATCAATTATTACAAAACAACGCAATAACCGATTGTAGAATATCAAGTCTGCAAAAAACTCATCATCTTCAATCAAAAACCTTTTTTGCCGCGCTACAAACGAAAAACCATTACCCAATTCGAGCATAAATTGTTGTAAATGTTCGATAAGTGCAGTTTCCAACTCTTTCTCATAATAGTGCGATTTGCGCTCAAGTCCAAGAAATTCAAGCATCATAGGATCTTTTACAATTTCGTGTGGTAGTTCAGGCAATCGTTCGTTGCGTGCTACTGCCATAACTGATTCTTTATCATTACTCAGCAATAGTCGCTCATACAAACTAGCATAAATTTGTCTTTCTAACTCTCGACCTGTCCATCCATTTTTAACGGCTTCTAGCTCATAATACTCTCTTTTATCTTTATCGTCAATACTCATTAGCAATCTATATTGCATCCAGTTCAATTGCGAACGCAGTGCGTTCGCAATTGGAAAAACACGATAAAATTGACGACACTGCTCCAAAACACGAAGCGAAAAACCACTCCCATATTCAGGTTCAATCTCCTTTGCCAAATTGCGCAACAAATATTTTCCGTAATCAGCACGCTCTTTTCCTTGTTGCTCTTCATTGAAAATGCGCTCACCCATTTTCCAATACATCTCCACACGATAAAACTCCACACTGCGAACTGCCTGCAGGCGCGATTGTCCAATAATTGATTTAATATCCTGAACAAAAGAATTGGATAGAATTATTTTATCGTTTTTCATACCTAAACTTAAAAAAAAGATTATACTAAATGAATTTTACTGTCAACTATATGAAAAATATCGCACCGATAATTATTCCAAATACATATAATCGCAATGAATCAATGGTTTTTGATTTTTTTTGCCCAGTAGCTCTGAAGCTCTTTCGCTATCGTACTGTGCTTTGCCAATGCCAAGTGAGCGACCAGATGGATCAACGATTTTCACTATGTCATCTTTTTCAAAATCGCCAACAAGTTTGGTTACACCGACAGGAAGCAGGCTAACAGCTTTATCTCCCGTCAGGGCAAGAGCTGCATTTTCGTTCACATGAATTTCACCTTTTGCAAACCCCTGACTGTGCGCTATCCATTTTTTGATACTCGAAACGCCATCTGTAGCAGCCACAAATCGGGTGCAAACCACATCCGCTTTTTTATCCAATAGTTTCAACAAGATATTATCTGTTTTTCCATTGGCAATATAAACATCAATTCCTTCGTCGGCTACTTTGCGCGCAATGGTTGTTTTTGTCCCCATCCCTCCACGACCAAAGGTTGACTTGGAGCTTTGAATAAAATCCGAAATATCTTGTCCTTTCTGAATTTCACGAATAACTTTCGATTCTGGATTGGAAGGTGAACCATTGTAAATGCCATCGATATTACTTAAGATAATAAGTGCCTCCATATCCATCATGGATGCTATCAGACCTGAAAGTTCGTCGTTATCAGTAAACATTAATTCGGTAACCGACACTGTATCGTTTTCGTTTACGATGGGTAAAACCTTGTTATCGAGCATCACGCGCATACAATTTCGTTGATTGAGGTAATGACGACGAGTACCAAAGTTTTCTTTCATGGTGAGTACCTGCCCCACTGTGATGCCGTGATCACGAAACAAATCCCAATAATGATTGATTAGTTTGGCCTGACCAACAGCTGAAAAGAGCTGACGTTGATCCACCACATCCATCTTTTTGTGCAACCCGAGGATACTTCGTCCAGAAGCTACTGCACCCGATGAAATAAGGACTAATTCAACTCCTTTTTTGTGAAGCACAGCAATTTGATCTACCAAAGCCGACATACGCGTGACATCCAGCGTTCCATCAGGCCGCGTAAGCACATTACTTCCAATTTTTACAGCTATTTTTTTGAATTTCATTTTTTTCGTTGTTACTCATTATATACCACATGCATCACTGTTGCGCCTACAGCCTGTAAGGTTGACTTATCGATATTATCCATCGTGTCGTTTACGGTATGCCAGTAATGTCCAAATCCAGATTGCTGACCTTCGTTTCGATACTGAATAATATCAATGCTTGGAATGCCTAGAAGTTTATTTACATAATAATGATCGTCGGTTATTGGTCCCGTTGGGTCGTTTCTGAAATAATTACCAAAACCTAAGCCTTGCGCTGCCGACCACACTTTATTAACCACATCCGAGGCGTAATCCATCGAATATTGTTCTTTAAAAAAAGTAGCATTAGGGGCACCCACCATATCGAGAAGAATGCCG
>Ga0209398_1000067_pt1 | contig 80151 bp, 51 predicted proteins | sample AshMeaBigSpring_FD_184125 | JGI IMG/M metagenome (GOLD analysis project Ga0209398, IMG submission 184125) | Groundwater microbial communities from Big Spring, Nevada to study Microbial Dark Matter (Phase II) - Ash Meadows Big Spring (SPAdes)... | ecosystem: Environmental > Aquatic > Deep...
CCGCGAAGCCCTTGAAAAGCGCCAGCACTTCTTTGATTCGCAGGTCCGGCCGGTCACGCTGCAGGAGCACCTGCTCGGGCAACTCCTCACCGCCTCCTGGCCGAGGGAGGACGCCCGCATCGCGGCCGAGATCATCGGAAATCTCGACGAGCAAGGCTACCTGCGTGCGGACCCTGAGGACATCGCCTATGCGACGGATTCGAGTGCTCTTGAGGTGGAGCGCATTTTGGAAAAGGTCCAGGATTTTGACCCGGCAGGCGTGGGAGCCCGCAACCTGTCCGAATGCCTTTTCCTCCAGCTCAAGCGCCAAGGGCAGCAATACTCAGCGGCGGCCAGGATCGCCAGGCATCACCTGGATGAACTCGGGCGCAAAAAGCTCGCCGACATCGCCAAGGCACTGGACATCCCGGTCTCTGATGTCCAGGTGGCCGCCGAGATTATTGCGGGCCTGGACCCCCGGCCCGGCCGCGCGTTTTCGTCGGAGCCTGAACAGATCATCACTCCGGAGGTCATCGTGGAGTGGGACGGGGACGACTACGCGGTCAGGCTCAGCGGTGACGACATCCCCCGCCTGCGGATCGCAGACGCCTACAAGGACATGGTTTCCGGCGGATCCAGAGAGGTCCGGGACTACCTGCGGGATAAGATCAAGGGCGGAAAATTTTTCATCAAGAGCATCCAGCAGCGCCAGCAGACAATCCTGAACATCGCGCGCGAGATCGTCGCCCGTCAACGCGATTTTCTGGACTACGGCCCCTCGCACCTGCGGCCGATGACGATGAGCCAGGTGGCCGACGTCGTTGGCGTGCACGAGACAACGGTCAGCCGGGCAGCCTCGGGCAAATACATGTCCACGCCTCAGGGAATCTTCGAAATCAAATATTTCTTCACCCACGGCTACACGAACAGCGACGGGGAATCGGTCAGCAACGAAAGCGTCCGTCAGGCAATCGTGGCGCTGGTCAAGGAGGAGAACCCGCGCAAGCCGCATAGCGATCAGGAAATCGTCCGGATCCTCACCGGCCAGGGCCTGGCGGTCGCACGGCGGACGGTCGCCAAATACCGCGAACAGCTGGGTATCCTGCCCAGCCATCTGCGAAAATCTTTTTGAGAGGCTTGTCCAAACGCGGCCGGCGTGCGTATGGATTGGCATGCCGTCACTGAATGAAGAATTGGTCCGCGAAGCATTGCGCGGAGTAAAGTATCCGGGGTTTTCGCGGGATATCGTGTCCTTCGGACTCGTCCGGGGGATCGTTGTTTCCGGGGCCGACGTCGAGATCCAGGTCGTCGTGACGACCGGCGACACGAAGATCGCCTCGGAGATCAGCGACCATGCCGGGAAGATCGTGGCGGCTCTGCCGGGCGTCGGGAATGTGAACGTAAAGATCGATGTCCAGGCCCCCGCCGCACCGGCAGGAGATGCCGGCCCGGCGCGCATTGAGGGGATACGCCACATCATCGCTGTGGCGAGCGGGAAGGGCGGAGTCGGAAAGTCCACCGTGGCCGCCAATCTTGCCATGGCCCTGGCCCAGTCCGGAGCGGATGTGGGCCTTTGCGACTGCGACATTTATGGCCCGAGCGTCGCGCTCATGTTCGGCGGCAACGAGCGCCCGACGGCGGATGACGAGAACCGGATTATCCCGATCAATCGCTACGGCGTTTCGCTCATGTCGATGGGATTCCTTCTTGATGACGGATCACCCGCCGTCCTGCGCGGGCCAATGGTCACGCGTTACACCCAGCAGTTTTTGAGGCAGGTCGCCTGGGGCAAACTCGACTACCTGATCCTCGATCTGCCGCCAGGGACCGGGGACATCCAGCTCACCATCGTGCAGACGGTTGCCCTGAGCGGGGCCATTATCGTGACCACCCCGCAGGAGGTCGCCCTCATCGATGCCCGCAAGGCCTCTGCCATGTTCGCAAAAACCAATGTCCCCGTCCTCGGCATCGTCGAAAACATGAGCTTCTTCCTGTGCCCGGGCGACGGCAAGCGCTACGATATTTTCGGCACGGGGGGAGGAGCGCGCGAGGCCCTGCGACTGCGGGTTCCGCTTCTTGGGGAAATCCCGATCGAACCGCTCGTGCGAGAGGCAGGCGACACCGGCCGACCGGTCGTGGCCGCGCATCCGAAAAGCGCAGCGGCCCAGGCGTTCCAGGAGGTCGCGAAAAAAGTCGGGATCGCCGTCGGGTAAGGCTCGCGCATTTATCAGGTTGAATCAGGTTGACGGCAGTCGGGATCGCGCAATGATGTCCGGGTGAAATTGACCCTCCTCCCCGCTCTCGCAGTCTCGTCCCTTCTTCTCGGTCTGACTCCCGCTGCTCCGGCAGCCGGAGACGCGGCGGCGCCAACGCCCGATACGGTGCGCGAGAAGCGCATGGAATGGTTCCGCGATGCCAAGTTCGGCATGTTCATCCACTGGGGGATCTACGCCGTGCCGGCCGGCTTCTACAAGGAAAAGGCGATCGGGGGAATCGGCGAGTGGATCATGAAAAACGGGAAGATCCCGGTCGCGGAATACCGCGCGTTCGCAAAGGATTTCAACCCGACCGCCTACAACCCGGAAGCCTGGGCGGAGCTGGCCAAGGACGCCGGCATGAAATACATGGTCATCACCTCGAAGCACCACGACGGCTTCGCCCTCTTCCCGTCGGCCGCAAGCGACTGGAATATCGAGCAGGCCACCGCTTACAAAAAAGACCTCATCGCTCCGCTCGCCGAGGCCGCGCGCAAAAACGGCCTCAAGTTCGGCCTCTACTACTCGCAATCGCAGGACTGGACGCACCCCGGCGGCTCAAAGATGGGCATGAAGGAGGGCGAGGGCTGGGACGATGCCCACAAGGGCTCCTACGACGACTACCTCAAAAAGATCGCCGTCCCCCAGACCAAAGAAATCCTCGAGCGCTACAAGCCGGACATCGTCTGGTGGGATACGCCGGTCTGGATGACGCCTGAGCGGGCAAAGCCGCTGGCGGACCTCGTGGCCCAGTATCCCATGATGATTACGAACAACCGCCTCGGGGGCGGGTATAAGGGCGACACCGAGACGCCGGAACAACATATCCCTGCGACCGGCTTCAAGGGCCGCGACTGGGAGACCTGCATGACGCTCAACAACACCTGGGGCTACAAGAGCAACGACAATAGCTGGAAATCGACCGAGACCCTCATCCGCAACCTGGTCGACATCGTGAGCAAAGGCGGCAACTACCTTCTCAATATCGGACCAAAAGCCGATGGCACGATCCCGCAGGAGACGATCGACCGGCTTCACGAGGTCGGAAAATGGATGAAGGTCAACGGCGAGGCGATCTATGGGACGACGGCCAGCCCCTTCACCCGCCTCACCTGGGGCCGCGCGACGAAGAAGGGCACCCCCGCCGGAACCACACTCTACCTCCATGTCTTTGAGTGGCCGAAAGATGGAAAGCTCATCGTGCCTGGGCTCAAGACCCTGCCAAAATCCGCCATCGTCCTCGCGACAGGTGAAAAGGTGGCCGCCACCGCCGGCGAGGATATCACGCTCAGCCTGCCGGCCAAAGCTCCGGACGGAATCGCCAGCGTCCTCAAGCTTGAGTTCGACGGACCGCTCACAGTGGAGAGCCGGCTGCCCGTGATGGGCACCGATGGCAAGCTTATTCTCGGTGCCGAGCGTGCCGACGTCAACAACGTCCTCGGCACCCATGCCGAGGCAAAAAAGATCGACGGGGTCTGGGTTGTCTCCGAATGGAAAAGCGACCGCGTCACCGTGGGTTGGCTCGCCACTGTTTCAAAAACCGGAAAGTTTACGATCGAGGCGGATTACACCAGCCCCGGTGAGACCGTCCTCAAGGCCGACGTGAAGGTAAACGGGAAAAAAGCCGGCGAGGCAGTATTTCCGGGCAGCGGCGGATCGCCGAAATCCGCCGTCGTCGGAACGGTCGACATCCCTGCCACCGGCAACGTCGAAATCCAAATGGCGCCTCAAAAACCGTGGAGCGAGCTTACGATCCGTTCCCTGACTCTCAGCCCCTCAAAATAAGTGCGCCCGCTGCATTCCCTCGTTCTCCTCGGCGCACTCGCATTTCTCGCCTCGTCCACACAGGCCGAAGTCAAGCTCCCGTCGTTCTTTTCCGACCACATGGTCCTGCAGCGCGGCATGCCCGTGCCGGTGTGGGGGAATGCCCGGGACGGTGAGAAGGTCACGGTTCAGTTCCAAAACCAGACCGTCTCCACCACGGCCAAGGACGGCCGCTGGATGGTCAAGCTCGACCCGCTCAAGGCCGGCGGCCCGTTCGATCTCAAAGTCGCCGGCGACAATGCGCTCACGATCGGCGACGTCCTCGTCGGCGAGGTCTGGGTCTGCAGCGGACAGTCGAACATGGAGCGCCAGCTCGGCCTCCGCAAAGGCCAGCAACCGCTGAAAAACTGGGAGCAGGAGGCCGCCTCGGCGAACTACCCGATGCTCCGCCACTTCGGTGTCGTCCGCAACACGAGCGATACCCCGCTAACGGACGTCACCGGAAAGTGGGAGATCTGCACGCCGCAGACCGTCCCGTCGTTCACCGCCGTCGGCTATTACTTCGGGCGCGATCTCCTCAAGGCCCTGAACGTTCCAATCGGCCTCCTCCACACCTCGGTCGGAGGAACACCCGCTGAGGCCTGGACGAGCAAGGAAGCACTCGAGAGCAATCCCATGCTTCAGGCGATCTTCACCCGGTATGCCGATGCGGTTAAAAATTTCCCCGAGGCAAAGGAAAAACACCGCGTGGCGATGGAGGCGCATGCCCAGGCGGCCGCTGCGGCAACAGCCGAGGGCAAGACCCCGCCGCCGGCCCCCAAGGCACCGCAGGATCCCACCCGCTCGTCCTCCCGCCCCGCGGGCCTCTACAACGCGATGCTTGCCCCGCTCCAGCCCTACGCCATCCGCGGAGTCATCTGGTATCAGGGTGAAAGCAACAATGGACGCCATGCCGAATACCAGACGCTTTTCCCGGCCATGATCGCCAACTGGCGGCAGGCTTGGAAGCAGGGCGACTTCCCGTTCCTCTTCGTCCAGATCGCGCCATTCAAAAACATGTCGCCTGAGATCCGCGAGGCCCAACTCCTCAGCTGGAAGAAGACTCTCCTCACGGCGATGGTTGTCACAACCGACCACGGCGACGCGAACGACATCCACCCGACCGAAAAGGAACCGGTCGGCGAGCGCCTTGCGCTGGCCGCCCGCGCTCTTGCCTACAACGAGAAGATCGAGTATTCCGGCCCGGTCTTCGAAAAGCTGAAAATCGACGGTCCCCGGGCCGTGCTCAGCTTTTCCCACCTCGGCGGTGGTCTCGTCGCCAAGGACGGCCCGCTGAAGGGATTTGCGATTGCGGGGGCGGACGGAACATTTTTCCCGGCGGAGGGCTCCATCAAGGGCGACACGGTCGTCGTCACCAGCAAGGACGTCGCAGCACCCGCCGCCGTCTCCTACGGATGGTCAAACGTCCCCGACATCAACCTCTTCAACAAGGCCGGTCTCCCGGCCTCGCCGTTCCGTACGAATCCCCCGGCCGCGCCTTAGCGGAAGAGCGGAACAAGGTGGCGGATCAAGAGGTTGTCGCAGACGTTACGGGCGATGACTTCACGGTTCGCATCCAACGCATCCAGATAGCGCGGGCCGAGCTCGGCGGCGATTCGGAACGAGACATGAATGAACTGGCGGAAGTTCAGGTTGTAGCGGGGGTCGGACTGGTCGTGCCGCAATGCGGCAACATAACCGCCGGCATCCCACCGCTCGACCTCCGCGGGGTCCGGAAGCCGGGCCAGATCGATCGCGACAACCGGCGCATAAGGCTTCACCAGCTCGTCAAACCGCGGGCGCGCCAGACGGTAGATTTCCTTGGCGACCTCCAGCCCGGAGCCGCCGGATTCCGCCAGCCCGATCACCTCCTCCAGCCAGGTCGTTCCGGCGGTCTTGAGATGCAGGCCGGCACCGTGCTTCTTGATCAGGCGGTTAATCACCGGATAGAGTGAAAACTTGTCGCTGCCCGAGTGCACGCTGAGCTTCAGCGTCTCCGGCAGCCCGAACTCGCGGATGGCGAATTTCAAGACAATGAGATCGGCCTCGAACTCCGCGGCGAACCGGTCGACGTCTCCGACGTAATCGATGCCCTTGTAGAATTCACCCGTGAACTTCGGTGCGATCGTCTGCACCGGAATCCCCTCGTCCGCAATCATCCGCAGGATCAAAAGCAGCTCGACCGGCGACTGCGGCCGGTCGGTCTCGTCGACGGAAACCTCGACGATCATGTTGTCCTTCGACTTCAGGATGTGCCTGTAAACTTTCCCGGCCTCCTGCATCGCAAGCAAATATTTCGTCGCCGCCGAGCGGAGGTCGGCCTCGCTCACTGCGCCGATGCCGTCCAGCTCCCGCCCAGCAAGCCCGTCGTGCCGAGCGACAAATGCCTCGATCTCCGCCGCCCCAGCCGGCTGCCCGCTGAAATCCGCCACGTCGATCGTGAAAAAATCGCTCGCCGCAAGAAACCGGTCGACATTGCCAAGCCCGATGTGGTCGGCGTCGATATGGAACCCATTCTTCCACCCCAGTGCTTCCACGGCACCGGCCCCCTCGGCCAGCACATCAGCGGGCTCCGATCCGATGATTGTGTGCTCACGGTTCGACTTGTTCCAGACCGGAACCGCCCGGATCCCGAGATCCTCCGCCGCCACAAAAGCCTTCAGCTGCGCGATTCCCTCTTTTCCAAAACGATCCCCGATTCCAATGGTCAGCGGCTCAATTCTCATCATTTTTTTTGTTTGTCTCCCACCTATAGCTTCGGCAATTCCCCGCCCGCAAGCGCGATTGCGTAAAATAAACAAAGCTTCTTTCTGCCAACCGCGGCGTCCGGCAGTGCATGGCTTGAGTGAAGGTGAAAATCCATTGCCTCCTCAATGACCTTTTCTGCTGTCCCGACCGCAAATTGTCTCTCGCCACAGCCCTCCCGGTTCGCGTAGGATTAGTTTTCGTGCCTGATGGCCCCTTCGGCCCCTCGAAGACGGCAGCCAGTCGCGGCTTTCCCCGCCTCTCTTCTCTCCCAATTCACACCATCGATTTCTCATCATCCTCCCATGACATTTCTCGGACTCCACTGGATCGACTCCGCCCTCATCCTGATCTACATCGTCATCGTGCTCGCCATCGGCGAGATCCTCTCACGCAAGACAAAAACCGAGAACGACTTCTTCCTTGGCGGACGCAAGCTGGGAAAATGGTTTCAGTTTTTCCTGAATTTCGGAAACATGACCGACCCGAGCGGGGCCACCGCCACGGCGAGCTCGGTTTATAAGCAGGGGATCGGCGGTGTCTGGCTCATGCTGATCACGCTCTTCCTCACGCCGTATTACTGGTTCATGAGCGTCTGGTTCCGGCGCAGCCGGCTCACTACGATGGCCGACCTCTTTGAGGACAGGTTCGGATCGCGATTCCTCCCCACGCTTTACGCGGTGGTAGCCATCGGACTCTCGGTCCTCGTCATCGGATTCGGAAACGTCATCGCCCTCAAAACCCTCCAACCGATCATGGTCAAGCCGGTTTCGGCTTACTCGGATCAGGACAAAAAATCCGTCGCGCAGTATGACGAGTTCAAATCGCTGCAGAAGGAACGCCTGTCCGCCGCGCTTCCCCCCGACAAGCTCGGCCGCTACGAACTGCTCAAGGGCCTCTACGACCGGGGCATGATCCTGCCCTACGTCTCCTACCTCGAGCCATGGTCATTCTACCTGGCCTCATCCATGCTCGTCGCAATCTTCATTATGCTCGGCGGACTGACCGCCTCAGCGATGGTTGATTCGCTCCAAGCCGTCCTGGTCATGGTCATCTCAATCATCCTCATCCCATTCGGCCTCGCCCGCATCGGAGGGTTCGCCGAGCTCCACCGCCAGATCCCGGAACACATGTTCGAGATGTTCGGCGGCTCCACGGCAAGCGACTACACGTGGTATTCGATCTGCGCATTCCTCTTCATGAGCTTTGTCAGCATCAACGCCGCCGGCGGCAACATGAATATCGGGGGCTCGGCGCGGAACGAGCTCGCTGCACGCCTCGGCGCGGTGACCGGAGGCTTCGGCAAGCGGTTCATTACCATCTCCTGGGGATTCGTCGGCCTCATTGCCATTGTCGTGTGCCCAAACCTTGCGGACCCCGACCAGGCCTGGGGAGCGATGACCCGCACCCTTCTGCCCGTCGGGCTCATCGGGCTGATGATCATCGGCATCCTCGGCGGCAAGCTGGCAGCGCTGGGAGCCACCTCCGTCGTGAACTCCGCCCTTGTCGTCAAGAATCTCTACACGCCGCTTTTTCCTAATAAATCCGAGAAACACTACATGCTCATCGCGCGGCTAACCGTCCCGGCCCTCCTTTTGCTGGGCATCCTCGTTGCGCTGTTTTCCAGCAACGCGATCTCGTTGCTGAAGTTCATCATGGTCATCGGCGTGATCTGGGGCGCCCCGATTTTCCTGCTCATGCACTGGAAGCGCCTCACCAAGCTCGCCGTCTACATTCAGGTGATCACCTGCCTGCTCTTCATCGTGGTCATCCCGCTCGCAGTCTCGGCAACCCCTGCCCTCCGCCGCGCGCCGGTCCTCACGGAAATGACAAACGAGAAAAAAATCACAGTGCAGGCAAAGGCAACAAGGGAGGATGTCGCGGCTGGCCGGGCCACACACGTCGGACAGAGGATCCCGCACGAGCAGATCATCGAGCCGAAAGCGATCTTCTTCGAGGATGGCGTTGCCCGCATCGACCCCTCGAATCCCGACTCACCAAAAGAGGGGCTCGGCCGCTTCAGCATCGAAATGTATTTCCTGTCGCTCGTCGGCTTTGATGTGAAAAATTTCACTCCGCCGGTGATGTTCACCGGACGCTTCCTGGTACCTTCCCTGCTTCCGATTCTGCTTTTGCTGGTCCTGAGCCTGATCACCCCCGCGTCTGAGCCGGGACGAGTCGCCCGGTTCTACGTGCGGCTGAAAACGCCGGTCGGGGAGACGCCGGAGATCGATGCGGAGGAAGTCGAAAAAGGTTACGCCAACCCCACCCGCTTCGACCATCTCAAGCTCTTTCCCAGATCAAACTGGGAATTCAGCCGTTGGGACAAGCAGGACATCACTGGCTTCGCAGGATGCTGCGCTTTCGTCGGCGTCGTCCTGATTTTCTTGCAAGGACTCCTCATGGTCGGAAAATAGACGCTAATTTTATTTATGAATACTCGGAACGCCCTCTTTTCAGCATCACTCCTCATGTCGTGCGTGTTTTCTGCCGCGGCGCCAGCTCAATCCCCTGCCCTGCCCGCGCTTGAGCGTGTCCCCATGGAGGCCGCGGGAGGAAAAGTCGGCGAGAGCATGCCCTGGCAGGACCGGGCAAGCGTCACAGGCAGCGCAGCCCGCCCGGAGGGCAACCTGAATCTCTGGTATCGCGCACCCGCCAAGGATTGGTATGAGGCGCTTCCACTCGGCAACGGCCGCCTCGGTGCGATGGTTTTCGGCGGGGTTGCCGACGATTGCCTCCAGTTGAATGTGGATTCGCTCTGGGACGGCGGACCGAAGGACGTGAGCAACCCGGCCGCACTCCAGGTGCTGCCGGAAGTCCGCAAGCTCCTCTTTGAGGGAAAAAACATCGAGGCCACCAAGCTCGCCAGCGCAAACATGATGGGCCTCCCGCAGCGCATCAAATCCTACCAGACGCTCGGCGAACTCTACATCGAGTCCCCGGGGATCACCTCCGCAACCGATTACCTCCGCAGCCTCGACCTGGATTCCGCCGTCGCCAGAGTCACCTACAAATCCGGGGGCATCACATTCGCACGCGAGGCTTTTAGTTCGGCCCCGGACAACGTGATCGTGATCCGCTACACGGCGGACAAGCCGGGATCGATCTCGCTCAAGCTGACTCTTAAGCGCGCAAAGGATGCCGTCTGCACCGCAGATCCCTCAAACCCTGCAGTGATCCAGCTTGTAGGCCAGATCAAGCGCAAGCCCGAAGAGACTGCCGGAGTCCGCTTCAACGCGACCGTCCTTGCCGTCAATGCGGGCGGCCGTGTCTCTAACGACAACGGAATCCTCACGGTCGAAGGCGCTGACAGCCTGACCGTTCTTATCGCCGGATCGACGAATTTCCCCGGCCTCGGCAAGGGGGCACCGGATTCCTCGATCGATCCGGCGACGGCCAATGCGGCCACCCTGAAAAAGGCGGCAGCTAAACCCTACGCAGCACTTCTGAAATCCCATACTACGGACTACCGCCCGCTCTTCAGCCGCGTCTCGCTCAATCTGGGCCCCACAGCGCCGGACGTGAAAAACATGACCACCATCGAGAGGTTGCAGCGGATCAAGAAGGGCGAAGCAGACCCCGGACTCGTCGTCCTCTATTTCCAGTACGGCCGCTACCTTCTCATCAGCAGCTCGCGCCCCGGCACACTGCCTGCGAACCTTCAAGGGATCTGGGCCTGGAAGCTGAATAACCCGTGGAACGCGGATTTCCATACGAACATCAACATCCAGATGAACTACTGGCTGGCCGAGCAGACGAACCTCGCCGAGCTCCATCTTCCATTCTTCGACCTCATGGACAGCCTTGTCGCCCCCGGATCGCGAACTGCAAAGGTCCAGTATGGCGCAGATGGCTGGGTCGTCCACCACCTCACCGACGCATGGGGGTTCACCGCATGCGCAGACGGCGTTCAGGGGATCTGGCCGGTCGGAGCGGCATGGATGGCCCGGCATCCCTGGGAATACTATCAATTCACCGGCGATACCGTATTTCTCCGGGACCGCGCATGGCCGCTCATGAAGGGCGCCGCACGATTCATTCTCGACTTCCTCGTCGAGGCGCCGGCCGGCACGCCGGTCGAGGGCAAGCTCATCACCAATCCCTCCTACTCGCCGGAAAACGCGTTCTTTATGCCGGACGGAAAGACAAAAGCGCTTTTCACCTACGGAGCCACAATGGACATCCAGATCATCCAGGACCTCCTCACAAACTGCATCGATGCCAGCAAAATCCTGAACACCGACCCCGCATTCCGCAAAGAATGCGAGGCCGCCCTCGCAAAGCTCGCGCCGGTGCGGATCAGCCCGACAACCGGCCGGATCCTTGAATGGATCGAGGACTACAAGGAATGCGAGCCCACCCACCGCCACACCTCCCACCTCTACGGACTCCACCCGGCCAGCTCGATCACCAAGGCGACGCCGGACCTCTACGAGGCAGCCCGCAAAGTTCTCACCGCCCGCGGTGACGGAGGAACCGGCTGGAGCCTCGCGTGGAAGATCAACATGTGGGCCCGCCTCGGCGATGGTGACCACGCCTACCTTCTCCTCACCAACCTCCTGAAAAACAAAACCCTCCCGAACCTCTTCGATACTCATGCGCCATTCCAGATCGATGGCAACTTCGGCGCGACCGCCGCGATTGCCGAGATGCTCGTCCAGAGCCAGATCCGGATCGGAGAAAAGAGCGGTCAGTCGGTCCGTCCGGAGTTTGAGATCGACCTTCTGCCTGCGCTGCCAGGCGCATGGCCGGCGGGAAATGTTTCAGGCCTCAGGGCGCGGGGCGGATTCACCGTCGACATCACTTGGAAGGATGGCCGTCTGTCGGAAGCCCGTATCCTCTCATCGCTCGGCGGCCCGCTCCACCTCCGCAGTGGCGACAAAACCGCTCGCTTCGAAACGAAGCCGGGCCAGTCGATTACAATCGATGCCGGCCTGGCAAAAAGGTAGCGCCGCCCGATTTCAAACAACCACTCCCTCAAATGCGACGTCCACTCCTCCTCACTGCTTGCCTGCTCGGCTTCGTGGCAACTGTTCAAACTGGTCCGCGAACAACCTCCAACCCCTACATTCACCAGTTCGGAGCCGATGGGAAACTGGTTCTTGAGTTGAAGGAACGGATCAAGCATCCCCACTTCTGGTGGCCGCGGACGCTGCTCGACTACCGGGTGGATTTTACAGGAGCGGGCGTCGAGCCCGGGCAGCTTGAGCTGGTCAACCGAGCGGATGGCAAGCCGGTGCCGTTTCAACTCTCCGACGTGCAATCCAAAGGCGGACTCCTCACATCCGCGATGGTCAGCTTCTTCAGCGACCTGCCGAGCGGGGCCAGCCGCTCGTTCGAATTGCGGAAGACCACGTCCAAAAAGGAGCCGGCGCCCGCGGATGGGGTTCGGATCGACGAGAAACCGGACGCCGTTGTCGTGGATACCGGCGCTATCAAAGTCCGCATCCCGGCCAGCCAGCCCCTGACGCCCGGAGCCGGCGTGCCGGGGCCGCTCGCAGCGATCGGCGACACCAACGGCTGGCTGGAACAGGCCACGCTGATCAGCCCACACAAAAAAGTTCAAGCCATCGCGACCCGGATTCTCGACCGCGGGCCACTCTTCGCACGCGTCGAGGTGACATACTCGTTCGAGGGCGGAGCGACGTATACCGGAACCATCCGTGCGCCCCTCGGATACGACTTCATCGAATTCTTCGAGCAGATCGACGGCCTCGCGAAGGAGGACAATGTTTTCGTAGAGATGGATTGGAAGGGCTTCCATGCGACCCACCGCCAAGGCGGAAAGCCGATCGACAAGCCCTACACGCTGTTTTTCCGCGGTGAGGACCCGTTCTTCACCGGGCCCGCACGCATCGAAAATCCGGCCGAGGATTTCTACTACCGCCTCCTGCCCAATGCAGCCGACGGGACGATCAGCGTGAAAAATGCCGACTTCACTGATGCAAAGTCCGGCCGCGGGATCGGCATCGCCGTGCTCGATGCCTACAAGTGGAATGACCGGGAGTATGCGATCTGGACCGCGGGCGACGCGCAAGCCGTCCGCTTCCGCTATGCCGACGGCCGACTGGTCTGGCGCTGGCCGATCGTCTCGGGAACCCGCGACACCGCGGTGCTCGCCTACGACACCAGGGCGCTGAACACCGGGCCGGCAGGAACCGCGACGGATCTGGAGCCATCCGGAAAATCCCAGAGCAACTACACCGCGTTCGTAAACAGCCGCTACGGCGGCATGAGCCTCAACCTCGTGAAGGACTGGCAGCTCTCGTATCCCGACGGCGCAAAGCTCCCCGCTCCCGTCGAGCTCCCATCGCGCGGCGGAAAGCCGATGGAGAGCGCGGACGCCTACCTCAAGGCGCTCTGGAGCGACAGCGAGCCGCTCAAGGCCGAGGGCAACTGGGTCCACCCGGTCGGCCTCCGCATCATGAACTACTGGGTTGTTCCGGGCTTCAACAAGTGGCGCTCGAAGATGTCGCCGGAGGATCGTGAGCGCGTGACCGCCCTGCTTCTGCTGACCTCGTACATTGCCGCGCGCGACGAGACCAGTCCGATCGTCTTCCGTCTCGGCGGACACCCGAACTTCATGGGGGATTGGAAATACCCGCTCATGGCCGGGTCGTTCCTCTTCCCCGACCACCCGCTTGCCAACGAATGGGCGGACCAATTCGAAAAAACCCTCGAGGTCATGGGGGTTTTCTACAGCCGGCCAGAAGTCAAGTCCTGGGAGGCCAAGGGCGGCCGCTGGACAGAAAGCATCGCGGTCTATAACTGGGCGTTCATCGAGCCGATGACCCTCGCCAACCAGCTCGGCATTCTCTTCGATGGCCGCGACCGCTGGCCGAATCCCGGCCTTGCCCGCCACGGCGAATACCTTTACGGGATCACCACCGCTCCGGTAAAACTCGGCAAGAATGGTGTGCCGCTCGACGTCGCATCAGGAACCGAACTGACGGCTGAAAACGGCTTCCAGCGCATCCATCCTGCGCAGGGTGCGCACGGCGGACGCCGGGCGATCCCCCGCACCCTGGGCGACTTTGGCGAGTCCCTGCTCCGCTACCGTCCGCTTGCGGGCGAATACCTGCTCTGGGCAAACCAGCGCCCAGTCAGGCCGGCCCCAGCTGAGTCGGAAAACGACCACTCACAAATCGTTGGCCGGGACATCCCGAACAAGGGGACCAACCCACGCCTCGCCAGCGAGAAATTCACCGGTTACGGGATCATCCTCCGCTCGGCGGTCGACACGCCGAACGAGATCTCGGTCTTCCTCCAGCAGATCGACAAGGGTCCGAACTACCGCTGGGGCTTCGGCAACGAGGGGGGATGCGGCGACATTTACTATTATGCCGGAGGCAAAAGCTACGCCGGCCACTTCGGCGAGGATACCGGTGACCGCCGCGTCAGCGATGCTGAACTGACCGCCAACACTGGCGTCTACCGCGACTATACGTTCAAAGGCATCGGCATGAACGATCTCACCGAACCGTTCTACAACCTCGGAACCGCACAGTTCGCCGAAATTCTGCCGCGTCAGGGCCCGGATGCCTATTCCTGGCCAGAATACGGCGGCCGATCGGTCCTGCTGGCCGGCAGCGATTACATCGTCACCTACGATGTCCTCAATACCCAGTCCCGCACGGCCTGGAATACCATCCAGGGCCAGGATGAGAAGCCGACAATCATTCCTCTCCGGGGGGAAAATGCCTACCGGATCAACCTCACATCGAAGCAGAAGGAGGACACCGCCGACGCCGACCGGATCGACTGCTACAAGGGCGTCTCCGACCGCATGCTCGTTGTGAGCCACCGGAAGGATCTCAAAGCCGTCCTGCCAGGAAAAGACGATCCGAAGGCCCCGCCGAAAGTCCTCACCCCGGAAAGTACGGACTTTATTTTTCAAAACCGCGAAAACTTCGACTATGCCGGACAGGGCCTGGCTTTCGCCGGCCGCGCCGGATTGATCCGCCAGAAGAAGGATGGCAGGACCGAGTTCGCCCTCTTTCACGGGTCGCTGATCGGCACCGATGCTCTAAAGGTCTCGGTAGATAACCCGGACCTCGGGATCAGCGCATCCTTCTCAAAGCCGGATGAGGTTGAGGGAACGTTCTTCTCCCGGAAGGGTGGCACGCTCACTCTCGCCTTTGCGCAGCAGGTTCCGGAGAAGACCGCACTCTATGTGGACGGCAAGGCGTTGGCGTCCAAACGCGACGGCGAAACACTCACTGCGGAACTTCCCGCTGGAAAGCACGATTGGGAATTCACGGCCGGCCCGGCCCGGCCCTCCACCCCCCAGATTCTCAATACAATCGCCCAAGCCGGTGGCGCCACGCTCGTCCTCCCGCCGGCTGCCCCCGGCCAGATCCACATTATCGAGCGTAGCGACGACAACGGAAAAACCTGGACCGAAGCCGGACGGACGGCCTCGCAGGAATTTGTGCTCAAGGGCGTCAAAGCGCCCTCGAAGCTGCACGTCCGCCCGGTCACCCTCAACCTGGCCGACCCAAAAAATCCCCGCGCCAGCCTGCCCGGCCACGATTATCCGGTCTACGTCACTGGGAAACCGCCCGAACCGCCGGAAGGGCTCCGTCTTGTCCTTGAGAAGGATGCCGTCCATGCCACGTGGGGCGAAATCCTTGGCGCAAAGGAATATGTGCTCAAACGCCGAGTCAAAGGCGAAGATGCATGGAAGCAGGTCCACCGCACAGCCGGCACGGGATTCACCGATTCGGCATCCGGGGTGGTCCCCTCCTCTGCGGTTCCCGGACTCCAGGCGGCGGCCAGCGCGAATTCCGCGCCTCCGGAAACCATTTACGAGTACGCGGTCGCAGCCGTCGATGGCAATGGCGAGGGCCCACTCTCGAAGATCGCAGACACCGATCCCTCAAGCTGGCGGAACTGGAACCCCGCAACCCCGCTTGTTTTCAAGCGCCAGAGCGCCTACTGGCAGCCGCCCTACGTCCGGCCGGACCAAGTCCCCCCGCCGGCCTATCCGGAATAAGGCTGCCGACATTGCCACTCCGAAACTTCCTCACCCCATCCCCCAATCACTATGAACCTCCTCCATTCGACCAAACAAATCGCAGCGGCCATCCTTGTCGGCACCGCGGTTCAGGCTTCCGCTGATCAATCTCCCCAGCCTCCCGGCAAGCTTTCGCTATGGTTTGACAAGCCGGCGACACTCAGAAAAGAAAACTCCCGGATCGCCCCGTGGATGACGAGCATTTACCAGGCGCTTCCGATCGGCAACGGACGGATCGGCGCGCTCGTCTCCGGCGGCAACGAAACCGGGAGCGCCGCCGGCGAGCTCATCCGCTTGAACGAAGACAGCCTCTGGACCGGCGGACTCAACCCCTCCGGCAACTACCAGGAAATGGGGGCTTACCAGTCGCTCGCGGATCTGACGATCTCGCTCCCCGGACATGAGAACCCGGCCGCCTACCGCCGGGAGCTCGACCTTGCAACAGCAACAGCCAGCGTCACCTATTCGGCCGGCGGTGTCGATTACCGGCGCGAGATCATTGCGAGCAAGCCGGCCGAGGTCATTGTCGCCCGCCTCACAACCAGCAAACCAGGCTCCTACACCGGCAGCGTCCAGCTGGCCGACAAGCATGGAGCCGCGGCTGTCGTCGACAAGAATACCATTGCAGTTCAGGGCGAGCTTCCAAACGGGATGAAATACGAGACGCGGGTCATTGTCCTGAACACCGGGGGGAGCGTGGCGGCCACGGCGACGGGAATCGATTTCAAGGGCTGTGACAGCCTCACCATCCTCGCAGCGGCCGGGACCAACTACGTGATGGATTTTTCCAGAAACTACAAGGGAGAAGATCCGCATGCCCGCGTCAGCTCACAGCTCCTGAATGCTGCAAAGCAGCCGTTTGCAGGGCTCATGGCCGCGCACCTGAAGGATTATCGCTCCCTCTTCGACCGCACAGCCATCGACCTTGGCGAATCAACTCCCGCTCAGCGCGCGCTTCCCACCGACAAGCGCCGCCTTGAGGCTGCCAAAACAACCGATCCCGAACTCGAGGCCCTGCTGTTTCAATACGGGCGCTACCTCCTGATCGCCTCCTCGCGTCCGGGATCGCTCCCGGCCAACCTCCAAGGCCTCTGGAACGACTCCAACAACCCGCCCTGGTCGTCCGACTACCATACCAACATCAACATCCAGATGAACTACTGGCCGGCGGAATCGACGAATCTCGCGGAGTGCCATGTCCCGCTCTTCGACCTCGTCCGGAGCCAGCTCGAACCCTGGCGCGCAACGACCCGCACGGCGAAGGACCTCACAACGCCCGACGGACGCCTCTCCTCCCGCGGCTGGGCGGTCCGCACGTCGCACAACATCACCGGTGGAATGGGCTGGAAATGGGACAAAACAGCAAACGCCTGGTATGCGCAGCATTTCTGGGAGCACTATGCCTTCGGACTCGACAAGGAGTTTCTCAAAAACACCGCCTACCCGGTCATGAAGGAGACGTGCGAGTATTGGGAAGACCACCTCAAAACCCTGCCCGATGGACGGCTCGTCGTTCCCAACGCCTGGTCGCCGGAACACGGCCCGACCGAAGACGGGGTGAGCTACAGCCAGCAAATCGTGTGGGATCTCTTCAACAATACCGTGCAGGCGTGCGACGAGCTTGGAATCGACAAGGAGTTCCGCAACCGGATCGCCGGGCTTCGCGACAAGCTCGTGGGGCCGGCTGTCGGCAGCTGGGGCCAGCTCCTCGAGTGGATGGCTGAAAAGAAGGACGCCAAAGCCGATCCGAAGGCTCCCGAGCTGGATACGCCCAATGACCACCACCGGCATACGTCGCACCTCTTTGCCCTTTTTCCCGGAAGGCAGATCGGCCCGACGATCACGCCAGCGCTGGCCGAAGCCGCCAAGGTTTCGCTGAAAGCGCGCGGCGACGGAGGCGATGCGAGGGAATGGTCGTTCGCCTGGCGCACCGCCCTCTTTGCAAGGTTGCACGACGGCGATGCCGCCGAGGGGCAGATCCGGCGCTTTTTTGGCGTCACCTGCCCGAACCTTTTCGGCAACCATCCGCCCATGCAGATCGACGGCAATTTCGGCATCGCCGCCGGGATCGCCGAAATGCTCATCCAAAGCCAGGAAGGGGAAATCAACCTGCTGCCCGCCCTTCCGGGCGTCTGGCCGGCCGGATCAGCAAAGGGCTTGCGCGCCAGAGGCGGCTTCGAAGTGGATGCCACGTGGGCAGATGGCAGACTGACATCGGCCACGATCCGCAGCACGACAGGAACGAAGGTTCAAATCCGCTCCGGCCAAAAAACCAAAATAGTCACCCTCAAACCGGGAGGAAGCGTCAAACTGGACGGAAATTTGAACTAGCCGGAACCAGGTTTTTCTCAGGAAAAACGCGGTTTTTTTGCCATTCGTCACATTATGCGTCCGTTCGTCACTATTGGATGGCCATCCGCTGGCAACTCACGGTAATTCACACCTGTTCGCGCCACCCTGGCTCCTTCACATCAATGACCGGGTGGCTCAAACAGGCAACGGTGCGCCGCGTCTCCATTGCAACGCGGCGCACCAACCTGTTTGGTGGCAGCCCAAACCAGCGGCCCACCGGCCTGCTACTCAACGGTGACAGTGGCTGACTGCTCCCGACCGCACGAGCGTGCGGACAGCGTCCACCGTCCGGGCTGCAACCTGAGTTTCGGCTGAGTCAAGCGCTCGCCGTTGAGATACCATTCACAGTCGGGCACGCTGCACTTCAATGGCAATTCCTGTTGAGTCAGCGGGAGATTCGGGTTCAGCACGAAAGTGGATCCATCGCGCGGGGAGAGGATTCTAAACCCCTGGGAGGCAGCGATGGCCCCAAGACGGTTCTGAGGACCGGCACACCACCCAGCATATTCGGAGGGCAGGACGAGCTTCTCGTTGCCATCACGGAATTCATAAAGGTCCGACGCCAGCGCATCGGGCAAAGTCCCGGCCAGAAACCACTCACGCACGGCAGGTTCTCCGGCCCGGGGAATCAGGCCGGTCTCCTTTGCAACCAGACAGGATTTCAACCGGTCGGATTCCTGCAGTTCCGGGAGCGGACGATCTCCCGCAGCCAGGAGCTTACTGATGATGGACGCCCAAAGCGGAGCCGCGGAGTGAACGGCCAGCGCAGCCGCCATCGGGGATCCATCGAGGTTGCCGGCCCAGACGGCGACCGTGTGCTCGCGCGTGAAGCCGGCACACCACCCGTCACGAAATCCGGAGCTTGTTCCCGTCTTGACGGCGACACGTGCGCCGACGTTGAGTGCGGAGGATGTTCCAAACGAAATTCTCCGGGCCTCGTTGTCACACAGGATATCCGTAAGAATCGCGCAGGCTTCGGGCGAGGCCATCCTCCGTGGCTCGACGCCCTCTCCGATGCAGAGCGTGGCCTTCCACGCCTCTCCGCCGCGGGCCAGCGAGGCGTAGGCTCCCGCGAGATCAAGGAGTGTGACCTCCGCATTTCCCAGAACAAACCCCGCCCCGTAGGCATCAAAGCCGCCCCGGAACCCGAACCCCCATCGCTCAAGCTCGCCGAATGTCCCACGCGCCCCGAGGCGGGATAAAGTGACCACGGCAGGAACGTTCAGGGAGTTCCCGAGCGCCTCGCGCAGGCGGACGGGTCCGAGCGACCGGCGGTTATAATTCTGCGGGTCGTAATCCGCATAGGCGCCCCTGATCGCATCCTCGGTGTCCGGCAGCAGCGACGCGGCCGTGCAGACCCTGCGCTCGATCGCCGTCAGGTAGAGAAACGGCTTGAGCGTCGAGCCGGCACTGCGGGGGACTTCAGCCGCATTGATATCCGCCTGCTCGGCCCTTGCCGACGAGCTCATCGTCCGTACCGCACCGGTCGCATTGTCGATGACGACCACCGCACAAGCCGTCGCGCCCAGCGGGGCGATGGTCCGCCGATGCGACTCGACCAAACGGTCAACGGCCTCCTGGAGGTCGAGGTCCAGAGTCGTGTGAATATCCGTCGCTCCGGCCCGCCCGATCACTGCGCGCGCAAAGTGGGGCGCTGATGCAGGCAGTTCGTGACGCCCGACCACAGGCGGCGATGCGAGCAGTGAAGCCGCCGTGATGCCGTCGGGCAGCAATCCCTGCCGGTCCAGCCTCTGGACGTTTCTGCGGTAGCGCAGCAGCGCTTTTTCCGGGTTCCGCCAGGGGTTCAGGCGCGAGGGCGACTGGGGCAAGCCGGCCAGAAAGACCGCCTCGGAAAACGTCAGCTCCGCAGGGGCCTTCCCGAAATAGGCATGGGATGCGGCAACAGGACCAATGCGCCGGTTTCCATAGTCGAGGCGGTTGAGGTAGGCCTCGAGGATCTTCTCCTTGCTGCATTCACGCTCGAACCGCATCGCGCTGAACGCCTCCCGCCACTTGAGCCCGAACGTCCGCTGCTCGCGGCCGGTGGCAAGCTTGACCGTCTGCTGGGTAATGGTCGAGGCCCCGGAGATGACACGACCATTCCGCACGTTGCGGAGAACAGCACCCAGGACCGAATAGTAGTCGACGCCAGCGTGCGAATAGAACCTGTGATCCTCAACGGCAACGGTCGCAACCGGCAACCACTTGCCAAAATCCTGCATTCCGGCCGGCCGGGCATCGCGTGCAAAGTCCGCAGAAGGCGCCGCAAACCGCCGACCACGGATATCCTCAAGAACCGGGGTGGCAGGAGGCCGCGCGGAGAGCGCCGGGGGCACCGCAGCCCTGCGGATACGCCACTCCAGCAGCGCGGCTCCGGCCAGCAGAATAAAGACTCCGGTGAGAAGAGCCCACCGGAACCATTTTGCTGGCTGGTGTTGCAGGCTCATTGCAAGCCGGTCATTTGCTTCACCTCGGCGGCGCTCGACGACTTACGCAGCAGGCCTGCCAGGTAGGCGTCCCGGGCCGGGAGCCCGGAAAGGCGCTGCAGGTTGGCAGGCACCTCAAACCGGGAAAAGATCGCGCGCGCAATCCTGGACTTCGGCACCGACTTCTCCCCGTATCCGCCCGGTTTGTTGCTCGACCAGAAGCGAACCGATTCCACGCCGTCCTTCAGCTCGGTTCCGAGGTAAATGACCGAATGCCCGCGCTCGTGCTTGCCGACCTCGGACGTCCAGAAAATCTTCATAAAGTCGCCCGGCCTGGCCTCTTCGAATGACGAGAAATTCCGCCCGAGCCCGAGCTCGTAAAAGAGCCTGGGCGTCCCCGGACCGTTGGCATTCCAGCGCCCCCAGACCCCCACCCCGTCGGCCAACCGGCCGGGCAGGAGTGAGTCCCATTGGGCGCGCGTGAGCTGGACGGCACCGGATTTCTGCAGCGCTCCCACAGCTTTTAGAAATACCAGGTAGGTCGCGCCCGAGCAAAAACTCGGCACGGCATCCGACGCGTGGATCCTGACGCCCCCCGCATCGATGTGCACCGCTTTGATGAGCGCATCATGAGCAGACGAAGTGGTCGCGTAGCCGCCGCCCGCTGGCATCGCGGCGACCTGCGCCAGCACAACGGCATTGAATTCCTCCGCACGCAAAGCGAACGTGCAGGCCATCAGGATCGCAATCCGTAGGAACATCCGCATAGCAACGACTCTTTCCGCCATGTCTGCAAGACGCATTTTACTTCTCGCCCTCCCGCTGGCGCTTCTCGCCGTGGCCGGGCTGGCGCTTTGGACATCCGAATGGATGATCAAGCGTCCGCTGGCTCCGTCGGGCGGCCTCTATTTTCCGGGAAAGGTCCTCCTTTCCGGCCCCCACTTCCTGCAGGGGGATGCCCGCTGGGCTCAGGACAAGCTGGGGCCGACGAACGACCCGCTCGGACGTGTCGGTTGCGCCGTGGCCTCGGCAGCCATGGTCCTCGCCGGCTACGGTGCGGACACCGATCCCGGCCGCCTCAATACGTTCCTGAAAAATTCTCCGGGCGGCTATACGCCGGAAGGCTGGCTCTACTGGGAAAAGGCCGCCGGTGTTGATCCGAAAATTGCCGCCCGACTCCTCCCGCACTACGAGGACAAGCCGTCGTATTTTCTGATCGACTGGAACCTTCTGCATGCCAACCCGGTCATCATCCGCCTCCGCTACCCGAGCGGAGTCACCCACTTCATGGTCGTCTGCGGAAAGCAGGGCTTCGACTACCTGGTCCGCGACCCGGGCTCTGAAGGAAAATCCGGCGTCTATCCGCTCAAGGATTTTGGCGGCCCGATCGAGGCGATCCGGTTTTACCGGAACCCGGCCGTTCGTCCGGACGTTTGAAGCAAGCCCGGCAAAAGGCGCCTCAGACGCCGCCGAATCGACGCGAGCGGTTGCGGAAATCCTCGAGGGCTTCGAAGAAGTCCTCCTTCCCGAAATCCGGCCAGAGCTTTTTGGTCACATGGATCTCGGTGTAGCTCAGCTGCCAGAGAAGGAAATTTGAGATCCGCATTTCGCCCGACGTCCGGATGAGGAGGTCGGGGTCGGGGATTTCGCTGGTATACAGACGCCCGGAAAAAAGTTCCGGGGTAATCCGGTCCTCGGCAAGCTTTCCGGCGGCAACATCCCGGGCGATGGATTTCACCGCATCGATGATCTCTGCCCGCCCGCTGTAGCTGAGTGCGAGGATGATATTGAGCTTGGCATTGTGGGCTGTAGCCTCAACGACCTCGGCGATCTTCTTCTGACATACCGGGGGCAGGTCTCCCAGCCGCCCGATCGCTCGCAATCGGACGCCCTCGCGGAGCATCTCCTCCTTCTTTTCCTGAAGAAAGCGCTCAAGCAGCAGCATGAGCCCGTTGACCTCCAGCACCGGACGCTTCCAGTTCTCGGACGAAAAAGCATACAGCGTGAGATACTCGACGCCGGCCTCCATGCAGGCCTCGACGCACTGCCGGATCGACTTGGACCCCTGCTCGTGTCCGGCCAGCCGGGGAAGGCCGCGCTGCTGCGCCCATCTCCCGTTGCCGTCCATGATGACGGCGACATGCCGTGGGGTCTCGCTCACCGGAATCAAAGGCGGATCGTCTGCGAGCGGGCCGGCCCGATGCTGACGATCGAGAGCCGGGCACCGGTCAACTCCGCGATCTTCTTCACGTAGGTCCGGGCACGCGGCGGGAGATCGGAGAACTTTCGGGCTTTGTCGGTCGGTTTTTTCCAGCCCGGGTATTCGGTGTAGACCGGCTCGCAGCGAGCCAGCGCGGCGGGATCGGCAGGCGGGAAGGCTATCGTTTTTCCGTCGAGCCGGTAGGCGGTGCAGACGCGGATCACGTCAACGGCATCGAGCCCGTCGAGGTTGGTGATCGCGACGTCGTCGATCCCGTTGACCATGCCGGAGTAGCGTGTGGCCACGGCATCGAACCACCCGCAGCGGCGCGCGCGGCCGGTGGTGGCTCCGAACTCGCGGCCCATTGCGTGGAGCGCATCGGAGAGGCCCGCGTCCTCGGTAGGAAACGGCCCCTCGCCGACCCGGGTCGTGTAGGCCTTCATCACCCCGAGAACCCGGTCGATCCGGTGAGGCGGAACACCGCTTCCGGTGCAGGCACCACCCGCGGTCGTGTTCGAGCTTGTCACAAACGGATAGGTGCCGTGGTCGATGTCGAGGAACGTGCCCTGGGCACCCTCGAACAGCAGGTTTTTGCCGCGCTGGAGAGCCCCGTGCAAGTAGACAACCGTGTTAGTCACAAACGGGCGCAGAACCTCGGCTGCGGCGAGGTAGGCGCTGAGAATTTTTTTCCCGTTGAGCGGCCGGGCGCCGAGCGCCTTCAGGATTGCGTTGTTCTCCTTGATCCTCTGGGCCAGCTTAGCCGTGAAGACCTTTTCGTCCATGAGGTCGCAGATGCGGAGTCCGGTGCGGGCGACCTTGTCGCCGTAGGCCGGCCCGATCCCGCGCTTGGTCGTCCCGATTTTGTTCCGGCCCTTGAGGATCTCGCGCTGCTCGTCAAGCGCGCGGTGGTAGGGGAGTACGAGGTGAGCGGCATCGCTGATCAGGAGGTTTTTGCCGACCTTCACCCCGCGCCCGATCAGCCCGTCGATCTCGGCGACAAGCGCCACCGGATCGATCACCACGCCGTTGCCGATCACGCAGGTCTTCGATGGCCGAAGGATCCCGGACGGGATCAGGTGGAGCACATATTTCTCCCCCCCGATCACGATCGTGTGCCCGGCATTATTCCCCCCCTGGCTGCGGACGACAACGTCCGCCTCGTCGGTGAGAAAATCGATGATCTTTCCTTTTCCTTCGTCGCCCCACTGGGCGCCGGTCAATATCGTGTTGGGCATATCTGAGAATGGGCAAAGCGCTGATTGTCCTTCCAGTCCCGATCCCTGACAAGAGAAAAGCAGGCAAGGTTGTTATTGCCTGCGGACGGAAAATAGCCAACATCGTCGCCACATGTCGAAAATGCTTCCAGTGCGGCCGCGCCAGGCGACCAAAGCGATGCTTTCGTTCGCGATTGTCGCCAGCCAATACAATTCCGAGTTTGTCCAACCGCTTGTCGACCACGCGAAGAAGGAACTGGGCGTCCTGGAGCCCGGAGCCTCGATCACGGTGATCCAGGTCCCTGGTGCCTTTGAGATCCCGCTTCTGGCTAAAGCTGCGGCGGAATCCCACCGCTACCAGGCAATTCTGGCGCTGGGGGTGATTCTTGAGGGAGCAACCGCCCACGCAGACCTGATCGCTCGCGGAGTAACCCAGGCCCTTCTGGAAATCTCGCTTTCCCACCGCCTTCCGGTCATCCATGGCGTTCTCCTCTTGCAAAACGAGGATCAGGCCCGCGAGCGCTGCATGGGCAAGGATCTCAACCGCGGCACCGAGGCCGCCCGAGCCGCTGTCGCCACCGCGCGCACGCTCCTCGAGTTTCACTGAAAGCCCATGGGAGTCCGACGAGATGCCCGCGAAGCCGCGGCCCAGTACCTTTACCAGCGCGAAATCCATGGGGATGACACCGACTCCGGCCTTGAGGAGTTCTACAAGCTGCGAGGGCTGAGCCCGAGCGCCCGGCGGTTCTGTGAATCCCTGCTCCGAGGGTGGATGGCCCACCGCGCCGAAGTCGACGAGGTGATCCGGAAAAATGCGCGGAACTACGAGTTCGGGCGCCTCTCAGCCGTCGACCGCAACATCCTGCGCATCGCCTGCTACGAACTGCTCAAGTGCCCGGATGTGCCTCCGGTGGTGGCGATCAACGAGGCGATCGAGATCGCCAAGAAGTTCAGTACCGATGAGTCCGGAAAGTTCGTTAACGGCGTCCTCGATAACATCCGCAAGGCCAGCCAGGCAAATTAACCGATCATGCCGCTCGGGTTCCTGAAAAAATTCGTCTCGAAGTTTTCCTCACGTCCGGTCGACTGGGACGAGCTTGAGGAGGCCCTAATCCGCGCCGACCTCGGAGTGCCGATGTCCCTGAAGATCCTTGATGTCCTGCGCGCGCGCGGCAAGGAAATCACCGGTGAGACCGCCGCCGAAGTCGCCCGCGAGGAAATCCTGCAGGTCATCCCGATCCTGAACCCTCCGCTGCGCCCGCTGCCCTCGAAGCCAAAGGCAATCCTGGTCGTGGGCGTCAACGGCACCGGCAAGACAACCTCCTCCGCGAAGCTCGCCCACTGGTTCACCAGGCACCGCCATTCGTGCGTGCTCGTCGCCGCCGACACCTTCCGCGCGGCCGCGATCGAGCAGCTCAACGTCTGGGGCAAGCGGCTGGGCGTCGAGGTGATCCAGAGCCAGTACCAGGGCGACTCGGCCGCCCTCTGCTACGATGCCTGGACGAGCGCCCAGCGGCGCAATACCGAATTTCTCATCTGCGACACCGCCGGACGCCTCCACACGAAGAGCAACCTCATGCTCGAGCTCACCAAAGTAGCCCGCACGCTCGCCAAGCACGACCCCGACGCCCCGCACGAAAAGTGGCTTGTCGTTGATGCGACAACCGGCTCGAACGCGCTCGTCCAGGCCCGCGAGTTCCATCAGGCAGTCGGACTCACCGGCATCATCCTCACCAAGCTCGACGGCAGCGGCAAAGGCGGCGTCGCCGTCGCGATCCAGCACGAACTCGGCATCCCGACCCGCTTCATCGGCACCGGCGAGAAGCCGGAGGACTTCGCAATTTTTGACCGTGAGAAATTCGTCGGCCAGATTTTGTAGCAGCCGGCCGGACTCCGCCTGCCTCCTGCGCATCCTGTTCATGATGTCTCTGCTTCCGTTCTGCCTGGCACAGGAGCCTGCCCCTGCCGTCCCCGATCTCGTGCGCGCTTACACAATCTCCCCTCCCCCGCTTGAGGAGGTCCGCTACGCCACCGCCCACAACTTCACCCGCCACGTCCTCTACCCCTTTCCCGCGGTCTTCCTCCACCGCGACACGGCTGCCGCCCTTCAAAAGGTCCAGCAGGACCTCGCCAAGCAGGGGCTCGGTTTGAAAATTTTTGACGGATACCGTCCGCTCGCGATCCAGGCAAAAATGTGGTCGATCGTTCCCGACGGCCGCTACGTCTCGGACCCTGCAAAAAACAAGGGCCGCCACACCCGTGGCACCGCCGTGGATGTCACCCTCGTGGACCTGTTCGGTAACGAGCTTCAGATGCCGACGCCCTACGATGACTTCACGGCAAAGGCCCACCGGACATCCAAAAACTGGAGCGATCAGGAACGCACAAACAGCCAGACCCTCGATGCCGCCATGCAGAAGCACGGATTCATCCCCTATCCCTTCGAGTGGTGGCACTACGACCTGAAGGGCTGGGAGCAATACCCGCCGCTGGACGTTTCCTTCGAGGCTCTCCTCTCCCCTGTGCGATCCGCAGCACCACCCAGATAAACGTCAGCCTCCCACCCCCGCGACCGGCAGTTCGGAATCCGATTGCCCCCGATCCCCCAAGTTTGCCCATCACACAGAGTGTTTCGGACACGGGGGAATCTCTTGACACGGATCAATGTGCGCATAGAGAGTCAGAGAAATTTAGCGAGCTTCAATTGCCACCCGGCGTCTGAGGACACTTTAACTATTTTTATCCATGAAGACACGTTCCAAACCAACCCCCGTTGAAATCCTCGAATCTCTGGAGGCCCGGATCGCGCCGGCCTCCGCGGTCTACACAGATGTGGATGGTGACAAGATCACCGTCACGACGACCAAAGGGACCGACACCGAACTTCAAACGATTGTCGACAACGGCGATAACATGGGGCAAATGGAAACCCTCGACCTCACCGCCGCTTTCGCAGGTTCCAGCGTGAAGTTCGCTGTGAACGAGCGCGTGGCCGGCGGAGACGGCATGGTGAACGTCTGGCACATCAAGGCGACAGGCATCGACCTGGGGACGGTCGAGGTCGCGGGCGACCTGGCGAAGCTCACCGTGGGCGATCCGAACTATGCCAACGGCTCGGTCAAATCGGTCAAGGTGCAATCGATCGGCGTGAATGGCGGGGCGGCCGACAAAGTTTGGTCGATGCTCGGCGGAACGGGAACGTTCGCAGTTGCCGGTGACGTGAACGGAGCGAAGCTGGAATGGTCGAACCCGAATACAAATGAGAAGCTGACCGTGAACGCGATCACGATCGGCGGCAATCTGACCGGCGGAACCGCCGACGACACCGGTTCGGTCATTTTGACATCCGGAGCCGGAGGAACCGCCGAACTCAAGTCGATCAGCATCGGAGGAAATCTCACTGCGAGCGACTACAACAAGTCGGGAGCAATCATCGTCGGCAACCCGGCGGCAACCGGTGACTACATCGGGATCATCGGCAAGGCGACGATCGGCGGCAGCATGACCGGCGACAACAATCACACCTACTCGGGAGCGATCTTTGCATCGAAGACAATCGGTCCCGTGCAGGTTGGAGGCACGCTCACCGGCGGCGATGAAGGGAGCGGGTCGATTTTCTCTGCCGACAAGATCACCGGCGACGTCACCATCGGCGGATCGGTCTACGGTGGATCAGGAATCTACAGCGGATCGGTTTTTGCATTCAATGGCATCACAAAATCCGTGACCGTCGGCGGCATCCTGGCCGGCAGCAGCGGAGCGTATGGCGGATCAGTAGCCTCGTCACTCGGCGCGATCGGAACCGTCAAGGTGGGCACTTATCTGTCCGGTGGCAGCGGGATTTACTCCGGGTCGATTTACGGGAAAACAGGTGTTGGCAATATTTCGGTCGGAGGATCGGTGTTCGGCGGATCGAACGACAACACGGGATTCATTGGCACGGATACCTCCAATGGCACTAACTACAAAGCGGGCGACATCACGGTGGCCGGAGATCTGAACGGCGGCAGTGACTTCTCCTCCGGGTTGATTGCTGCTGGAACAGCCGGCAACATTTCAGTTGGCGGATCCATCAACGGCGGCAACACGGTGGCGGGGACCGGCAGCGTGTATGTCCTGGAAACGGTTAAGTCGGTATTTGTCGGCGGCGACCTGAATGGCGGCACACAGTCCAACAGCGGCAGCATCCGCATTCTGGGCACCAGCGCGAAGGTCTCCTCAATCCATATTGCAGGGTCGATTCTGGGCGACGACGGCTCATCCAGCGGGTCGGTGAAAACTCTGGGCGCGGTCGACAAGTTCATCATCGGCGGCGGGATCGGCGGCGGGAACGGAACCGATTCGGGCAACGTCACTTTTGGAACGATCAAGAGCCTGAGCGTCGGCACGGGAGCCGGGATCATCGGCTCGATCTACGGCGGCAGCGCCTCCGGGGCGGGAGTTGTCACGGGGAACACCCTCGGCACGGCAACATTTGCAGGAAACGTGATCGGCGGCGGCGCCTCCAACTCAGGAAAGATCATCGCCACCACAGCCAAGGACATCAGCATCGCTGGCACGCTTCAGGGCGGGGCGGCGGACGATACGGGATCGGTGGTCATCGGCGCTGGCGGCATCACCGGGAAACTGACGATCGGCACGGATCTCACGGGAACGGCCAACTACAGCAACAGTGGGCTTGTCTCTGTGGCCGGTGCGGCAAAGGCGATCGAAATCAAAGGAAACCTCATCGGCGGCAACGCCTCGGCCAACAACAAGTCGAACTCGGGTGCGGTTCTTGTCACAGGTGCCCTGAAGTCGATCACCGTCGGGGGCGACATCAAGGCTGGAACGTATTTCAGCACTTCCGACATCAACCTCGGCGCGGTGCGCGCCGGCAGCATTGACACGATGCTCGTCAAGGGCGGCCTCGTCGGTGCGAACACCAACAGCCGCGTCCTCATCACCGGCCAGGGAGATACCGCCAAAACCTCAGGCACGAACCTCGCGATCAAGTCGCTCACCGTCCTCGGATCGGTGAGCAATGCCATGATCCTCGGCGGCTACGACACGACCGGCACGACGATCAACGGCAATGGCGGCAACAACGGCGGCGGCGCACAGATCGGAACGGTCACGGTCAACGGCGACTTCACCAACGGCAGCGTGGCGACCGGCGTGAGCAACGATGCCGCAACGTTCGGCGAGTGGGCGGACGGCACGAACGTCCTTCTCAACGCCAACTCCATTGTCGCCAGCATCGCCAAGATCGTCATCAAGGGGAACTGTTTCGCGGGAACGCAGAGCGGCATCGCCGCAGAGAAAATCCAAAGCCTCACCGTGGGCGGTTTTACCGTTCCGATCGGCACCGGCGCTCAGTTCATCAACCCGATCTCCGGCAACTTCAAAGCCCAGCAGGTCGTGACATAACTGCGAGCAGCTACTGCTGCTCCCAGAATTCCCAGCTGAGCGGAAGAAGGACCGGCTTCAGGCTTGCGCCGGCTTGGGTGCCGGCAGGAACGCCCATCGTTCCGTCGCCGGCCTGGTCGGGTGTGTAGCGGAAGCCTTTCCATTTGGCTTTCTCGAGGCCAGTCGCGATGTCGAACGTGCGTTCGGCACTGCTCCGGTTCGAGACGACGACAGTCATTTTTCCATCCGGGCGCTTGAACGCGAAGATCCGTGCGTTCGGATCGTATTTTGCCTCCTCGACGTCGAGCGCGACACAGTCCCACGGCATGTGCCTAACGAAGCTGCCGACGGCATTCCAGTTGTAGGGATTGAAGATCCAGTGTCCGGGCTTGATAGCCGCGGCCTTGCGTTCGAGGTCGATTGTCTGCGAGCGGATTTGGATCGGGAGATTCATACCGATCTGGGCCTTGAATTTCGAGGGATCCGACGCTTCGACAAATGCGAGGTTCGGGGCAGCGGGACGGCTGCCCACCTTGCCGGCATTGGCCGGAACCTCAACCTTTCCGGCAGTGAACTGACGCTTGAAAACGGCATCCTTCCCACCACTCCATGTGGCGGTCATGTCGGTCTTCTGCCATTCCGGCGGGAGGTTCGACCCGGCCGCCTCCTCGGCCAGAAGGTAAATGGTGACCGGTTGGTTGACGATGAAGTTGTAGCCGATCGATGGCTTGCCGTCCGCTGAGAGTTTGGCCGAAACCATTTCGAGCTTCTTCAACGGCTCCGGCAGGCTGGTGAACTCCGGTCCCTCCGGCCAGCGGCGGAATTCCTCGGCCGAGGCGGTCTTCGGCTTTTCGAGAAGCGATCTCCAGAACCCGAGCGAGTAGCCGCTGGCCTCGGCATTCTTGAGCGGCTTGAGGCAATGGATCCAGAACCAGGTCGGGTTGTCGGCGAGCTGGAACGAGTTCATGATGTGCTGGACGGTGTTCAGGCAGCGATCGGGCGTGGCGCCGCCAGTCAGATATTCATACTCGTTCTGGAACCACGGGCGCGGCGGGAGTTCCTTTTTGATCTTCGCATCGACCGTGCGAACGTTTTCCGACGGCGAGCCGACGGTGTGGACGCAGTAGGCATCGACCAGCGAAGCGACCTCCGGATCGTTCATGGCCGGCCCGATCTTTTTCGGAAAGCCGCTCTCGGTATCGGCAAAGAGGAGGATTGCCGGATCCGCCTTGCGGATCGCCGACGCCACAGCGCGGTAGGCCTTCACGTAAGAGGGGGAGTCGGGGTAAAGACAGGTGGAGTAGATCGTATTCGAGACAAACGGCTCGTTCTGCAGCCCCCACATCGACGTCTTGATCCCCGCGTCCTTGAGCGTCTTGATATCGGTCACCACGGCATTGGCAAAATCGGCGAGGAAGCGGTCGGTATCGCCCTTGTAAACCGGGTCGTTCTCGAAGCCCGGAGAGAAGCAGCGAAGCCGGTTCGCGGCCTTCCCGTCCTTCCCGGAGGCGTAGTAGGCCTGGTTGCCTTTCCAGAACGGGGCCGGCGACCAGTATTCGAACGAGAGACCTTCCACGCCCGCCCCGTCGAGAAGAGCTTTAAGCTCCTTAAGCTGCTCCGGCCAGCGGGGGCGGAGGAACTTTTTTTCCGGATCGAGCCCGCGCCAGTAGAGTCCGCCGGCGAGCCGGCAGTAGCGGAATCCCTTAAGCATTTCCTTGGCAAGCCGCTCGCGCTCGGCCGGGACCAGATCGTGAGGGACTGCGATCGGTTCCTCGGGAAGCCCGTGGTTGCCCGACCCGATCGAGTCGGACTGGATCTCAAACCCGATGCCTTTGATCGTCTGCTTGGGCTTGTCGGGATGGATGGTGAAGTCGGCTGCTCCAGCCGGAGCAAGCGAAAGGGAAGCGATAAGGGCGAGGTGATGGAGTTTCATGGTGGTGGAATGGATTGGGTGGCTTGTTGGGAAAAAATCCGGAGACGAAGAAAGAGCCTTCCAGCCCCGCTTGGCGGGACCAGCACGCTCAGCCGCTCGCGGTCGGCTTGCGGGGAGGTTGAGATCACCTCCAACGGCAGCTCCGGGCGGTCGCTCCACGAGCCGGGAGCGAGCGTGGTGCTGGTCTGGACAACGGCATCAACGCCATCCGCTGAGGTGTTATGCGGAAATTGGAAATCAAGCGGGCCATCGCCAGGATCCCCGGCCAATGCCGGCAGCTCGATCGAGACCGGATCCACCGGACTGCTCCCGAGGTAAAACTCCGCAAGTGTGTTCACCCCGTCGCTGTCGGGGTCGGCAGGAAAAAGCCCCGCCCGTCCGGTCCCGGTCGCCAGCCCGAAACCCCGCGCCCAATCGAGAAATGCGTCCCGCACAGCAGCCGGACCGTAGGTGAATTGCGCGCTGGCCGTCGTGGCAGTGTCAGATTTGAGTCGCACCCAGTGCGCGTGAAATCCGGATGGAAAAACATGAGTGAGCGTCTGTCCGGACTGGACAGCGAACGATCCGTAGGACGACCAGGAGTTGTCGCCAAGAAAATCGACTTCGACGGTGAATGTGACCGTGGCGGACGACCCGTGCGAGAGGCGGAGTTCCTTCCGGTCGTATCCATACATGAGGTAGGGATCGGAGGAGATACCCGCGGAAACCGCCGTGTCCAGCCACGGTCCGCCAACCCCGCGCGGCTCGCCCATCCGCCAGAGGTCATCGATCTCCCCGAGCCAGAGAGCGGCCGTGCCGTCGGCATTTTGTACCAGCTTGTCGGATGCCGTGGCGCTGTCGAGCACGCCGGAAAGCACGAAGAGCCCGCGCCACGAAGCGAAGTCGGTGATCCGCTTCCCGTGCGTGACCAGCGCCCGCATTTTCCGGTATCCGCCGGAGATCGCCCGGGGGACCTCATAAAACGTGCCGTGGCAGTTGAGGATCTGGCGCTCGGTGACCACCTCGCGGAACCCGCGCGCCCAGCCGGACGGGAACGGACTATCGTAGAGCGGGTCGAGCTTGGGCAGACGGAAGCGGTTGGTTCCTTCGGTGACCCACGCGGATGCGGCGTCCGATCCGAAATCCTTCGTGGTCGCCGCAGCCGTGCGGAGAGCGGTCGCTGCGGCAGGGTCGGTCACGTCGTTAAGAACCATGCTCCCCCCGATCTGATGGTAGCGGTGCGCTGCAGCGTTTCCGGCTCCGTCCGCACGGCCGGACGCCATTTCAAACTTCAGGTCCGCCGTGTTCATCACGCGGATCAAACCGTCAGAATATGAGCGCGTATCGCGTATGTCGGCGAGCGCCGCAAACTCGTCGGTGCCGGCCGACGCAGGCGTCGTGTGCGGGTAGGGCGAGTGGAGGTGGAAGAATGCCGTCAGGTTTGTCGAGGCAGAGGCGGCCCTGAGGCGGACCCAGGGCACGCCGGAGTTGTTGATCAGTTCGAAGACGTAGCCTCCCGCGGGAACCGTGACCATGCGCAGTGGGCTCCATGCGGGCGTGCCTGCGCTGGTCTGGATCTCCACATCAACCGGCGCGCTCCCGAGATTCCGCAAGTGGAGCGTACCCTGAGGAAATCCGGAGACCAGGAAAGGATCGGATATCCGGCCGGCAGCGACCGCCTCGTTCATCCAGACGGCACCGTGGCCGGTCGGCGCACCCCATTTTTTGAGGTCGGAGAGCTGGCCGAACCAGAGGTTCGACTCGGCTTTGGGGACCAGCGCGTTCGAGAATTTCGTCGTGTCGTTTTTTCCCATCACGAGCCGGCCGTTGAACAGGCAGTAGTCGACCGGCATCTTGTAGTAGGTCGAAATCGGCTTGAGGCCGGCAAAGTTAACAGAGGAAAATGTCTTGGGAAAATCGTAGAAGAGCCCGTGCATGTGCATGAGGTAGATACTGCCGGGATCGGCGGGATCGATCTGCCGGATTCGCGGCCACTCGGTGTGCCAGCCGTGCGCGCCATCATGCGTGTAGGAGGCCTTCGGCAGGCGCCAGGTGTGCCATGTTCCGCTCTCGAAGGTGTGCAGGACGACCGATTTGGCATCGAACCCGGTCGTCCAGAGCGGATCGCTTGCCGGGTTCGGGTTACCAGAAATCCCTCCCGGTCCGGTGATCTCACAGGTTTGGATCCGCTCGGCCTGCGTCCATGCGGTCATCGTCCCGTTGCCTTGGACCGAACCGTTCCAAGTGGCGAGCACTCCGGATGGCATCGTCTGGTTCGGCTCTCCGTTATTGCCTACGGCGAGCAGCCCTTGGCTGGAATACGCGCCCTTGCCATGGTAGCCGGCAAGAAACGCGTCGCCGGTCCCCTGCACGTCAGGGTAGCGGGTGACGAATGAGAGATCGTTGACGTTCACGTCGTAGAGCCCGTCCTCCATCGTGAAGATATAAACCCGGTTGGCCGGATCGGAGAGATGGGCGGCAGTCGCGGTGTAGCGACCGGGGGCAGAGGTGTAGGACATCGTGCGAACGTGTCCGGACGCATCGATAAAATGCGGACCGATAATGAGCTGGTTCGACGGCATGTGGATGAAACGGTTGGCCGGCGTGCCGCCGATGGATTCCGGACGGATGACGCGGCTGAGATCGGGGGCGATCTCGTAGAGCTTGTCGGTGCTGCCGGTTGGCAGGTGTGGGCCATAGGTGATCGCCCAGAGCTTGCCCGCCCAGGGCACGACCGCGCCGACCCCGCATTCGTCGTGCGTGTTTGCCATGGCCAGATGCGGATAGACGCCGGAAATGTTGACTACCTTATCGGGCTCGGGGACCGGCGGCAGCGTCACCCCGTAATCGGCGACAGGGGCTGCGGCGGCCGCATTGAGAAGCGAAACGTCGTCGACTGTAAAGCTGTTATCGGCGGCGGCCGCACGGTCAAAGCGCACAGTCCGTATTCCCCCCGAAACTGCGGCAGCCGGCATAACAAAAGAAGCGAGACCGGTTGCGGCGTGAGTCAGCGAAGGCTGGCCAGGGTCCGACCAGGCCAAATCAAAGCGGGCACCGGCCGTGCCAAAATCCCTGCCGATCACGCGGAGCCGGACGGTCTGGTTGATCGCCGCAGCAAATGTCGCGGAGTCCGACAGGCGAGTGACCGGAACCCATGTGCCTTCCGCCTGCACCTGAAGGATGCCGCCGACGGCGGTTCGTAGCGCCACGGCCGGGCCGGCATCCGTTGCTAAAACGAGCGTGAATGCCTGAGTGGTCGTGTTTCCGGCAATCGAAAACGAGACATCGAACGTAAACGCCGTCGACGCGGTGGCCGCACTCTGGTTCAACGTGGCCATCGTGTTGTAGGGCAGGCGGGCGGCCGCCGTGCTGCCGTTGAGCCCCGCGATCGAAACCGCCGAGGTGCTCGTCCATCCGCCCGGAAACGGCTGGGCTTCAAACCCGCCGTTCACGATCATCTGGCTCTGCCCGCGCGCACCCGCTGCGAAGGCGAGGGCGCAGAAAACGGCTATGATTTTCCACAACCGGCAGGGCGGCAGCAATGTCAGCAAGGATGGCATTCGGGGCAGTTTACTTCGAAGCGAGGGATTTCAGGAATGAGAGCGATCTGGCAAGAACGGTATCGCGCAAGGGAGGGTTGGAGTCCTTGTAACTATACATCGGGTGCCCCACCCCGTCGATGAGTTCGAGCTCGCAACGGCCGCCGGCCTTTTGAATGCGCGACTGGAATTCCTTTGCCGTGGCAACCGGGATGAGTTGGTCCTTCGTCCCGAGGAAGACAATCGTCGGCGGGACAGTGGCAGTGATATTATGCATCGGGGAAAATTCCTTGAAGCGCTCGCCGATCTCCTTGGATCCATAGCCGCCCGGACCGTTGTCGATGACCGGGTAGAGCAGGACAAGTGCGTCCGGCCGCGGGCTGATCCTTAGATTGTCGGCGGGATCGTCGAGACCCGGAAGCGTTGCGGCCGCCGCGGCGACCTGGCCGCCCGCCGATGCCCCAGCGGCCACGATGCGGTTGGGATCGAGGCCGAACTCACCGGCGTGCGAGCGGATCCAGCGAATTGCGGACTTCCCGTCGGCCACGCTTTCGAACGGGGACGTTTTGTGCTTCGAGCGGATGCGATACTCCGCGCTGATCGCCACCCAGCCTTTTGCGGCGAAAAACGCGCATTCGGGATAGAACTGAACCGGTGTGCCGTTCACCCATCCGCCGCCGAAAAAGAAAACAATCGCAGGGCGCGGTGTGGTCGCGGGCGCTGCCGGCTGGAAAATGTGGAGAGCAAGTTCTCCCTGCGGGGATTTTTTATAAGTCCTGATTTCAGTAGGCGCGGGGGATGCCGCATGGACTGAAGCGAAGGCAGCGGGAAGCGCCAACAAAGCGAAAAGGAAGTTGATATTTGAAGCAGTGCGGGAAAACGCAGGAAGCAAAGTCCCCAGACCGCGACCTTCCGGGGAGCACACCCGGCTTTTGAAGAGAGGGATTGTCATCGTGATAATCAATGAATGATTGAAGCATCCGGCGGTCACTGCTGCTCCCAGAACTCCCATGTCATGTCGGCAAGTTTCGGGCTGATCCTGCCGCCTTTAAGCGCCCCGATTTCGACGCCCATGCAATCCTTGCCAGCATCTTCGGGAGTATAGCGGAAGCCTTTGAAGGTGGCATTTGTGAGCCCGGTATCCACACGGAACGTGTGTTCGGCGAAACTGCGGTTGGCGAGGACGACCGTCAGCTTCCCGTCGGGCTTCTTGAAGGCGAGAATGCGGAGGTCGGGGTCCTGAACGGCTTCCCGGATTCCGACGGCACGGCTGTTCCAGGGGATCCGGCGTACGAAGCTACCGACGGCATTCCAGTTGTATTTATTCCATGTCCAGTGCCCGGGCTTGAGTCCGGGAAGCTTAGGATTGTCCTGCGGGCTGGCGTCGTTGGCCGGACGCCAGAACCCGAGCGAGTAGCCGCTGGCCTCGACGTTGCCGATCGGCTTGAGCGCGTGAATCCAGAACCATGTCGGCGCCTCTCCGATCTGGAACCAGTTCATGATGTGGAGGACCGTATTCATGCAGCGGGCAGGAGTGGTCGGGCCCTGGAGGTATTCGTATTCGTTTTGGAAAAGCGGCTTGTCGCTGCCGAACTTCGCGCGCACTTGGGCGACCTCCTGGATGACCACATTCGCATCGCAACCGACGTGGTGGAGGACCAGCGCATCGACCAGCTTGCGTGCTTCCGGATCGGCCATGACCGGCTCGATGTATTTCAGGTGCCAGGTGTCCGCGATGATCTCGATCTTCGGATCATGGGCACGGATGGCGGGAGCGGTGGCAAGAAATGCCCGGACATACTGATCCTTCGTGTAGCCGCAGCGCGAGTAATCGGGGCGGCCCATGTTGTCGCGCGGTTCATTTTGCAGCCCCCACATCGAAACGCGGATCCCGTGCTCTTGCAGGTGCCGGATGTCGTGGACCAGCGCATCACCGAAATCCTTGAAGAACCGCCCGGTGTCGCCTTTGTAAACCGGATCGTTGGCAAAATCAGGACCGAAGCAGCGCAGGCGGTTGGTGGCATGGTCGCCGCCGACGTAGGCATTGTTCGCCTTCCAATATGGCGCCGGCGACCAGTATTCGAGCGAAACGCCCTCGATGCCGGCCGTCTTGATCATTTGCGCCAGCTCTGGCACTTGCTCCGGCCAGCGGCCCTGGAGATACTTTCCTGCGGGATCGGTCCCCCTCCAGTAAAGTCCGCCCGCAAGCCGGCAGTAGCGGAATCCCTTGAGCATTTCTTTGGCGAAGCGTTCGCGTTCGGATGGAGTCAGGTCATGAGGCACGCTAGTAAACGCCTCCGGCAGCCCGCTGTTGCCCGATGCGATCGAGTCTGACTGAATTTCAAAACCGATCCCGCGGATGGTTTGCCTGAGATTGCCCGGCTCGATCGTGTATTGGCCCTCGGCTGCGGCCGGAGTCTTGCGCGCCGGGCGCTGTGGCGGATATTGCGGATGATCTGCCAGAGCCGTGGCAGCAAGACCGCCAGCCGCGGCGAAGAATGTCAGAATGCGTGAGGGTTTCATGAGACAGGATGCGGAGGCTTATTGCTGTTCCCAGAACTCCCAGCTTTGCGCTGGCAACACGGGTTTGAGCGCCGGGCCGTTCTGTTCGCCGACGGGTACGCCCATGGTCCCCTCGCCCGCATATTCGGGAGTGTAGCGGAAGCCTTTCCAAGCGCATTCGCCGAGGCCGGTGGCGATGTCGAAAGTGCGTTCTTCCAACGAACGGTTGGAAACAACAATGGTCATCTTGCCGTTCGGCTTTTTGAAAGCGAAGATGCGGCCATTGGCATCATACTTGGCTTCCTCCAGATGGACCGCCACGCAATCCCACGGCATGCGTTTTACGAAGCTGCCGACGGCGTTCCAGTTATACGGATTGAAGATCCAGTGGCCGGGCTTGATGGCGGCGGCCTTCTCTTCCAGCGCGATGGTTTGCGAGCGAATCTCGATGGGCAGGTTCATGCCGATCTGCGGCTTGAAGGCTGCCGGATTCGAGGGTTCGACAAACGCGAGGTGCGCCGCCGCCTTGCCGTGGGCCGCTGGAATCTTGATGGTGCCCGCAGGGAACTTGCGAGTGAACACCAGGTCATTCGAATTTCCCCAAGTCGCAATTTGCTCGGTTTTCTCCCAGCCTTCCTCGAGCTTCAGATCCGCATGATCCTCCACCAGCAAGTGCACGGTGACCGGTTGGTTGACGATGAAGTTGTAGGCGATGCCGGGCGCGCTCGGATTGGACCGCTTGGCGCTAACCATCTCGAAGTTCTTGAATGCTGGGGGCAACTTGGTGAAAACCGGGCCGGTCGGCCAGCGGCGATAATCGGCAGCGGTAGCGGGCCTGGGCTTTTCGATGAGAGACTTCCAGAAACCCAGCGAGTAGCCGCTGGCCTCGGCATTCTTGAGCGGCTTGAGCGCGTGAATCCAGAACCATGTCGGGTTATCCGCCAGTTGGAATGAGTTCATGATGTGCTGCACCGTGTTGAGGCAGCGGTCGGGAGTGGCGCCGCCGGTTAGATATTCATATTCGTTCTGGAACCAAGGGCGCGGCGGGAGTTTTTTTGTGATCTCGGCGTGTACAGTCCTCACGTTTTCCGACGGCGATCCGACGGTATGAACACAGTAGGCGTCCACCAGCGAGGCCACTTCCGGATCGTTCATCGCCGGCTCGATGAGTTTCGGAAAATGGTGATAGGTGTCGGAGAAGAGCATGATCTCCGGGTCATGCTTGCGTACGGCAGAGGCCACCGCGCGGTAGGCTTCCACGTATTTTTTCGAGTCCGGATACTCACAGGTCGGGTAGATGCTATGGTTCACATTAGGCTCGTTCTGCAAGCCCCACATCGACACTTTCATGCCGGCGGCTTTCAGCGTTTTGATGTCGGCGACCACCGCATCGGCGAAGTCCGCTAGAAAGCGCTGGGTGTCGCCCTTGTAAACCGGATCCTTGTCGAAGCCCGGCGAGTGGCAGCGCAGGCGGTTGCTGGCGCGGCCGCCGCTTTCGGGGGTGGCGACGTAGCTTTGGTTGCCCTTCCAGAACGGCGCGGGCGACCAATATTCGAAAGACAAGCCCTCCACTCCGGCGGTATCGAGCATTTGTTTAAGCTCCTGCAATTGCTCGGGCCAGCGGGGTTGGAGAAACTTCTTCTCTGGATCGAGCCCGCGCCAGTAGAGGCCGCCAGCGAGCCGGCAGTAGCGGAAATTTTTAAGCATCTCCTTGGCGAGACGCTCGCGTTCCGAAGGGATCAGATCGTGAGGCACAGCGATGGGTTCCTCAGGCAAGCCGTGATTCCCGGAACCGATCGAGTCCGACTGGATCTCAAAGCCGATGCCCTTGATCGTCTGCTTGGTTTGGTCCGGGTGGATGGTGTAGTCGGCTGCAGTTGTCGAGAACAAGGGAAAGAGGAAGGCAAAAAGTGCGTGGTGAAATTTCATGCGAGTGCTGGTGGGACAAAATCTGATGCGATCACTTGAGCGGGATTTGGACGTTGAAGCTTTCCTCCAGTTTCCCTGCCGGAGCCGCCGCGCAGAAGAGGACGGCCGGCTCACCGTTTTCCAGCAGAACCTGCGGGCGTTCGAGTTTCATGAGCTTGGCGGTGGTTCCGTCAATGTTTTTGATTTCCAGCTTGGATACGAGCGGGTGCGCTGCGGACTTCCATTTGATACCGTCAGCAGATTCAAAGAGCGCGAGCGAGGTGCCGGCTTTGGTGAAGCTACCGTGGAAATCCTTGACGATCGCCCAATAGCGGTCCGGCCCCCGCCAGATGTAGGGATCTTCCGCCGCGAAAGGGCTGCCCTCCGCAGTGAAAATCGGGTCCGGCTGCTTCTTGAAAGGGCCGGTGGGACTGTCGCTCAGCGCCGCGATGTGGACGACCGGGCCGCCGAACGGCAGTTTGCCTTTGGCTCCAATCGCCTTGTACACCATGAGGTATCCGCCATCCGGCTTCTGGGTCACGCTTGGGTTATTGAGGCAGAGGGCATCATGAAACCCGGGGGTGACATCCACGAGTGGCTTGTCCGTGCGGGTCCATGGCCCGTTCGGGCTGTCGGCCACGGCCACGCCGATGCGCTGGTTGTTGCGGTGCGACCAGTTCAGGGTTTGGGATAGTTTCCCGTCACCGGTGTTTCCCATGTAGTAGAGGTAATATTTTTTTCCGAATTTCATCACCGTCGGGTTATGCGTGCAGAAGCCGTCCCAGAATTCGGCGCCGCGGGCGGGCAGTGCGACATCGACGAACTTATAGGGGCCTAGCGGGTTGTCCGCCACGGCGTGGGCCACCTCGGAGCTTGTCACCCAGGCGTAGTGTCCAAGTTTCTCCGGCCAGCGGGAGTAAAACAGGTGGCACTTCCCGGATTCGTCCCGCACCATCGTGCCGCACCAGACGATGAAGCCCGGATCGGTGAACCTTGCGGTGGCCGGCACGGGTTGGATCATCTTCGCAAAGTCATAGTCAGCGGCAGGCGCGGCTGATGTTGTGGCAAGAAAGATCGAGCCGAGGAGGATTTTTGGGATCATGAGGGGGATAGACAGCTGGATTAAGGAATAAATTTCTTACTGGAGCCGGCAGGAATTTCGAAATCCACGGTCTTGTTCTGGTAGCGAATTCTTAGCGGGCGGCCGAGTTTGGAGGTGATGGTGGCGGAAACAAGTTTGCCGTTCTCCCATTTCTGGTCGATGGTGAAGCCATCCCTTGCGCGCAGTCCGTTGGCCTCGCCGGCAGCCCAGGAATCGGGGATGGCCGGCAGGAGATGGACCTCCCGGCGTCCGTCGGCCGTGCGCAGATGGCTCTGGAGGAGCATCTCAGCGACGCCGGCCGTGTAGCCGAAGTTGGCGTCGATCTGGAATGGCGGCCCCGAACCGAAGAGGTTCGGAAACGTCCCGCTCCCTCTTCCATTGGCGGGAACATATTCAAGAACCGAGCGAACGGCTTTTCCGGCGCGGTTGCCCTCGAGCAGGCGCGCCCGGAAGCTGATCTTCCATGCGCGGCTCCAGCCGCAGCTTTTGTCGCCGCGGGCGTCGAGCGTGACTTTGACGGCATCGGCGAATTTCTTGTCGATGAGCGGGCTGATCTGACGGCCCGGATGCAGTGCGAAGAGGTGGGAAAAGTGGCGGTAGTCCTCCTTCAGATTGTCCACGTCCTCCTTCCACTCTTGAAGCTGTCCAAAGCGGCCGACCTGCGGCCCGAGCAGCCGGGACCGCCGCTCGGTGATCCGCTTGCGGAGAGCGGGGTCCGCGTTCAGGGCGGTCGAGGCGTCGAGGAAGTTGCTGAAAAGGTCAAAGATGATCTGCTGGTCGTAGGACGCCCCCGGCTGCGGGGTGCGGTCTCCCTCCTTGATGACGATCGTCCCATCGGCCAGTTTGACCGGACCGTGTTCCGGCGACCATCCTTCGGGGGCGATGAGATGGCCGCTGCCGTCCTCGACGAGCCGGGCATCCCACATTTCGGTGAGCGCCTTGAGATGCGGGTAGGTGCGCCTGGCCAGGAATTCACGGTCGCCGCCGAACGCCCAGGCCTCGTAGAGATGCTGGGAGAGCCAGGCGCTGCCGGGGAGATGGAACGCCCAGCCGCTGTTGCCGCCGAGCGGGTTGTTCGTGCTATAGATGATCCAGCCGAGCGGGGTTTTGAGCTTCGGATCGGGGTTCAACTTTTGCGCGGCGGCGAGGTTATCGATCCAATCAAAGAGCGGCTGGTGGCACTCGGCGAGGTTGGTCGGCTCGGCCGGCCAGTAGTTCATCTCGACGTTGATGTTTGTGGTGTAGCCGGAATACCACGCAGGCTTCGGGCTCTGGTTCCAGAGTCCCTGGAGATTGGCCGGGAGGCCGCCGGGCCGCGAGCTGCTGATGAGGAGATAGCGGCCGAACTGGAAAAGGAGGGCCTCCAGAGCCGGATCCGATCCACCCTTGCTGTAACTGATCAGGCGCTCGTCGGTCGGCAGCGCGGACTCCGGAGTTCTGCCAAGCCGGAGGTGGACGCGGTTGAAGAGCGGGCTGAAATCCGCAACATGGTCTTCGCGGAGCTTGGAAAAGGGTTTCTTCGAGGCTTGGTCCAGGGCGGCGCGGACCTTCGGCGCAGGCGGCTCACCCTTGTAGTTTTTCGAAGGTTCGGCAGTATAGTCCGTCGCGGCGGCAAGGAGGATCGTGACGGCGCTGGCGCCGGTGATGTCGAGCCCGCCGTTGGCAGCGGAGACCTGCCCGCCCTCCGGAATCACCCGCAGCGCGGCCTGGTAAGCCATGTTGTTCCACCGGAGTTCGGCGGAATTTTCCGGTTTCGGATTGGACAGTTTTCCCGCGAACGCGAGCTGGTTTTCGGCGCTCTCGGTCGTTGCCGGCGGAAGCGGAGGGCGGCTGGCATCCTTGAGATCAACCCGGAATGTGAGGCTGCTCGGCTTGTCGGCCGTCAGCCGGATGACAACCACCCGGTCGGGGAAGGAGGCGAACACCTCGCGGGTGAATGAGACATCGCCAACGCGGTATGTCGTCGTGGCGATCCCCGTCGTGAGGTCGAGATCCCGGCGGTAGGCGGCCGCGGTCCGGTGTTCTGGCGCGAAGCGCAGGATAACATCGCCGAACGGCTGGTAGTCGCCCATCGCGCCATCGCGCTGGTTTTCGTTTTTCCGTTCCTTGTCGAGCCATCCCTGCGACCTGTTAATGCCGGTCCAAAGCGTTTGCTCATTGAACTGTATCCGTTCTTCCGGCAGGCCGCCGAAGACCATCGCGCCCATCCGCCCGTTGCCGACCGGAAGCGCCTCAAGCCATGCGGCGGCGGGCTTCTCATACCAGAGCGTTGTCTCCTGGGCTTCCAGTTGCGCAGTCAGGTGGAGGGCAATAGCCAAAAAGTATAGCAGGTTTTTTTTCATAGGATGGATGGATGGGCATCCCCCGCGCTTGGGGCAGACAGGAGCGGGATGAGCACAAGGAACGACTCGCCGCCGGATTTATCGAGCGCCGCAAGGCTTAAAAGCACGGGACGGTTTTTCTCAAAAAGAATCTTCGGCATTTCGAGCCGGCTGAAATCCTGGCGGGACCGATCGTCCCACCGGACAGTGAAATCTTTGACCAATGGATGCCTGGCCGGCCGCCAGGTGCGGCCGTCCGGCGAATCGAAGAGGAGCAGGCTGCGCCCGTGTGGCGTGAGGAACGGGGCGTCGTGGTCTTTGACGATCGCGTAGTAGCGGCCGTCCTGCGCCCATTCGAAATGGTCGTCGATGTGGAAATCGAACGGCTTCTTCACGTCCGGCAGAAGCTTGTTTTTATTCACCATCGGCTCGAGGAAGCGGACAAACGGACCGAGCGGAGTTGGAGCGTCGGCACCGTAGTGAAAGACGCCGCTGCCGAAGCGACCCGGCCCTGCCCCCAGGGTCTTGTAATAGAGGCGGTAGCCGCCGTCGGGCTTCAAGACCATGTTCGGTACGTTGATGATTGTCTGCCCGAAGTCTGGGCCAACATCGATGAGCGGCTTGTCCATCCGCTTCCACGGTCCGGCAGCCGAGTCCGCGACGGCAACACCGATGCGCTGGTTGTTCCGGTGGACCCACCATTCCGGAGAGTTCGGAGGGATCCGCCGGTCGGGTTTCCATTCGGGGGCTCCCCGGTTTCCGGCATAGTAAAGGTAATACTTGCCGCCGGTCTTGATGACGCACGTGTTGAAAACCGAGTGTCCGTCCCAGAAGTTCCCGCCGCGGTTCGGGAGAGCGACCCCGCGGAACGTGTAGGGCCCGCCCGCCGAAGGAGCTGTCGCCCAGGCGATCTCAGCATGGGTGCACCAACCATCGTAGCCGACCCCGGCCGGCCACCGCGAATAAAAAAGGTAATACAGCCCGTCCTCGCCTTTGAGCACGCAGGGATCCCAAAGATGCCAGCCTTCCTGCCTGAAGATGGCGGACTTCGGAAGCATTTCGGGAATCAGCCGCGAGAAGTCGAGGTCGCCGGATGCGGAATCCTCCTGCCCCGCCCTGCCCGCGCCGACAGGCACGGCCAGCAGCATCACAACCAGGAGGAGCTTGGCAGTCATGGTCCGGACGCCCCCGGGCTAAAAACAGCGGATCTCGTAGATGGCCGCCGAGGGGTCGCCGTTGGTGGCGGTGACAACCACCCGCAAGCGGGTGGTTGCAACGGTGCCCGGCAGCCGGTGCTTCCGGAGCCGCTGGTAGTTGTCCGCCACCTCAAGCACACGCCGCCAGCCGCCTTCGCTCAAAACCTCGATCGCGTAGTCGCGCGGGCACTGGGCGTCACGGTAGAACGGTGCGTAGGCGTGGTATTCGCGGATAAGGTGGCCGGGGAAAACGATCTGCACTTCGCGGATCGGCTGCGGGTTGTCCCAGGAAAGCTCGACCGCCTGCGGAAGCGGCTGCGCAGGATCGGAGACCCAGAGGTTCGTGGCCGCATGCGGGCGCGTCACGCCCGAGATAACCTGCAACGCCGTGAACGGACGCTGGGCCGGGGAGATCCGGTAGGCCAGCGTGTGACCGTTGCCGAAGCGCCGCATCCGGTTCGGCGAAATTGCATACATCGCCATGTGCCCGGGGATGATCTTTTTTGCCGCATGCCAGTGGACAGCTTTGTTCGGCAAGGCATCCACGCGCAGGAAGCTTCCGGGTTTGATCGACGCAGGCAGATCGATGCCAAGCGGCCACGCGACCCAGTGGTTTTTTCCTGGAGGCACGGTGAGCATCGCAGAAGCAAGGGCGTCGCCTGGCTCCGCACGGTAGTCCCAGATGTGGTCGGCCTGGTACATTCGGACCTCGAGAGATTGCGTCAACTCCGACTCGTTGCTCAGGCAAAGTTCGATCGAGTCGATCCGGCCGCCGCTCGTAGCGATGAGCTGCCCGCGCCGGGTTTCCAACCGCTCGATCGAATACTGCGGCTGGTCGCGCCAGATCGCGAGACCGTCATGGAAGCCGGGTGTTTCGGGGGCGGCACCATGGACCGGTGCATCGCTGGTGGCAGAAATTGCCGCCTTGCGAGCCAGATCGCCGGAGCAGGAATTGCCGTAGTTCGGGAGAAAGCATCCGTTGGCCAGGAGTCGTTGCTGGATTTCCGTGATGTCGTCTGTGACGAGCTGGTCGAAGCCGTGCCCCTTGGCGACGCCGATCGCAGCCGCGATCCCCGCCGCCTCGCCCATCAGCGCGGTCGTGCCCATCACCCGCACGGTGCCCAGCGCCGCATGGGTCACACTCACGTTGCGCCCGGCCATCATCAGGTTGTCGATGTCCTTCGAAAGCATGACGCGCAGCGGAATCCCATAGGGCCCGCAATACGACATCGCCGAGTAGTCGCTGAATGTATCGTATTCATCCTCGTGGCCGCCCGCCGCCGCCGAGGGCTCGGACGACTTCGCGAGCAGCCCGCCCGGGGTGTGCAGATCGACAAACCAGCCGCCGAACGCGATCTCGTCGGGGAACACCGTCTTGTTGAGAACGTCATGCTCGGTCATGAGGTAGCGGCCAAGGATCCGCCGGCTCTCCCGCTTACCGGGGACCTGACCGATCCAGTCGAGCGCGTAGTTCGCGCATTTATCCTTTGTGAGCGGGTCCCTGTTTTTCATCCAGTCCCAGACGCCGAGCGCGTGGCGGGTGAGTTCGTGGCGGATCGTCTCCGCGTCGTAAATCGTGTGGTAGGGCACCCCGATTTCAATCCACCAGAAGCCGCCCCTCACCTCTTTGGGAAGACGGCCCTGCTTGTAGAAATACGAAGCGTCCTCGTGTTTGACCGCCCAGTCGGGGGCCTTGAAGGGAACCGGACGGCCCATGTCCCGGCAGAGGAAATGGATCGAGTTGCCCATCGTGTCCGCGCTGGCCTTCTCCGGCGCATGCGGCTCGCCGAATTCGTCGCGTCCCTCGGAGCCCATCCGCCACTCGCACCCGGCGGCGTCGGCCACAATCCCGTCGCCGGTACAGTCGATGAATGTCTTTGCCTCCAGGCGGAGCTCGATCTCCGCATTCTGGACAATAGCCAGCACTGCAGAAATGTTGCGTCCGTCGCGCTTTTCGACGCCCTGCACGTCGGTATTCAGCCACAGCGTAAGGCCCGGGGTGTTTTGGACCATGTCGTAGAGAACGATGTCCCACACGCTATTCGTCCAGCCGTTCTCATAGACTTCCGCGTGGTTGGTCGCACGCTCCTCGATGAGGGCCTCGGAGATGATGCCGGTCTCGCGCGCATAGGCGTGGAAAGCCGCGGCACCGTGGGGAGTTACGCCGATCTCAGACGAACTGTTGCCGCCGAGGACCGGGCGGTTGTGAACAAGGCAAGTCATCGCGCCGGCGCGGGCGGCCGCGATCGCGGCCGAGAAGCCGGCCAGGCCGCCGCCACAGACGACGACATCATAGGATTCGGTTCGGTTTTTCATAAAAATGGGATGGAAAGAAAATCGGGAGGGGGATGAGTCACGGACACTACTCCAAATGCCCGCATTTCGATAGACGATATCGCGTTTATTTTGTAAGATTTTGCGTCACATTCATGAAATCCTCAAAGTCGATTCCCTGCCGGCAGAACTCCGCCCCGGAGGTGAGGCGGGTGAGGGTTTTGATTGATACGGCCACCTCGTGGGGGAGAAGCATCATTGCCGGCATCCACCGCTACCAGCGCAGCCGCCCGCGGTGGCGGGTCCTGCTCGAAGCGCGCGGGGCCGGCGAATTGCTGCGCTCCGCCGATCTCTCGGGCTGCGAGGGAGTGATCGCGCGCATCGCCTCCGAACGCCTGAACGAGAATCTTCATGCCCGGGGACTACCGGTGGTTAACGTCTCGGGCATCCGCCTGCGAAACGATTTCTTTCCCCGGATCCACACCGATCTGGCTGCCGGAGCGCGGATGGCGGTCTCGTATTTCCGGGAGAGAGGGTTTGAGCACTTCGCATATTTCAGCCCGATGAACCGTCCGTTCGTGCGAGACCAGCAGGAGGCCTTCGGCAGGGAGGTCGTGGAGCAGGGCGGAATCTGCACACCGTCTGGTGCACACGGGTTCGAGCATCTGCCGGGCTGGCTGGAAAGGCAACCCAAGCCCCTGGCTCTTTTCACATGGAACGCCGCAGGCGCACAGATGGCGCTACAGGCGTGCCAGGATGCCGGCCTCCGCGTGCCGGAGGAAGTCGCCATCCTGAGCGGCACCGACGACGACCTTCTTTGCGAGCTGTCGCACATCCCGATCTCCGGCATCCAGGTCAGCGGTGAGGAGATTGGATATGAATCGGCCGCCCTGCTGGAGCGGCTGATGGATGGCGTGCGGGCGCCTCGAAAGCCGGCTCTGATCTCGCCCGTTAGAATTGTCTCTCGTCTTTCGACCCAGATTCTTGCCGTGAGCGACCCGGCGCTTGTCCGGGCTCTGGAATTTATCCGCGAGCGGGCATTCGCCCCGCTTTCGGTGGATGCCGTTGCCCGGCATGCGGGACTCTCACGGCGGGTTCTGGAGCGCCGGTTCGCCGGCCTGCTGAAACGGACTCCGGCTCTCCAGATCCGGCACGTCCGGATCGCCAAGGCCGAGGAACTGCTGACAAAAACGAATTTGACCATCCCGGAGGTCGCGGAAGCCTCGGGATTCGGCTCACCGGAATACCTGGCATTCGTTTTCCGGGAGACGGGGCGCCCGTCACCGCTGCAGTACCGGCGGAGCCACCAGCCGGCATGAACGGACGCGGCGTGGGCAGACATCTTGTTGACGGGAAGAAAGCCACACGGCAGGATTGACTGGTATTGATCTGCGCCTCCAGGGGCGCAGCCAGCCTGTCTCCAATAATCCGGCCAGGGCAATACCCGCACTCCCGACGACTTTACTCCACCCACTAGAAAACCCATGACCGACGCCCCGCCTCTCGACAAAAAATCCAGCCCTCTGCGCTGGTGGATTCTCTTTCTGCTCTTTGCCTCCGGTTTCCTCAACTACATGGACAAGGGCATGCTGGGCCTGCTGGCCCCGACGATCCAGAAGGACCTCGGATTCGACGACAACGCTTATGCCGACGTGCAGAACTGGTTCCAGGTCGCCTATACTATCGCGACGTTTGCCTCCGGATTTATCGTGGACCGGTTTGGCGCCCGCATCTCACTTGCTCTCTTTGTCACCTGGTGGTCGGCGGCAAACGTTCTCACCGGGTTTGCCAATTCCGTCCTCTCGCTCAAAATTTTCCGTTGCCTGCTTGGGCTGGGCGAGGCGGGCAACTGGACGGCCGCCCCGAAGACGGTGGGCGACTGGTTCACCGAGAAGGAGCGCGGCCTGGCGGTCGGCATCTACTCGATCGGTGCACCGATCGGAATGGTCGTGGCACCTCCGTTGATCATCGGGATGATGTCCCACTTCGGCAGCTGGAAAGCGCCGTTCATCGCCACCGGGCTGGTCGGCCTCCTCTGGGCCGTGCCGTGGCTCTGGTTGTATAAGAAGACGCCAGCGCCCGCCAACGAACCCACCACGGCCGGCTCCCTGCCAACTGCCGCGCCCGCCGCCGGGGGCTGGACGCTGCTCTACGCGCTTTGCCGCTGGGAGGTCTGGGTGCTCATCTTCGGCCGCATGCTCACCGATCCGGTCTGGGGGTTTTACCAGAACTGGTTCCCGAAGTATCTGGTGAATTCGCGCGGTTTTACGCAGACTGACATCCAGGCGGTCTGGGTGATCTTTGTCGGGGCAGCGCTTGGCGGGATCCTCGGCGGATGGCTCTCCGGGCAGATTATCAAGCGCGGGGCACGGCCGGTGCGGGCGCGCCTCATCGTGCTGGGAGGTGCGATGCTCGTCATGTTCCTGTCACCGCTCGTCTGCCGGGTCGAATCGGCCAACCTTGCGATTGCAATCGCGGCGCTGATTGTGATGGCTCACCTCGCGTGGCTCACCAACATGAGCACGCTGGTGGTGGACATCGTGCCCCAGGTGTCGCTGGCCAAGGTCTTCGGCCTCGTGGCCGTGGGGAGTTCGCTTGGAATGATCGGCATGAACAAGGGCGTTGCCGCGATTATCGGCACCGGCTCCTACGAGAACTGGTTCAACATTGCTGCGTTCCTCCACCTCACCGCTTTAATCCTCCTCGCCTCGCTCTGGCGCCGGCGGGCCTAAGGAATCAAACACGGCCCCGCGCCGACGCATCCGTTTCTTGAGGCCGAAGATCTACTTCGGAAGCGGGGCGGTCACCGCAGCGCTGTCGAAGGCGAGATAGGATAGCGTCACGCACCAGGCCGCTCCGTAGTTCACCCAGCCCTCGCGGTGGCGGAATTCTCCCTCGGGGTTGAACGGATACATCTCGGTGCCCGGCGACGAGGAGAGCGATCCGCGGCAGAGCTCGAGACGGGCGCAGGTGTTATTTTTGTGTCCGACCGGCCAGCCTCGCTCGACATCCGGGAAACCCATTTCGGGATGGTGCGGGGCGGCAGCGAGACGCGGGTTGCGGCCGAAGAGGTTATCGAGATGAGCGATGCCGATCTCGCGGAGGCGCTGCTTGAGCGCCTTGTCCTGGACAACCCACGAGGCCGAGAGCGCGCAGGCGGGAAAACCTGCGAGGTTGCCGGTCTCGTTGAGCGTGGGGATCGTCCAGTGCTTGTCCAGGTCGTAGCGGCGGAAGTCCCAGAAGTTGTCCGAGCGGGCGACGGCGACTTTTGCCCACTCGGTGATCTTCTCACGGAGCCCGGGCGGAGCGTCGTTCGGATAACGCTGGAGGAGCCAGACGAGGTTCGGGATTGTCCGGTGCTCGCTCATCCGCTGGCCCTTGGTCGTTCGCGGGTCGTTCCAGTCGACATTTTTGATCACCCAATCCGCCTGGGCGACAGCGGCCTTGAGGTAGATCCCGGCATCCGGGCGCCCCTCACGTTTGGCGACCTCGTGCATGAGGAGGTTGGGAACGATCGAGTGGCCTGGAGCATGCCGGCCTTTAAACGGGTGCATCTTCCCGCCCCACTGGCTCTTGTCACCGAGCTGCTCAGGGAGCATGTAGGTGTCCGCCGCCCACCATTTGTCGATTCCGAGGCACCCGCTTTTCTCCCAGTTGGCAAACGCGAAGTCGCGGCACTTTTCGTAGAATGATTTCGGAAGCCATTTCTCGAAGGCCGGCCAGTAGGCAAGCAGGTAGGCGAACTGCTCGAGGGTCTGCGAATGAATCCGGCGGCCGTCCGGGTCGCTGCTTGGATCCTTGGTGGCGGGGTTGACGAGGTAGTAGCCGAGCCCCCAGTGGATCAGCTTTGACACGTCCGGCGCGTCGGCCTTCGGAGGTTCGATTTCGGTGTAGTATTTGCGCACAGCCTCCATCACGCCGTCACTGCAGGGATTTTTGGCGTCGAACTTGAACGCAGGATCCATGACCTTCGCCTTGTCAGCCTCCCAGTCGATCTGGCGCGGCATCGTGGCAACTACCGCCGGGTCGGCCTGGTTGAAAAGGACGAGCGAGGGAACGACAAAATCGTAATACGTGCCGTCGCGCCACGGGCATCCGCCGAACGCGCTCGGATGAGTGCCGACAACGCTGCGGACGTCGATGAGAAAGTCGACCGCCGGCTGCCAGAACTTGGCCCGGAAGAGATTAGGGGCGATGAGGAACGGATCGGAGACGCCGGGCTTGAGCGACCCGCCGCTCACCGCGATCACAAAATCGCCGGACCCGGCCGGCGGCCGGAAAGCGGAAAAGTCGCCAACCCCCTTCTGGATCGTGCCGCGGAAGAGAGCGGCCGTCCCCTTGGCTGGACGAACCTCAAACCTCGAACCGTCGGGCGAGAGCGGGGCGGTGAACCGCATCGGCCAGCCCGGCTCGTAGCCGACCTGATTCACGGCGATCTGGTGGATAGTGCAATCGACAGGCGCGCCGGTGACAGCCTTTTCGGCGGCCGGGCAGAGCACGGCAAGGCCAAGAAGGAGAGCTGATGTGAAGAAGGTTTTCATAAGGCAGAAGCGTTTATTTCGTAGAGGTGGCGACTTCGTAGCCGCCCGGAGTGACAAGCCCGACCTCGCTGACACCGGGGTCAGGAAGCTTTGTTTCCCAGACAGGATCGCCAGGCTTAATGTCAGGAAGCGGAATCGTGCCGCGCGATTTGACCGTTCCGTCCGGAGCGGCGGCCGCCCAGCTGAGTCTGTATCCGCGCAGCGTGTAGCTCGGGATGTCGGATGGAGCCCGCGGCTCGATGCGGATTTTGCCTTCCGCGATGGCGAGCGAGCGGACCGGCGAATAGAGGCGCCGGACCTGCTCGTAGGCCGCCTTAGGCTGCCGGTCGACCGTGACCACACCCCACTCGCGATTGCCGGAGGCAGGAGTGCCTTTGAAGTCGCTGCGGTAGTCGTTGAATGTCCAGAGAGCACCGCCGATCACATACGGCTCGGAGGCAATCGCGGCCCAGATCTGCTCGCCGTTGGGGATCAGCGCATCAAGCGAGCCACCGATCTGCGCCACGCCGAATTCGGAATAAAATACCGGCTTCTCCGGCCACCGGGAGCGAAGGGTCTGGGAAACTTTCCGAAAGCTATCCGGATTCTTGCTGTAGGTGTTGATGAATGCGACGTCACTAAAGGTGACCGGGTCGTTCTGCGGCGTCGCATTCGCGCGGGCCGCCGTGTTGCTGGCATAGGCGGCCGGGCGGTACGGGTCGAGGTTCTTGCGGACAAAATCGATCATCGTGCGGACATACTCATAGTGCTTTGCGATCTCGTTCCCAGGGCTCCAGCCGATGATGCACGGGTGGTTGTAATCGCGCTCGATCATCTCGGCCAGCCACTGTTTCGTGAGTGGGTTGTCGGCCATCACGTTGGCGTCGTCGCTCCCCCAGACAGGAATTTCCGCGAAGAGCATCATCCCCTTCTCATCCATGTAATCGAGGAGGTTGGGTGCCTGCGGGTAATGCATGAGGCGCGCGAAGACCGCTCCGGCCTGCTTCATCATATCCACGTCCTTGCGCACGAGCGCATCCGGTTCGGTGTTCCCGGCTTCGTTGCTGTCGCTCACGCGGTTGAATCCCGGCACGCGAATGAGTTCGCCGTTGAGATAAAGCCCGTCGGATTTGAACTCGACCGTCCGCACGCCGAAGCGGTCGGATTTGGCGTGCAGGGTTTTTCCGTCCGCGGTCAGGCGCGAGGCGAGCACATAAAGATTCGGATGGTCGAAATGCCAGAGTCGCGCTTTGGGAATGACAAATGACGTCTCCACAACAGCCTCCGACCGGGCGGGAACAGTGGACTGGACAGCCGGTACGGTGGCGGTGGGTTCCAGCATCCGCACGCTCGTTCCAGCGGGTGCCACCGTCGAGGCTGATCCCGCGACGGAGACGCGGGCCGGTCGGTCGCCCGCGTTGGCCAGCTTGTACTTCACAAAAACCTTTGCGGAGCCCGTCTTCAGGTCCGGCTCAGTGCGGATGTGCTGCCAGACAATGCGCGCGTCGTTATTGGCAATGAGCGAGACGCTACGGCTGATTCCGCCCCAATGCCACCAGGCTCCCCGGCGGGTGGTATTATCCGCGCAGACCGTGACCGTGTTTTCCCCGCCGTAGTTGAGCGCGCCCGTGACGTCGAACTCGAACGGCGTGTATCCGCCCTCGTGTCGGCCGAGGACAGTCCCGTTCAGAGTGACCTCGGCATCATGATAGACGGCGTCAAATTTCAACCGGATGTGCCGGCCCTTCCAATCGGCGGGAACCTTGAACACTCGGTAATACCAGCCCTTGCCCTTGTGGGTTGAATAGGCGGGAAGCGTGTCCCAATTGCCCGGGACGGTGACCGTATCCCATCCCGCGGCATCCGGGCTGGCGACCGCAGAGGGATCGATCGTAAACTTCCACGGCCCGTCGAGGGACATGGCGGCTTCGCCGTCCGTTGCGGCTGCGGAACAGTGGCTCAGCGCAAGCACCAGTGCGCCTGACAGCAGGAGGGGGGCAAAAATCTTCATGTCGGTCTATTCGGCGTAGCAGCGCACACGGAAAACAGCCGCTGGGACCGGCCCGTGAGATTCCAGTATCTCCAGCGTCAACCGGTCGGTGACAGCCGCCTCGGCAAGCTTGATAACATTACGTGTCTGGTGGTTATCAGCCACCTCGGCGAGGGGCCGGCCTTCGCCATCCAAGAGACGGTAATGTTTCACGCAGAATGGCATGGCACGGTCCGCATGCCCCCACTGAACCGATTCCATGGCATGGTCGAAGTCGGTATCGAACGAAAGCTCGACACGGCGGATCATTTGCGGAGCATCCCAGGAAAGTGTCAATACCGGCCTCGAATCCGACAGCCCGGCAACCCAGGCGTTCGATTGTGTGGTCGGCCGGTCCGGACCGGCCAGCACGTTCGCAGGCTCAAACCCGGCCAGCGGCGGGTCGAATGAGACCGCGAAATTGTGCCCGCCCGGGCGCCGCTCAGGGATCCAGAACTCAAACGTATCGACGCCGACGTCTCCCTGCGGGCTCTGGACCGCACTCTTGGCGACCTTCTTGTTGGCACCGTGGCGGACGGAAAGCACGCCAGTGAGCCGCTGGTCGCTCAGCGCGAGTTGCACTCCCCCGGCCGGCATCACGCAGACAAAAACATACTGCGCGCGTTCGAGCGCGATCCCGAAGTCGACGGTCACCGGAACCGACTTTCCCGCGGGCACGCGGACGGTTTTCACGGCAAGAGTGACGTCCGGCGTGAAGTTTCCCTCACGTTCGGTGACGCGGAGCTGAAATTCGATTTCCGTCTCTGCTTCGGCATCGACCATCACTGTCACGCGCGGCACGGGACCGGCAGCCAGCGGAACGATCATCGCCCGCGGACAGTCGAGCTCGGCACGGAGCCCACACGCCGGAAGCGAGGAAAGCGCAAGCGCTGAGGAGGCCGAAGCGGACGCCGATTCCGCCAGGTTTGCCGGCTCGGAGTGGCTGACATGCGGGATGTAATGCCCGGTGCGCAGAAGCCGGCTCTGAAGCTCGCGCATACGGTCGGGAGCGATGATGTCCCGCGGCAGCAGTCCGCCCTCGCGGCACATTGCGGCGGCCATGCCGACCGCCTGTGCGCTGTGGCCGGTCGTGGCCATCACGCGGGTTGTCCCGAATGCCACATGTGAGACGCTGATCACGCGCCCGGCCAGAAAAAGATTGCTAATGTTCCGGCTATACATCGAGCGGTAGGGAATCTGGTAGACGCCCCTGCTGTGCCACTGCGTGCAGCCCGACTTCTCGCTGTAAACTCCATCGGCCGGATGCAGGTCGATCGCCCATCCGCCAAATGCGACCGCATCCTCATGCCGGCGCTGCCCGATGACGTCCTGCTGGATCATGATGTAGTCGCCCTCGAACCGGCGGCTCTCCCGCTTGCCGGGAACCGTGCCGACCCACTCGAGCGTCAGGTTCTCCGCCTCCGGAAACTTTCCGGAATTCTTGATGTGGTTCCAGACGCCGTAGACGACCTTCCAGAGCTCCCATTTGATCTCCTCGGTCTGATGGATCGTGTCGAGCCGGCCTCCGTATTCCAGCCACCAGAACTGGCACCCGGTATCGTTCGCCGCGATCTGCCCGAACCGCGGGATCTTCGTGATGTCGTCAAGTGCAAATGCCGGCGGCACGAATTTCACCGGCCGGCCGACATTTTTGCTGTAGAAGAAAATCGAGTGCCCGAGAAGTTCGCCATATTCTTTATCCGGCGCGAATTTCTCGCCGAACTCCTCGCGGGCCTCAGCCCCCATCCGGAACGCCGCGCCGGCTTGGAATCCCACGACCCCGTCGCCCGAGGCGTCGCAAAAGAGCGGCGCGGAAATGTCGTAGAATGTCTCGTTCTGGCTGCAGAATGCACGGACTGACCGGATCGTCTGCGCATCGCTCTTGACCACCTCGAAGACCGCCGCGTTCAGCAGCAGGCGGATGTTCGACTCGGAGGTGACCTTCTCCAGCAGGACGGCATCGAAAAAATACGGATTTCCCTCCGGGTTGCGAAACGTGTTCTCAACGAAGATCTCGTCGACAACCCCGCCCTCGCGCGCCCACCGATTGTTGTTCCCCATGTGCGACGTCGCCCCGAGCGCCCAGAGCCTTACCTCGCTCGATGCATTGCCGCCGAGGACCGGCCGGTCCTGCACCAGAATCACACTCAGCCCCTCGCGTGCTGCGGTGATGGCACAGCAGACCCCAGCAAGGCCGCCGCCGATCACGGCAAGGTCGCAGGTGAGTGCTTCGGATTTCGAATTTCGGGAGGCGGCGGGAGGTTCGGCGATCATGATGCAATGAGAGAATGAAAATCTGACTAAGTTATTTAATTTTTCCGTTTTGGTCGATGGTCTTGAATTCCCCGCCGAATTTCTTCGCGAGGTCCTGCATCGCGGGTTTGTACAGCGGGTTGTTATTCTCGATCCAGAGAGCGTTGATCGGAATTTTCTTCTGGCTCCGGGCCATAACCGAGGCGATCTGGCTGAGCTTCTTCCTGACGTTATCCTCCGAGACAACCTGCCCGTCGGTCATGATGAAGATCGCGTCCGGCAGCGGTTCCGCCTCCATCGCATATTTGATCGGAGAGAGCCAATCGGTGCCGCCCGGCCAGTCTTCCTGCGCCCTGACGTCGCTCATGAGCTGCCCGATTGAGGCCGGGGTGATGGATGTCCAGACCGGAGGGTCCAGCTTCCGCCCGGGCTTGAGCTGGAAGTCGTCGTAGTTGGAGCCTTTCTGCCAGATGTCTTTCTTCTGGATCTCGGGCGCGCGCTGGTTGACCAACCAGGCGCCACCGGCCCATGGAATGATGAGCATCTTGGTGCCGGGCGGCAACGTCTTGAGGCTCTCCTCGAGCTTTTTCTCCATCGCCTTGCGGAACGGACCGCTCATCGACTGGCTGTAGTCGACCAGAAACGCGATATTTTTTCCGCCGGCGTTGAGGCCGAAAAATTTGATATTTGAGAACCCCGACCCCCGACCCCCGCCGGAACCGCCGCCCCCCCCCCCGCCGCCGCCAAGCCCTCCGGCCGCACCAAAACCGCCCGACCCCATCGCCCCCGCAATCGACGGCCCCATGTTGTTCGGAATGTCCGGCATGTCTGGCAGAGCGACGGTCGCAATGCTGCTGGTCGTCGTGATCCGCTTCGTCGGCGCCGGCGCGGTCGTCGATTTCGCCTTCATCTTCACCTTGTGCTGGGCCTCGCTCTTCGGACCCGCTTCGCCCCCGCCAAACGAAATTTTCCGCTCCTCGGCGAACTGGCTGACAACAAGCACGGTCGCGATAATCAGGATAACCGCATGCACAGCGATGCTCAGGACAAGGCTCCCGCCGCTGGCTCTGCGGTAAGCGGCAAGAAACCGCTTCAGCGGAGTCGGTTCCTCCTCGGGCGGTGATGGCTCGCGACTTTCTTCCGGCTTTGAGAAACCCTCAAGACTGGAATGTTCTTCTGCTGGATAAGGCTGTTTTTCGGACATTTTCACTAGGTTGGCCACCCCTCGCTACGGCACTGCATTTCAAGGGACTGCTCATGGTGGGGGTAAACCTTCGACATTTAAAATATGCCGCAATTGAAACTTTACGCTAGGCGAGTTTGCATATTTTTTCGTAGTTTTTGCTTCGCGCATGAATCAGGCAAACAATCCCCTCCCCCACGCACTGCGGGTTGCGGTTCTTGTGGATACGGCGACAACGTGGGGTCGCGGCATCATTTCTGGAATCCATAACTATTCGCAAAAGCATGGTGGCTGGCATCTGTTCCTGGAGGCGCGGGGGCTAGAGGAGGATTTCCTGCTCCCCCGGGGATGGCATGGCGATGGCATCATCGCTAGGATCGGCAATGTCGAACTTGCGGAGCACTTGAGGCGCCGCCACATCCCGGTGGTGAATGTGTCAGGAATCCAGCTGCCAACTCCGGAATTTCCCCGCGTTACAAACGACGTTGAAGGTGTGGCGGAACTGGCGGTGGACTACTTCCTAGAGCGCGGCTACAAACACTTTGCCTACCTCAGCCTCCGGGGACTCGAATACGTGGCCAGGCAGAGGGATGCCTACCAGTCCGCGGTCGCACGGGCGGGGCACCACTGCTCGGTCAAGGAGGTGAAGGTGCACGGACAATTTCAATCGCCGGACTGGAACCTCAAAGTCGAGCAACTGGGAAGCTGGCTTAAATCACTTCCGAAGCCGGTTGCGATTCTGATTTGGAGTGGCGGGCGCGAAGTCATCTACGCCTGCCAGCAGGCGGGCCTCCGGGTGCCTCAGGAGGTCTCCCTGCTCTGCGGATCCGAGGATGAACTCCTCTGCGAGTGCTCGCCGGTCCCGATCTCCGGCGTCCAGGCCGCCTGCCGGAAAATCGGCTACGAAGCCGCGGAATATCTCGGCCGCCTCATGCGCGGCGAAGCGCAAACCGGAGGAGCCAAAAGAATCGCGCCGGTCGGCGTCATCACCCGCCAGTCGACAGACACCCTTGCAATCTCGGACCGGGCGCTGGTCGATGCCTTGAACTTCGTGCAATCCAAGGCGCGCCAGCCAGTGAACGTTTCGGATGTTGCACGGGCTGCAGGGGTTTCGCGCAGCGCCATGGAGCGCCGTTTTGCAACCCACATGGGAACATCCCCCGCCGCCCATCTCAGAAGAACGCGCCTCGAAACCGTTCGCAGGCTCCTGGCCGAAACAGAGCTCTCCATCGCAGATGTCGCCGCCGGTGCCGGCTACTGCTCGCCCGAATATATGACAGCCGTCTTTCGCAAGGCAACAGGGACAACCCCGCTCCGCTACCGGCGCGAACTCCGCAGGCACTGACGTGCTGCACGCCCCCCGTGACGAGAGAAAAAAGAGAGCTACCGCCCCCGGGTTCGAACGAAGCCGGAAGAGCGCCCTGGGTGGCTTTGGCGGCGCAAGCGGTTCTCCTGACGTCCTCTGCCGCAGCAGTCCTGCTGTGCGGCGTATACCGGGAGGGAAGTATGGGGGTCTTCCTCTGCGGAGCGGGCCTGGCGCTGCTGATTTTTCCTCCGCGCCGGACGACATCCTGGCTGCTTTGGATACTGGCTGCGGCTCTGGCAGGATGTGCAGCACTGGCCCTGCTTCCGAAGACATGGTTCGCCGCGCAAACCTGGCGCGTGCTTCTCGATGCCTCGCCCGTGCTGCCCACCTGCGGCTCAGTGAGCACCGCGCCCGCCGAAACCGTGTTCTGGCTTGCGGTTCTGGCAGCCACCCTTCTGACCGGACTCTACTCGCTCGGGCAGCCGGTCCGCTCCCGCCCGCTCATGGGCCTCGCTCTCGCTGCGGGGCTTGCCTGCGCCGCCTACGCCGGAACCGCCGCCCTTTCGGCCACCTCCGGATGGAAGACACCATTCGACAGCGGAGCGGAATTCGGTTTTTTCCCGAACCGGAACCACGCTGCCACGCTGTTGATCACCGGGTGCCTGAGCGCTCTGGGGGTCGTCACGGCGGGCTTCCGGAACCGCCTCCCGATCACGGCCTGGCTTGGCGGCGCGGCAGTGGCCGTCTGCGCCTGGGCGCTCATCATGGCATCCCCCTCGCGGGCCGGCATCCTCGTCCTCGTGCCGGGCTTGCTGGTCTGGGTTCTCGGGCTTGGCCGGTCAGGCCGGTCATGGCCGGTGGTGGTCTCATTTACCGTCCTCTGCGCCGCCGCCGCCATTTTTCTCCTCGGCTCTGAAAGTCTGGTCAAGAAGCGTCTGGGCGCGCTTGTCGCGATCCCTCAGGCTGTTGCTTCAACACCCGGCAGCGCACCGGCGGCGGATCCCCGCATCATGATTTTTCAGGACACTCTTGCCATGATACGAGACCGTCCCTGGACCGGGAGCGGGCTTGGCACATTCCGCTACGTCTACCCACACTACGCCCACGCCAGCCTGCGGGACGCCGGGGCAATCCACCCGGAGAGCGACTGGCTCATGCTCGCCGCGGAGGCGGGGCCGGCCGCCGTCATTCTTCTCCTGGCGATAATCGCCCTGCTGCTGGCAGGATTGCGTGGAATGGGTGCGCACCCATTCTGGCCGCTAAGGTGGGGGCTTGTCTGCGCTGCGCTCGCCGCGTTGATCCACGGCCTTGTCGACGTTCCGCTGCACAGGATCGAACTCGGATGGTGGGTCATGGTGCTCGCGGGACTCGGGCTGGGGGTCCCGCAGGGCGCTGGAAGAAAGTTCTCCCGCCGCATGCAGCATATCTTTTTCATTGCGGGAGGTGCCTCCATGGTTCTCCTCGGCGTCCGTCTTCTACAGGCCGAATGGTTCCAGGGGCCGGCGCTTCCGCCGTTTGCGGCGGCGAAAGATCAGGCAACCGTCCTGGACCTCTCCCGCAAAGGACAAACCCGGCAGGCGTGGAAGGTTGCGGAAGAGAGTATCCTTCGCTCGCCGATGGCGCGCGCTCTCTACTACCAGCGCGGCGTTCTCGCTCTGGCTTTCGAGGGCACCGACCGGGAGGTGGATACCTACTTCGAGACCGAGCGCCTCCTGGATCCTAAGTGGCCGGAGATTCCGGTCAGGCAGGGGCAGGCCTGGCGCCGGATCGATCCGTTCCGCACCGCCGGGCTATGGTGGAAAGCTGTCGACAGGCAGGCCCGGATCGAAGCTGCGGAAGGGAAGCCCTCCCCATCCGCCGGCCTGAACCTCTATAACCGGCTGCTCTCGGAAGCGGCGGCCTCTCCGGCAATCCTCTCCGCAATAGAACCCCCGGCCGGCCGACCGGTGGACTTCACTATCGCCTGGCTCGCCGCAGCGCCGGATGCTCCCGGATGCCTGCGCCGGATGGCCACCGACGAAAACTTCCTCTCCTCGCTGGATCCCTCGCAGCGGGACCGGTTCCTCGCCGTCTGGTTCCAGCGCGGGGACCGAGATCAGCTCCTCGCATTTCTTGATGCCAGGCCAAATTGGACGCCAGGCCTATGGCTCGCCCGAATGCGGTGCGATCTGGCCGCCGGCAGACACCAGCAGGTGGTCCGGGATCTTTGCGCCCGCTATGGCGTGAGCCTCGAACTCCCCGAACCGGGCGATCAGGCCACAACCGGAATAGACTTGCCCGACAGCCCTCCCGATGCCTTTTTCCACCTCTGGGCAAAACAAAACGAGGTCGGTGCCCGCAGGATCCTTCAGGAGGCGAATGAAAAAAATCCGGCCGTCATGGCGGAAGTATTCCGTCTGAGATCTGCTGTCGCAGCGCGCGCCGGCAACTGGCCGCTCGCCTTCGGCGAGCTTGTTTCCCACCTGCGCCTGCTCGGGAAGGAACCGCTCCCCTGATTTCCCCGCACCCGCGAGCCGGCTTTATCAAAGCTTGCCTCGCGCCCGCAAACAGGGAGAATTCCCGGTTCCTTTCTACTTAGATAAAAACCAGCCCGCTTTGAGAGCATGCCCGCCAATTGCAACGCAGATACTGCCTGTCGCCCCCCCGCGAGCCGGTATAAGGTGGCACCCGGGCGGACTCGCATTCTTTTTTGCCTTAATCGCTTTTTCACTGGAAGCGGGCGCCCAATCGGTGCCGCCTCCCTCCACGACGGTCTCCCGCGAGGTCTTCCGTTCACGCTGGGTCGGGCCGCAAGCCGACGTTTCCCCGCGAGGCGCGGCGATGCCTCTCACCTCCGGGGACCCTGACGCCCCGGCCTCTTTCGGAGATATCGTCAACGCCCTCAGGCTGGGCATTTTTGTCGGACCGCTTCAGATCCACGCCGGCCTCGGCCTCGGATGGGAATACTCGGACAGAAATTACAACAACCAGGCGACGAACTCCTCCGACCGGAGCAGCTATTTCGTGGCTCCCAGCATCGGCCTTGTCTACGACCGGGAGGTTGGGCCCTGGTCGGTTTTTCTGAGCTACGGAGGCGGCCTGCGCTACTACCTGAACCCGAACTATGACGCCGCCGGCAGCGGCAACCAGCGCAATCCGTTTTCGCAGACCGTCTCGCTCAGCGTCGCCCACCTCGGAGCCCGGCACCGCCTCATGATCCTCGGCTCCGGCTCCTACGGCACCGGGTTCAGCGTCAACAACGACACCAACGTCACGCAGACGGCAATCAACGCGGGGCTCGAATACGAATACATGCTCACCAGCTACACAAACATCGGCGCGCGTGCAGCCGTCAGCTCGTCGCTCTACGACTATCAGCAAAACGAGGGCACCAACAGCACCATGAACTCCCTGGCCGCAGGGACCTATTTCGACTGGCTTTACTCGGGAAAAACCCGCCTCCGGTTTTCGCTGGACGCCGGCCAGAGCAGCCAAAACCTCCAAGGCAGCCAGGCCGTCGATATGAATTACGTCCAGTTCATGGCCGCCACAACCTACGCCGCCTCCGAAAAACTCAAGCTTGAGATGGGACTCGGCGCTGGCTACGTCACGAACTCCCGCGTCAACTCGAAATACACCGGGTTCCGCCCGGTCTACCAGCTCGCTGCCAGCTACGCCCCGACAGAAAAGACATCGATCCGGGCGAGCATCGGATTCCAGGGCACCGATGTGCAGCCCGATTTCAGCCTTGCGGCGGCCTGGCAGCCGCGGGTGAATACCGGCCTCTCCCTCTCGGTTTACCAGAACCAGGGCTACTCGCTCTCCGTCTCCGAGCAGGTCCAGGTCTCCCGCGGATTTGTCGCTTCCATCAACCAGACCCTCTTTTCCAAGTTGCAACTCGTCCTCTCCGCCGGCTGGCAGCAGACCGAGAACGTCAGCCTCGTCTACACCGGCGAGGCCGCAGCTCAAAACAACCAGACGTTCGGCTACGGGTTCGGGTCCGCCACCCTCACATGGAACCTCCGCGACTGGGCGTCCTGGCAGCTCTCCACCTGGTATGCCACAGGCAGCCAATACCAATATCAGAACCAGAATGCCCCGGAAACACGGGCTACCGTGAGTTTCAATTTGACTTTCTAAACAGGGTTTCCGATTTCTGAGTATAAGTTTTATTTATCAGTATCATCCCGAAAATGATTTTTCCTTCTCAACGGTTGGCAGCTGCGGCGGCGCTCGTCCTCCTCATGCCGGTCTGTCTTCCGGCCCAGTCCGAGGGCCGGGCCGGCTCAAAGCCGGCCGAACGGCCCCGATCGACGCCGGTTCCCGCGGCCACGCCGTCCGCCACCGCTGTTCCAGCACCAGCTCCCGCCCCACAGACGAGCACCCCGCAGATCGCATTCCCCGCCCAGTTGCTCAGCTCCGCCGAGAGCGACTACGTGCTCGCCCCCGGGGATACCATCGAGATGACGATCTTTCGCGAACCCGATCTCACCACCCGCTCGAGTATCGCGCGGGACGGCACGGTCCAGATGCCGCTCATCCAGGAGGTCGTTCTCGCGGGGCTCACAGTCCGTGATGGACGCAATCTCCTCAAGAAGCTCTACAGCGCGAAATATCTTGTGGACCCTCAGGTCTACCTCAATGTCGTGCAGTTTGCACAAAGGAAGTTCACGATCATGGGCCAGGTGGCCCGCCCCGGCACCTACGACCTCCAGGGCGCCCAAACGCTCGACATCTTGGAGGCGATCGGCATGGCCGGCGGCTTCACCCGGATCGCCAACCGCGCCCAGGTCATCATCAAGCGGAAGGCGGGCGGAAAAAACGAGACGATCAAAGCAAACGTCAAGCGCATGGCGGAGGGCCGCACCGAGCCGCTCGTCATTGTGCCGGGCGATGTGATCACGGTGGGGGAGAGCTGGTTTTGAGATGCACACGACAGTCAGCGCGCCCCGCACCTCACCCGGTTGACACCCGGCACGGTCCGGCGCTCAGGGCCACTACCAATTTATAATGAACGAAACTCCGAATTCTGCAGAAGACACCGACCCGGCAGCCTCCGAGCCGCTCGACTGGCGGGAATACTACCACGCCATCTACGACCGGCTCTGGATCGTCATCCTCTGCACCGTACTGGGAGCGGTCGGTGCGGCCTTCAAGCTGACCATGGAGGAGACGATGTATCGGGCGCGCACCGTCCTCTTTATCGAGCAGGACAAAGACCGGATCCTCGGCAGCAAGGTCGAGTCGGTCCGCGACGACCAGATCCGCACGATCGACATGATCAACACGCTTGTCGACACCCTCGGCGGATACCCGCTCGCGCTCAAGGTTTCCGAAACTCTGAAGCTGAATACCGACCCCGCCTTCATCGCCGCGGCAAAATTGAAGGACAAGGAAAAGGAAAAAGATCTCACACCCGCCGACGCCGCCGGAATTCTCATGGGCATGGTCCGTCCGGCCTACCGGAAAAACACCCGGCTGATCGACATCATCGCGACCACCCGCGATCCGGCTCTCTCGACCAAGCTCGCGAATGCTTATGCCAACGGCTACCTGCGCATGACATTTGAGCAGGCGACCGAAACCACCCGGGCCGCCGGTCAGTTCCTCGTTGATGAGGCGGCCCGCCTCGGAAAGAAGATGCGGCTTTCCGAGGAGGCGATGCAGAGCTTCCGCGAGCGCGAGCGCGCCGCCTCGCTTGAGACGATGCAGGCCGAAGCCCAGGCCAAGCTCAACGACATCACCGAGGGGGTCACCCAGCTCCAGCGGGCCATCACGCAGATCGACACCGACCTCATAGCCGCACAGGGGATCAAGGACAGTCCGGCCCGCCTGCTCCAGCTCCCGAGCATCGCCGCCGAACCGCAGCTGGCGCAGCTGAGCGCCAACATTGAGGCCCAGGAAAAGGAGGTCGACCTACTTGCCCAGCGCTATCTCCCCGACCACCCGCTCTTCAGCGCCGCCAGCAAACGGCTCGAGCTCACAAAAAAAGAGCGGGACGAGCTCCTCTCTAAAATCCTGGACCTTCTCCAGGCCCGGCGCGACAAGTTCCAAGCACAGCTCGTCCAGCTCACGGCCGCCCAGAAAGACTCCGAGCAAAACCTCCTCACAATCACCTCAAAGTCGGTCGAATACAACAGCCTGACGCGCGAACTTGCGACCGATCGCGCCCTCTACGAAGCCGTCCTCAACCGCCTCAAAGAGGTCGATGTCACCAAGGGCCTCACCAACCAGTCGGTCTCGATCCATGAGCAGGCCACCGGCGCCGGCATCGTCCCGATCAGCTACGTAAAAATTGCCGCCATCGGAATCGGCCTGGGCCTCGCCGCCGGCATCGCCATCGCCATCGGGCTATTCAAGCTCGACTCCAGCATCAAGACGGTCGACCAGGCCGAGTGGACGACCGGTCTCACCGTCGTGGCCGCGGTCCCGAAAATGACTCGCGCCGACAGGAGGCTCGGCAGCCTCGTCACCAACGAGGACCGCTCTGGCCTTGCGGCGGAAGCGTTTCGGTCACTCCGGGCCTCGATCGCCATGCAGCCTCACGGCGACCTTAAGCGGTCCTTCCTCTTCACGAGCGCGATGCCCGGCGAGGGGAAGACCTTCAGCAGCTCGAACTTCGCCATCACTTTGGCGCAGAAAGGCTACAAGACAATCTACATCGACGGCGACCTCCGCAAGCCGGGGGCTTCCAAGGTCTTCTTCGGCGAAAACCGCAAGCCCGGACTCTCCGAAGTCCTTTTGGGCACCTGCGCACTCAAGGATGTCGTGATCCAAACCCAGGTCGAAGGCCTGTCGATTGTCACGGCTGGTGGACGCTCGCCAAACCCCGCCGAACTCTTCGATAAGGAATCGCTGAAAGCCGTGATGCAGGAGGCGCTTTCCACTTACGATCGCGTCGTCGTCGACACGGCCCCTCTCCTGGCCGTCAGCGACACCCTCCTCATCGCGCCGCACGTGGACGTCACCTGCATCGTCGTCCGGGCGTTCGGACACCCCCGCAAGATGGTCGTGCGCGCGGTCGATGCACTGAAGTCGATCGGGCGCTGCCCGGCGGGCATCGTCCTCAACCACCTGCCCACAGGCCGCGGGTCATACTACGCGTATTACTACTCCGGAAAGTATTACGGCTCCTACGGGAGCAAAGGGGTTTACGGCTCGTAAGCCCCCTCCGGACCTATTCCGTGGAAAATTCCATCGCGTAGTCGAACAGCTCGTCGGGCAGGAAAAACCGCCGGAGCTCGATCTCCGCGCTTTCCGGGCTGTCAGAGGCATGGACCATGTTAACCATCACATCGACACCGAAGTCGCCCCGGATCGTGCCTTTTTCAGCCACCCGGGAATCCGTCGGTCCGAGGATGTTGCGCACCCGACCGATGGCTCCCTCGGCGGACAGTGCGACGGCGATCACTGGCGTAGACTGCATGAATTTTTCCACAGAGGGAAAAAATGGCTTCGTCGCAATGTGCGCGTAGTGTTCGCGGAGAAGCGGGGCGTCAGCCCGGAACATCTTGCACCCCCGGATCTGGAATCCCTCGTCCTCAAAACGTTTCAGCACCTCACCGGCTTTCCGTCCGGCAATGCAATCGGGCTTGAGAAGAATCAGCGTTGTTTCCATAGGGCGTGAAATCTAGCCGCCCGATTTGCCGTGAGAAGGATTTTTTCGCGCCTCCTCCTGTAGACAGCGAATTCGGGGGAGGTGATCCGAATCCGCGTCTGTCCAAATCGCAGGCCCCCCTCGAACCAAATCTATGGTTCGAATCCGGCGACTATGATATAAACCGAAACAGTAATGACCCCGTCAGAATTCAAGACAAAGTGGGCGAAGTTCAGCGGCAAGGAATCCGCCGCTTATCAGGACCATTTCAGCGATCTTTGCCGGATGCTGGGCGTGCCGACCCCGATCCAGGCCGACCCGACCGGAAACGACACATTCTGCTTCCAGAAGCGCGTGGTGAAGGACGCCGAATTTTTCTCAATCGATATGACCGGGCGCGTGGCGGAGGCACCCGGCAACGAGCGCGGGTTTGCCGATGTGTGGAAAAAGAATTGTTTCGGCTGGGAGTACAAGGGGCCGGGCGAGGACCTTGAAAAAGCCTACAAGCAGTTGCTCCGCTACCGCGAATCGCTGCTCAATCCTCCCCTCCTCGTCGTTTGCGACTTCGACCGATTCATCATCCGCACAAATTTCAACGGCGCTGTGCAGGAAACCCACGAGTTCCGCAATGCGCAAATCGACTCCCCGGAGCCCCTGCGCGTGCTCCGGGCGGTCCTCACCAACCCGGGCGCGCTACGTCCGGAAAAGACGATGGCCCAGGTCACGGAATTGCTCGCCCGCCAGATCGCGGATGTCGCCCTTTCGCTGCAAAAGCGGGAATCCGTCGAGCTGAGCGACGCGAAGACCCGCCGCCAACACCACGTCGCGCAGAAGAAAAACCTCCGCATCGCCCGGTTTCTCAACCGGCTCGTATTTTGCTTTTTCGCGGAAGACTCCGGCCTGCTCCCGCACGGCATCTTTGGCGAGATCTGCAAAATCGGGCTCGACGATACCCAGCTTTTCGCGGAGACGCTGGAGGATCTTTTCCGCTGCATGGCTCATGGCGGGAGATTCGGAGTCCACAAGATCCGTCATTTCAACGGCCACCTCTTCAACGATGCCACGGTCTTTGAACTCACACCGGACGAGATCCGGGCTCTGGCCGCCGCCGCCACAGCAAGCTGGCAGAACATCCAGCCCAGCATCATGGGCACCCTTTTCGAGCGAGCACTGGACGACTCCCAGCGCTCACAGCTCGGGGCCCATTACACTAGCGAGGAGGACATCCGCACCCTGGTCGAACCGGTCCTCATGGCCCCGCTCCGTCGCGAGTGGACGGCGATCCGGCACGATCTGGCACCGGCCATTCTTCTCGGCAGGGGCACGCCTGCCGAACGATCAAGCCTCGCCGGTTTTCAAAAGAAAATCGCCGCCGTCACCGTGCTTGATCCGGCCTGCGGCAGCGGCAACTTTCTCTATGTCGCGCTGCAGTGCCTTTTGGGGCTCGAAAAGGAAGTCATCACCGCCGCCGCGCAGCTCGACTGGACGCTGGCCCCGCTTGTGAGCGTGCAGCAGCTCCGCGCAATCGAGCTCAACGCCTACGCCTACGAGCTCGCCCAAGTCTCAGTGCAGATCGGGTTCCTACAGTGGCGGCGCGACAATGGCTTCGACAACGACCGCTCGCCCGTCCTCCAAAACCTCGACGGCTTCGAAAACAAAGACGCACTCCTCAACGAGACGTTCCGAAAAAAGCCGAAAAACTTGCAGGCCGCCCAGGCCGAGGAACACGGCGGTCAGGATGAGCTTTTCAAAGTCTATACCGAACGCGCATGGCCAGAGTGCGACGTGATCGTGGGGAATCCTCCGTTTCTGGGGACGAAAAAATTGCGCTCCGAACTCGGCGACGACTATGTGGAGGAGCTCTTCAAAATATTCGGGGGCCGCATACCGAATTTCAGTGATCTTTGTTGTTACTGGTTTGAGAAGGCACGCCAGCAAATCGAGGATAACAAGTGCCGGCGCGCCGGTTTGCTTGCCACGCAGGGCATTCGTGGCGGGCTCAATCGCGAGGTGTTGAACCGCATAAAAAAATCGGGCAACATTTTCTTCGCGGAAAGCGACCGACCCTGGGTTCTTGCGGGCGCGAATGTGCATGTGAGTATGGCTGGCTTCGATGACGGAACGGAAACGGAATGCCAGCTCAACGGAAAGGCGGTGCCAATCATCCATTCCAACCTCACTTCCGTGGCGGACACAACGAAGGCCGCGAGGCTGGTCGCGAACCGCGCGTTTGGATTTATCGCGGATGTGAAGGCTGGCCGGTTCGATCTGCATGAGAAGGACGCAGTCCCGATGCTGCATGAACCGAATCCCCACGGCAGACCAAACAGCGATGTCCTCCTGCCATGGGTTAACGGCCTCGATATTCTTCGCCGGTTGCGGGGATATTGGATTGTCGATTTTGGCGCGGATGGTTCCCGCGAATTTGCGGCCCAATATGATGCCCCCTATGCCAGGGTGCTTGCCGATGTTTATCCGCTCCGATCAAAAGTGAAGCGGAAGGCCTATCGCGACCATTGGTGGTTGCACGCCGAACCATGCGCGGAAATGCGCGTCCGCATCCATCCGCTCAAACGGTTTCTTGTCACAACAACAGTTTCAAAACACCGCGTTTTTGCATGGCTTTCCGAGCCGACACTCCCCGACCACCAGCTCGTCGCTTTCGCCACGGACGACGATTATTTCTTCGGAGTTTTGCACTCGCGTTTTCACGAGGTCTGGGCGCGGGCGCAAGGTACGCAGGTTCGGGAAAGAGAAAGCGGTTTCCGCTACACGCCGACGACCTGCTTCGAAACCTTTCCTCTGCCTTTCGTCGCCGACACCATCCGCGATCCGCTGCAGACTGTCGCCCGCTTCCGCGCCGCGCATTACCACTCCGCTCCAGACAACGTGCTGCGCGAGGAACCGCCCCATCTTTCGCCCGAAGAACATCGCGAAGCCATCGCCGCTGCCGCGAAGGAACTGAACGACCTGCGCGAGCGCTGGCTGAACCCGCCCGAATGGACGCAAACCCGCTTGCTGGAATTCCCGGGTTCCGTAGAAGGCCCCTGGTCGCGCTTCATCGACCGATCCACAATTCAAAATCTGGAATCCCAAATTGGCCTGGTCCGCTACCCGCTCATTGAAGCCCGCGACGCAGAATGCGCAACCAAGCTGAAAAATCGCACGCTCACGAACCTCTACAATGAGCGCCCCGCCTGGCTGGACATGGCCCACAAGAAACTCGACGCCGCCGTCGCCGCTGCCTACGGCTTCCCGACCGATTTGACCGACGACGATATCCTCACACACCTCCTCGCATTGAATCTCGAACGCGCCGCCGAGGAATCCAAGCTCGCAGCACAAATGAAACCAACCAAATCCTCCCGCGCCAGGCAAACAGGCGAGCTGCTCTGAGGGGTCCCGCACAATCCCCCCCCAGCTCATGGACGAAAACCATTTAGACCTGCACCTTGAAACCCTGCAACTGGCCGACGAAATCGAACTGCTGCGCGATGAGTTGACGCGGCTCCTCACCGAGGCGGACGAGCTGCTGCACATCGTGAAGCCAAATCTGCTGGCGATGTACCAGACAAAGATCGGCGCATGGGAATTCCGCCTGCTCCAGCTTCAGTGCGAGGTGGCCCGGCTGAGACGCCAGACCGAACTCGCCCAGGCAAGCATCAACCGGGGCCGGCTGCCGAACTGGACTGCCATCGAGGGCGAACTGGAACTCGAGTTCCTGCAATGGCAGATGAAAATCAACGAGGCCGCCAGCCGGATCGATGCCGCCGAAAGCCGGTTGAAAAATCTTCTGACGGCAGCGGACTCAAACGTGCTGAAAAAGCTCTACTTTTCGCTCGCGAAAAAACTGCATCCGGACGTGAACCCGCAGCTGACGGACGACCAGAAGCGGCTGTGGTTGCGGGTGCAGGACGCCTACGAGGCTTCGGACATCCGGGAACTCGAGGCCCTCGCATTGCTTGCCGAGCGGAATTCACAAGTCCCACAGCCGCCCGCCACGCTTGAAATCCTGCGCGGGCAGCGCGAAACACTCAAGAACCAGATCGCGGCAATGCTCGAAAGATTGGAACAGATCCAAAGCCGCCCGCCCTTCACGCTCCGCAGGCAGTTGGAGGATGACGCATGGGTGGAGGCGCGACGCGCGGAAATCGATGCACAAATTCTGCAATGGCAGACGAACCGCGACGCCCTTGCAGCCCATATTGCAACCCTCATGAAAGAAACCGGACATGGAAAACAATTTGGCAATAATTGACCCGTCGCTCCTCGCGCTCATGCACGGGGCATTCGGCGGGGATGGCTCGCTCATGCCGTTCGCGCGGGAGATCATGCTCATCGAGTGCAATATCGCCGGCACCAGCCACCGCGACGTGAAAAGCGTCGAACCGGAATTGCTGCCCGGCGACCTCCTCCCGCTCAAGCGCGAACCTGACAATGCGCACGACCCGCTGGCCATCATGATTCTCAACGAGACCGGCCACCATCTCGGCTATGTGCCCCGCGCCAAAAACGAGGCACTCGCACGCCTCATGGACGCCGGTAAGCTCCTCTTCGCCCGGCTAGAATCGAAAGCCTGGCACGGCGATTGGCTCCAGGTCGAAGCCCGGATCTTTTTGCGGGATTACTAAAGGCCAGTGTTCACAAAACGGAAACCATGACACGATAGGAGCGCGAAAAAACCGGGCCCGAGGGAATCATATAAACCGGGCGAAACCTCCAACCATCTCAGACTATATCATGGGAGCCCTCTCTGAATTCAAATGCCCGCCCTGCGGCTACTCCGCAATGGTGTCCGGCGGGGATGACGCTGGAATGGCCCAAACGACGACAACAATCTCTTGCGCCGAGTGTCAGGAACTCTACGACATAGTAACCGGGCGGGCACCTTGGGCTAACGCCACCGAGGAAAAAGCGAATCCCGCGCAACTCAGCTGCCCTGAGCGGGCAATACATCACGTCCAGAAGTGGCAGTCCGATGGTCCCTGCCCTCGTTGCCAAACACCAATGAGCAGGGGTGAAAATTGTATTTATTGGGATTGAAAATGCTCTGCAATTCTCCTGACATTACGAATAAATGAGCGCGTTTGCACATCCAGCGAAGACCGCTGAGAGAATGGGGCAAGTGGCCAGAACGGATTCTTCAGCACCCTGTCCACTGGATGAGAATGAGTGGAATTTCAGCAGAGAGCGCGTACCGGACCGCGAACTTGTCGGTTGCTGTTATTGGGAATACGCCCGTGAGTCCCCGTTCGTTCGCGATTTGAGAAGGCGTTGTCTGGAAAGCAGGCGACTAGGCTGGAAACCAGACGATGCGCTGGTTAACGACATCGACAAGCTTCAAAGCATCGGGGAGCAGGCAGAGGTGATTCTGAGAGGGTTTTATTTAGAACCGGACATCGAGTATCAGAGCAACGATGAAAATCTTCCCACGTACCGGCACCCGGATGCGGCACCGATAACAGGCAGTTTTCCGCTAGCGTGGCAGTCACTTTCTGCACAGGAGCGAGAATATCGTTCTCGTGTCGCAATCCACGGTCAATCAATTTTTCGCGAACCAATCAAACGTGGAGAGAGCTTCGAAGCTCAGGATATTGCAGATCATGTTGAAAAGCGTCGCCGGGAGATATTTGCCCCCTACGAAGATGTTCGACGGAAATATCCAACAACCAGCGAGGTCGAACTCATTAAGTCCGGATTGCTTAAACCCTTTCCGGGTATATGCGCTTCCATGCTCTGGGAAAGTGGCCGTGAAGCCGCCATCGTGGCGATTCAATGGAGCGACTATACGGACGACGAACTTGCCCGATACTTCCGCAAATGGCTCAAAGAAAACCGTCCTGAGCAGTTTCCAGCACCCAATGACAAGGGCAGAAAAGTGAATGATCGGCGTGTGGCTTTGAACAGGTTGGGAATCATGCGAGCCTTGCATACACTCACCCTTGCAGACGTGCGCTTCCCCAAAGTTTTCAAAGACCGAGGCGAGAAATATTGCTACGGGGCACGAAAACTCGTGCTGAAGAAGTTGGTCGAGTTGTTTCCGTTCCTGCCGAGGGAGGAGAAGCCGATTAGTTGGATGACAAAGGGCCGCCGCTCCACGTAACCGGAAAATACCACGGTATTTCCCGAGGGGTAATTAAAATACCACGGTATTTCGTGGGGTGACGAGACGGCGCTACCGCGTAGTAGCGCTTGCCCATGACATATACATACCAAACCGGCGAAGTTGCCGCCGGCCCACAAAAAGGAGCAACAACGCCCGCTTGCGCGGCGGAAAATAACGCAGACCTGATCGGAAAGGGGGCAGCACGATGAATGGCGCAATGATTCGGGTGAATTCGTCGGCGATCCATGCCATCGGCTACGATGGATACACGCTGACGGTGGAGTTCAACAGCAGGCGCGTCTATGCTCACCCCGGCGTGCCGCAGTCGGTCTATGCGGGGCTGATGCGTGCTTCATCCAAGGGGGCTTATTACAATGACTACATCCGGGGGAGATACCGGTGAAAAAGGGCACGAAGAAAACGATGTCGGCACGGCAGGTCCATGCAAACCGTCGGAATGCAAGAAAATCGACAGGACCGAAGACATCAAAGGGGATGGCGGTCTCGAAGATGAACGCGCTGAAACACGGAATTCTTTCCAAAGAGGTGGTGGTGCAGGGGCGGGTGGTCCGCGAAAGCCAAGCGGAGTTTACGAAGTTGCACGCGAGGTTTGGGGAGCACCTGATGCCGGTGGGTCCGATGGAAGAACTGCTGGTGGACCAAATCGTGACGGCGCAATGGAGGTTGCGCCGGGCTCTTGCGGCGGAAAGCGGCGAAATCGCACTGAATGCGGACGGAGGCCACTGGAAGCGAAACAATCGGGATCCCGTGCTACTGTGGCTCAAGTGGGGCGCAGGCCTCGATCCCGTAAGCTCGATGCAGCAATCGGCCATAGGCAATTCCATGCTGATCTCCAACCTGCGGGATGTGCGCGCAGTCCTGGAAAGGGAGGGAGAGTTGAGCGAGGAGGCGATAAAAAGAACGTTCGTTTGCGGAAAGGCGAGCCGCCATTCCTCGGAACTGGAAAAATTGAAAAAATGGCTGGTTGAAAATCCCGAGGGTCTTGAGCCTGATGCCCTCCGCGCAAAGCACCGCGAGCAGGCCTTGAAGTATCTTGACCGGGAGGTGGACCTTCTCGTCTGGCAGGAGTCCGAATGCGAGGAGCGGGAAAGAGCCGAGGAGCTGGCACGGCAAGCGGCAGACGTGCTGCCATCTGCCAAGGTGCTGGACAAAATCCTGCGCTACGAAACGAAGCTAGAGCGTCAGTTGTTCCGGGCCATGTCCCAGCTGGAACGGTTGCAGCGGATGCGCGGAGGCGAGTCAGTGCCCCCGCCGCTCACGATGGAGGTTTCAGAAAGGAACTGATTTTGCCAAACGAACCCAAATCCTGCATGTGGCCCGTGCCGGCTCTATTCTTGGTAACGATCATCGCGCGCATTGCGGCTTTTTTCAGTCTGCCCGATGGATGTTGCCGCTCAATGTGCGGCATTTTGCTTCCGGGTTTGTCGCAAGACACTTCATGACGGGCGTGGAGGTTTTCCTAAACAATCGTTTTCGTCCGGTTCGGGTGGAGAATTCCTGCTCGCACTCGGTCGCGCAAGCTGATACCGAGGCACCCATGAACCGATTTTTCTTATCGACGGCAGCGGGCTTCGCTTCCGTGTTGTTACTTGCCTCCTGCGAGAAACCGAAGCCGGCTGTGCCGCCGGTGGCGATCACCATCACCCCGGTTGTCCAGAAGGATGTCGTGGCGACGAACCAGTGGGTCGGGCTCCTCGACGGGTTTCAAAATTCCAACATCCAGGCGCAGGTCACCGGCTACCTGCTCACGCAGAACTACAAGGAGGGCTCGTTCGTTAAGAAGGGAGACCTTCTCTTCAAAATCGATCCTCGTCCATTCGAGGCGGCCCTCGCCCAGGCCCAGGCGAACTACTCCCGCGCCGTCGCCCAGGCCCAGCTCCAGCAGATCACCCTCCAGCGCCAGGCCGAGCTCTATAAAACCAAGGTCATCAGCGAGCAGCAATACGACACATCCTACCAGGATACCCAGGCCTCGCTGGCCAACGCGGCAGCCGCGCAGGCGGCGATGCAGGCCGCCCAGGTCAACCTTGACTACTGCACGATCGCCGCGCCGTTCGACGGCATCGCCGGCGTTGCGCAGGCGCAGATCGGCGACCTCGTGGGTCCGGGGGGCAGTACGACGATCCTCACTCAGGTCTCGCAGGTGGATCCGATGAAGATGAACTTCTCGATCACGGAGGCGGAATACCTACAGGCGGCCGCGCTGCTGCAGAAGCTGCAGGACGGAGAGGTAAAGGACAGGCAAGGACGGATCCATCTCACGCTGGCGGATGGATCGACCTACCCCGAACTCGGAAAATTTGACTTCGTCAACCGCCAGGTCACAACCTCGACCGGAACAATCCAGATCACAGCGCTCTTTCCGAATCCGGGCAACGTGCTACGGCCAGGCCTCTTCGCACGGGTCACTGCTCCCGTCCAGGAAATCCCAGGCGCGCTTCTGGTCCCTCAGGCGGCTACTGTCGAGCTTCAGGGAAACTACTTTGTCTCGGTCTTCGACCCGCAGACCAACACCGTCCGCGCCGTGCCGGTGAAGCTCGGACCGGTTCAGGGGCAGCTCCAGGTCGTCGAGGGAAAAATTTCGGTGGGCGACAAGGTGGTCGTCGGCGGAATTGAAAAAGCCCGGCCGGGCATGAAAGTGGTCGCCTCGCCATATGTGGCCCCGACCCCGCCGCCCGCGCCGGCCCCTGCAGCATCGCCCGCTCCCGCAAAAGCGAACTCCTGATCCGCCATGTCGAACTTCTTTATCCGCCGTCCGATCGTGGCGATGGTCATCGCGATCATCACCGTCATCGTCGGGCTCGTCTCGATGGCTGGACTGCCGGTCTCCCAGTTTCCGAACATCGTTCCGCCGCAGATCCAGGTCCAGACGACCTATGTCGGCGCGGACGCCCTGACCGTCGAGCAGTCGGTCGCCACACCGATCGAGCAGCAAATGAGCGGCGTCGAGGGGATGGAATACATGTATTCGATCAATGCCAACAACGGCATGATGACGCTCAACGTCATCTTCGGCACCGACACCGTGCCAACGACCGACCAGATCCTCGCGCAGATGCGCCAGACACAGGCGTCCTCCCAGCTGCCGCAGGACGTCCGCAACTACGGGCTCACCGTCGAGCAGGCGCTCTCGTCCCCGCTGGGTGTCTTCGCACTCTACTCGCCGAACGGCACCTACGACCCGACCTTTCTGGCCAACTACGCCTACATCAACATCAACGACCCTCTCACCCGCGTGAACGGAGTCGGCAGCGTGAGCATCTTCGGCGCCGGCCAATACGCGATGCGCATCTGGGTTCAACCTGACCGCCTGGCGACGCTCAACATCACGGTCCCTGAGGTCATCCGAGCGGTCGAGGCCCAGAACAATGTGAACCCGGCCGGACAGATCGGCGGCGAGCCGGTCCCGAAGGGTCAGGTCTTCACATTCACGGTCAACACGACCGGGCGGCTCACCACGCCGGAGCAGTTCGGCAACATCGTCATCCGCGCGAATGCCGACGGCTCAATCGTCCGGGTCCGGGACGTCGCCAAGGTCGACCTCGGCGGGCAGATCTACAACCTGCAGGGGCGGTTCAACGGCAAGAATGCGGCGATCGTCTGCGTCTACCAGCTCCCGGGCTCGAATGCGGTGGACACGATGAAACAGGTCCGAGCCCTTTTCGAGGAGCAGGCGAAGCTCTTCCCCGACGACCTTCAATATGAGGTCGCGCTCGACACCACACTCGCGATCACCGAGGGCATGAGGGAGATCATCAAAACTCTCTTCGAGGCGATGGTCCTGGTGATCATCGTTGTCTTCATCTTTCTGCAGGGCTGGCGCGCCACGCTCATCCCGCTCATCGCCGTGCCGGTCTCGCTCATCGGAACGTTCGCGCTCTTCCCGATGCTCGGCTTCTCGATCAACACGCTCTCGCTCTTCGGTCTCGTGCTTGCGATCGGCCTCGTCGTGGATGACGCGATCGTCGTCGTCGAGGCAATCGAGCTCCACATCGAGGAGGGCCTTTCGCCGAAGGATGCCGCAATCAAGGCCATGTCGCAGGTCTCGGGGCCAGTAGTCGCCATCGCGCTCATCCTCGCCGCCGTGTTTATCCCGACGGTCTTCATCCCGGGTATCACGGGCGCGATGTATCAGCAGTTCGCCGTCACGATGGCCGTCTCGGTCCTGATCTCAGCCTTCAACGCGCTTTCGCTGAGCCCCGCACTCGGCGCGCTCCTCCTGCGCCCGAAAAAGGAGGCTCGCGGTCCCTTGGGAGCGTTCTTCCGGGCATTCAACAACGTGTTCGGCAAGGCAACAGACACCTACGGCAGCATCTGCGGCGGGCTCATGCGCAAGCTGGCGATCACCGTCATCCTGCTCGCCCTCTTCGGGCTCACCGGCCTCGGGCTCGGTGCCCGGATGCCTTCCGGCTTCATCCCCGAAGAGGATCAGGGATACCTCTTCGGCGTCATCCAGCTTCCCCGCGCCTCGTCGCTCCAGCAGACCGCTGAGGTCTCCGGCGAGGTGGAAAAAATCCTGGCCGAAATCCCGGGCGTCCAGCACGTGACCTCAATCATCGGGTTCAACCTGCTGAGCACGGTCCAGAGCACGTATACCGGGTTTTTCTTCATCGCCATGGAGGAATGGTCGAAGCGCAAGACGCCCGAGCTCCAGATCGACGCGCTTCAGGCGACAATCAACCGCAAGCTCTCCCAGCTACCGCAGCCGACGGCGGCCTTCGCATTCCCGCCGCCCGCGATCCCTGGTATCGGCACGGCAGGCGGGGTCACGTTCATGCTTGAGGACCGACTCGGAAAAGACGTCGAGTTCCTCGCCAAAAACACCCAGCTTTTCATGGAAAAAGCCAGGGAGCGGCCGGAGCTCACCGGTCTCTTCACAACCGCGCTCTGGGATGTCCCCCAGCTTTACCTCGATGTCGATGAGGCCCAGGCCATGATCCAGGGGGTCAGCCTCACCGATGCCTACCAGACCGTGCAGACGTTCCTGGGCGGCTATTTTGTCAACTACTTCAACCGCTTCGGCCTCCAGTGGCAGGTCTACATCCAAGCCGAGGGCGAGTTCCGCACCGACATCGACAACCTCGGTCTCTTCTACGTGACCAACGACAAGGGGCAGGCGGTGCCGGTCAACTCGTTCATCCGCGAGCGCCGGTCGTTCGGACCGGAGTTCACCATGCGCTACAACATGTTCCGCAGTTCGCAGATCAACGCCTCGGTCACGCCCGGCTACTCGACCGCGCAGGCGATGAAGGCTCTCGAGGAGGTCTTCGCGCAGTACATGCCGCAGGGCATGGGCTACGACTACTTCGGCATGTCATTTCAGGAACAGCAGGCCGCCCAAGGGGTTCCGGCCAGCGCGATCTTCGGGCTCTCCCTCCTCTTCGTTTTCCTGATCCTCGCTGCCCAGTACGAGAGCTGGTCGCTGCCGTTCAGCGTCCTGCTCACGACGCCGATCGCCGTCTTCGGCGCCTTCGCCGCGCTCACAATGCGCGGGATGCAGAACAACCTCTACGCACAGATCGGCCTGGTCATGCTCATCGGCCTCGCGGCCAAAAATGCGATCCTCATCGTGGAGTTCGCCAAAGACGAGTACGAGAAGGGTCGGCCGCTCATGGAAGCCGCCCTCGCAGGCGCCAAGCTCCGCCTCCGCCCGATCCTCATGACCGCCTTCGCGTTCATCCTCGGTACCGTCCCGCTTGCCATCGCCACCGGCTCAGGCGCAGTCTCCCGCCGCGTGCTGGGAACGACGGTCATCGGCGGCATGCTCGCCGCAACCCTCATCTCGATCTTCATCATCCCCGCCTGCTTCTACCTCGTGGAAAAATTCTTCGTCGGCCAAAAAAAGGACGAAACGGAAGCCCCGAAGCCGGATCCCGCGAAGCCCTGATCGGATACGGCGACCGCCGCCGAATCAGCGTCCGCAGCACTTCTTGATCGCGAAAGGCACGCCCCGGCTTCCGACCGCAAAGAGGACTAGCTTCGCTGTGCCCGGGCCCGGATTGCGCCCGGTGTGAATCACGTTCACCACCTCGGAAAATGCCTCGCCCGCACGGAGGTTTTTTTTCTTTCCGCTCTTGAGCTCGACAACAATTTCCCCCTCCAGGATGTAGGCGAAACAGGGCACCGGATGGATGTGCCAGCCGGTTTCCGCCCCCGCAGGGATCTCGACGAGTACTGCGGTTACCTCGGGATTTTTTCCCGCCGGGTAGACAAGCTTCTGCCCGGCCGAATCCTTTTCGGTCTTGAGGAGCGGCCTGACCCGGATCTCTTTGAAATACGCCGGATCCCTGGCAATGGCCGGGGATGCGGACAGCAGGACGAGAAGGGCAAATGAAGCGGGAAAGAGACGTGACATATCGGTAGTCGTACAGGAGTTCGAACTGGCTACTCCGGGAGGGCTGGCGGCCGGGCCGGCTTTCCCCACCGCGGCAGGAGACGGCGGAAAATTTTCCGCGTTTCGTTGATCGGCGTCTCCTCGATGAAGTAGGCGATCGCGGCCTTTCCGATCGCGTAGGTTCCGGCCCCGGCAACAAACCCGGAAACCGCGTTGCCCCAGATCGGAACGATGCGCACGAGCGCCCGCGCGCCCTCACGCATCGCGAGGCCGACGCCGACGTTGAATCCGAGCGCGCCGAGAAATTCCAAGACGAGCCGGGCGCTGAACGGGCGGCCGGTCGTGTGGATGATCAGGCCGACCATCAGCGTCTGCAGGGTCGTCAGGATCGGCATGTCCGCAAGCGGGATCGGCTGCACGCCGATCACCCCGCACACCGCGCTGAACGACTTGAGCAGCGATCCGGCGATGTGCGCCTGCGCGCGGCGCGCATTCGTAAGCCGCGCAAACTCCAGCTGGGCGGGCAGCGGCAGCGCCGCGCAAATCGCCTCGACGCAGGCGGGGTCGTTGTAGGCCAGAACCCTCGGGGCGCGACGCGCCAACCCGGCATCGGCCGAAAGCCGCGCCAAGAGGCGGAACGACGAGGCCCCCTCGAACGTCACTCCAATGAGCGGGGCGGACACCCCCTCGCAGCGCGCGGCAACCTGCTTCCAGGCGGCGGCTCCCGTCTCCTCCTCCTCAAGAAACAAAATCACATCCGGCGGCTTCCGGGCGAGCGCCGTCGCCACCGGGCCGTCGGGCACGTCGAATCTCGCATCGAGAATTTCAATATCTCCCCGCCCCTCGACCCGGTAGGCGCGCCAGCCGTTGTCCGATCCGCAAGTCTGGAGGCCCTCGCCGCCGAAACCCGACAGGATCTCAGGCACGCTCCGGAGGGAGCTCCCGACGAGAAAAATCCGGGCAGCCCGCTGCTCGAGGAACAGCTCGCGAATCGGCGTCAGCTCGCGCAAGATCGGCTTCTGGAGACCTCCGGGAAGCTTCTCGATCAGGCCGGTGAAGCGGTTGTAGACCGCCAGCAGGGAATCACGGTTCAAAGTGCGCGAGATCTTCGAGCACGGTCGCTGTGTGCTCGGCAGGTTTCACTTTCCGGAAGACCGACTGGATCCTCCCGTCTGGACGGATCACAAACGTCGAGCGCTCGGTCCCCATATACTTTTTCCCATACATGCTCTTCTCGACCCAGACCCCATAAGCTTCGACGATTGCATGCGATTCGTCGCTCAGGAGCGGGAACGGCAGCGAATACTTCTTGATGAACTTCGCGTGGCTCGCCGGCGAATCCACGCTCACGCCGAAGACGGCTGCCCCGGTCTTCGTCAGCTCTTCAAACCGGTCTCGCAAGCTGCAGGCCTGCGCCGTGCACCCGGGCGTGTCGTCCTTGGGATAAAAATACAGGACGACCTTGCGCCCGCGGAAGTCCGAAAGCCGGACCCCGGTCCCCTCCCCGTACTCCCCCCCGACGGCCACCGCGGCAAACGCGGGCGCCTTATCTCCTGGAATCAGTTCCTTTGCCATAGGTCCGCAAGCATTCCACGTCCCGAACTCCCACGCAAGTGCGCGCCCGCGATAAAAAAAGCGCCACAGGCCTGAGCCTGTGGCGCTTTTGTTGATTGCTTGACTTGGCGGGCGGCTACTTCTTGCCCTTGCCTTCGCCGGGACGGTATTCCTCCTCCGCGAACTGGAAGGCCTGGTCGAGTCCGACCATGTCTTCGCCGGGGCGGAGGGTATCGAATGCTTCGGCTTCCTTGCGGAGAGCTTCCTCACCGTAGTTGGCGGCCTTGATCGAGAGACCGATCCGACGTTCGGCTTTGTCCACCTTGATGACGCGGGCTTCGACTTCCTGACCGACCTTGAGGATGTCTTTGACCTTGTCGATCCGGTCCTCGCTGATCTGCGAGATGTGGACGAGTCCGTCGATGTCGTCCTGAAGCTGGACGAATGCGCCGAAGTTGGTGATCTTGCTGATCGTGCCCTTGACGAGATCGCCGATGCGGAACCGGGTGTCGATCTCCTTCCAAGGATCGTTGTCGAGCTGTTTGATGCCGAGGCTGATCCGCTGGTTGGCCTTGTCGATGTCGATGACAACCGCTTCGAGCTCGTCGCCCTTCTTGAGCATTTCGCTCGGGTGATTGATCTTGCGGGTCCAGGAAAGATCGGACACGTGGATCATGCCGTCGATCCCTTCCTCGAGCTCCACAAACGCGCCGTAGGCGGTCATGTTGCGGACCTTGCCCTTGACCTGCTTGCCGATGATGTAGCGGAGCTCGATCTCGTCCCATGGGTTCGGTTCGAGCTGGCGGACGCCGAGCGAGATTTTCTGCTCGTCCTTGTTGACGCCGAGTACCACGGCTTCGACTTCCTGGCCGAGCGTGAGGACGTCGGACGGGCGGGCGATGCGCTTGGTCCAGGAAAGCTCCGAGACGTGGATGAGGCCTTCGACGCCCTCTTCGATCTGGACGAACGCGCCGTAGGGCATGAGGTTTGTGACCTTGCCGCCGACCTTCTGTCCGACCGGGAAGCGCTCCTCGATCTTGTCCCAGGGATTCGACTGCATCTGCTTGAGACCGAGCGAGACGCGCTCTTTCTCCTTGTTGATGTCGAGGACCTGGACTTCGAGCTGCTGGCCGACCT
>Ga0209398_1000069_pt1 | contig 79346 bp, 73 predicted proteins | sample AshMeaBigSpring_FD_184125 | JGI IMG/M metagenome (GOLD analysis project Ga0209398, IMG submission 184125) | Groundwater microbial communities from Big Spring, Nevada to study Microbial Dark Matter (Phase II) - Ash Meadows Big Spring (SPAdes)... | ecosystem: Environmental > Aquatic > Deep...
CCGGCATTCGGGAGGTCGTCGAGGTCCTTGAGGCCGAAATGTTCCATGAAGTACTGGGTCGTCTCGTAGAGGAGCGGACGCCCGGGCACATCGGCGCGGCCGGCAATCCGGATAAGCCCCCGGTCGAGGATCGTCTGCATGACCCCGTCGACCGCCACGCCGCGAACCGCCTCGATGTCGGCGCGGGTGATCGGCTGGCGGTAGGCGATAATCGCCAGCGTCTCAAGAGCCGGGGCGCTGAGCCGCGCCGGGCGGTTCTCGGGGAAGAGCTGGCGCAGCCATGGCGCAAACTCCGCACGGGTCACGAGCTGCCAGCCCGCCGCGCTTTCGCGCACCTCGAACGCGCGACCGCTCGAGGCGTATTCCTCCTCGAGCCGGTGGATCGCCTCGACGAACTGCTCCGGTTTCGGCTTGGCGAGCCCGGCCAGTTCGGGATCCTCCTTGGCGGCGTCGGCGGCGCCCTTGAAAATCGAGGCGAGTTCCTTGGCGGAGACTGGTTTCTGCGAGGCGAAAAGGATGGCCTCAACAATTCGGTGAAGCGGGCGTTCCTGGCTCATGCGAAAAGGGGTGCTGCAGCTGTCGCGCGGTCGATCCAGATCTCGCCGCACTGGGCCTCCTGGCGCACGCTCAGCTGCTTGAGGCGGATGAGTTCGAGCATCGCGAGAAACGTCACCACGATCTCGGCTCGGCTGGCGGCATCGGCAAAGAGTTCTTCAAATCGCATGGCAACCCCACTCGATGTGACGCGGAGGAGATAGTCAATCTTTTCGGAGACGGTGAAGTTTTCCTCAAAGATTTCGCGGAGGTCCTCCGGCTTCTTTTCGAGGCGCTTGAGGATTTTCTGGAAGGCGTTGATGAGGTCGAAGATCCCGACCTCCTCGACGAGCAGGTTCTCGGCGGGCGCAAGGTCGGGCACGACCGGCACGCGGGGAAAGAGGTTTTCCTGCAGGACCGCCTTGTCCCGCAGGCGGGCGGCGGCCTCCTTGAACTTCTTGTATTCGATGAGCTGGCGGATGAGCTCCCACCGGGGATCATTTTCCTCGGCATCCTCCTCGGCCATCTGCTGGTCGACCGGCAGAAGCGTGCGGCTCTTGATGTAAAGAAGGTTGGCGGCCATGACGATAAATTCGCCCGCCAGCTCGATATTGAGGACATGGAACGCCTCCATGTAGCCCAGGTACTGCTTCGTGATCCGCTCGATCGAAATATCGTAGATGTCGACCTCATCGCGCTTGATGAGGTAGAGCAGCAGGTCGAGCGGTCCCTCGAAGACGTCGAGTTTGACCTTGTAGTCGTCCACCGGGGATTACCGCCGCTTGAAACCGCGTTTGGCAGCCTCGCGCTCAAGCCGGGTCAGATGCTTGGCGTGGTCGCGGATCCGGGTCCGGCGCTTGCCGAGCTGGCGGGAGAGCTTGTCCACGACCTTGTCGATCGCGGCGTAGAGGTCGGATTCCGCGTCCTCCGCGAAGACGTCCGGGCCGGGGAGCGCGAGGTGGACCTTGGCCACGAAGGGCTTCTTTTTATTCTGGTCGTGGAGCAGCACGACATGGGCAGCCAGGATCTGCTCGCCATGTTCTTCGAGGTGGCTGACCTTCTCGGCAACAAAGGAATGGATCGCGCCGGTGAGGGCGATATTGCGGGGACTCAGGTGGATTTGCATAATGTCATTCTGTAACTTCGGGGCGCGGGGCGCCAGAAAAAAGCGGCCGTGCACGACGCCCGGCGGGGCGGGCAAGCCGGAGACCGGGGCAGCTCACTCGCCGAGCCGCTTGTGGGGCAGGAGGTAGTTGACCGTGTAGTCGCGAACGGCCTCCTCGAGCGTTGTCGTCAATTTTTGGTAGCCGGTCGAGCGCAGCTTCGAAATGTCGGCGCAGGTGAAATACTGGTATTGGTTGCGGATATTTTCCGGCATCTCGACAAATTCGATCCGCGGAGGCCTGCCGAGCGCCGCGAAGAGCGCGTTGGCGAGGTCGAGCCAGGTGCGGGCGGTGCCGGATCCCACGTTGAAGAGCCCGCCGAATTCATCCTCCTCGGCCAGGTGAAGCGTCATGTCGACGGCATCCTTCACGTAGACGAAGTCCCGCATCTGGCCGCCGTCCGGGTATTCGGGCCTGTAGCTTTTGAACAGGCGGATCGCGCCGGTTGACTGGATCTGGTCGTAGGCCTTGCAAACGAGGCTTCGCATGTCGGCCTTGTGAAATTCGTTCGGGCCAAAGACATTGAAATACTTGATCCCGACAATCTCCGGCAGGATCTCCTCGCGCGAGGCATAGAGATCGAAGAGTTGCTTGGAATACCCGTAGAGGTTGAGCGGGCGGAACGCGCGGAGGTCGACGGTCCTGTCGTCCATTCCGGCGGAACCGTCCCCGTAGGTCGCGGCGGACGAGGCGTAGACAAACCGCGCGCCGGTCGAGAGCGCCCAGCGGCAGAGGGATTTCGTGTAGGCGAAATTGTTCTGAAGAACGTAGGCGGCATCGGTCACCGTCGTCGACGAGCACGCGCCCAGATGGAACACGACCGCGAACTTCCCGTAACGGTCCGGGTCGGCCTCGATCCCGCTCAGAAATTCCCCGGCGGGCACGTAGTCTTCAAATTCCAGCGGCAGAAGGTTTTTCCATTTTTCGTCCTCCCCGAGGAAGTCGGTGACAACGACCTGCGTGAGCCCGCGGCGGTTGAGCTCATGGACGAGCGCGCTTCCGATAAACCCGCCCGCGCCGGTGACGAGGATGCGGGCTTTTTCGTGCAGCAGGGTGTCGCGCGAGGCCGCTTTTTTGCGGCTGATCGGGTTTTTTGCAGAGGGAGAGGAATGAGCGGGCATGGAAATGGGCGGAGACTTTGCGGGGTCCCTACCGGATGTTCAAGCCGATATCCTGAAACGTCTCCTCAAAGAGCGCGACCTTCGGACCGAAGATAAACCTTGCGCCCTTGACGTATTCGCGGGCCTTCTTGGCGTCGCCTTTTTTTGATTCCCAGGCGGCCTGGGCGTAGTACCAGGCGGGGGTGTCGCCGGGGTAGCGGATTTTTTTGAGCGCCTTGGCTGCCGCATCGCTGTTGCCCATCTGGAACTCGCAGAGAAAGACTTTGAACTGGAGAAGCTCGTTGGCGGGATCCGCCAGCTGCATCTGGCGGAAAAATTCCAGCGCCTCGGGGTATTTGCGCTCCAGGAAGAGGAGCTCGCCGAGGTTGAACTTGGCAGGGAAAAAATTCGGCTGCTTCTCGAGAGCCCGGTCGAAGTATTGCCTCGCCTGCCCGTAGTCTTTTTTCTTTGTGTGGGCGGCGCCGAGAAGGTTCATGACAAACGGGTCGTCGGGCAGCTTTTTGTCGAGCTCGGTCAGCTTCGTCAACGCGTCGTCATATTTTTTATTGTCGAAGTCGGTCAGCGCGCCCTGGAGCAGCCCGCGGGCCTCGCGGCCGAGTGCGACCTGCTGTCCGAAGACGGAGGATGTGAGGCCGGCGAGCACGGCAAGGAAAAGAAGCACATTTTTCAAAGCGGACCGAGTATGGACCGCCAGGCTCCGGCGGGCAATCGGAAATCGCATACGGGCTTGTGGCGGCGGGTCCTGCGGCGTATGATCGGCAGCTATTCATGCATCAGGGATCACTTGCACTTCTGCTTCACGCCCACCTGCCATATGTCCGGCATCCCGAACATGATGAGTTTTTCGAGGAGGACTGGCTCTACGAGGCGATCACCGAGACATATATCCCTCTCCTGAAAATCCTCCGCCGGCTGGTCGCGGAAAAAGTGCCGGTCCGGCTGACGTTCACGATGACGCCGACCCTCTGCGCGATGCTGCGCGACAGCCTGCTCCAGGAGCGCGCGGCGCGCTACCTGGACCGTGGCGTCGAACTCGCGCGGCGCGAGGTCGGGCGGACCGCCGGCGATGCGGCAATGAGCGGGCTGGCCGGCTTCTACCACCGGCTGTTTATCGACGCGCGGGATTTTTACAACAAGGAGATCGGGCGCGACGTGGTCGGCGCGTTTGCCCAGCTGCAGGACGACGGCATCATTGAGATCATCACCTGCGCTGCCACGCACGGGTTTCTGCCGCTCATGGAGGCGTTTCCGGAGGCGATGCGCGCGCAGATCCTTGTCGGCTGCGACTACCACAAGGACTGCTTCGGGCGTGAGCCGGCCGGGATCTGGTTGCCGGAGTGCGGATACGTTCCCGGCATCGACAGGATCCTGCAGGAGGCCAACCTGCGCTGGTTCGTTGTGGACGCCCACGGCCTGATGTATGGGGAGCCGCGCCCGCGCTTCGCGATTTACTCGCCCTACTTCACGCCGGCCGGTCCGGCGGTCTTCGGGAGGGACCGTGAGTCGAGCAAGCAGGTCTGGAGTGCGCGCGAGGGGTATCCGGGCGACCCCGCCTACCGGGATTTTTACCGGGACATCGGCAACGAGCTCCCCGAGGATTACCTGCACCAGGTCTTCCCGAATATCGGGCACCGCCGGAATACGGGAATCAAATACCACCGGATCACAGGCTCCCCGCACAAGGAACTCTACAATCGCGGGTGGGCGATGGGGGCCGCCGACTCCCACGCCGCGAATTTCCTCCACAACCGCGAGCGGCAGATCGCACACCTCAGGTCCGTGCTTCCGGTCGAACCGATTGTCCTCAGCCCGTTCGACGCCGAACTTTTTGGGCACTGGTGGTTCGAGGGGCCCGAGTTTCTGGATCTATTTTTGCGCAAGGCGGCTTACGACCAGCAGGTCTTCCGCCTCACGACGCCCAGCATCTACCTTTCGGAAAATCCGACCCTCCAGATGGTTGCCCCCTCGCCTTCGAGCTGGGGAAACAAGGGTTACTCGGAAGTCTGGCTCGACCAGTGCAACTCCTGGATCTACCCGCACCTCCACGCGGCCGCCCGCAGAATGACCGCCGCCGCAAGGCAGCACGCCAAGACCCGCTCGGCGTTCACCCGGCGCCTGCTTGCGCAGATGGCGCGCGAGCTTCTGCTCGCGCAGTCGAGCGACTGGGCGTTCCTCATGAAAACCGGGACGGCCACCGACTACGCCACGCGGCGGACAAAAGACCATATCCTGAGATTCCAGAAACTCGACGGAATGCTCCAGGAAGGCACCAGAGACGAAGGCCTCCTCGCCGCCTGCGAGGCGCGGGACAACATATTCCCGGACATCAATTGGAAACACTACCTTTGAATTCGCGGATGCCGGGATGAAAATAATTGAGCCGATGATGACATCCGCCCTGCAGACCGCCCCCCGGCGTCTGGCCGCCGTGGCCGCAATGGCGGTGCTCGCTTTCTTGTCCGCCCTCCGTGCCGCCGGGCCGGACGAGATCACCTTTGCCGTGCCCGATGCGGGGCGGATCACGCTCGGGGTCTTCGACAAATCCGGCAAGCTGGTCCGCACGCTTCACCGGCTGGCTCCGGAAAAAGACTTTCAAGTCGGCCTGAACGGCTACACCACCCGCTGGGATGGCAGGGACGACACCGGCCGGCGTCTGCCAGCGGGGCGGTATCACCTGCGCGGATATCTTGTCGGAAATGTCCACGTCTCCGGCGAGGACTACCATTTCAACGAATGGGCGTCCGACGATCAGGCACCGAAGCTGATCCGAATCCTCGATTTTGCTTTTCTCGAGAACGGCGACGTCGTGCTCCTGGCTGCGGGCCCTGCGGCAAACGCCCTCCTCGCCCGCTACTCTCCGGACAAAGGTTTTCTCTGGTCGAACGATCTGACGGCCGCCCGTGCAGAGCAAGCCGCAGCGGGACCGGAACCTTCCGCCGCATCCTCAGCGCCGGCCCTCCAATTGGCTGCAAACGGGACCACCGCCATCGTCCGCTCGAAGGCCGGATGGGATTTTTATGCCCTTGAGGGAGGCGTGGTGGCCCCCCCGAAGAGCAGCGAAGGCGACCTGCCTGCCGCGGTTGCCGCCAACCCCGAAGCGATTTTTGAGGCGACGTCTGCCGGACTCACCAGCATCGGCCTCTCAGACTGGAGCGCTCAAAATATCCTGATCCCGCCGCCCGCATTCGTAGCCCTGGATGCCGATGCCACCCGCCTGATCGGAGCCTCGGAGGATGGCATCCGGCTGAGAAAGCTCGATGCGCCCTTCGAAAAGATCCCTCTGGCGGCAGCGGTCACGTCGCTGTCGCTCGGGACCGAAGGCACGTTCTGGATCGTCGGCAAGGAACCCGGATCGCCTTCGCGGGCTGTCGCGCAAATCTCGCAGTCCGGCGAGGTCCTCCGCTCCCTGCGGCCGGAGCTGGACGGCCCTCAGCCGGATTTGATCCGCGCGTCGCGCACGTCGGACACGTTCGCCCTTCTGGAGTCGAAGCCGGGACTTCAGCGCCTCCGCGTGATGGAGCGCTCGCCGGAGGGCACGTGGGTGATCGCCTGGCAGCGGACGATCGAGGACTCCTCGCGTTTCGGGTTTATCGAAGACAAGCTGGCCGCCGACGCCGGCGACAAGCCTCAGGCCGGGGAACTCACCGTCCGGCTCGAAAAGAATGAGCTGACCGGCAGAAGCGATCTCCTGAGCCTACGCGCGGATTTTGATAAGACAGGCACCCGCCTGGTTTCACCTGACGGACTCCCCCTTGTGGACATCAGCCCGCGCGCGGACGTCGCGCGGGTCGCAATTTCGCGCGGGGGAAAACCGGATCAAATCCGCTTCCTTCAGGGCGACCGCTCGGTCGTTGAAGAATTCTCAGTCGGAGGCCTGAACCACATTATCCCTATCGATGCAGGCGATGTCGACCTGCCCTGAACGGGAGCCCCATCGGCACACGTCGCGTCGGGTTAGTCGTCCTTCTTGATAAATTCCGAGTGCCCGGTGCGCTTGCTCTCATTGATGGCATCGAGTTCCTTGGCCGCGTCGTCAAGCCGCCCCTCGCTCACTGCGGTTTCGAGCTTATCAATCTGGCCGACGAGCTCCGCGATCGCCGCCTTGTAGTCCTCGAGAAATTTGGCGCGGCCCGCCTCGGGAATTTCGCGGGCCATCTCCGGAACACCCTCCCCGGAGGCGATCGCCGCCTTCTTCATCCGTCCAACCGCCTCGAGGGTCGAGGCTTTTTGGGCGGGATCGCCGACCTGCTTTTTGATCGTCTTGTATGCCTTGTTCAGAATTTCCATCTCGCGCTCGAGGTCCGCGGCATGAGCGCCGGGGCAAACAGCGCCCGCCAACAATACGGCGGCCGCAACAACCGGCAAAAGAACATTGGTATTCATAGGGGTGATGATTGAAGCGCCATTGTGACCGCGCGGTTTTTTCTGGCAAGCGAAGACTCTTCGCAACTGGCGATTGACAATGTTGCGCGTTCCCCATAAACAAGCCTTTTTCCCATGAAGCTAGCGGTCACCAAAGAAGCCCTCCTCGAAGGTCTGCAAAGAATCCAAAACGTCGTCAGCACCCGCGCGACACTCCCCGTCCTCTCCAACGCGCTTCTGGAGGCCACCGAATCCGGTGTGCGCCTCACGACGACCGACCTCGAGGTGGGCATCCGCTGCTCGATCGACGCCCGCGTTGAGAAGCCCGGGGCGACCACGCTTCCCGCCCGCCGCCTTGCGGCCATCGTCCGCGAGCTCCCGAATGCCGAGATCATCATCGAGGTCGATCCGAAAAATGTTGCCTCGATCCGCTGCGGCGCGAGCTTCTTCAAGATCTACGGCCTCCCGCAGGAGGAATTCCCGGCGTTCCCGGTCTTCAAGGAACCGAAGTCCTTCACGCTGAAGCAGAGCGAACTCCGCGACGGCCTCCGCAAGACGTCGTATGCGATCTCTTCCGACGAAACCCGCTACGTTCTGAACGGCATCCTCTTCTCCCTCGCCGACAATAAGCTCACCTTGGTTGCGACCGACGGACGCCGGCTTGCCCTCTTCGACAGCGACATCGAGTTTCCGAAGAGCCACGAGCGCGACTTCATTCTCCCGACCAAGGCCGTCACCGAGCTCCAGCGCCTCCTCGGCGAGGAAGGAGATGTGACGATCTCCACCTCCGAAAACCTCGCCGCCTTCGAGCTGAACGGCGCCCAGCTTGCCTCGAAGCTGGTCGAGGGCAACTACCCGAACTACCGCCAGGTCATCCCCGGCGAGGCCAAGGAACGCGTCACCCTTGAGCGCGAGTCGTTTCTCGACTGCGTCCGCCGCGTCTCCCTGCTCAGCAGCGACAAGACGAGCTCGGTCCGACTGAACTTCACGAAGAACAACCTCGACATCACGGCCAATACGCCGGAGATCGGCGAGGCGAAGGAATCGATGGCAATCGCCTACCGCGGCAAGGACATCTCGATCGCATTCAATCCGGAGTTCCTCATGGCTCCGCTCCGCAGCCTCACCAACGACGAAATCTTTCTTGAACTGATCGACGAGATGAGCCCGGGCGTTCTGAAAATCCAGACCCCGTTCCTCTACGTGATCATGCCAATGCGCGTCTCGGTGTGATCCCGGACGGTCTCCTCTGGGGGATCGACCTCGGGGGCACAAAAATCGAAGGGGTCATCATGGACCCGGCATCGTCTTCGCCGGCGATCCACAGGCTCCGAAAGCCGACCAACGCCCAGGAGGGCTACGCCGCTGTCGTCGCGCAGATCGGCGCCGTGCTTGCCGACCTTGAAGCCGTCTCGGACCTGAAGCGTCCGCCTCTCATCGGCATCGGCACACCGGGCGCTATCGAGCCGTCCACCGGCCGCCTGAAAAATTCGAACACGACCTGCCTCAACGGTCAGCCGCTGCGGCAGGATCTGGAAGCGACACTCGGGTGCCGGCTCGCGATGGCCAATGACGCCAACTGCTTCGCGCTCGCGGAATCGATCCTGGGCGCGGCCCGGGATGCGGATGTTGTTGCCGGGCTGATCCTCGGCACCGGCGTGGGCAGCGGGATCGTGGTCGGCGGACGCGTCCTGAACGGCCTCCACGGAATCGCTGGCGAATGGGGGCACAACCCGCTCGGCGGGGAATCCCACCCCTGCTACTGCGGGCGCCGTGGCTGCATTGAAACGGTCATCGCCGGTCCATCGCTCGAACGGTTTTACCGCGAACAGGGCGGCGCACCCCTCCGCCTGCCGGAGATCGTTGCGGCCGCCGCCGGGGGCGATGCCATGGCCGACAGGACGCTGGCCCGCCTCCGCGAAAAGTTTTCCGAGGCGATCGCTGCCGTCATCAATATCCTCGACCCCGATGCGATCGTCATCGGCGGAGGAGTCGGCAACCTCGACCTGCTCTACGCGGAAGAAACCCGGACAGCGATCTGCCACCACGTTTTCAATGCGGAGCTCCGCACGCAGATCCTCCGCCCCGGCCTCGGCGACAGCGCGGGCGTTTTCGGCGCTGCACTGCTCGCCCGCACCTGATCAGCGGCTCAGCGGCCGGAGCGGCATCGGATGCCCGTGGTCGAGCCAGGCCGCACAGACCCGGAAAAATTCCTCGCGCGTCGCCGTCCGCCGGATTTCGTGCAAAAAGGCATCCGCCCCCTCGATCCCCTCGCCCAGGAAATTCATGTATTTCTTCATTTTCTGGACCTGCGACTTTTCAGGCACATCGGGCGAGCACGCGGCCTCGTAGAGTTCACCGACAAAGGCAAGAACGTCCCGGCCCGCAGGCAGCTGAGGCGTGCGGCCGGCGAGGTGGTCGCGGATCTGCGAAAAAATCCAGGGATTGCGAATCGCACCGCGGCCGATCATCAGGCCGCGCACCCCGGTCGCCTCAAGCACGTGCGACGCATCCGCGGGCGACGAGACGTTGCCATTCGCCAGCACCGGGAATGGCAGGCGGCCGACCGCCTGCGCGATCCGGTCGAGGTGGACGTGCGGGCCGTATTTTTCGGCGACCGTGCGTCCGTGCACGGTGAGCAGGTCGATCCGGTGACGGGAAAAAACTTCGAGCAGCGCGTCGAACTCAACGGGATCGGCAAATCCGATCCGGGTCTTGACGGTGAATGCCCCGGCAATCCCCGTCCGCAACGCGCCGAGCAGCTCATCGATCCGGGCCGGATCGCGCAGGAGACCGCCGCCCGCGCACTTGCGGTAGACGACCGGAGCCGGACAGCCGAGGTTGAGATCGACGGCGGCGATCGGATGCCGCTCGAGCGCGCGCGCGGTCCGGACCATCGCCTCGACATCGTTGCCGATGATCTGCGCCACGACCGGACGGCCGGTCGGGTTTTCCAGGATCGACTTCAAGATCGTGCGCTCCGGCCGGTAGTGCGGGGTGACCCGGAAGAACTCGGTGAAGTAGAGATCCGCTCCGCCGTAGCGCGCGATCAGCCTCCAGAAGGGCAGGTCGGTAATGTCCTGCATTGGCGCCAGTGCGAGCACCGGAGCGGGGCGGGAAAGAAGTGCCGCCAGGCTCATAGGACCTCCATCCACTTTGCGGCGGCCCGTCCGGCGCGGGTTCCGGTTGCCAGGCAGCCCTGGATGAGATACCCCCCGGTCGGCGCCTCCCAGTCGAGCATCTCTCCGGCAACAAAGATCCCCGGTCGCGCCCGGAGCATAAGGCAGTCATCGACCCCGGACCACCGGACGCCCCCGGCCGATGAGATCGCTTCAGCCAGCGGGCGCGAGCCGGTGAGCCGGACCGGATAGGCTTTCACCGCAGACGCAAGGGCGGATACCGAGTTCCACTCCGCACGCAGGGGATAGTTGGCAAGCAGCGCGCGGGCAATCTGGCCAAGACGCCAGCGCTCGGCGGCCTCGTGAATATGAAACCGTTTGGGCTCCGGCATCCGCCTCAAAAGCTCTTCGAACGAAAATGCCGGTTTCAAATCAATATGGAGGACCGGCTCCGCCATCTTTCTCAACTCCGGCGTGAGAGCGTAAACGGGACCGCCTTCCAAGCCATACCCGGTGATCAATATTTCCCCCGCAACCGCCTGCCCGCCGGCATGGATGGACACATTTTTCAGCGGCTGGCCTTCAGCAGCGGCGAGGAATTCTTCCGTCCAGGCACACTCCCACCCACAATTCGACGGCTCCAGCGCCGCGACATCGACCCCCGCCCCACGGAGGATTCCGACCCAGCCACCATCCGAGCCGGTCGATGGCCACGACCCGCCGCCCAGCGCCAGAACGACCGCGCCGGCTTCCACACCGACGGCTCCCGAGGGCGTCTCGAATTCGAGTGTCCTCGGCCCGGCCAGACCGCTCCACCGGTGGCGGGGAAAAAATTCCACCCCCTGCGCGCGCAGCCTCCCGACCCACCGGCGCAGCAGCGGGGCCGCCTTCATCCCAGCCGGATAGACCCGCCTGCCCGAACCGACAAAGGTTTCCACCCCCAGTCCTTCCACCCACTCCCGCGCCGCATCGGGACCAAACTCCGCGATCAGTCCCTCCCAAAGGTTTTCCGGCATCCCCGGGCCGCTGTAGCGCGCGGCAAAGTCCGCGTCGATCCGCGTGATGTTCAACCCGCCCCGACCGGCCACCAGAAATTTCCGACCGACCGACGGCATCGCATCGAAGACCGCTACGTTCGCCCCGGCAGCGGACGCCACCTCGGCGGCACGGAGCCCAGCCGGACCGCCCCCGACCACGCAGAGCCTTCCGCGCTCATTCATTCGCCGCAATCGCTTTCCATTCGGGACAAACATGGCGCCGATCCTGCCGGCAGGCAACCCCCAAGCGCCGCCTTCCGACGCCGCCCGGGGTTTCCACTTCCCGCGGCGGGCGCCATGTGTTAGTCACACTCACATGCAAATCGAAAAGCTGTCCGCGGACGGAGTAACGACCCTGAAACTTTCGGGGGAAATCGATTTGCACGCCTCGCCGGTTCTCCGGGAAAATCTTCTGAAGTGCGCCAAGGAGAAGGCGCCCAAGCTCCTGCTGGACTTCACGGAGGTCGCCTATATCGATTCGAGCGGGCTCGCGACGCTCATCGAGTATGTGCGCGAGTGCGAATCGTTCTCGGGCAAGCTCGCGCTGTTCGGACTCCAGAAAAAGGTCCGTACGATTTTTGATCTGGTCCGCCTCAACGAGCTGTTTGTGATCAGCGGCTCGCCGGAAGAGGCCATGACCGCCCTCGACTCAAAATGAGTGTGGCCGGGCATCTGGGCTGCTTCTTCGAGCTCAACGCCCGCATTTTTTACTGGCTGTTCATCGGCCCGTTCAAGGGTAAGCCGGTGAATATGACGGCGGTCTTCCACCAGATGGTCCGGATCGGCGTGCAGGCGTTCCCGATGACCGCGCTCACCGCGCTGAGCATCGGCCTGACGATCGCGATGGTGGGCGCGCAGGAGCTCTCGCGGATGGGCGCGTCCTCGTACGTTCCGGACCTTGTCGCCATCACGATCCTCAGCGAGCTGGGCCCGCTCCTTGTCGGCGTCGTGGTCATCGGCCGGAGCGGATCCGCGGTGACCGCCGAGCTTGGAACAATGAAGGTTGGCGAGGAGATCGAGGCCCTCGAGGTCATGGCGATCAACCCGGTGCGCTTCCTCGTGCTTCCCCGCTTCCTGGCGATGATGGTCATGCTTCCGGTACTGACCGTGTTCGGCGACTACATCGGGATGGCCGGCGGCTGGACGATCTGCCATTTCGCGCTCGACATGAATACGGCGGCCTACGTCCAGCGGATGCTTTTTGCCAGCCATCCGATGGACCTCTACTCCGGCATTGTGAAAAGCGTGGTCTTCGCCTGGCTTATCATCACGATCTCCTGCCAGGCTGGCCTGAACGTCACCGGCGGAGCCGAGGGCGTCGGGCAGGCCACCACCTCATCGGTCGTCACCTCGATCCTCGCCATGCTCATCGCCAACGCGATCCTCACGGCGCTCTTCTTCTTTTTATAAAACCATGGGCGAACCCCTCATCGAGATCAGGGACCTTGTCCGCAAATTCGGCGAACGCACGGTCCTCAACGGCGTGACGTTCCGTGTCGAGAAGGGCGAGACGATGATCATCATGGGCGGCTCCGGCTGCGGCAAAAGCACGCTCCTCCGGCACATCATCGGCTCGATGAAACCCACCTCCGGCTCGATCAAAATTTTCGGGCGCGAGATCACGGACATGCCCCAGCCGGAGCTCGAGCGACTCCGCCTGCGATTTGGCATGAATTTCCAGTTCGGCGCGCTCCTCCAGTCCCTGACTGTCGGCGAAAATGTCGCCCTTCCCCTCATCGAGAACAGCCGGGTCGACCCGGCGATCGTCGACCTCGTCGTCAAGATGAAGCTCGAACTCGTCGGCCTCACCGGATTTGAGCACCTCAAGCCGGCCGAGATCAGCGGCGGCATGCGCAAGCGCGTCGGCCTCGCCCGGGCGGTCGCCCTCGATCCCGAGCTCCTCTTCAGCGACGAGCCGACCTCCGGCCTCGATCCGATCATGACCGCCGTCATCGACCAGCTTACCCTCGACCTCACCCGCAAGCTCGACATGACCGCCGTCGTCGTCACCCACGACATGGTCAGCGCATTCCGGATCGGCACCCGCATGATCGTCCTCGGAGCCGGACGCCGCGCCGGAACGATCATCGCCCAAGGAACCCCCGACGAGATCCGCAACCACCCGGACCCCGAGGTCCAGCAGTTCATCAACGGCGAGCCGGATGGCCCCGTCCCGCTGAAGCTTTCGCCGGAGGACTATATCGACCGCCTCCTCGGCCACGAACGCGAAAAGGGCGTCCACTACTGAACGTCCCGCTGCCGGACCACCCGCCATTTCCGGCGGCGGTCCTGCGTCCTTGCAGAATTTGGCCTCAGCTCCACGGGCAGTGCCGCCTCCAAAAATTTTCCCCCGGCTGTGGAAGCGGTAGACAAAGCGCACGGAACGATTTTAGTCTGCCGGCGATGAGAATGATCCTCCCCCTGTTGGTGTGTGTATGTGTCCATTGGTCAACCACTTTGATCTCCGCAGCGCAGCCGGGCGCCCCCGCGCCCAGCGTCGAGCAGCGGCTCTCGGCCATGGAGGCGTATTTCAGCAATACCGATCCCTCCGCGGCCCTGAAGGGTGCCGATGGAAGCGTCCCGACCGGGCTCACAACGCCCGCCGTCGGCGTCCCCGGCCCCGGGCACAATGCCTGGATGATGACCTCCGCTGCGCTCGTGCTGTTCATGACGCTTCCTGGTCTTGCCATTTTCTACGGCGGGCTGGTCCGGAAGAAGAATGTCCTGTCGATCCTGGCCCAGTGCATGGGGGTGACCACCCTCGTCACGGTGATCTGGTGGGCGGCCGGCTACTCGCTCGCCTTCAGCCGGGGGAACCCGTTCCTCGGCGGGTTCGACTTCGCATTCCTGCGGGGGGTGACCGCACGGCCGAATCCGGATTTTTCGCCCTGGGTCTCGCAGGACGTCTTCGCGATGTTCCAGATGATGTTTGCGATTATCACCCCCGCTCTGATCGTCGGGGCGGTCGCCGAGCGCATGCGCTTCCAGGCGATCCTGACATTCATCGCGCTGTGGATGTTTCTCGTCTACCTGCCGGTGACCCACATGGCCTGGGGGCCCGACGGCCTGATGAACGGCGTGTGGAACCCGGACGCAAAAATCCGGGCGATTGATTTTGCGGGAGGAACGGTGGTGGAAATGGCTTCGGGGTGGAGCTCGCTGGCGCTCTGCCTGATCGTCGGGCGGCGGATGGGATACGGGCGCGAGCTCTTTGCGCCGCACAGCATGGTCATCTGTATGATCGGCACCGGCATGCTCTGGGTGGGATGGTATGGGTTCAATGCGGGGAGCGCGATCGCATCCGACGGCGTGGCCTCGAACGCGTTTGTTGCGACAACGCTGGCAGGGGCGGTCGCCAGCGGGACCTGGGCGTTTGCAGAATTCCTCACACGCGGCAAGGCCAGCGTGCTCGGGTTCTGCTCGGGCATCGTCTCCGGCCTGGTGGCCATCACGCCGGCCTGCGGGTTCGTCAACCCGAGCGGGGCAATGGTCATCGGCATCCTCGGCGGGCTCATCCCCTTCTTCGCCGTCTACAAGTTGAAGGCGTGGTTCGCCTACGACGATTCGCTCGACGTTTTCGGGATCCATGGCGTGGCGGGAACGCTCGGCATGCTCTTGACCGGAATCCTGGCCGATCCTGCGGTCAATCCGAACCTCCTCGGAGCCGCCGCACAGGCGAACGGTCTCGCCGGCCTTGTCGGCCATGGACTCTGGATCGAACAACTCAAGGCGATGGGCGTGACATTTGCCGTGGCAGTTGCCGGCACAGCCTTGGCCGCCTATATCGTCCGGGCGCTCATGCCCGTCCGCATCACCCCGGAGGAAGAACACTCCGGCCTCGATATCGCGGAGCACGGCGAGGAGGGATATATCCTCTAACGGCGGCCCCGAAACACGTTCCGTGTTTCTCTATGGCTGGCTCATGGCAGCGAGCGCCTCGCGGGCGAGGCGCTTGGCCGTCGCCTGCTCGAAACGGGGATGGGACACTCCGGTGAAATCCGCCTTCGCCTCGGCGGTTTTTCCCAGCGCCAGATTGGCCCGCCCGCGGTTGTAGAGAATGTAGGCATCGGTCGGCGCGAGCGGGAGGGCGGCATCGAACTCCACGATCGCCTCCTCCGGACGATTCAGGAGAAGAAGCGCATCGCCCCTGCGGTTGTGGGCCTTGGCGGCAAATGGCGCCGACTGCGCGTGATCCGCCGGCAGGCACTGCGGAAGAATCCGCAAAACCGCCCCGCACGTTTCGGCGGCTGCAACCACCTTCGGCGAGGGAGCTGTCAGGCCTTTCAGATCCTCCTTAACCCGCTCAAGCACGGCATCCAACACCGGCGCGGAATAGTCGCCAGCGCCCCGGGTGTCCGCGAGGAACTCCAGCGCCTTCAGGCACTCCGAGGGGCTTCCCGATTTTGCCTGCCTGGCAAGCTGGGCCGGATCGGCAGGTGGCCGGAGATCCGGAGCAGGTGTGGCGCTCGCCGGAACCGGCGCGACCGGAGCCACAGCGCCGGCAAGATAGATGTCATCGCCAACCAAGCGGGAGTATTCCGCAGGCACCTGAGCGCCATCCGTGCGGGCGAGCACACCGGCTCGCGTCCGCTTAAAAACCTGCTCGATCGTGAGCCCGGGCGTTCGCATATGCTTGAGCAGTTCCTCGGTGTAGAGTCCATTCGATCCGTCGCCGTCAAAGGCAACCCGTCCGGCATCTGTGGCAAACGCAATGAGTGAACCCGCTGGCGGCGTCATCTCCGAGAGGCCGGCGTGCCCGGTCGCGCTCCTCGTGCGCCCCGACCGCGCCAGGGGCGTGTTCCGGCAGGCATCGAAGATGACTAGGTTGCAGCGTGCGCCGGCCGCGCTCATGTCGGCCACGGCCTGCTCGGCATTGAACAGCCGGGTCTCGGCTAGCATGCGGAGCGTGGTATCGTCGACGCCGTCCGGCTGGAACCCGGACTTGAGCGGGATGAGGTAATTCGAGCCCGCCACCGAAATTCCGTGTCCGGCATAGTAGAGAAGCGCGACCTCGGCGCCGGGGAGGGATTTACGGAACTCACCGACCGCCCGGATCACCTGATCCCGCGTGAGGTCGTGACGTTCGATGACAGAAAAACCGAGGCCGCGGAGGGTGCGTGCGACAACCTTGGCGTCGTTGTCGGTATTGCGCAGCGCCCCCACGGCGGACTCGTAGCGGGCGTTTCCGATGACGAGGGCCGTGCGCGGGCTGGTGCTAGCCAGAACTGTAGATACGAGGCAAAGAAGGACCGCTGCCCTCACGGCAAACCGCAGCGGCAGGACAAAATTTCTTGCGGGTAAAATCAGATGCCTCATGGAGCAGAGACGACGTGAGGGAATCCGCTTCCACTCGCCGCCTGAGGCTGGCACTATGCGATAAACTCATCCATGCAGCAAGCGTCAACCCCTTCCTGTCCCGCGTCTCTCATCGTTCTGGCGGCTGCCATTTTTTTCGCCGGCTGCACCACGCTTCCCCAGCGTACCTCGCAGTCATCGCTCCTGCCGGGCGATCCGGAGGCTCCGTCCCAGGTCACGCCCGGCGAGGCGCTTGCGCTCGCCGAAGTCTACTCGCGTCACGCCTGGCGGCCGTTCGCCCGCAACATCCTGCACGGCCCCGATCCGGCCGGCGTGCAGGTCGACACCCCCGACGCCGGCTACCGGCCGGAGTCCGGTCGGAACGGGTGGTGGGTGCCGGGCGAGGTCAACTCCGGCATTCCCTACAAGTGGGGCGGCTTCGACGACCCTGCCACATTTGACCGGGCTATTGCCTCGGGCCATGCGGCCGGCGATGTCTCCTCGCCGGCAAAGCGCGCCGCCGACAATGCGGCGGTGAGCCCGCATGCCGCCGGCGTCGACTGCTCGGGGTTTGTCTCGCGGTGCCTGAAACTGCCAGTCGTGCACGACTCTGCGAGATTGCCATCCGTCTGCGATGTGCTTTCCAGCCCCGGTCAGTTACGCCCCGGTGACCTCCTGAACATCCCGCGCCGGCATGTCCTCCTTGTTGCGGGCTGGGCGAAGCCGGACAAAACGTGGATTTACTACTACGAGACCGGAGGCATTCCGGAATGGAAGCCTGCACTCAAACAGGCCCCGCTCGACGCGCTGATGGCGCTGGGCTACCAGCCGCTCAGATACCGCGGAATGGCGCGCGAAGCGGTGCCGTCGGGCAAGGAAGTGCTCACCCGCGCCGTCCGTGCCCGCGCGATCAGCATCCCGAACCCGGTTGTCGGAGACCCCTGAACCGGACAGCTGACTGTTCCGCGCTGCGGGCAGGCGGATTTTTTTGCACGGGAAACGCGCGTTCGAAAACTAGGGCTGCGTCGATCCGTCGCCTTCGGACAAAGATTCCGGTTTAGCATCCCCAGCGTCTTTGGCTTTTTGCAGGAGGTAGGCGCGTGCCTCGGAGGGATGGATAGCAAACCCGTCTTCCTCGGCCATCTCAATGATGTCAAAGAGGAGGCCCTCAACCTTATCGAGGCCGGCGAGTGCCGACTCGGCATCCTCCAGCGCATGGCCGATATCCTTGGCGGCGTGGCGCAGGTGGTCCTCGACCTCCTCGGCGGCATTGTATTCGGACTCGTCGTCCCCGTCGCACTCCCCGTCGCAATCGGCGCACTCTTCGTCGGTGCAATCGCCGGGTTCAGGCTGCGATTCGGTTTCGACCACTTCGATTTCGTCCGGGAGCGCCCATTCCTCGAGGAGGCTGTGGCAATCCTCGATAATCTGGTCGGCGGCCTGCAGCGCGAACGCGCAGTCTTCCTTGGCGTGAGCGATGTCGGAGGCGGCGTGGGTGAGATCGTGCAGCGAGTGGAGATAGGTTTTCAGCGCCCGTGCGATGCGCTTGTTGAGTCGCTTGTTGCCGGGGTTTTTTTCGAGATAAGCAGCGAGGGTAATGGATTCCATGGCGGGTATGGTGAGTGCGGTCCCATTCTCTCACCGGGGTCGCAGGAAGCAAGCTTGTGACGAAATTGTCACAATGCCAGCTTCTTCGAAAAAAAGGGCTTTCCACCTGCCCACACGCATGCGAGGGGATCGTTCGCATGTTTGTCCCAAGCAATCCCGCACGCCCGCCGGAGGCCGGACGCCCGGCCGTCTGGCGGCTCGCTCTGGCATTTGCCGTCGTCTACCTCGGCTACGGACTCAACTTCCTGGCGGTGAAGGTGGGTGTCGAAACGCTCCCGCCGTTTCTCTTTGCCGGATCGCATATCTTTCTGGCGGGCGCCCTGATCATGGCCTGGCAACTGGCGCGCGGGCAGTCGGCGGCCATGACGGCCGGAGGCTTCTGCCGGGCCGGGTTCTCGAGCTTCTTCCTTTTCGTTGGAGGCGTCGGCCTCGTCACCGCGGGAGAAAAGCTGGGCGTCGCCTCCGGGGTCGCCGCGATCATCAAGGCCTCGGTGCCGCTCTGGGTGGCCGTCTTAGAAACCATCCGGCCCGGCGGTGAACGGGGGAACCTCCGCATGGCCGTGGGCTTGGTGATCGGCGCGGCCGGCGTCATCGCCATGGTCGGACCGCAGATCGATCCGAACGCGGCAAATTCACACCCACTCGGCGCAGGACTGCTCGTCCTCTCGGCAATCCTGTTTGCCATCGGTACGATCTTTGTGCGCCACCATCCGCCGTCGGATTCCGTCGTGGCCAGCGTCGCATGGCAGATGCTCATCGGTGGCGTCTACCTGCTCATCATCGGTCTCGGGCGCGGGGAGGCCGACGGCATTTATCCCGCAGACTTCACGCGCCCGGTGGTGGCCGCATTTTTCTTCCTGTTGTTCGTTCACTCAATCGCAGCGTTCTCGGCGCTGAACTGGCTGCTCCGGCACCTGCCCGCCTCGCTGGTGACGACAAAGTTCTTTGTCTCGCCGGTAGTGGCGGTGACCGCCGGCTGGCTGGTGCTCGGGGAAAAGGTGACACCGCTCACGGTCGGAAGCATGCTCATGATCCTCGCCGGCGTGGCCGTGATCCTCTCGGCGGGAACCGGCGGACACCATCCTGCACTTAAGCCGGATGATTCCGGTGAGCTTGAGGATTAGCGCGCGCCGGACTTCCTGCCCTCGCACCCGTGGCCACAGCCGCCGGGGATGGTTTCTGTCTGGATCGTGGAATGCTCGATACCGAAATACTCATGGAGGCCGTGAGACATCTCATGCAGAAACCGGTCGGGGTCGTTCACCTCGGTGATCTGGACATGCGCGCTGAGCGCGATTTTGTTCGAGCTGAGCGACCAGACGTGGAGGTCGTGGATCCCGGCGACGCCCGGCCGGGCAAGCAGCCATGTGTTCAAAGCCGGCAGGTCCACGCTCTTGGGAGCCGCCTGCAGCGCGAGGTTAAGCGACTCCACCAGTAGTTCCCAGGAGCTGAAAAGGATCATCGCCGCGATCGCGATCCCGACGACCGGATCGACGAAGGTCCAGCCGGTGAGCAGGACGACGCCTCCTGCCAGGGCCACGCCGAGAGAGACTCCCGCGTCGGCCGCCATGTGGATGAACGCCCCGCGGATGTTTACGTCGTCCTTGCTGCCCTTCATGAAGAGGAGGGCGGTCACACCGTTGACGAAGATGCCGATGCCGGCCACCACCATCAGAATCCCGCCCGGCACCTGGCCGGGGTCGCGCAGCCGGCTCACCGATTCCCACAGGATCAGCGTGACACCCGCAACGAGAAGAAAGGCGTTGATCACCGCCGACTGGATGCTCACCGCACCATACCCGTAGGTGAACCGGCCGCTCGGCCGCCGGTTCTGGAACCAGTAGCCGACCCACGCGAGCACCAGGCTGATCACGTCGGCAAAGTTGTGCATGCCATCGGCGACAAGCGACATCGATTCCACCCGGAAGCCGATGAGGATCTCGGCGGCAACAAAAAGCGTGTTGAGCGTGATGCCGATCGCAAACGCCGCCCCGAACGACTTGGGAGCGTGGTCGTGGTGGTGATGTTCAGCCATGGGCCCCAAGGTTGTCGATGAGTGGTCCGGACCGTCAGTCTGTTTTCCCGCAGGCCGCTTCAAAACGAGAACGCCGCGCCGGTAACGATCCCGATCTCGTCGGGGCCGATATTTTCCTTGTCCGGCTCGGACATGTTCGCATTTGAGAGGTGGTGCCACATCGCTCCGGTCCAGACCGCCCAGCGGTCGGAGATGTCGTAGCGGATGCCGGCAGATGCAAGCAGGATGAACGTGAACTGCTGCCCGAGGCCTTTGTCATATTTGTCCGCGGAGTTCGCATCGGCGTAACCCATGCCCGCCCCGCCGCCCGCGAAAAGCGACCACGGCGAGTTGCCGATCGGCATGATAAAGCGAAGCTGGGGCCCCCAGCCCAGATAGTAGCTCTCCGGTCCGTTGAAGATCGCGGCCGCAAAGAATGTCGAGCGGACCTGCGTCCGGATCCTCACCGGCCCGAGCTCAAGCGCCCGGAACGGCTCGAAGTCGAGCGAGAGCATCTGCGTGAGAAAAAAATACCGGTTCGGGTTGTTGTCGAAGTTGAACATCTGCGCCGACTCCAGGGAAACCGCCCATTTGTGCCGGACATCGGGTTCGGTGCACTCGACGGGTGCCGGGGTTCCGGCGCGCGCAATCGTGAACGCACTGAAAACAGCGACTGCCGCCAGGATTTTTTCTTTCATTCGAGCCGGGACCTTCGCTTGGAAGCCGGAGGAATTTCAAGAACAATCCGGGCCCCCTCAGGCGGCGAGAAGCTTCCTGTAAGTCGCGAGCGCCAGGAGCGGGAAGTGCTGCCGGTACATGTCGTATTTGAGATAAAAGACGCACGGGAATCCGGTTCCGGTGGTCGCCTCCTCGTCCCATGACCCGTCGGCGTTCTGCTGGCGCACAAGCCACGAGATGCCGAGGCGGATCGAATCGCGGCGGGCGTCGCCGCAGGCGCAGAGGCCCATGAGCGCCCAAGCGGTCTGGCTCGGCGTGCCGGGCCCACGGCCCTTGAGGGCGGGAAAATTGTAACTTTCGCAGGTCTCGCCCCAGCTGCCGTCGTCGTTCTGGCAGCTCTCGATCCAGTCACGTCCCCGGCGGATCCATTCCTGATCCATATTTTCGCCAATGGCCGCAAGCCCGCGGAGGGCCTGCCATGTGCCGTAGATGTAGTTCACCCCCCAGCGGCCATACCAGGACCCGTCGATCTCTTGGGTGCGGCGCATGAGATCGATCGCGCGGCGGACGGTCGGACACTGCCGGTCGTGGCCGATGTAGCCGAGCAGTTCGAGCACGCGCGCGGTCAGGTCGCTGCAGGTCGGATCGAGGATCGCGTTGTGGTCGGCAAACGGCACGTGCTCGAGCCACGAGGCGTTGATGTCTTTATCAAAGGCCGCCCAGCCGCCGTCGGCGCATTGGAAGGCAAGGAGCCAGTCGAGCGCCCGCTGGCAAACGGTCTCGCGGGCCTGTGGGTCACGCGGAGCCACATGCCGCAGGGCCATGAGGACCATCATTGTGTCGTCGGTGTCGGGATAATATTTGTTCTCGTGCTCGAACGCCCACCCGCTCGGCTCAACGCCGGGGATCCGGACCGCCCAGTCGCCGGCGAAGCGGACTTCCTTCTGCTCGAGCCAGCCGGCCGCACGGCCGAGTGCCGGGTGGTCGGACGGAAGTCCGGATTCGGCCAGGGCGATCGTCGTGATCGCGGTATCCCAGACCGGCGAGAGGCACGGCTGGATCCGGAAGCCGTCCGCGTCATCGACGAAGAGCCCGGAAAAATCCTTATCTGTCTTCCGGACGAGCGGGTGGTCGGACGGATACCCGAGCACGCGCAGGGCCATCATGCCGTTGAGCATTGCGGGGAAGATCGCACTCAGGCCGTCGCTCCCCTCGCCCATCCGCTCGACCATCCAGGATTCCGCGGCCTTGAGCGCGCGGCGGCGGAGCGGGTGGATCGGCAGGCGGTTGTAAAATTTCAGCAGGCGGTCGCAGCGCAGGAAGAAGTTCCTCCACGCCCAGAACCGGTCTTCCTTTTTGAGCGAGAGGTCGGTGTTTTCGAGTCCGGCGGGGTAGAGCTCGTGGAGTTGCATCGCGGCCGGCAGCGTGCGGGTCGGCTTGTAGTGGTTGAGGATCGTAAGCGGCGCGATGATCGTCCGGCTCCACGCCGACATCTCGTAGAGGTTAAAAAAGAACCAGCGCGGCAGCAGGAAGATCTCGGGCGGGATCGTCGGGACGTAGCGCCAGGGGAACTGGCCGAGCAGGGCGAGGTAGAGCCGCCCGTAAGTGTTCATCTGCGGGATGCCGCCGAGGCGCAGGATATTCGCCCTGGCCTCGAGCATCCAGTCGGCGTTCGGCGAGTCGCCGGCCAGCTTGAGCGCGAAGTAGGCCTTGATCGAGGCGTTGATCTCGGAGGGTCCGCCGACAAAAATGTTCCACCCGCCGTCTGCAAGCTGCTTGCGGCGGATGTGCGCGGCGCACTTGTCCTGGAGGACTGCATCGAGCGAGCCGCTCCAGTGCATGTACAGGATGTAGTCGCAGCAAAGCGTCGCATCGACAAAAAGCTCGCCCTCCCAGCGTCCGTCGGTCTTCTGGAGGCGGAGCAGGTTTTCCTGCGAGCGCGCCACCGCCTCGTCGAGCGAGGGCACGGAGGCGAAGCGGGCGCTCCCGCCGTCGAGCGCATGCACCTTGTGGATCGATGCGCTCATGGGAAGGCGACTCCGGCGTTTTGCGGACGGCCGGTCTTGTGTCCGTTCCCGGCGCTCACGCCGTCAAACGGCCGGACATCCGCGCCCTCAACGCGGAGCGGAGGCTTCGAGCCGAAGTTGAACGCGATGTTCGCCCACGTGTCGCCCGGGCGTCCGTCGCGGCCGAGCGTCGCCGTCGGCTCGTAGCCGCAGTGGACCATGCAGTTCGTGCATCGCGGGTCCCGCGCCTCGCCGCCGACGACCCCGTAGTTTTCCCATGGCGTTTCGGCCAGCAGGTCGCCATAGCTCGCGTGGTGGGCATCGGTCATCAGGTAGCAGGGGCCCTTCCACCCCCGCACGTTTCGCGTCGGGATCGCCCAGGCCGAGCATGTCAGATCCCGCTTGCCGGCAAGAAAATCAAGGTAGATCGGCGTGCCGAAAAACGTGTATTTCTCCGCCCAGGCCCGCACGTTCCGGAACTTCTCCCGGGTCATCTCGCGCGTGAGAAAAAACTTTTCCGGGTCGAGGTTGAGGCGCCTGGCCATGTCGACCTTGGCGGCATCGTAATCGTAGCCCGGGGAGATCGTATGCCCGTCCACCCCGAGCCACGAGAGGTAGTCAAACATCCGCTCGATCTCGCCCATGTCGGTCTCGCGGTAGACCGTCGTGTTCGTGGCGACCTGGTAGCCGAGGATCTTTGCCATCCGGATCGCGGCGACGCATTCTTTGAAGACGCCCTCCCGCTCGACGATCAGGTCGTGAGTGCGCTCGAGCCCGTCGATGTGGACATTCCAATACATCCAGCGGGACGGCCGGATCGGATAAGCCACGCCTTCTGTCGCGCAGGTGATCTCATTCGCCTGCTCTCCGGTGACGAGACCGTCGGCGAGAAGACTCCTGACCCGGGCCTCGATGTCGCTCGTGCTTCCCCCCGCCTTCCGGAGCGAGATAAGCTCTGCAGCAAGATACTCACGCATCATTTTTCGCATGAAAACGCCGTTCGTGCAGATGTAAACGATGCGCTTCTGCGCGAGGAGCCCAGCCACCAATTCCCCGATCTGCGGGTAGATGAGCGGTTCGCCCCCGCAGATCGAGATCATCGGCGCGCCGCATTCCTCCGCGGCGCCGAGGCAATCCTCCAGCGGCATGACGTCCTTCAGCGACGTCGAATACTCGCGGATCCGCCCGCAGCCGGTACACGTCAGGTTGCACGTGTGCAACGGCTCGAGTTGAAGGACCGTCGCAAACTTTTTCACGCCCCGGAGCTTTTTCCCGATGATGTAACCCGCAATCCGGGCGGTCAGTGCGAGCGGAAACCTCATAAGCCCCGCACTAGACGGACACATCCCCCATGTGTCAAGCGCCCATCACCGCCGGGGGGGAGGCGCGAAAAACCGTAAGTTGCAAGCATGCCCTCCGCTGGCATCGATGCCGCATACGGAAAAATAACAAAAAAAGTTGACACACTTGGCCTGATTGTGGTTGTACTCCAACTGCTAAGTTTAGAAGCCTTACAGTCCTTACAAAATCTTCCCCTCCCCTGTCCCCGCATGAGAAGCCTTACCTCAGCAGCGTGGTGTCGTTTGCAAACGCTTGCATTCACGGCCTGTGGCCTTGCCGCGGGATTCCTCATTTCATCCTGGTTTCAGAATCCTGCGAGGCAGCCCCAGCTGCCCCTCTCTAAGGCGGATTCAGGCACGACGGCCAAGGTCGGGCAGAGGGACTCCCCCGGCATTCCGATCGGAGCGATGAACCTCGGCAAGCCACACACGGCCGATAGAAGCGCCGGAAGCGATGCTCTCGGCGCGATCCTCTGCACCCCCGAGAGCGATCTCCTGGGAGTCTGCCGCGGGATCGGAGATCTGGTCCGACTGGACGATGCCGGCGCACAGGCCGCGTTCCGCCGGCTGGCGGCCCGGCCGCCGCGAACCGACTACATCGGCTCGCTGGTCGCGGCCTACCTCTGGAACCGCTCCGCCAAATCGAATCCCGAATGCCCAAAGCCGGAGGGCTGGGGGCTCGAAAATTTTCCGGGGCTGTCGCCCGATCTGCTTGAGGTCCGGGACCTCACGAGCATCCGCGAGGCACTCCTACAGAACCGGCCGGTGTCGTTCGAAGAACGGAAAACCTATTTTACCCAGTCCTTCCGAACCGACCCGATCGGCACGTTCGATCTCTGGCTCCGCGGCGTGAACGACAACGATCGCATGGATGAGATGGGTTGGTTCAGCGAAGCGGTGGTTGATCCGGCAAACCGGACAGAAGCCGTCCGATGCCTGATCCGTTCCGGAATGCAACCGGAGCAGGTCGCCTCACTGATCGACCGCCTGGCTGGAACCTGGATGCTTCAGGCTCCGAAAGCCTACGAACAATGGCTGAACGATCCCCTGCTGGCATCCTGCCGGGACCGCCTGCAGGAACTCTATATCGCCCGCCGGTGCACGGTCGACCCCTCCGCCGCCTGGGCGCTTACTGAGGCACTGCCTGCCAATATGAGAGCTGCCGCACGCAGAAATGGCAGCAGGATACTGGCGACAGACAAGCCCGAACTCGGCATGAATTACCTGGCCGGAGTCACCGATCCCAACGAGCGCCGGGAAATCGTGAAGGTTTTTGGGGAAAGCCTCGCCGTGCGCCACTTTGACAAGTGGAAGAGCTGGCGGGATTCACTGCCCCCGGCCGAACAGGATGCCGTCAACGAAGCCGCGTTCGAATCCTGGGTCGTCGAGGATGTCGCAGGGGCCTTGGCATGGCTTCGCAAACAACCCGACGGTCCCGCCAAGACCGGAATGATCACTGAGACCGCTTCGCGCTACGCCACGGACCAACCTGAAACCATGGCGGCGTGGATCCGGACCCTGCCCGACAAAAACGACCGCCTCACCGCCGTCATCGCCGGCCTGCGGTCCATGCCGGCCGATGCCCATGAGGACCTGCGCACCCTGATGGAGGCGGCCAAATAGCCCGGACAACCCCATGAATCTCCCTCTCCGGCAAAACGCCGGCGATGCAGAAACCACCAAACCAACCAAAGCAAAAACCGACCAACCTATGAAAAGACCCTCCCTGCACGGCACCTTCTTGACGCTCTTCGCGGGCATCATGCTGCCAGCAAGCGCCCCAGCAATCGTCATCAACCGCGAAATCCAGCCCGATCAGACCGACAACTGGGTCGTCCGCGATGAGACGAAGCCGGACGGCACCAATGAGATTGCTCCCGCAACTCCGGCCGACCGGGCAAACCTGTTCCGCGCCATTGAACTGGCCGTCAAAGCCCTGCCCGACGGCCGCACACAGAAAATGCTCATCAAGGTCAATGCCGGAACCATGAGCCCCATCACCATTCCCTTTAAAGGCTCCGCCTATCTCAAGGGCAACTACTATGACGTGAGCAACTTCATCCTGGATTTCCAGGGAGCGACCATCTACCTCGAAAAAGGCGGCGGCATCTTAAACGCTCACAAGGCCTACAACGGCGAGATTCGAAACTTGAATGTCATCGGGAATACCGCCCTTATTGATCCGGCAAATCCGAAGCTCGGGCGCATCACCCAGGGGATGGCATTCTACCCACACGAGTCCGATGGATTCACGATTGATACCGTCACAATGACCGGGGGCGATATCGGCATCCGCCCCGAAGGCCTGTCGGATCCAGCGGGGACCGCCCCCGAACTGACCGGGTCACGCTACACAAAAAATATCACGATCCGGGGAAACTGTCGTTTCACCGACATGACGTCGCATGGGATTGAAACCATGTACGTGAACAATATCAGCATCACGGGGACCATCTCGACCGATGACACCGGGGGCTGCGGCATCCTCTTCAACCATACCAAAAATGCCTACATCAACTCGCTCACTGCGCGCTACGCCAGCTACGCGCCCGGAGCCACCCACAACTATTCCGGATTCCGTCTGGCGAATGGAAACGCATCGAACGGCCGGATCTACATGAAATACCTCACAACCTATCGCTGCGGGCGGGGGTTCACCGCGACAACCAATGCCGAACTGATGAAGGACGTGACGTTGCACTCGGTGAATATCCGGGAAAGCGCCAACTGGGGGATCGGGCTCGACACGGCTGCCAAGAACGTAACGATCGACAGCGGATCGAGCATCGCAAACATGTGGTCGGGGCTGACAGTGGCCGCCGACACGAAAGACTGTTCTTTCGAGCATCTGAAGCTCGAGAAAAACGGGAGCTATGGAATCAAGGTCTTCAACGGCGCCACGGGCATCAACCTCTACCGAGTCCTCGCGTCTGGCAACGTGCTCAACAACTACATTCCGCCCACCGGGGTGACGGTCAACGACTGCGCGCTTGCGGACTAGAACGTTTCCCGCGCGCTAAGGAAGGATGGGGAGGCCCGCCTCCCCATCCGTGCCGGGGCCTACTCGGCAGCAGCCCCCAGAAAGAGACCGGAAACCTTCCCGTCCTTCACCGAGATGATGAGACCGCCGAAGACCGATCCGAAGACGAGAGACTCCCCGGGCTTGCTTTCCTGCTTGTTGTAGGCCGCCTTATAGGCCTTGAGCGCCTGCGCGGCCGGGGTTCCGATCCCGATTTCCCGGCTTGTCTGGAACTTGCACGGTGACGAGATCGTGATCGCTTCCACGGTTTTCAGCCCGGTGGGTGACGCGGAAGCCAGATCGAGTTCGACCCCTGCGCCGGAGAACGTCCACGTCTGGTGGTAGAGTCCGTCGGCCCCGAAGAGCTTGACCGGACCTCGACGGGGAGGTTTGGCATCCGGGAGCGCCGAAGCCAGCTTATCCTCGGTCATGCCCAGTTTGAGAGCCCCGATCGACTCGCCAGAATAGTCGAAGCTCCCGCAGCGCGCGGTCGAAGGAAAAAGGCAGAGCAGCAGGAGAGAAAAAGCGGCGGAGAAAGATGGGAGCGTTCGCATGGGTTGAGGGAAATCGCCATCAAGAATAGCCGGAGCGGGCGCGCCCCGCGAGAAAAACCCGCTTTGGAGCTCGCGGAGATTTGTGGGGCGGAGCTTTTCTTTTCAGGCACGGGGCCGTAGGATTCTGGAAAATCCTCACTCCTATGCGTCCAGACAAGTTCACCGCCAAGATGCAGGAGGCGCTGAATGCAGCGCTTGATCTCGCGTCAAAAAACGATAACCCGGAAATCACCAGCGAGCACTTCCTGCTCGCCCTGCTCGAGCAACCCGACGGTCTGACCCGTCCGCTGCTCGAAAAGCTCGGCGTCTCGCCCGCCTCACTCGAAGGCCGCCTGCGGGATACTCTGGCCGCACTGGCAAAGGTGCGCGGCGGCGCGCAGCCCCACCTCTCGAACGAGCTCCGCAAGACGCTCGATGCGGCCGAGGGCGAGATGGCCAAGCTCAAGGACGAGTTCCTGAGCGCGGAGCATTTTCTCGTCGCCCTCATCGGATCCGGCTCGGCGGCGGCGAAATCGCTCAAGGACAGCGGAGTCACTCGCGACCGCCTCCTCAAGGCGCTGGTCGAGATCCGGGGCAACCAGCGGGTCACCGACCAGGATCCCGAAGGAAAATACCAGACGCTGGAAAAATACGGCCGCGACCTGACCGAGATGGCGCGCAAAGGGAAGATCGACCCGGTGATCGGCCGCGACGAGGAGATCCGGCGCACGATGCAGGTGCTCTCCCGCCGCACGAAGAACAACCCGGTCCTCATCGGTGAGCCTGGCGTCGGCAAGACGGCGATCGTCGAGGGCCTCGCCCGCCGGATCGTGAGCGGCGATGTGCCGGAGTCGCTGAAAAACAAAAAGCTCGTCGCGATGGATATCGGCGCGATGGTTGCGGGCGCAAAGTTCCGCGGCGAATTTGAAGACCGGCTCAAGGCATTTTTAAAAGAGGTCACGGCCAGCGAGGGACAGGTCATCCTCTTCATCGATGAGCTCCACACGATCGTCGGCGCGGGAGCCGCGGAGGGCTCGATGGACGCCTCGAACCTCCTCAAGCCCCAGCTCGCCCGCGGCGAGCTCCGCACGATCGGCGCGACCACGCTCGACGAATACCGGAAATACATCGAGAAGGACGCCGCACTCGAACGCCGGTTCCAGCCGGTCATGGTCAACGAGCCGTCGGTCGAGGACACGATTGCCATCCTGCGCGGGCTCAAGGAACGCTACGAGGTCCACCACGGCGTGCGCATCCAGGATTCCGCCCTCATCGCCGCCGCCGTGCTCAGCCACCGCTACATCAGCGACCGGTTCCTGCCCGACAAGGCGGTCGATCTCATCGACGAGGCCGCATCGCGCCTGAAGATCGAACTCGAATCGATGCCGACCGAGATCGACCAGCTCGAGCGCCAGACGATGCAGCTTGAGATGGAGCGCCAGGCGCTTAAAAAGGAAAAGGACGCCGCCAGCAAGGAGCGGCTCTCGAAGCTCGAAAAGGAACTCGCCGACATCAGGGAAAACTCCGCCCAGCTCAAGGCCCGCTGGCTTAAGGAAAAGGAGGAGATCGGCAAATCGCAGAAGGTCGCCGAGCAGATCGAGCAGCTCCGCGCCGAGCTCGAACAGGCCCAGCGGACGGGCGACCTCCAGCGCGCCAGCGAAATCCAATACGGCAAGCTCCCCGAGCTCGAACGAGCCCTTCACAAGATGGAAAACGAGCCGCCTGCCGGCAAAAAGCCCACCGGCGATGAGGCCCCGTCGGGCGCAAGGCTCCTTCGCGAGGAGGTCACCGAGGAGGATATCGCCAAGGTTGTCGCCACATGGACCGGCATCCCGGTCTCGCGCCTCCAGGAGGGCGAGCGCGCCAAGCTCGTCCGGATGGAGGAACGCCTCATGGAGCGCGTCGTCGGCCAGCAGCAGGCGATCAAGGCGGTCTCGAACGCCGTCCGCCGCGCGCGCGCCGGACTCCAGGACGAAAACCGCCCGATCGGCTCGTTCCTCTTCCTCGGCCCGACCGGCGTCGGCAAGACCGAGCTCTCAAAGGCGCTCGCAGAATTCCTCTTCGACGACGAGGGCGCGATCATCCGCCTCGACATGTCGGAATACATGGAGAAGCACACGGTGGCCCGTCTGATCGGCGCGCCCCCCGGCTACGTGGGCTACGAGGAAGGTGGCCAGCTCAGCGAAGCCGTCCGCCGCAAGCCCTACAGCGTCGTGCTTTTCGATGAGGTCGAAAAGGCCCACCAGGACGTGTTCAACGTCCTTCTCCAGGTCCTCGACGACGGCCGCATCACCGACGGGCAGGGCCGCACGGTCGATTTCAAAAACACGGTCATCATCCTCACGTCAAATATCGGCAGCCAGTTCATCATGGAGGACCTCGCGAAGGAGGAGCGCAACCGCCGCGTGCAGGAGGCCCTCCGCGCGCACTTCCGCCCGGAATTTCTCAACCGCATCGACGAGATCATCATCTTCGACCGGCTCGACGAAAGCCAGATCACCCACATCGTCGACATCCAGCTCCGGCGCCTCCTCGACCGCCTCGCCAAGCAGAACATCACACTGTCGCTCGACGCCCCGGCCAAGAAATTCCTCGCGGCGGAAGGCTACGACCCCGCCTACGGCGCCCGCCCGCTCAAGCGCGTCATCCAGAAGGAAATCCTCGACCCGCTCAGCCTTGAGATCCTCGACGGCCACTTTGCCGAGGGCGACAAAATCCTGGCGACAGTAGCAGACGGACAACTGGCATTCACGAAGCCCGGACGCTGATGTCCGATGTTGCGGAAAAACCTCCGGTGCCGCCCCGACCCCTAGACGGGCAGAATACGGAGCTTTTTGCGGGCCGATACCTGCTACTGAAGGCCACCGAAGCCGCATGGAGCGGCGTTGAGCTCCCGGCCACAGACACGGTCAGCGGCCGGAAGGTCCTGCTTCGCCGGTTCAACGGAACGCCGGTGGCTCTGGCCGAAATCGAGCGCTTCGCCATCTTTTCCCATCCGAGTGTCCAGGAAATTCTGGATCTCGTCACCGCGGATGGGGAGACCTGCATCGTGCTCGAGTTTCTTGCCGGCGAGCCGCTTGCGGATTTCGTCCGCCACTCGCCATTCCGGATCGTGCGTCTGGTCAACTTCGCGCGTCAGGGTCTTGCGGCGCTTGCCGCCGCCCACTCGGCCGGATGGGTCCATCCCTGCCTCACTCCAAACTGCATTTTCCTTGTTCACGATTCGCAGTTTCTCAACTTCACGGTGAAGCTCCGCGATTTTGGGCCACTCGCCCAAGGTTGTGCGGGGGACGATGCCTTCCTGTCGCCCGAGCAGCTTGGAGGGCAGGCTCCCACGCGGCTTTGCAATCTCTATTCCTTTGCTGCGGTCCTGCTCTTCGGAATCACCGGGCGACTCCCTGTCGCCGGCCAACCGGTGCCCGAGCTGAGAAGTTTTCCACCCGGGCTTGCCCGCTGGTTCAAGGAGGCCCTGGCACCGGATCCCCGCGACCGGGCCCCCGACGCCGAAACGATGCTTGCCGAGCTCGAGCGCTCGCTTGCCGACCCCGCCCCGGAACCCGCGTGCCCACAGGTCGTTTCCGCGCCGCCGCCTCCGCGCCCGGCTCCGCCGGCGAGGCCCCCCACGCATCCGGTTCCCGCGGCTCCGGCCTTCATCCCCCCGGTCAAACCAGGGCGGTCGATCCGGCCTCTGCTGGTCTGGTTCGGACCCACGATTGTCCTCCTGCTTGCCGGACTCGGATACTGGGGAAGCCTGAAACTCAAATCCTTCAGTGGCTCAACACCCGACGAACCCACTCCAGCCCTTGCTGCGTTTCCCACTCCAGCAGCCACTCCGGTCCCCTCCGCCACTCCCGCCCCATCCTCCAAAGTCTTTGCTGTCGAAGATCTGGCCGGGCTCAGGCCGTTGCTCGGCAAGCAGGTCAAGGTCTCAGGCCGCGTGCTGGAGGTCGTACCCGTCCATGGCAGGCGTTACTACCATTTCCGGTTTTCCAATCCTCCCAGCCGCTCGATCACCATCACGATCAAGACCGGTAATGCGAAGAGCTGGTCGCAGGAGCAGATCAAGGACTTTAAAGGTAAATCGATCTGCGCGAAAGGAACGGTCTTCCAACTTAAAAATGACAGCGCACTCTTTCTCCAGCTTGACCGGGTATCCGACCTGGAAATCCAATGAAATCTGCGCTCTCCCCCAGTGGTCTGTGCCCATGTGGAGGCTTTCCCGGCGGCCATCCGGGCATGCCCCCAAAGCAACTGGACAATCGAAAAAACGTTGGATCCGATTAACGTGCAGCGGGGCGGCCAAACGAAACCTCGACACCGGTTGGGAGGAAGGTAGATTTTGCCATTGATCAAGAAAGTTGCAGATTCGTGTCGCAACGGCATTTTGAACCCCATTAGACTTACTGATTCACGACATGCTAGACGAACAGCTTAAATCCGATCTTCAGAAGCGAGGGATCTTCGTGACCTCGTTTGAGGATCTCTACAACTGGGGCCGCCGGAGTTCGCTCTGGCCGCTGCAGTTCGGGCTGGCCTGCTGCGCGATCGAAATGATCGCGGCGGCGGCTGCGCGGTTCGACATGGCGCGGTTCGGCGCCGAGGTCTTCCGGCCCTCGCCGCGGCAGGCCGACCTGATGATCATCGCCGGGACGGTGACCAAGAAGATGGCGCCACTGGTGGTTAGGCTCTACAATCAAATGCCCGAGCCGAAATACGTGATTGCGATGGGAGCGTGCGCAATTTCCGGCGGACCATTTAAAGAAGGCTACAACGTGCTCAAGGGGATCGACCGGTATATTCCGGTGGACGTCGCGATTCCGGGCTGCCCGCCACGGCCCGAGGCGCTTCTGGAGGGCCTGATCAAGCTCCAGAAAAAGATCGACAAACAGACGCTCTTCGGCCCGAACCAGGCACGGCATGCGGACAGAAGCGATGCCGCCGACTATCCGGTACCCGCATATGGAGCGCACGATCTGGAACCTCCGATGAACCCCGCCGTCTTCCGGCCCGAACCCGTGGAGCGCGAGGAATGATAAACGAAGTTCTTGCCCGGATCCAAAGCGGCCTTCCCGGGGCCTGCGTCGAACTGGTGAACAACCCGTCCCCGTCCGGTCAGCATTCGCTCCTGGTCAACCCGAAGGACGCCCTGGCAGTCGCGGGGTTCCTGCGCGACGACCCGGAGTTGCTTTTCGATTTCGCCTCGAACGTGAGCGGCGTCGATTGGCCGCCGAAGAAAGTCAAGGAGACCATCGTGCGGAAGGAAACCGTCGACGGCGCCGAAAAGGAGATCAAGGAGACGGTCGAGCGCGACGTGCCCGGCTGCCTCGAGGTGGTTTACCACCTGTATTCCGTGGCGCGCAAGACCGGCCCGCTCACGCTGCGCATGCGGACCGCCGACCGTGGGAGCAACGTGGCACTGCCCTCGCTGACCCCGGTCTGGAAGAGCGCGGATTTCCAGGAGCGCGAGGTCTACGATCTTTTCGGCATCCGCTTCGAGGGGCATCCCGACCTCCGACGGATCCTCATGTGGGATGAGTATGCCGACCATCCGATGCGGAAGGACTATGTGGCACCCGATGATTTTGAATACGAACCGACCCCGCACGACGAAATCCTGGAGCGCGTGAAAGCACGCGCCGCAACACCCGGGGAGGACGCATGAGCCAGCTTCCAGCGGACATCACGATCGGCGGATTTTCCGATGCGAACACGCTCGACGTATCGCTCGGGCCGCAGCACCCCTCGACGCACGGGGTTTTCCGGATGAACGTCACGCTCGAAGGCGAAACTGTCGTGAAGCTGAAGCCGGTTTTCGGCTACCTCCACCGCAACCACGAGAAGATCGCCGAGGGGAATTCGTATCTCGCCGCGATGCCTTATACCGACCGGCTCGACTACATCTGCCCACTCACCAATAACTGGGCGTATGCCGTCGCCGTCGAAAAGCTCGCCGGCCTTGAGGTCGCCGAGCGCGCGGAATACATCCGCGTGATCGTCGGCGAACTGACCCGCCTCCAGAACCACACCGCGTTCCTCGGCTTTATCCTCGGGGACATGGGGGCGTGGGGCACGGCGCTCATGTATGCGTTCCGCGAACGCGAGAAGATCCTCGACCTCTTCGAGGCGCTCACCGGCGCGCGCATGATGTGCAACTACATGCGGTTCGGCGGATGCCGCTGCGACCTGCCGCCCGGCTGGATCGAGGGGGCCCGCAAGATCGTTGATAATTTCCCGGCGTTTTTGGATGAAATGGAGGCCCTGCTCACCGGAAACGAAATTCTTTTGGCCCGCCTCCAGGGCGTGGCTCCGCTTTCGGGCGCCCGCGCCATCAACGGCGGCATGTCCGGCCCTGTCCTACGCGCCTCCGGCGTCGACTACGACATCCGGAAAGCCGACGCCTATGGGGTCTACAGCCGCTTCAAATTCCGCGTGCCGCGCGGCGAGGTCGGGGACTGCTACGACCGGTTCATGCTCCGGGTGCTTGAGGCCCGCGAGTCGGTTGCGATCCTGAAGCAGGCGATCGACGGCCTTCCCGGCGGTCCCGTGATCAACCCGAAGGCCAAGCTCCGCGGGTTCCGCCCGCCCGCCGGCGAAGCCTACGGCCGCATCGAATCCCCAAAGGGCGAGCTCGGCTTCTACGTCATCAGCGACGGGAGCGACCGGCCCTACCGGTTCCGCATCCGCCCGCCAAGCCTCATCAACCTCACCCTGCTTGAGGAACTCTGCGTCGGCACGAAAATCGCCGACGTCATGGTCATCCTCGGCTCGATCGACATCGTCCTCGGGGAGGTGGACCGCTAGCCCTATGAATATCCCCGGATCCGGCATCGTCAAAGGCATGGTCGTCACGGCCCGCAACATGCTCGGCAGCTACGTCGACAAGGAGCGCCTGACGACCGAGCAATACCCGGAGGAACGCCCGAAGCTCCCCGAAAACTCCCGCAGCTTTCCATTCCTCGTATACGATGGCAGCGACCCCGAGGCCGGAATGCGCTGCGTCTCCTGCAAGATTTGCGAAAAGGAATGTCCGCCCCAGTGCATCTACATCGTCCAGGACCGCGATGCCGCCGGCAAGGCGCTCAAGCGCCCGAAGGTGTTCGACATCGACATCGCGGTCTGCATGAGTTGCCAGATCTGCGTCGAGGTCTGCCCGTTCGAATCGATCCGCATGGACACCGCCTACGAGCTCAGTTCCTACGACCGCTTCGGCTCGCTCGTGCTCGACAAATCAGCGCTTCTGAAATCCAACGAATACTACCATAGCATCCACCCGACCGAGGCGGCCGAAACCGACGGACGGATCGAAGCCGACCGCCTGAAGAAGGAAGCCGCAGCCGCCGCCAAGGCCGCCGCTGCGAAAAAAGCCGCCGAAGAAAAGGCCGCGAAGGCCGCTGCTGAAGCCGCCACCGCGCCCGAACCCCCGAAAACGGAGGTCCAGGCGTGAAATTTTTCGACCTCCTCGAAACCGCGCCGTCCGATCTTCTCAAGTGGTTTGTGAACCTGCTGGCAGGCTATGGCGTCCCAGCCTGGCTGCTGGCTGTCATTTCGGCAGTGATCATCATCGGGACGGTGATCGGCGTGTTCCTCGGGCTTTTCGCCCTCTGCTCGGTGATGGAGCGCAAGATCCTCGCCCGCGTGCAGAACCGCTACGGCCCGAACCGCGTGGGTCCGTTCGGCCTCTTCCAGCCGGTCGCGGACGGTATCAAGATGATCACAAAGGAAGACCTCGTTCCCCGCAGCGCAGACAAGATCGTGCATTTCCTTGCGCCTGTCGTGATGATGATCCCGGCGCTCATGGTCCTCGCCATCCTGCCCTACGGACGCGGTATGGTCCCGGCCGAACTCGACGCCGGCATCCTGTATTTCTTTGCCGTCGGCGCAGGCACCGAGGTCGCCGTCTTCATGGCCGGCTGGGGCAGCAACAACAAATATTCGGTCATGGGAGCGATGCGCGCGATCGCCCAGATGGTCAGCTACGAACTCCCGCTCATCATCTCCGCGGTCGTCGTCGCCATGATCGCCGGCTCGCTTTCGCCTGCGGCCATCGTCGAGGCCCAGGGAACATTTGCGTTCGGATTCATCCCGGGCTGGTATGTCCTCACCCCGTGGGGCTTCGTCGCCTGCATCCTCTTCTACATCGCGGCGCTCGCCGAGTCGAACCGCAGCCCGTTTGACCTGCCGGAGGGCGAGTCCGAGCTTGTGGCCGGACACCTCACCGAATACTCGGGCTTCAAATATGCCACGTTCTTCATGGCCGAATACGTCGGAATGTTCGCAATCTGCGGACTCCTGGTGACGCTGTTCCTCGGGGGCTGGCAGGCCCCGTTGCCTTTCCTCACGATCGTCCCCTCGTGGTGCTGGTTCTTCGGAAAGGTCGCGTTTGTCGCCTTCACGATGATCTGGGTGCGCGCGACCCTGCCGCGCCTGCGCATCGACCACCTCATGACGTTCGCGTGGAAGTTTATGCTCCCGATGAGCTTTGCGGCATTCCTCGCCGCCGCCGCCTGGCACTATGCCGGCCGGGGACCGCTTGCCTGGGCGCTCTCCGCGGTGATCGTCGGCGTCCCGTATTTCATCCTCGGCAACCACTTCACAGCGAAATTCGCCGTGAGCAACCGCCGCTACCAGTTCTCCGAATGAACGACCTCCTCCAAAAATTCAACGCCCTCCCGTGGGATGCCATTGGCCAGTGGCTCGTGCTCCTGCCGGCCGGAGTGATGCTTCTGGCGGCCGCCGGCGCGGTGGCGCTGCGCAACCTCATCCATGCCGCGCTCTGCCTGACCCTGAGCTTCATCGCCCTCGGCATCGTCTTCATTGCGCTCGGCGCGGAATTTGTCGGGTTTGTCCAGCTGCTCGTCTACGTCGGGGCGGTCGCGATGCTCATCGTCTTTGCGATCCTGCTCACGCGTCCGTCCGACCTCGCGGGAGCCATGAGCCCGTTTGCTGGATTCGGTCCGGTTGGCGGGATCCTCACCGGAGCCGCCCTCCTCATCGCGCTCCTCGCATTTATTTTTTCCAGCCCCGCCGCAAAAACACCGATGCCGTCCATGCCGGTCGCGCCGGTTGCTCAGATCGGCAATCTCCTGATGCTCGACTTCGTCGTTCCGCTGCAGGCGGTCGGAGTCCTGCTCACCGCCGCGCTCATCGGCGCAGCCGTGCTCGCCATGGAGGATAAAAAACCATGACGCTCCAGATCCTCCTCGCCGTCTCCGCCGTGCTTTTCACCTTCGGCCTGGTCGCCGCCCTCACCCGCCGGAATTCCATCATGGTCCTGGTCGGCATCGAACTGATGATGGGCGCGGCGAACCTGAACTTCATTGCGTTCTGGAGGTTTTCCGCGGATCCACAGGCGCTCACCGGTGTGATGTTCGCCATCTTTTCGATCGCCGTCGCCGCCGCCGAAGCGGCCGTCGGGCTCGCGATCATCATCCTCGTCCACCGCCGGATCCGGAGCTCAAATGTGGACGACGCGGAGCAGTTGAAAGGCTGAACGATGGAAATTTCCCGCCTCATCCTCTGGATCCCGCTTCTGCCGCTCATTGCCGCCGGGCTCACCTCGCTCCTCAGGCGCGGGCAGCGCGGGCCCGCCGCGGCGCTCGTCATCGGCTCGCAGGCCGTCTCGACACTTATCGCGCTCTACGCCTTTCTGATGACGCTCCGCCACGGGTTTGAGCGCGAGGTCTTCAACTTCACCTGGCTGACGTTCGGCACAGAACCGCTACGGCTCGGGCTCGTCCTCGACCCGCTGGGTGCGGGAATGGTGCTCATGGTCACCTTCGTGAGCCTCCTCATCTTTATCTACAGCCACGGGTATATGAAGGAGGACGCCAACTACACGCGGTTCTTCTGCTTCCTTTCGCTCTTCTCCGCGGCGATGCTCGGTGTCGTCCTCTCGAACAGCCTCCTCCTCACCTTTATCTGCTGGGAGCTCGTCGGGTTGGCGTCCTATCTCCTCATCGGCTTCTGGTTCCACAAGCCATCCGCAGCCGCGGCTGCCAAGAAGGCGTTCATCACGACGCGAGTGGGCGACATGGGATTCCTGCTGGGCATGCTCTGGCTCTACTCCGCTTCCGGAACCCTCCTCTTCTACGACAATGGCGCAGGCTGCCTCGAGCGCGCGGCCACCGATGCCATGGCCGTCCAGATCGGCTGCATGGGCCTCGCGGTCTCGAACTGCATCGCCCTCCTCATCTTCTGCGGAGCCGCCGGCAAGTCCGGGCAGTTTCCGCTCCACGTCTGGCTTCCCGATGCCATGGAAGGCCCGACCCCGGTCAGCGCGCTCATCCATGCGGCAACGATGGTGGCTGCCGGCGTCTTCCTCGTCGCCCGCGTCTTCCCGATCTTTGAAGCCGCGGGGAAAACATCCGCCGCTCTGGTGGTCGTCGCCTCGATCGGCGCGTTCACTGCGCTCTTCGCAGCGCTGATCGCGGTCGCGCAGACCGACATCAAGCGCATCCTCGCCTACTCGACCGTCTCGCAGCTCGGGTTCATGATGCTCGCGCTCGGCGTCGGCAGCGTCACCGCCGCGATGGTCCACCTGATCGCGCACGCATTTTTCAAGGCTCTCCTCTTCATGGGGGCCGGCTCGGTCATCCACGGGGTGCATGAGGAGCAGGACATCCGCAACATGGGTGGGCTCCGCAAATACATGCCGGTGACATTCATCACCTATGCGATCGGCATGATGGCCCTCTGCGGCGTGCCGTTCCTCTTCTCCGGCTTCTGGAGCAAGGACGAGATCCTGCACGTCGCGCACGGCTGGACGGTCTCCCACCTCCCGTTCTACATGGCCGCCGCCGCCGCGTTCCTCACCGCGTTCTACATGACCCGGCAGATGTTCTATGTCTTCGCCGGAAAATACCGCGGACACGCCCACCCGCACGAGAGCCCGGCCGTGATGACCGTTCCTCTGCTCATCCTCGCCGCCTCGGCCATCCTGCTCTCGATCCCTGCAACCCCCGCCTGGCCGTGGTTTCACGGCTACCATGCGGGGCACGCGCCGGCGCTCGACTGGGCGAAGCTTCTGGAGCACGAGTTCGTTTCGATCGCCGGGCTTTCTATCCTGATCGTGACGCTGGGAGTTGGCGCCGCCTGGCTTCTCTACGGCCGCCGCCAGCTCTCCGCGACGGCACCCGACGCGCTCGAATCCGCATGGGCCGGCGGCTTCAAGGCCCTCGCCAACCGGCTCTACATCGATGAGCTTTACGCGGCCACAGTCGTCGCTGCGCTGACCCTGGCAGGCAGCCTTTTCGCCTGGATCGACCGGCGGATTCTGGCCGGCGTGGTCAGTGCGGCCGCCGGGGTTTCCGTCGCCTCTTCGAAGCTCGGCGACCTGTTTGAAAAGTTCCTGCTCAACCTCGGCTTCGACAGCTACTGCGGCGGCCTGCGCGACTGCGGAAACCTGTTCTCCGGATGGGAATCCGGGCGGGTGCAGGGATACCTGCGAATCCTCGGCGTGGGGGTGGTCGTCCTTCTCGCCCTCATCGGATGGTTGTTCACATGAGCGCTTTGACATTTCTCACTCTCCTCCCGCTCGTCGGGGCCGTGCTGATCGCGGTCCTGCCGCCACGCCAGTCCGGCCTCGCACGGGCCCTGGGCCTGGGGTTCATGCTCTCGGTCCTGCTCTGCTCGGTCGTGCTCGCCCTCAACTACGACCGCGCGGTCGGCGGCATCCAGTTCTCCGAGCGCCACGAATGGATCCCCTCGCTGGGCATCCAGTATTTCCTCGGCGTGGACAGCCTGAGCATCCTGCTGCTTCTGCTGACAGCGATTGTGACCCCCTTCGCCCTCATGGCGGCCGGCCCCTCGGCCGCGAAGGTAAACGTCCTGCTCGTCCTGCTCCTGCAGGCCGCGCTCATCGGCTCGTTCACCGCGCTCAACTTCATCCACTGGTTCCTCTTCTACGAGCTGAGCCTGGTGCCGGCCTTCTTTCTGGTCCGCTCCGCTGGAGGAAAGCCGGCAGCGGTGGCCGCATTCCGTTTCTTTGTTTATACCCTGCTCGGTGGGCTTGCGATGCTCATCGCGTTCCTTGCCATCCAGCTGGCGACCGGCTCGTTCGACCTTGTGCACCTGGCAAAGCTCGGCCGCTCGGGGGCCCTAGAAGCTCTGCTGATCACGCGGTTTGGGGCTCTGGGCATCGGTTCCTGCGGGATCGGTCTTCTCGTCTTTTGCGGAATCTTTCTCGGGCTCGCCGTCAAAGTTCCCGTTGTGCCGTTCCACACGTGGCTTCCCGATGCCTACAGCGAGGCCCCCTCACCGGTCTCGATGCTGCTCACCGGCCTGATGTCGAAGATGGGCGTTTACGGTCTTCTCCGGCTCCTCCTCCCGCTGTTCCCCGCCCGCATGCAGGAGCTGGCAACTCCGCTCCTCTGGTTGGCGCTGATCACGATCATCTTCTCGGCTGTGGCGGCGCTCGCGCAGACGGACATCAAGCGCCTGCTGGCTTACTCCTCGGTCAACCACCTCGGATACTGCCTCCTTGGCATCTTTGCGTTTGCCGCGGCTCCCGGCGGACTCCCGAACGATCGTGCGGCCGCCATGGACGGCGTCCTGCTCCAGATCTTTAACCACGGGATCACCGCCTCCGCGCTCTTTTGCTTTGTGGCGTTTATCGAACGCCGCAGCGGCGGACTCCGGGGACTGGCCGACTTCGGTGGCCTGCGCGCCCCCGCTCCGGTCCTAGCCGGTCTGATGGGAATCGCGATCTTCTCCTCACTCGGGCTGCCGGGGCTCAACGGGTTCGTCGGCGAGTTTCTGATTTTCAAGGGCACGTTCGGCCTCGTCTGGTGGGGCGCCATGTTTGCGGCGATCGGTCTCTTCGTCACCGCGGTCTTCCTGCTCAACCTCATCCAAAAGGTTTTCACCGGCCCGCTTCCCGCACGCTGGGAGAAGTTCCCAGACATGACCGCCGCCGAGATCCTGACCGTCGCGCCGGCGATCGCGCTCATCTTTGTGCTGGGAATTTTCCCGCAGGTGCTCATTGCGCTCATTAACAAGCCCGTCTTTTTGCCATGATCCTGAACGCGACATTTCTCTCCGCATTTCTCGGTGCCGCGCTCGTCCTGCTCCTGCCGGAACGGTTTGCCAGGGCCTCGCGCTGGATCGCCCTGCTCGCCGCGATGGCCGGATTCGGCTTCGCGCTGAAAGCCTTCGCCGGCTACGACCAGTCGGCCGGGGCGCCGCACTTCCAGTATGCCACGCAGATCCCCTGGGTCCGCGCGCTCGGCATCTCGTTCTTCACGCAGGCCGACGGGATCAGCCTTGTTCTGATGGTGCTCACAGGCATTACCGCAATCGCGGGCGTGCTTTTTTCCTGGAATGTGACGCAGCGTCCGCGTGCGTTTTTTGCGTTTTTCCTGACGATCATCGGCGGGGTTTACGGCGTCTTCCAGAGCTTTGATCTCTTCCTTCTCTTCGTCTTCTACGAGATCGTCATCGTCCCGAAATACTTCCTCATCGCGGCCTGGGGCTCGACGAACCGCGAGTATGGCGCGATGAAGCTCACGGTGTTTTCCGTCGCCGGGAGCGCGCTTGTCCTGCTCGTGCTGGCCGCCACCTACGCTGTCTCGGGCGGGCAGTCATTCGACCTGATGGTTCTGACCACTCTCGCATTTCCCGCCTCGTTCCAGGCTTGGGCCTTCCCGGTGCTCTTCCTCGGGTTCGCGGTTCTGGCCGGCATCTGGCCGTTCCACGTCTGGGCGCCGACCGGACACGTTGCGGCGCCGACCGCGGTTTCGATGCTGCTCGCCGGCGTCGTGATGAAGCTCGGCTCCTATTCCGCGCTGCGGGTCGCCATGACGCTCTTTCCGCAGGGCCTCGACCAGTGGCGGATGGTGGTCGCCGTGCTCGCAACGATCAGCATCCTCTACGGCGCCCTCGTGGCCCTCGCCCAGAAGGACCTCAAGTTTGTAGTCGGCTACTCAAGCGTGAACCACATGGGCTTCGTTCTGCTCGGCCTTGTAACACTCAACACGGTCGGCCTGAGCGGTGCCGTCCTCCAGATGTTTTCCCACGGCATCATCGGCGGTCTCCTCTTCGCCGTCGTCGGGCGGATGATCTACGACCGCACGCACACCCGCGACATCGCCACACTCGGCACCATGGAGCTCTCCAAGGCCCTGCCGTTCGCGGCGTTCACATTCACAGTGGCCTCGGTCGCATCGATGGGACTGCCGGGCTTCAGCGGATTCATCTCCGAGTTCACAATCCTCACCGGTACATGGAAGTCGTTCCCGATCCTCCTCATCCCCGCGGGTATCGGGGTCGTCGTAACGGTCGCCTTCACACTGCGCGCACTTCAGCGCTCGTTTTTTGCCCCGCAGGAATCCGGTCCGCCCGATCGCTCGACACACCACGAGGACTTCGAGCCGATCACGTTTCCCGAGCGCCTTGGCGCCTGCCTCCTGATTCTCGCGACGCTCGGCGTCGGTCTCTACCCGAAGGTCCTGCTTGACCCGATCGTGCGCAGCTTCGACAGCCCGCTCATGCACCAACTCATCCGGGAGGTTGCGTCCAAGTGATCTACCTCCACCTGCTCAAACTTCTCGCGCCGGAGGCGATCCTGGTCGTCACGGCCATCCTCGTCCTTGGGCTCGGTCTCTCGGGCTCCAGCGGCCGCCTGCGTCCGCTGATGACCCGGCTGACCCTCCTCGGTGGTCTGATCGCCGCGTGGGTCCTCTTCATTTATCCGGAAGATGCCTGCGTGCTGAACGGCATGGTCGTCCTCGACCCGCTCGGGCGAATCTTCAAGCTGGCGATCCTCGTTCTGTCGATGATCACAGTCATCCTGTCGGCCGCCTCGCCGGTCCGGAGGCATTTCGCGGAATACCTTGCGCTCATCCTGTTTGCGACCGTCGGCATGCTTCTGCTGGCCGGCACCGAGGAGCTCCTGATGATCTTCATCGCGCTCGAGCTCACCAGCATCTCGCTCTATGTGCTCACCGCCTACCTGAAGGAGAGCAGCGCCTCGGCGGAAGCCGGGCTCAAGTATTTCCTCATCGGTGGGGTCTCGGCGGCATTCCTTCTCTTCGGTCTGAGCCTCGTCTACGGCGTGGAAGGCACAACCAACCTGAGGGCCCTGTTGGCCATTTCGCCGGCACAAGCAACCGATCCCCTCATGCTCGCCGGCATCGTCCTGACGCTGGCCGGCTTCGGATTCAAGGTCGCGGCGGTGCCGTTCCACCTCTGGGCTCCCGACGTTTATGAGGGCGCACCGACTCCGACCGCCGCACTGGTCGCCTCGGGATCGAAGGTCGCCGGCTTCTTCATTCTCGCCAAAATGCTCGCCATCGGGTTCGGGGCATCCGCCGGGATGGCCGCCTGGTCGCAATTCCGTCCCGGCTGGCTGCCGCTGCTTGCGGTCATGGCCGCGCTGTCGATCGTTCTCGGGAACCTCGCCGCGCTCGCCCAGTCGAACGTCAAGCGCCTGCTCGCCTACTCCGCGATCGCCCACAGCGGATACATGCTGCTCGGCCTCACCTCGGCGACCGAGGCCGGATTCACCGCGGTCTTCTTCTACGTGATCGTCTATGCCCTGACCACGATCGGTGCCTTCGGGGTCGTCGAAGTGGTCGAGCGCCGCCGGGGAGGATCGCAACTGCAGGATTTCGACGGGCTCTACAAGGCCGCCCCAGTTCTGGCCATCTGCATGCTCGTCTTTCTGATCTCACTCGCTGGCATCCCGCCGCTCGCAGGGTTCTTCGGGAAATTTTACATGTTTGCGGAAACGCTCGCCGCATCCGGCGAGGGTTCAAACCCGGGGATGCTCTGGCTGGTCGGTCTGGCGATCGCGATGAACGCGGTGTCGCTTTACTACTACCTGATCGTCCTCAAGCACGTTTTCGTTGCGAAGCCGGTCGACGACGAGCCCTGCAAGTCCGCGGCCTGCACACCCGTGATCGTCGTGCTGGCGCTGGTCATCCTGCTCCTCGGCCTCTTCCCGGACGCCCTGCTTGAGCCGCTGCGTGCCGCCGTGAGCTTTTATACGGCCTCTCTGAACCTGCCATGAACGACTACCTCCTCCTCTGTATTTTCCTGGCGATTGCCATCGTCTTCCCGCTGATCCCGCTGGCGCTGGCTTGGCTCTGGGCGTTCTTCTTCTCGCCCGGAAAACCCGGAAAGGACAAGGGCGCCATCTACGAGTGCGGCATCGAATCGACAGGTGCCGCGCAGGTCCAGTTCCAGTCGCACTACTACCTTTACGCGCTCGTCTTCCTGATCTTCGATGTGGAGACGATCTTTCTCCTTCCGTTTGCCGCCGCCTTTTTGAAGCTGCCCATCGCGGCCTTCCTGGCGATGATGGTGTTCCTCCTTCTGCTCGTCGAAGGCTTGGTCTGGGCCTGGGCGAAGGGGATCCTGCAGTGGAAGTAAAACGCTACGCCTCCTCAAAGAGGATGTTGCGGGCCGAAGAGAGTTCGGTCTGCTCGGTCAGCTTGCGGGTCGTCCCCCGGAGCCGGCGGCTGAGCGTGGACGCCAGGCCGATCAGCAGCTGGATGCCGGCCTGGGTGTAGTTGTTGATGTAATCCTCAAGGTCCGCTCGGGTGATCACCCAGTATTGCGAAGCCTCGATCGCGATGACCGAGCAAATCGCGCTCGAGGGATCGAAAAGGTCGATTTCGCCCACCCATTCGCCCTGATTGATCGTTCCCAGAAGGACGTTATGGCCGTCGTCGTTGCAGCGCGCGTGCAGCAGGCCGCTGATGATGAAGAACAGCTTCCCGTGGGACGCCCCCTCCTGGATCAGGGTTTCCCCTGCCGCCGCGAGATGGAAGCTCCCGTAGGAGCTGAGGGTGTCACGGTCTTCCTTGCTCAGTTCGGAAATCAGTCCAACGGCAGGTAGGTGCGGAGAGTTCAGCGGCATGGGTATCAGCAATCATATTTCGGCCGCGGCGGCAAGCCCCGAGGCAATTTCCGTCAGTGCCGGAAATGCCGGGTGCCGGTGAAGACCATGGCGACACCGTTTTTGTCTGCGGCCTCGATGACGTCGGCGTCGCGGACCGATCCCCCCGGCTGGATCGCGGCCGTCGCACCGGCCTCGGCGGCGGCGATGAGTCCGTCGGCAAAGGGGAAGAATGCATCGCTGCACACCGCGCTGCCCTTGAGCGAGAGCCCGGCCTCCTGGGCCTTCCAGACGGCGATACGGGAGGAATCCACGCGCGACATCTGTCCAGCACCGATACCCAGCGTCCGGTCCTTTGCGGCGTAGACGATGGCGTTCGACTTGACGTGCTTGACGACCTTCCAGCCAAACTCCATCGCCTCGATCTCGTCCTTGGTCGGCGGGCGGGAGCTCACGACCTTGTGCTCAAGGTCCGGGATATCGGCGGAGTCGGCATCCTGCACAAGGAGCCCGCCGAGCACACTCCGCACGTCGCGACCGTGCTGGCCGAGCGGTTTCAGGATCCGCATGAGGCGGAGGTTTTTCTTCTTCTGGAGGAGCGAACGCGCGTCGGACTCGAAGTCCGGCGCGATGATGACCTCGCTGAAAATTTCGGAAATCGCCCTGGCAAGCGCAAGTGTTACCGGGAGGTTGCAGATGATGATGCCGCCGAACGGCGCCTGCTTGTCGGTGGCAAACGCCTTTTCCCAGGCCTCGCGGAGGTCGGGATCGCAGCCCACACCGCAGGGGTTCGTGTGCTTGAGGATGGCAACTGTCGGCTTGTGAAATTCCGCAATGAGGTTCGTAGCCGCGCTGATGTCGAGGATGTTGTTGTAGGAGAGCTCCTTGCCGTGGAGCTTTTCGAAGAACGAGCTGAAGTTCCCGTAGAGTTCGGCCTGCTGGTGCGGGTTCTCGCCATAGCGGAGGCGCATCTCGAGCGGAAGTTCCATCCGGAAGGCACCGCACGTTTCCTGCTCGCGGTTGAGGAAGTCCGCGATCGCGGCGTCGTAGGAGGATGTTGTGGCAAATGCCTTGATCGCAAGGCGCTCGCGCAGTGTCCGGCTCGTCGCGCCGTCCTCGTCCTTCATGTCTTCCAGCACCGCGGGGTAGTCCGCAGGATCGGTGACCACGCACACCGACTGGTAATTTTTCGATGCGCTGCGGATCATCGACGGTCCGCCGATGTCAATCTGCTCGATCGCCTCGGCCAGCGTGACGCCTTCGCGCGCAATCGTCGCCTCGAACGGGTAAAGGTTCACGACCACGAGGTCGATCGGCCGGATCCCGTGCGTCTTCGCCTGCTCCTCGTGCTCGGGGTTCCCTCGCAGATAGAGCAGCCCGCCGTGGATTTTCGGATGCAGGGTCTTCACCCGGCCGTCCATGATCTCCGGCGAGCCGGTGAATTGCGAAACTTCGACGGTAGCGATGCCCGCCGCCTGAAGCGATTTGGCGGTTCCGCCGGTGGAAAGGATTTCAACCCCTTGAGATGCCAGCTCGCGGGCGAAGTCGACGATGCCGGTTTTGTCGGAAACAGAAATAAGAGCGCGTTGGATTTTCATTGCTGCAGGAGAACGGTTTATTCCCCGCGAACGAGAAGTTCAACATCCATCGCACGGCGCCACATCCCCTGGCTGCAAGCCCGCCGGGCTGGTCGGACAGCCTGACAGCACCCGGCCGGCCCGTGACCTTCACCGGGTCGCCGGCCAGAGCGCTCCGGAGGACCGGCTGGAACCCGTCTGCCGCGAAATACTCCGACTTTTGAGTTGACTGGAGGACATGAGCGGCTAGTTTCGACGGTCCTAGTTATCCGATTTTATGAAACGCACATACCAGCCTTCCAAGCGCACACGCAAGCAGCAGTTCGGTTTCCGCGCACGGATGAAGACCAAGGCGGGCCGGGCTATCCTGAGCCGCCGCCGCCAGCGCGGACGTAAACGCCTCCTGCCGAAGGGGGTCGAAGTTCACTTCGCCCGGCACACCGAAGCCTGATCATTACCGCATGCGTTTTTCCGCCTCCTCCCGTCTGACGGAGGGGAGGGACTTTGCTCGTGTGAGGGAGCAGGGCAGGTCCGTCCAAGGAAGGCTCCTTCGAATCGGCACGCTCAATCTCGGCACCCCGGATACATCAAAGGCCGGAATCATCACCTCGAAGCGCGTCGGGGGAGCTGTCGTCCGGAACAAAGTCCGCCGCCGGCTGCGGGAGTTGATCCGCCCGGTCTTTCCTGATTTCCCGGCAGGTCTTCTCATTGTCGTCATCGCCAAGCAGCCCGCGGCTTCGGCCACCTTTGAAGAATTGAGAGGGGAATGGTTGCTTCTTCTTCGCCGACTTTCTATTTTGCCGGATCTTCCATGACGTCGTTGCTCCTCATACTCATCCGCATCTACCAGCTCGCGCTCTCCCCCGCTCTGCGCGCGATTTGCGGACCCGGGTGCGGATGCCGGTTCGAGCCCAGCTGCTCGCACTATTTTGCAGAAGCCCTGCAGACGCATGGATTCACCAAAGGACTCAGCCTGGGCATCGGGCGGATCTGCCGATGTCACCCGTGGGGCGGATGCGGGTATGACCCCGTTCCTTCCGCCTTGAAAACCCGTAACTGATGGACCGTAAAGCCTGGATCGCAATCACCCTCTCCGTCGCCGGCCTTTTTGGCTGGCAATGGTATATCAGCAAATATCACACCCCTCCGGCCGTGCCGGCTTCCAACGCACCGGCTCCGGCTGCGTCCGCTGCACCCGGAGCGCCGACCGCAGCAGTGCCCGCTGCCAGCGCTGCGCCGGCAGCCCTGCCATCCGTCACGCCTGTGCAGCCGGTTATGGCGGCCCGGGCGGAAAGCCTGGCCGCCGAAGGAGCTGAGTTTGTCTTTAACAACGACGCCGGCGGGATTGAGCAGGTCGTCCTTCTGAAGCACCTGGGTGAAAACAAGGGCAGCGTCTCATTGAACCGCGACCGCGGCATGCCGATCGGCGCCATCGGGTTCAACCCCGGCGAAGTTGTGGGAGGGTTTGAAATGAGCACCGACCGCGCTAAGGGCATCGCCGTCTTCTCAAAAACAGGCCCGGACGGCCTCCGGATCACCAAGCAATTCGCGCTTCCGCCGGCCGGCTCGAAAGATTCGCTGTACACCGTCGGGCTGGAGATCTCGTTCCACAACTCCGGGAACGCATCCGTGCAGGTGCCACCATTCTTTGTCGGCACCGGAGGGGCTGCGCCGATCCACGTGAGCGACATGCCGATCTACACGCGCTTCGACTGGTCGCACGCCGGCAAGGCGACCTATATCGATGTCAACTGGTTCTCCGCCAGCTCGGTCCCGCTTCTGGGCATCCCGCTCAGCGGCGAAAAGCCGATCTACCTGGAGAGCAAGCCGGACGTCCAGTGGGCTGCGGTCTCCAGCCAGTATTTCAGCACGATCGTCAGCGCCAAAGAGCCCGGATCCTCGGTCTGGGCAAAGCGTTTCGACACGCTCAAGCAGAACAACTCCCCGGTCTTTGGCATCCAAGGAGCGCTGGGCCAGCCGGGCTTCACCGTGCCCCCGGGCGCCACCGTCACCAAATCGTTCCAGATCTATTCCGGACCCAAGGAACTCTCCCGCCTCCGTAAGCTCGGCGGCAACCAGGATGCCGTCCTGAATTTCGGGATGTTCGGATTCGTCAGCGAGTTTCTCCTCTGGGCCATGAACGGACTGCACGGCCTGCTTGGCAACTACGCCGCGGCGATCATCGTGCTGACCCTCCTCATCAAATCCGCCCTCTGGCCAGTCCAGAACAAGGCAACCAACGAGATGAGAAAGATGTCCGCCCTCTCGCCGAAAATGACCGAGCTGCGGGAAAAATACAAAGACGACCCGCAGAAGATGAACGAGGAGACGATGAAGCTCTACCGCGAATACGGGGTCAACCCGTTCAGCGGCTGCCTCCCGATGCTCATCCAGATCCCGATCTTCTTTGGCTTCTACGCGATGCTCGGCACCGCGATCGAGTTGCGGAACAGCTCGTTTCTGTGGATCCACGACCTCTCGCAGCCGGACACGGTCGGGCACCTGCTCAACTTCCCGATCAACCTGCTTCCGATCATTATGGCCGGAACGATGATCTGGCAGATGGCAATCACCCCGAAAAGCGGAGACGCGATGCAGCAGCGGATCTTTTACTTCATGCCGGTCATCTTCCTGGTGTTCTGCTACAATTATGCCAGCGGGCTCGCACTCTATTGGACAACTCAGAATCTCTTTTCTATTGTTCAGCTCTATATGACGCGGAACCGTCCGCTGCCGACGCTTGAGAAGAAGAGCGTGGTGGCGAAGCGGACGGCCGCGGCGCTGAAAAAGAAAAAGAAATAATCGCCATGAGCCAGACACCGCCCGAAGTCCTCGATACCATCCTCGGCTACCTGGGGTTCGTCGTCGAAATCCAGGAGCAGCAGCGTGATGGCAACCTTGTCCTTCAAATTCTGACCCACGAACCGGAGCGCCTCATCGGGCGGCACGATGTCGTCCTCGATGACCTCCAGTATCTCGTCAACCGCGTGCTCGCCTCACAGAATCCGCCCGGCCCCCGCGTCATCGTCGATGTCGAGCACCACCGCGCAATGCGCGACGACGCGCTCGTCGAAAAGGTCCGGCATCTTGCTCAGGCTGTCCGGTCCACCGGCCGCCCGATCCAGACCGACCCACTCAACTCCTACGACCGCCGGATCGTCCACAATGCATTCAAGGATGACCCGCAGATCGCCACATGGAGCCCGCAGGACGATGCGCGGGTGAAGCGGATCACGATCAAGCTACGCCCGGCCAGCTAAGGGGTTTTCGCCTTTTCGAACCGACCCTCGTCATCAACGCGGGCGGTAGCGGCACTTTCGGCCTCATTAGCGAGATGGCGCATCCTTGCGATCTGCTCGTGCGAGGGAACCTTCCCTTCAGCCTCCATGGCGACCGTGCGGATTTTTTTGACGCTGTCGGTGAGAGTGGTGACCATCTCGGTCTTCTTGAGGCGGGGGTGGAGGGTCTCAAGCCGGTCGATGAAGTAGTCCATGATTTCGGTATCGCCGAGGACCTTCGCCTTGGCGGCGGTGTAATTCGAATCCGTGCTCACCGCCCCGAGCTGAAACCCGCGCAGCCATCCCCCGAGGCTGATCATGTGGGCCATCTCCTCGTCGTGAAGCTCCATCATCGAGGTCTCGACATCCTGCTGGGTGCGCACGAGCTCCTCGCGCATGCCGATCCAGTCCCCCTTGTCGCTGTGCTCGAAAAGGCTCTTGCTGCGCTTGGTCAACCGCCCGCCGACGCCCAGCGCGCGCGACTCGCGGATGAGCGCGCGGCCGATGTCCTGGATGTCCTGCGGACGTTCGGCGATCGTCAGAAGAAAGCCGTCGGCCACAAGCGAGCCGAAGTGCATCGCGGTCTGGAACCGGTTATTAAAGCCAGCCTCCCGGTCCGCCTTCTCGATGACTTCCAGCGGAACCGGCCGGAAGACCTCGAGATCCTTGAGAATTTTCTGGATCGAGGGGGCCGTGATCGGGTTGACCCCGAGTTCCTCGCGCATGTGTTCGTCAGAACTTTTCTTCAACTCGGCTTCGGTGACGTCCTGCGCACGGGTGACCGGCGGAAAAATGAGGACGAGAAGCGCGGATATGGCAAGCGCGCGGTGCATGCCTTTTGATAGCAAGAACCGGGGGGATTTGTCCACACCCGTAAAATCTGCTTTCGCTTCCGCCCGGCCGCGCCGAAAGTGTGCAGGTGATTGCCGGCGTTCCCAAACTCACCGAAGAGGCGGTCCGGCGCTTGCCGGGGCTCGTCGGAGGCGTCAATATCGTCTCCGGAAAAATCACGTGCGAAGCGGTGGCCGCCGTGCACGGAATCCCGTATTCTCCATTCATCCCATGAGCACACTCGAACAAGACATCCACGAAATCGGACGCCGGGCGAAGGCCGCCTCGCGGCGGCTGGCAATGCTCTCGTCGACTCAAAAAAACCTGATCCTCGAGGCGATGGCTGACGAGTTGCTCACACGCGCTCCCGCACTGCTCGAGGCCAATGCCCGTGATCTCTCGAACGCCGAAAAAAACGGCCTCAGCAAGGCGATGATCGACCGCCTTCGCCTCACGGAAAAGCGGATCGCAGAAATGGCGGAGGGCATCCGGCAGGTCGCCTGCCTCTCCGACCCGGTCGGCGAGGTCCTGCGCGCATGGACCCGCCCGAACGGCATCGGCATCTCGAAAATCCGCACCCCGATCGGCGTGATCGGCATCATCTTCGAATCGCGTCCGAACGTGACAAGCGACGCGGCCGTGCTGTGCCTGAAGACTGGGAACGCGGTGATCCTGCGAGGCGGTTCCGAGGCCCTGCATTCCAACCTGGCGATCGGAGCGGCACTTCAATCCGGCGGCGAGCGCGCCGGGCTCCCCGTGGGAGCCGTGCAGCTCATCCCCACCACCGACCGCGATGCGGTCCGGATCATGGCTCAAATGGACCGCTTCATGGACCTCATCATTCCGCGCGGCGGGCACGCCCTCATCGAGGCTGTCGTCAGTCAGGCCAGGATGCCGGTCATCAAGCACTACGACGGCGTCTGCCACATCTACGTCGACAAGGACGCCTCGTTTGAGATGGCCCGCGATATCGCCATCAACGCCAAGTGCCAGCGGCCGGGCGTCTGCAATGCCATGGAAACCCTCCTCGTCCACCAGGATGTCGCAAAGGCATTTTTAGAGTTTGCCGCTCCCGCATTCCGCGAGCAGCACGTGGAATTCCGCGCGGACCCCGCCGCGTTTTCGCTGCTCGCGGCGCTCGGCTACGAACCGCTCCGCGAGGCGGATGACCGTTCCTGGCGGACCGAATATCTGGACCTCATCGCAAGCGTGAGAGTCGTGGGGGGACTGGACGAGGCGATCGAACACATCGAGACGTTCGGATCGCACCACAGCGATGCGATTATCACGTCCGATCCGGCGACGGCCGAGCGATTCCTTGCGGAGGTCGATTCTGCCACGGTTTACTGGAATGCCTCGACGCGCTTCACCGACGGCGGAGAGTTCGGCTTCGGCGCAGAAATCGGAATCAGCACCGACAAGCTTCACGCCCGCGGGCCGATGGCCCTCGAGGAGCTGACCTCTTACAAATATCTCATCCGCGGGGACGGACAGGTCCGCTGATCCCGATGGCCATGACCCCATTTCCGGCGAAGGCATGAAATCGATCAAAACTTACTATGAGGGCCGGGTCCAGGGAGTCGGATTCCGCTGGACGGTCAAGAATCTGGCACGCGAATACGACGTGTCCGGAACGGTGAGAAACCTTCCCGATGGCCGCGTGGAGCTGGTTTTGCAGGGAGATCCCGACGAGGTCTCGGGAATCTTGGAAGCCATCCGCCGGAGCGACCTCGCCGGCCACATCACGCTGGAGTCGCCGGAGCCCATCGCCCGCATTGCAGGCCTCCGCGGATTCCAAATCATCGAATGAGCACGCCCGCTGTCCACATTGAAAACCTGACGAAAGTTTACCCGGTCCCGATGCGCCGGCAGCGTGTCGTCGCGGTGAAGAACCTGAACCTCACGGTCGGTGACGGCGAGGTTTATGGCCTGCTCGGACCGAATGGCTCGGGCAAGAGCACAACGCTTAAAGTCCTCCTCGGCCTCGTCACCCCCACCCGGGGAAAGGGCGAAATTTTCGGTAAAAACAGCCGCGACTACCAGAGCCGCGCCGATGTCGGATTCCTCCCCGAGAACCCGTATTTTTACAAGTTCCTCACCGCAGAGGAGACCGTCCGCTTCTACGGAAAAATCTGCGGACTGCACGGGCGCGCCCTCGACGACCGCGTCGGGGAACTGATCGCGTTGGTCGGCCTGGAGGATGCCCGCCACCGGCGGGTGGGCGGATTCTCCAAGGGGATGCTGCAGCGGATCGGCCTCGCGCAGGCGCTTGTCCAGGATCCCAAATTGGTCGTGCTCGACGAGCCAACCGCGGGAGTCGATCCCGCCGGCTCCCGCCAGATCCGCGACCTCATTCTCGATCTGAAAAAACGGGGCAAAACAGTCCTGCTCACATCGCACCTCCTGAGCCAGGTCCAGGAGGTCTGCGACCAGGTCGGCATCATGGCCCGCGGCGAGATGGTCCGGGAGGGCAGCCTCGACGAACTTGTCACCATCGAACGGCAGACCGAATACATCGTGGAGGATGCCCCCGACGGCCTCCGTGAAAAAATCGAGGCCCTCGTGAAGGAATCCGGCGCACGCTTCATCTCAGCCCGCCGCCCGCAGCGCACGCTCGAAGGCGTCTTCCTCGAATCCACAGCGCCCAGGGAATGAAAGCATTCGTCACCGGCACGGACACCGGCGTTGGCAAGACATTCGTTACCGCCCTGCTCGCCCGGGCACTGCGGGCATCCGGGCACGACACGATCGCCCTCAAGCCGCTCTCCTCCGGTGACCGCTCGGACGCCGAGGCTCTCCGCTCGGCCTGCGACAACGAACTGTCGCTCGATGAGGTCAATCCCTTCTGGTTCCGCGCGCCGCTCGCCCCGCTCGCCGCTGCCCGCATGGAAGACCGCCGGATCTCTCTCGAATCGCTCTGCAGCTGGTTCCAGACCATCTCGGCGGAAAGAAAATCCGTCCTCGTCGAAGGGGCCGGCGGCTGGCTCGCACCGGTTGCGGATCGCGCCACGGTCGCCGACCTCTGCGCCGCATTCCGTCTGCCGGTGATCGTCGTGGCCGCCAACCGCCTCGGCTGCGTGAACCATATCCTCCTCACGCTGGAAAGCATCCGCGCCCGCGACCTGGACTGCCTCGGAATTATCCTCAATGCCGCCACCGGGCCTGATGACTCATCGGGCACCAACCGGGCGCTCCTTGAGGAGTTCACCGATGTGCCCGTCCTGCTCGAAGTCGCCAGCGGTCAGGCGGAGCTCCGGCTGCCGCTTTTCTAGCCGTCACATCCGCGATTTTTTTCCAGTTTTCCCTTGCGCCACGCTGATGTTCCCCTAGTCTTTTCCTCCCGCTCGATGTCGGGCAAGAAACTCCAACATTAATCGCTCTTTAAATTATGGCAGCACCTGCAGGACAAAAAATCCGGATCCGTCTCAAGGGATTCGACTACCGCATCCTCGACGCATCGGCGTCCGAGATCGTTGAAACCGCCAAGCGCACCGGTTCGAAAGTGACCGGCCCAATCCCCCTCCCCACGCGCATTGAAAAATTCACCGTGAACCGCTCCCCTCACGTGGACAAGAAGTCCATGGAGCAGTTCGAAATCCGCACCCACAAGCGCCTCCTCGACATCGTCGAGCCAACCGCGAAAACCGTCGACGAACTCCGCAAGCTCAACCTCCCGGCCGGCGTCGATATCACCATCAAAATCTGACCGCTATGAGCATTGGACTTCTCGGAAAAAAACTCGGAATGACCCGCATCTATGATGAGAAGGGTCGCGTCACGCCCGCCACCGTCATCGCAGCCGGCGGCAACCGTATTCTTCAAACCAAGACCGTCGATAAGGACGGTTACACCTCGGTCCAGGTCGGGTTCGACGACCAAAAGCCTCAGCGCGTCTCGAAGGCCCAGACCGGCCACTTCGCAAAGTCGTCGTCCACGCCGAAGCGCTTCATCCGCGAGTTCCGCCTCGCCGATGGAGAGGCACTCCCGGAGTCGGGAGACGTCAAGGTAAGCACGTTTGAGGCCGGACAGTTTGTCGATGTGATCGGCCAATCGAAGGGCAAGGGCTTTCAGGGCGTCATGAAAAAGCACAACTTCCAAGGTCAGAATATGACTCACGGTTCGACGATGCACCGCCGGAACGGCGCCATCGGCAACCGCTCGACCCCGGGCCGCGTGTTCAAGAACATGGGCATGCCCGGCCACATGGGCGACGACCGCGTCACGCTCCAGAACCTCCGCGTTCTTCAGGTGCGCGACGAGGAAGGCGTGATTGTGGTCAGCGGTGCGATTCCGGGAGCCAAAGGTTCCTACGTCATCGTCCGCCCCTCGAAGAAGAAGAAGGCGGCCAAGAAGGCCTGATCCAAGCCACAAAGCCGGCAAAACCGGCATCAGGTTCAAAGCGCGCGCTTTGTCTGGCTGAATGCCATGCAGCGCGCGCTTTTCCTTTGCGGGCGGCGAGATTCGAAAGGCCTGATGCCGGCGGGCTATCAAACCCTTCCCTTGTTCAAGGTTCCTGCTCGAGCTTGATATAATCCAGCAGGATCCCGCCGGTTTTCCGGATCACGCTGACATAATTGTCGCCATCGCGCAGTTCGACGACGCCGAGATCAACCTCGGTAAACTTTTCGGACTTCGGGAATTTGACATCCGGAATCATGCGGTAGTTGACCAGGACGTTGTTTTCCTGATCGCCCGCGGGGGCGGCATAGCCGATCTTTAGGCGGAACTTTGTATGGTTCCCGGTCTGCGCAAGGAATTTGACGCTCTCGCACGCCTTGTCAAATCCACCGACATAGCCGGGGCCGGAGAACCCCGGGTGCACGGCCTCGACTTCGGTGCCGCTTAGCCGCCCGCCCTGCATGGAGGCATTTTCGGCTTCGAGCCAGATCGTGGTCTTCGATAGTTTGCCGGTCACGCCCCCCTTGTCGGGCACAATCGGCCTGATCGAACCATCCTCGTTGTAGCTGAGCTTGTCCGCGAGGAGGTTCCGACACTCGCTTTTGCCTTTGGACATCTCCATGCTGTGATGAAACGCATACCACTGGCCCTTGTATTCCACGATCGATCCGTGGTTGGTCCCCGCCTGCCCGGGGAACTGCGGGATATACTTGCCCATCGACTTGTAGGGTCCAAGCGGCTTGTCGGCGACGGCGTAATACATCTCCTCCGGCCACTTTCCGCCCGTGAGGCCGGGATAGGAAAGGTAGTATTTGCCTTTGTATTTGTGGACATACGGTCCCTCGAAGACGCAATCGAGCTGGGGCTTAAGGTTCACGACCGAGCCGGGGATCACCGAGAGCAGGTCGTCACTGAGCTTCGCCCCCGAACATCCGCCGCCGCAGCCCCAGAAGAGGTACGGCTGGCCATCGTCATCGACGAAAAGCGCGGGATCCTGCCCCCAGTCCACTCCCTTGATCGGCCCGATGTCTTTGAATGGCCCCTGCGGGAACTTGCTCGTCGCCAGGCCGGTGCGGAACGCCCCGCTACCCTTCTCCTTCATGCAATAGACCAGGTAGTAGCTGCCCTTCCACAGCACGGCATCGATCGCCCACGCGTGGCTGATCGCCCAGGGAACATCGTCGACGCTGAGCACTCGCCCGTGGTCGATCCAGTTCACCATGTCGTCTGTCGAGAACACATGGTAATCGGCCATCGTGTCGTGGGTGTTCGTACCCGGCGCGTCGTGCGAACCGTAGACCCACAGCCGGTCGCTGCCCGGCCAGACGTGGGCCGAGGGATCGGCCGAGTAGATCGTTGTGATCAGCGGCCGCTGAGCATGGGCGGCTGGCGGGATCGAAATGAAAACTGCTGCGGAAAGCAGGACAAAGGCGAAAGAAAAACAGCGGTGGATCATGGGAGTCCTGCAACCTTACCCCACCGAAACCTTTTCATCAAACTCTCCGAGATCGAGCGGATAGGTGCCATGCTTGCGCACGAGCCCGACAATTTCGTCGTAGGTTTTTCCGGAAACCGCGCTGCTCACCGAGTGGTCGCTTTGGAAGATGAGACCGCCGCCCTTGGCCGCGTTGAGCTTGCGCAAGACCTCGCGGCGGATGGCACCGACATCACCGCTCTCCCAGATCTGCATGTCGCTATTGCCGCAAAATCCGATTTGGTGTCCGTATTGCCGCCGGAGTTCGACGGCATCCATGCCGGCCTTAACCTCGAGGGGGTTGTAGGCGTCCACGCCGATTTCGATGTAGTCGGAGAAGATCGCCTTCACATTACCACAGCCGTGGTAAATGACCGGCAGTCCCTTGGAATGGGCGTGGGCGACGATCTTCGCCACGACCGGCTTGAAGTATTCGCGCCAGTAGGTTGGAGAGAAGAACGTGCTGTTCTTGTAAGCGACATCTCCCCAGACGACAAACCCGTCGAGCAGTCCGTCCCCGGCCGCGATCTCCGCCTTCGCCATTTCAAAATAAAAATCACCGATCCTCCGGACGACCTCTCCCATCTCGTCCGGATACTCACCGATCCACATCATCGTGTTCAGCTGCCCGATCAGGCGGGTCAGGCACTCGCTCACCTCGATGATGCTGCCATAGACCGGAAAGTCCGGGTGGAGCGATTTGACAGTCTCGATCCACGCCGGAGAGTTCCGCTGGAACCCGTCGCCCACGCCGGCAATCTGGTTGTCGCCGGCGGAAAAAAACCTCCGCGCGTCGGCCGGATCGTCGAACACCGCCTCCTGCAGCTTTTCAAACGTGTCGGTCTCCCAAGCAGTCATCTCCGGCATCGGATGACGGAAGTGCTTTGACATGATCGCGCCAAAGCCGGTCTTCACGACGACCTCCTCGGGCGTTTCCTTGAGCGTCTCAAACGGCCGGATCCACGGGTCCATATTCGGAACGGTGACGATCCAGTCGAGGTCGTAGTGGTAATAGGGGTTCGCGTCGTCGGGCAGTCCGAGCTCTTCGCGCCAGCGCTTGACGAAGCCGCCCCAGAAAAAGTCGCTGATCGGCACGCGATCAGGCTCCTCATGGCAGAGCGCCTTGTTCATGCGTTCAAGCTTGCGCAGGGTGCTTTCTTTGCGGGCGGATTGGCCGGCAGATTTTCCGATGGTGTCGAACATGCTCATGGGGGTGGGTGCTTTCTGGTTCTTGGTGGGATTACTTTCCGCGCGGCGGGTGGCCGACGACGTCTTTTTGGTAGGTGTTCAGCGCGGCCCGTTTTTTCTCCGGCACGAGCGCGTTCCAGTCGGTCAGCGGCTTGACCGCCTCGACCGGCGATGCCGTGCGGAACCTCATGGTCACGATCTCCTGGGGCTTCACGGGAAACGAGTATTCCGGACCGCCTTCGAGCGGGCGCGGGTTTTTTCCGATCAGGTCGGTGAGCGCCACGTCGCCATGCGGCAGGTCCAGCTTCACCTTTGCGGTACCGGGGAGCCCGAGGCATTCGACGAGGCGAAGCTCGACGTCGGGGCCGTCGCGGCGCATCGCCTCGACGATCACGTTGCCGGATGTCGTGAGAAACGACTGCGGCGTGTCGTCCGCGCAGCTGTCCACCAGAATCGGCGGACAGTTGAATTCCCAGGCCATCTGCGGGATGCGCGCGTCCTTCCATTCGGTCGCGTGAGGGACGATCGCGTACTCCAGCCGATGGTTGCCCTTCCCGCTGAGCCAGGAATTCGGGTAGCCATAATATTTTTCGACGGCATTGAAGAGGTAGATGACCGGTGTTTTGTCGTTGATCTCGCGTCCGGGCAGCCCGCGATCGAGCAGCGCGACGCCACCGCCGCCGGGCAGCGCATAGTCGCTCCAGCGGATCGCGGGAAAAATCCCCTTTGTCCTGCCGGCGAGGTCCGGGTTCGGCTTCGCCCACGCGCCGTGCGAAAACCCGAACGGAATCCCCCGCCGGATCTCGTTTGGAGGTCCGGCCAGCGGAAATTCGGCGACGACGACGGTCTCGTCGGGCAGGTCGTTCAGCTCGGTGACAAAATCGATGCGGGGATAGTTCTTGTTGAATCTCATGATCCGCTTGCAAGGAGCTCCGCCGATCAAGTTGCCGTCTGCCTCGACGGTTATCGCCACAGCATTTTCGGTGGCCTTGATGGTAGACGGCGCATCGCCCGAGGTGGACAGGCGCGGACGTTCCGGCCGCACGACAAGCTCGTCTCCGGGCTGGCCATTGTGTTTTCTCACGCTTTTTTCCGCGACGAGCACGTTGGCGGGTCCGCCGAGCATCTCGCGGCCGGCCACTTTCAGGCTCGCCAGAGCGCCGGTCGCTGGATCGACCTGCGCAGTGTAAAATTTTGTTTCGATCGTCGCTGGCAGCGGAATTACAGCAGTCTTTTCCGGCACCACGGCCGGCCCGATGCCAACCGAGGGAAGGCTTGCCTGAAACGCTCCGTCCACCGGATCGTTGCGATCCCAATTGAACGGGTTGAAGAGGACGTTCTTGCTTCCGGTGCCCGCAAGTTTCCGGACGGCTTCGGAGGTAATCCTGCCGGCAGTCGACTCGACCCACTCGAACCGGTCCTTGGCATCCCACGACGTTTCGTGCTCGAAGACCATGCCCCCGGCCGCTCCCCAGAGCGTGTTGCGATCCATATTGAGCAACATCAGAAGCCACGCGTGGTAGAGGTCCTGCACCGGATAGATGAAATCTGTCTTCAGGCTGGCAGTCGTTGCGGCGATCTCGGCTGCCTGGAGTGCGTGCTCGTCGCGGCGATACCAGGCTTTCACCCGAGGGCATTGAACCCAGAAGGCATTCCACGAGTAATCGGTTCCACTCCGGACGGTCGGCAGGTCGAGCTTACTCAAATCCAGCGCGTCATAATATTCGCCCAGCGTGGAAAAACGGAGCGGCACGTCGGGAGCAAAGGCGTTCCAGAGGGAGAGAAGTTCGGACGGGTTTTCCTTGCGGGCCGGCGGGAGCGAGTAGTCGCCCTTGCCGCCCAGCACGAGGATTGGGGCGCCGGCTGGAGTCGAGGGCGCCTTTTTTGCGAAGTAATTTTTCAGGTCGCCGAGCTGCTTGGCGGTGAGAGGTTCCTTCTCGCCGAAGACCATGCTCACACCGTCCTTGCTCCAGTCGGAATACTGGCCGGTCACAAGTGTCGGAATGTTTGAGCCGTCCGGCGACTCCGACCGGAAGATCGCCTTGTTGGAGGGATTGTTCCGCGCATAGACGAGCGCGTCGAGCCCGAGCTTGGAGGTGATTTGCGGCATCTGCTCGTGTGTGCCGCAGATATCGATTGCCCAGCAGAACCGGGGCGTCACGCCCATCACCGCCTGCTGCCACCGCCGGCCTTCGATCCCCATCTTGGCAAGGGCTTCGCCGCCCGAGAGGCTCACCGTTGGTTCGAGGAAAAACCCGTTAACCAGCTCGACCCGGCCTTCCTTGATCCGCTGCTTCAGTTCCTCGAGCCGGTCGGGAGCAAAGTTCCCAATCGCGATCATGTTGTTGCATTCGGAAAGGACAAACTTGTAGTTCGCGTCGTCGCGGACGCGGTCGAGGTGCGCGAGATACGAGTTCGCGCAGTAGTTCCGCTCGGACGACCAGTTGGTCAGCCACCCGCAGCTGGCCGGATGGAAGTTCGGGACAATGTGAACCGGCGGGAGCTTCTCCTGGGCGGACAAGGTGGCAGAAGACAGAAGGAATACGGCAAGGAAAACCGGTTTCATCAGGATGCGGGGGCAAACCGGGAGGGATCGCGATATTTAACCGTCTGGATGTGCTCGCAATAGAGCACGAGTTCGCCCTCGTTTTTAAAGATCTCGTAGCTCGCGCGGTACAGGCCCATGTCTTTGTATTTGGGCGATTTTTCCAGATCTGTCTTAATCGTGTAGATCGTGTCGCCGATGAACACCGGCTTGATGAAGCGCAGCTTGTCGTAGCCGTAGCTGAACGCGTTCACGCAGTTCGTGGCGACGAGGCCGAGGCCAGCGCTAAAGACGAAAGCTCCCGCGACCAACCGCTTGCCGAAGAGACCCTCTTCCTTCGCAAAGATCTCATCGGCCACGTAGGGGTGCATGTCGAGGACAAGCGCGTTGAACTGCATCGACTCGCCCTCGCTGATCGTGCGCCGGATCGAGCGCAGCCTGTGACCGACAACGATGTCCTCGTAATACCAGTTCTCTGCATTCCAGACGGGAATCTCCTTGTGCTTCGCGGGATCGGGGTTCGGGTTTTTCATAAATCTCAGTGGGCGGCCGGGACGTCGCCCAGCGAGTTGCCATAGGTCAGGATCACCACGGCCGCGATAAGAATGGCGATCGCCGTGGCGAGAGCCGCCACCGTGCGCGGCTTGCAGCCGAGCCACTCTCGAAGAATGACGCCGGCCAGGCTGCTGAAGAGGACGAGCATGATCATGTGGATCGCCCAGCTCGTGAACTGGTAGCTCCCCATGCGCACATGCCCGAGCCCGTAAAAGAAAAATTGTCCATACCAGAGAAACCCGGTGAGCACGGCCATCGCGAAATTGACCGGCAGGGCGGACTTCTCCGGCCCGGCGGGCAGCTCGACAAACTCGCCGGCCGTTCGGTGCCGGAAGTGGAGCCAGAGGCAGTAGAGCGCCGAGGATAGATAGGCGCCACCGCAGGAAAAAATGTAGATAACATTCCCCTCGAACTGCCCGGCGCCGTGCCTCGCAGCGACGTTGGCGATCGGCTGACCGGCTGCGAGCGAAAGCCCAAAGACGGCGGACAGAATGCCCGCGAGCACGCAAAGGAAGAGCCCTTTGCCGAGATTGAAGTCCCCTCCGGTCCCGGCCGTTGTCAGATCGCGGTCCTTGAGCCAGCCGGCGAGCCCGGAAAACAAAATCCCGCTGGCACCGATGACCACTCCGGCGAGCACCCATTCGATGCCGGGCTTTCCCATCAGCGTGCTCAGCTGGCCGGCCAGCAGCGGCGGCAGCAGCGTCCCCATCACACAAGAAATGCCGATCGCGATCGCGTAGGTGAGCGAAAACCCGATATGCCGGATCGCGAGGCCGAATGCCGTCCCGCCGATCCCGTAGAGCGCGCCAAGCGCAAATGCAATAACCATCGGGCGCGACGGCGCTTCCTTGAGCACCGCCGCCAGGTCCGGGATTGTCAGCCATGCGACCACCGACGGCAGGATCAGCCAGCACACCGTGGCCTGCGCCAGCCAATACGTCTGCCACGACCAGTTCCGCGTCTTCTTTTGCGGGGTGTAGCAGAACGCGGCGCTCATCGCGCCGATGGCATGGAGGACAACTCCAAGGATCGGGTTGGGGGTCATGATTCGCTGCTGAAAAATTCCTTTTCGATGGCCGCATTGTCATCGCCGACCTTTGGCGCGCCCTTTGGCGATTTCAGGATTTGCCGGTCGATCCGGATCGGGCACCGTGTGGTCAGCAGGCCTGCGCCATTGGAACGCGAAACCTTCTGCACCATGTCGAGGCACTGGAATCCCTCGTGCCCGCGCAGGCGGTTCCAGTCGAGCACATCGGCGCACCAGATGTCAGCCGGCTCGAGGATGCCAAGCCAGTGTGCAGTCGGCTGTCCGCGCAGGTGTCCGGCCAGCACGGCTTTGATCTCGTCGCGCCGGGTGAACCATGTTTTCGGATCGGAGAATGTGGTGAGCGGATGGCATCCGAGAAGCTCCCCAAGCCGTGTGACCGAGCCCATCGCGATCGCCAGAAAGCCGTCCGCCGTGGCATAGATACCGTAGGGTGCGCCGAGGTAGGCGTGGGCATTGTTGACCGCGCTGCGCGCCGGCACGAGGTTTCCGTCGTTGAGGTGGGTTGTGAAAACCTCGAACTGCAGATCAAGGATCGACTCGAGCAGACTCACCTCCACAAGCCCGCCCTCGCCGGTCACGCCACGCCGCACCAGGCAGGCCAGAAGGCCTTGTAGAAGATGGGCGCTCGCGGCCAGGTCTGCAATTGCCAGCCCCATGGGCACCGGCCCCTGTGCCGCATCGCCGCTGAGCCAGGAAAGACCGGAGACGCTTTGTGCGAGCAGGTCCTGGCCGGGTTTATCCTTCCACGGTCCCTTGTCGCCGTAGCCGGAGACCGTGCCATAGACAAGGCGTGGATTGAGCTCGTGCACGGCATCGTAGCCGAAGCCGAGCTTCTCCATCACGCCCGGCCGGAAATTCTGGATGAGCACGTCGGCCCTCCCGATCAACTCACGGACCCGCGCAAGGTCGGCCGGGTTCTTGAGGTCGGCCGCATAGCTTTCCTTGTTGCGGTTGATCGAGTGGAAGAGCGTGCTGTCGCCGTCCAGCTCGAGGTTGGAAATGTAGAGCTGACGGCAGAGGTCACCGGTGACCGGGCGCTCGATCTTGATGACGCGGGCGCCGAGGTCGGCGAGGCGCAGCCCGGCCGCCGGCCCGGCCAGAAAGATGCTGAAATCGAGAACCAGGAGACCCTCAAGCGGACGTTGGAATTTCGCACTCATTCAGTCGCAGTGAAAAACCTCCTCCATACCCGACCATGTCTCGCCCTCGGGGAGCGACCGCGAGGGGATCTGGCAGGGCTTGCAGACCGCCCACCAGCGCTGGGTCTCCTCATCTGCCGCCATCCGGGCCATGTCGGCATCAAAGTCGTCGCCGTGGTATTCAAAATAGCTGAAGAGATAATGCGAGCCATCGTCCAGTTGCCGGAGGTAGATCGAGTAGTTCCGGATGTGGCAATCCGCGATCATCCTCAGCACACCGGGCCACACGGCGGCATGGAGGGCCTTGTATTCTTCGAGCTTTTCCGGGCGGATGCCGGTGATTGATCCGTAGCGTTTCATGATTTGTTGTTTTGAGATTCCCGATAGATCCGGTCCATGCGGACCAGGGCCTCCGCCGCATCGCAGCGGCCGGAAAGAAAGTCGTGAACGACCGTGCCGCCGGCATCCTGGAACTCAAGGTAGCCCGGATAGCGCGGCCGCAGAAACGATGCGTCAAGCGTCGGCAGCGTGTCCTCGAAAAAGCCGTTGCACGCCGCGTTCACCGCGGGATCCATCCATGCCGAGCGGTGACCGGGCTGCCCGCCACTTTGGAAATAGATCCCGCGCTGGACATCAGGGGATGCGGCAAAAGCGATGAAATCCACGGCAGCCTGGCGCTCGTTGCTGCGTGCCGACACAGCCAGACCGGTGCCGCCGAGCGTGGAGGTCAACCGCCTCCCGTCCGGCATGGCGACGAGTCCGCCGAATTTGAGAACCTTGCGGGCATAGCCGGGACGCGCGTAGTTCGAATAGCCGTAGGCGAAAGGACAATAAGCGATCCCGTCGCCGGATGACATCGCCTCGAATGTGCGGATCGGATTTCTTGAAAGGCATTCCGGCGGGCAGGCGCTGACGAGATCGCGCAGCATGGCAAGCGCGGCCAGTCCGACTTCGCCAGAGACAACCCGGTCCAGGGATTGAAACGGGGCCTCGCCCAGCCAGAGGCAGAGCGGATAGAAGTGCATCAGAGAATCGACGGGAATCGCCGGCACGGCCACCCGGCCGCTCCGGGCCAGGCCCAGGAGTTCCTCCCATGAGTCGGGCGGATGCGAAATCAAGTCCGGACGCCACGCGCTCACGGGCGTCGCCGCATCGACCGCCAGCGCCCACTGGCTCCCGTCGATCCGGTAGCTCGCATGCGAGGCGCCGACGGAATTCGCGGCCTGATCGGCCAGGAATCCAGCGGGCAATAAATCATCCAGCGGCACGAGCGCCCGCGCGGCCATCGCCTCGCCGACCGACGGGTGGTCGATGTCGAGCACGTCAAATTTCTCCGCCAGTTCCGGCACCGGAAAGTCAGCAAACTGCTGAAGCGAGCGCTTCTCCCAGACGATCTCAATGTCAGGGCGCAGTTCGTGAAACCGCTGGCCCGTCGCCACCTTAGAGACGAACCCGCGCGTGTGATCCCAACTGATTCCGCGTAGTGTGATCATTGTAAAAATTCCTCCGGACGTACTCCGCCCCGGCGGTCGGATTCGTAGGCGGCCTCGACGCAGGCCATCGTGTGGATGACATCCTCGACCGATGTTGGCATTTCCGGTTCGCTGCCCTCCTTCGCGCGCATCATCTGCGCCATCGTCCCGATGAACGCGTGGGGAAACCACGAACCACCGAGCGGAATCTCTTTCCATTCGCCGGGTTCTCCGTCCTCCAGCTCGCAAATTTCAAAGCAGTCGCCGGCTCCATTAGGATAATCCATCAGCAGTCCGACGCGCGCCCGGATCGCCCCGCGCGTCCCCTCCCATTTGAGATAGCTCTCCTGATGCTTCGCTCCGAAGTGGTGGCAGTGGTTTGTCGTGATTGTTGCACGAACCGGGTCCGGATAGTCCATCAGGATCGCGCTCCGCACCGAGGCTAGACCTGCATTTTCCGGGTGTGTAAGCGTGCGCGCATGGACGCTGCGCGGATCCCCGAAAAACGATCGCACGAGATCGATGTAGTGGACGCTGTGATACGAAATCTCCAGGCGCGGCAGGCCCTCCACAAACGGGAACAGATGCCACGGCGTATAAACCGTGAGGCGCATCTCCATGTCGAGCAACTCGCCCAGAAACCCCTCCGCAATCAGATGCCGCGCAGCAAGGACATACGGCGCGTAGCGCAGCTGGCAGTTGACAGCCGCCCTCAGCCCCTTCCTGCGGCACACATCGAGGATCACACGCGCCTGCTCGAAGGTCTCTCCCATCGGCTTCTGGATCAGCACGAACGCTCCGTCGGGCAGCGCCTCCAGCGCCTCCTCAAAATGCGACGGCGGAAGCGCAAGGTCGAAAATCGCATCCGCAGGCGCAGCCGCCACCGCCTCGCCAACCGAGCCATGCACGTTCGGGATGTCAAATGCGGCCGCCAGTTCCTCCGCGCGGGATCGCGTCCGATTCGAAATGCCGTAAACCTCAAAGCCCGCCAGCCGGTAGGCCGGCAGGTGCGCGTCGCGCACGATGCCCCCGGCACCGAGGATCACGATCGGGAAGCGCCCGGTGGGCATCGGGGGATGGTGGGGGATCTCCATAGTTGGCGGGAAGAATTTTGACAAAACAGCGTTTTACCTGTAAAAACAAGTTCAAAATGAAATCCGTCCCCCCGCGTCCCGCCCCGCCCCGCCGGTATGAGGTTCCGGCTCTGGACAAGGGGCTGGACATCCTGGAGGCACTGGCCTCCTGCGACGATCCAGCCACACTCAGCGATCTGGCCGCACGGCTCGGACGGTCCCGGAACGAGATATTCCGGATGCTTGAGTGCCTGGTCGACCGCGGCTACGTGCTCCGGGATCCGGCCACCGGGCGCTCATCGCTGTCACTCAAGCTCCACCAGCTTGCCAACGCGCATTCCCCGATTGCCCTTCTCCTGCGGCACGCTCGGGAGCCGATGCGCCGGTTTGTTGCGGAGACCGGCGAATCCTGCCATCTCTCGGTGCTGGATCCCGGCGGACTGCTTGTCGTTCACGCGGCACACAGCGCTTCGCCTGTCCGGCTGCTTATCGAGACCGGCGTCTATTTTGATCCGGTTGTGACCGCATCCGGCCGGCTGCTTCTGGCCGATATGCACCCTGACGAGCGGGATGCGGTTCTGGAGGGTAGCCGCAAATGGGCGAGCCTCGGCGCGAGTGGCAAAAAGAAGTTTCTAGCCGTTCTCGAGCCCTTGAAGCGCGGGCGGGTTTCCCGGGCAACCGACGAAACGATCCAAGGCGTCCGAGACGCCTCAGTTCTGGTTGGCGGACGGGGCGGAGCGATCCGCGCGGCTCTGGCGATCTCGGTCTTTGCCAGGGCGACCGATCCCGCCGCCTTCGGCGCACTGGAGTCCGCGCTCTCCGGAACCGCGGCAACAATCACCTCCCAGCTTGAGCTCAAGTATGCAAAACAAGTTCTTTGAAGACTACGAAACCGGTGCCACCCGCGAAACCGCCGGACGCACGATCACCGAGACCGACATCGTCCTCCACGCCGGGCAGACAGGCGATTTTTACCCGCAGCACATGGATGCCGAGTGGTGCAAAACGTGGGAGCCGTTCCGGCAGCGCGTCGCGCACGGGACACTGATCTTCTCGGTCGGCGTCGGACTCACCGCGGGCGAGATCAACGAGCATGCCTTTTCCTACGGTTACGACCGGCTCCGCTTTGTGAAGCCGGTCTTCATCGGCGACACGATCCGCGTGCGCGTCGAAATCAAGGAGAAGCGCGACCACGCGAAGCACGACCACCTGGGAATCGTGACTGAGGCCTGCCAGGTCTTCAACCAGCGGGGCGAAACCGTCCTCGCCTGCGACCACCTTCTGCTGGTTAAACGCCGGCCCGCCAGCTAGAGCGATCCCCATGGAAAAGATCGACGCCCACCTCCATCTGATTGATCCCGACCGGCTGCGGTATCCTTGGCTCGCCGGAGTTCCGGCCCTTGACGGCCGCGCATTCACCATGGACGACTACCGTCAGGCAGCGGCACAGACGGGAGTCACCGGAGCGGTCTTTGTCGAGGTCGACGTGCATCCGGACGACGCTCCCGCCGAGGCGCAGCACTTTTGCAGGATGGCTGAAGAACCCGGAAGCGGAATCCTCGGGGTCGTTGGCGCCGCATTTCCGGAATCGCCGGACTTTGCCGCGCAGCTCGACGCGATCGCCCATCCGGCTCTCAAGGGAATCCGGCGTGTGCTGCACACCCAGGACGATGCCCGCAGCAAGGACGCACTTTTCCGACGTCATGTCGCCGCACTCGGGCCGCGCGGGCTCACATTTGATATCTGCGTGCTCGCCAGGCAGCTTCCGCTTGCGATCGAACTGGCCGACGCCTGTCCGGAAACCTCCCTGGTTCTTGACCACTGCGGGGTGCCCGACATCGCCGGCGGAGCTTTTGATGCCTGGTCCTCCGACCTCCGCCAGCTTGCCGAGAGGCTGAATGTCAGCTGCAAACTTTCGGGGATCGTCGCCTACGCGGGCCCCGGAGGCGCAACGTCCGACACCCTGCACCGGTGGATGAGCCACGCCCTTGAATGCTTCGGTCCTCGCAGGCTGATCTGGGCAGCGGACTGGCCGGTCTGCAACCTGGGATCCTCTCTGGAACAGTGGTCATCGATCGCCGGCAACTTTCTTGGCGGCCTGTCCAGCCACGAGCAGCAGGCGGTCTGCGCGGAAAACGCAAAGGCGTTTTACCGGCTTTAAGCTGGCTGCCCCGCATGGACTCGAACCATGAATAATGCCTCCAAAGGGCACTGTGTTACCATTACACCACAGGGCAATTTAAGTCGTTAGTTTTGAGCATTTTGTGATTTTGTTTCATTTATGTTTCACAAACTCACGTTCCCGCTCAGGTTTTTCATTCTTATTGGAGGCTTTTCCAGATGCAAGCGGAAACACCACAGCGAACGAATTGAACGAATTGATTAAAATGAAATGACGCCGGAGGAGTCAGGGCGGCAGACTGACCCGGAGGAAATCGAAGGCCCAATCCTCCAGAAGTTTCCCCACTTGTTGCTGGCCCCGTTCGTCAGGAGAGTTGGCAAGGCTCAGGCAGAGCAAGAGTTCATCAACGCGCCATCGGAAAGCAAGGCGGGGTCGTATGCCCAGCTCTCGATTCGGACAGATGCCTCCTCCGGACCTCTGCAACCATGGAAGGTGCCTTTTTCGAGGAACTGCAGATACTTCCGGTGGTCGAGAGCGAATGTCCGCAATCGATCCAAGGAGAGTTGCATTGCTGTGCGGCGTTTCTTTCACAGGCTAATCCGGCTCCCTTTTTTGAGTCCCTCGGTAGCGGGGGGGGGCGGATGCGGGCGCACCTAACCTGCCGCGGAGATTGAGCGGCAAATTCCTTTCCTCCCCGATGACTCATCGAATTCGCATCCCACCCGAGCAGGATGGCGGTCGCCATGCGCCACACCTCGTTCCGGCGGCCCAATACGACGAGGCGGGAGCTGTGACCGACCCGGAAGCCCGGCTCATGTACGGTTATGGTTGTCAGCACTGGCACATAAAAACTGGTTTTTACAGGAGCCATTTCGGGCTCTGTCAGCCTCCACGTTTTCCCGCTTGCCGCAGGTGACCCTTACCCCAAGCCCCCCCCAGCTGCCAGCCGCAGAGAACATTGCTGAGCTTAGAGAGCGCAGGTCAATCAAACCAGCTCATTTTTCCCAGCGATTATTTTGTAGAGCCGCTTGGGCAGGTCGGCTTCTCCTCAGCTCCAAGGCGAAAGGAGGAATGAACATCTGGATGCCAGGCACGACAAACGGCAGGCCAGCCTGGATCAGGCGATTCCTCGACGACGGAGGCATCGACGACATGACGAGAACCACCCGTTTTCCACGAAGCCTCGCTTCCAGCAGGCCGACATGTCGTGCGTATTCCTGCGGCGAGCAGCTTTCCAAATCCGGTGATTCCATCGCGAGGATCCAATCGAGACCAAAGAGCTTCACCCCGAAAAGGCGATACCTCTCCATCAAGAAAAAGGGCAGGGCATCGGTTCTACCGCTCGGAAGCTGAGCCAGTAGCAGAGGCTTCCCTGCAAGGAACTCCAAATAATCAACAAACTTGGATTCGAGGGTGCGCACAATACTTGCATGCTGAATGTACGCGACAGATTAGCAAGTCTGATTATGCGTCAACGCATCAGAAGACAGCATTCAAAGCTCAGTCTGGGTATTGTCCATTTTTCCCTGAATGCGTGTGCTTGGCTGCGACTCCCCGATACGCGAGATGATGGACGGACTCTGGATTCCAACAATATCTCTAAGCACCGTGGCGATGTCTTCCGGTTTATTGACACTGCGCCGCGGCCGCTGCGATTTTAGGCGCCATGCTCTTCATCAAGTGTCTTCTTCGCATCGCAGCGAGGACAAATGATGTAATTAATAAGTAGGAAATTGTGGGTTCAGGTATTGCGATTAGCTGAAAATCGACGTCGCCCTGGTCGTAAAAGAATGTTCCGGTCCAGTCTTTATTGGCGACTAGCCAGTTGGAGACTCCGGGGTCCTCTGTCAGGCCCGAGAGGATGCTGGTGTATCGGGTGCCGGCGGTCGCACCTAGGTCGAGGAATGTAAACGTTTGGTTCGCGGCGAAGGCGTTGGCTGAGAGAACGCCGAATTGGATAGTGCCGTGCTCGGACTCGGTTGGTCCCAACCCGATGGAAATGATGGAGTTTGCTCCCATGGTAAGGCCACCCATGAGGTTGAGTTGCGTGAGATTTGTTTCGTTCGATCCTGGCATGAGCACTCCATTGACCGTGACGTGGTTTCGTACTGTGGCGTTGCCTGAGATGCGCCCTTTTGGATCCACAGATATTTCACCGCCCGAGCAATCTCCCGTTAGGAGGAGGGTGCCTTCGTGAACGCTGGTCATGTTGGTGAAGTTGTAGGCTCCCGTGAAGGTGAGCGTGTTGGCACCGAGCTTGGTGAGCCCGCGAGTCGTTGTTGCGGCGGGCGTGTAGGTGAAATTTCCAGCGCTGGTATCGATACCAACAATGGCCTCAGGGTCGAGTGAGACTTTAGATAGCGTATTGTTTATTAGCTGATTGAGATTCGCCGTTGAGAAATAACCTGCGTGTACATCGGAGACACCAAGCCCGAGGGTGGCCCCTCTGGAAACGGTCGTGTTCCCTCCGGTTTTAGCCGAGGTATATGCGTATGTCAGGATTCCACCGTTGACCTTTGTTGCTCCATTGTAGGTATTTGTTCCAGATAGGCGGAGTTCTCCCTCACCGGTTTTTGTCAGTCCACCATCACTGCTAGTGCCTGTTTTTAGCGATTGTCGAATGGTTATATCGTAACCTGCCGTATCGATGCTGGCTCCCCCTGCCAGCACGTTGGCGTTTGATACGTTGATGAAGTTTTTGTTTTCTGTCCGTGCGGAGAGAATTCCTCCATTGAAGTTGATTGTCGAGTTCCCGGTGATATATCGACCCTCTTTTGTAATGTCTTGTGCAGATATATTTCCGCCGTTGAGGTTAATTGTTGCGGAGGTGTTTAGTTCGTAGTTGGCCATGTAGATTGTTCCGAAAGTTGCGTTTCCTCCGTTAACGTTAATAATTCCGATTCCGTCTGTGGGTTTTCCGAAGCGCATCCATCCGAGGATTGTTCCTTTTGTGGAACCGATAAATTGGCCGCCGTTGATGTTGAGAGTTCCTTTTGCGCCGAGGTGTCCGATGACATCTTCGGCAATTGAGGGGCTGCTTGAGAACGTTCCTCCGGTGATCGTCATGTTTCCGTTTGAATTGCTTCCGATGACGAGCCCTCTGCCATTTGCGTCGCCACCATAGATGGTTGTGCCCATGTCAGCGGAGTAAACCAGCTCTTGCCCAGTCACGTTGTTGACGTTTAGTCGGGATGTGAGAAATGTTCCCCCTGTGGCTGCAGGTCCATTTGTCAGTGTGACAGGAAAAGAGCCTCCGGAACTGCCTGCAGGCATCCAGTTTGCCTGGTCTGTCCATGTGATGGAAACATTGCCGGTCCACTGGTAGGTAGCTGCACTGGCAACCCCTGACATCAGGAGTAAGGAGGAAATAAGTTTTGCGAGCATAGTTTTTCGCGCCTAGCTGATTGACTGATGCGACCGTAATATGTACTGGAAAAATGTAACGCTTTTCACCGACAAGGTATATATGTTGCAGTTAAAGCCTACAAGCGTCCTGACAATTCCGGCGAGCGATTTTACTATCGCGGTAAGTCATTGGAAGATGCGGCGCATCCACATTTATCAAACTTTTTGGGATGAACAGTCATATTGAGTGACGAACGGTTGTTTTTGGCGAAAATCGAAAATATTACCTTGATCCAGATCAGATTTTGGGGCTTGAAATCTTGAATCTTGCTGTAAGTGTTTTTCGTTTCTCCACCCTAAAACCCCCGTGCACCTTCACTTCCCTCACGAGTCGGTCAATCCCGGCGGTCTGACAACGTAGTCCGCAGCTACACGCGGGGCTCGGAGAATCGGCGATCACAAAGAACTTACCAGACTCGCACGCCACGATCGCGGCGGTCGTGGGGAGAAATCAGACGTATAGGCCCCAATCCACCCCATTTACTTTTTTTCGCCTTTTTTGGTGTAGGACAGCGGTTGACCGTGCCGCCCTGCGAAGATCGCGGGCGCTATGAACAAGAACCTCACTGAAATCGCCTTCATCCTCGACCGTTCCGGCTCGATGGCACCCGTCACCGAATCGGCCATCACCGGGTTCAACGAATTCCTCCGCGACCAGCAGAAGACCGAGGGCCAGGCCCGGCTCACCCTGGTGCTCTTCGACGATGAATACCTCGTCCCGCTCGACGCGATCCCCGTGCAGGAGGCGGTCGCCCTCGACACCACGACCTACGTCCCGCGCGGATCCACCGCCCTGCTCGACGCCATCGGGGAAACCATCAACCGGCTCGGCACCCGGCTCTCCGCAACCCCGGAGCCCGAGCGCCCGGCGCAGGTCATCGTCGCCATCCTCACCGACGGATACGAAAACGCGTCGGAAAAATTCGCGTGGAAGGATATTTCGCGCATGATCCTGGAGCAGACGAACACCTACAAGTGGCACTTCCTCTTCCTCGGCGCGAACCAGGATGCCATCGCCACCGCCGCGTGCCTCAATATTGATGCTGCCAACGCCGCCAATTACACCGCCGACAACATCGGAACCCACTCCACCAGCAAGGCGATGAGCCGGAAAATGTCTGCCATCCGGAAGATGTCGCTTGGGGGAATAATGAGCTGCCAGGAGCAGGTCGACCTTGCCGCTCCGATCAGAAATCTTGTCGCCGAAGAGGATGCCGAAGGGCGGAAGGGGACGTAACGCCATGTGGATCGCCACCCAACACGGATTCTATTCTATCGTCCAAAAGCCGGCCGGGCATTTCCATGTCCGGACCCGGTGTGAAACCGACCTCGCAAACCTGATTTCCCTCACCGGAATCGAGGCGCTGATGCAGCACACGACCGGCGGCGACTACGCCTGGCGGATCGTCGTCGGGCAGGAAGAGGTCAACTCGATCATGGCCGCGTTCGCGGCCTCCATCGATTACCCGAATTTCAAGGACCGTATCCACGACACGCCAGACCAGCGAGACAAGCTGCCAGCGTATTCCCACCTCTGGTCGCATCTGATGACCTACCAGAGGTCGAAGGAGTCCGAATGATTCCCCCGCATCCCGACATCGGCCCGCCGGTTTACAGCAAAGACATCATCGTCGGCGGACAAAAACTGACCGCGGCTGTCGATTTCATCAGCGGCAGCAACAAGCTCGCCTTCCGGCTTATGCGCGCGGGCGTTCCGGAAACCGAATTCACCCGCTCGGAGGCCCGGGCGCTGCTAAAAGCTCTGCAGGAAATCATCAACTCAACGAATTACTATGGATCACGAAAAGGCATCTACTGAAACCACCTCGGCGCCCCATCCGCTGGAAGTCATGCGACTGGCCTACACGGATATGGAGATCACCTTCCAGGAGGACGACGACACGATCTTCACCCGGCTGAACCTCGAAAACGTCGAGGTCCATGTCATCAGCTGGGGCGAACCGAACGACCTCGCCTCGATCGTCGTCAGGCTCCCGGTCCGGGCCGCCCCGGAATTCCGGGCAGTCGCCGGAGAGTTCCTCCACCGGCTCAACTACAACGCGCGGAGGAAATTCTGGGAACTCGACCACGACGACGGCGAGATCCGCCTCGCCGTCTACACCGACACCGTGCTCGGCCCCCTGACCGACCGCATATTCCGATCGTTGCTCCACTGCCTGCTCATGACCGCCGACACGGTTTTCCCCTACCTCACCAGCGTGCTCTCCGGGCGGATGACCCCGGAATTCGCAAATGATCAGGCCGAAGCGGCGCTTGTGGCGATGTGGGACAAGGATGAAATTTCGGACGACGACCCACCCGAAGAGTCGCACAACGACTAACGGCCCATTTTCGGGCTCCCAACGATCAGATTACCACAAAACCACTCGAAAATGCCTGCTTCCCAACCGCCAGCCACCGCCGCCCATACACCCGAACCGAACGCTCCCCGCATCACCTGCAACCTCACGGATGGAAACGCCCACTCCCCGTCCTACAACACCCCGCCGGTGCCCGTTCTGAGTGTTTTTGGTGGCGGACAACTCTGCGAATGCCACCTCAAAGGCTCGTGGGATTTCGATCGGGCCATCGACGAAAAGCCTGAGACGCTGCTCCGGTGCGTTCGCAGGCTGGGAAATGTCCAGGCGCTCGACAAGTGGAGCGATGTCCTGTTCAAGTTCGGCGAACGGGCATTTCTCCACGGTGATGCGTCAAGAATTGTCGGATACGCCGGGTCGCCAGAGGAAGCCGAGCGCCTCGTCCGGGAATTCACCGCGGCCTACGGAACCATGAAGCCCGCGGCCGGCGGGAGCTTTCAGCTCATCCGTAAGGATCGCTACGACGCAATCACTTGCGAGAACGTCGATCTCGGACCTGACACGGTTCTCTCGGACGAGGTCTTCGCCCTGCACTACCCCTCCGGGACGGACGACTGGCATTGCGGATTCGTCGCCAAGCTGGGCACCCGCAAAAACGGGCTCACGATTCTGGAGGGATCGCCCGGAACGGGGAAAACATCCTACCTGCGGCACCTCATGGGCCAGCTCAAGGACACCCACCGATTCTACTTCATCGCTCCCACCTGCCTGAAAATCCTCGAGGAGCCGGAATTCATCGGGTTCTGGTCGAGTGAGCGAGCCGCCTACTCCGACCGCAAGCTCGTCGTCATCCTGGAAGACGCGGACGACGCGCTCATGACCCGCGAGTCGGACAACCGGGACAAGGTCAGCGCGATCCTGAACCTCTCCGACGGGATGCTCTCCGACTTCCTCTGCCTCCATGTCATCTGCACGATCAACTGCACCGCGGCCGACATCGACCAGGCCCTCCTGCGCCCCGGCCGCCTCGTGAGCCACCGGGTTTTCAAGCGCCTCGACGTCGCCCAGGCGGCGGCCCTGGCAGCTACGCTCGGAAAGCCGCTCCCCAACGCGCAGGATTACTCGCTTGCCGAGGTCTTCGCGGACGACGGAAACGAGATTGTCCCCCGCCCGCGCATGGGGTTCGCGCAAGCATGAACTACCAACCGCTCACTAAAAGTCTATATCCGGTTACTTCCAGCACGAACCGGACGGCGCAAACATCCGCTTACCGAGGCAGACACTTGACTCCGCGGCAAGCAACCCGATGCATGGCGCAATTCAGGCTACAACCGCGGCATTTTTCAGCAATATTCCCTTGTCTAATATCTAGCATTCCACTTCGGATTCGCTACGATGCGCTCCAAATGAAAAAGGGAATCATGGATGAAACCAGATTCTTCACTTTCCGCTGAGCATGGAAGACCATGAGGATACCCCAACTTGTGGAAAAGATCGAAAATCATACTAAATCATGAAAGCTCGAGCCAGAATACGCACGGGATCAGACCCGGAGTGGAATCCGAGGGTTTTGACCGCTCATGCCAACAAGCGCGCGACAGTAGACATTGGCTGTATGGAGAACATTCTTGGTATCACTGGCAGATCATTGCTTCCTGGTGATCTGCGCGCGAAATCACTGCAGGCCTATCGCCACCCGAAGATGGTTTATGAATGTGAGTCGTTCGATCGTCAGAATGAAAAATTTCGCAATCTCCGTGCACATTTCGTTGATCGCGACTTGGTGATGGCAATCACCGATGTCAAGCGCACTGAGTTTTACACATGTTTTCACAAGCACACTTCAGGGTGTAGTTGCCCGGGTTTACCGATTGATGACGCTGATTCGGCCAGGCAGCTCCTGCACTTTCGGCAGACCTTGTTTAATAAACCAAAAACAAAGATGCGAAACCTGAGGATTATCCAGTCGTGACCTCGCGAGAAAGACGCTTAAAACTTCTCGATGGGGAGCTGACAATTCTCATCAAAGATCTTGGAATCACCCCTATTTTGGTCGCAAAAGGCTGTCCCGAAACGATATCAACTGGCCTATTCGGAAAAAATCCAGACGGCACAGTTTCGGTGCCAGCCGCCGATTTTCTCCGGTATTTTCTGGCAACATATTTGGAGTGGAATCTCCTGCGGCGACGGATGCTTTCGATCTGTGAGGAGTCTTTCAGGACGGCGCGTGCCCGAGACCACATCGAAGGCAACTGCCGTGCATATGCTGACAAAATTGCACGGAACGAGCATGTCCAAATCAAGTTGAGCGATTCGCTAAAAGAGGAATTTAAAGCACTCGCAGTCGCACGATTCGATAGCGACATAGTGACATCTTATCCTCCCACAGTGGACTCAATTTTTCACACTGCGGTTGAACTCGAACAAACTGGGCGACTTTGCGAGTATTTCGCCGAGTCGATGCCCGACTTCTGTCGAGAGGCGCGGGAAATCACCTCCTCGAAAACCAATCTGCTTCGAGATGCGATGGGATTACTCGATCCGGCTCTGCGGGTTGAATTGGATGCCGATTTCAGGGCGCGGCGAAGCTCGATGATGGGGCATTTTCAGGCTTTCGATGATCTGCAGTTCAACGTCATCAAGAAAAAAAACTATTACTCTATGGAAAAACTGATCGCTGAAATCCTGAATGATCCCTCCTTGGGAGATTCGCTCGTCGATGCAAGCCCCGTTATCAAATCAATCCTCGGAGCCATCGAGAATGTCGGATACGATAACCTGCTCGAAGATATCCTGGATGGACTGCTTGGTGAAGGAACATTTCCGGAGGCTGGCGAGGGCGGAAGGACATCATTCAACATCATACCGGGAAGAGGGGCAGGCCATGCAGCTTGTCACCCTGTTCTCCTTGCTCTTTCAAAGGGCGATCGCGGGAAGTTTGGATTTGATGCGATTCTCCAACGAGTCCGCACACATCTTGTGAAGTGCCGCGGCATTACCCGGACCGTTATTTTCTTTTCGACCAATTGGGACTCGGCAAAGTTTGCGGAGTCCCACTATCCCGAATTGCAGGCCATTCACAGCGCAGATGGAGTCCGTTTCGTCTTTCTTATCGCCGGCACTCCGCCAACAACCGTCACCCGCGCCCCGGTCTCATTTCTTTGATCGGCCAACGAATCACCCCTGAGAACAATCTGAGCTGATCGCCGCATGAACACCGAACCCCGTGACATCGTTGCCAAGTTGAACCGGCTGGCTGACGAGCATTTTCGGGTTCTTTGGCTCGCGGGCGGCACATCTGCGGATCGCTCGGAGCTGATCCAAGCCGCGGCGGCGCTGGCAGATGCTCCCTTCCTGAACCTAGGAAAGACGCTGTCATCGGCTCTGCTGGATATCCAACCGAAGCTCCGCCCCGCTTCTGCTGAGGATTGTTTTCACGATCTGCTCCGACCGGGCGCTGACGAGATTCGTTGCCTTGACCGGGTGGATATTTTGTTCGACCAGCCGCTCATGTTGGACGCGGTCGGGCTTATCCGAAATGCTTCCCGGCGGTTCTTGATTTTGGCATCCTGGCCTGGAACATGCAGCGGCGAAATGCTGTCCTACGCCCCTGCCGAGCACCCGTCGCACATCCAGATTCACGCCGGAGAATCCGACTGTCATTTTTACCACATTTCCTGAAACACCATATGCGCTACGCCGACCTCATCGAATTCAGCCCCATCGAATCAGTTGTCCAACTCCGGGACAGCGACGCCAAAGACAAAGCCCGCGAGCTGGTGCGGAGCTACGTGATTTCGCGCGACATGGCGGAACGCCTGCGCGATGTGCTTTTCCCGAATCTTACACTGGACGGAGTATCCGACCCGATGGGCCTGCTGATTGTCGGCAATTACGGCTCGGGTAAAAGCCATCTGATGTCGGTCATTTCCGCGATGGCCGAAGATGCTGGGGTTTTGAAGGATGTCGAGAATGCCGATGTTCGCGAGAGCGCGAAAGACATTGCCGGCCGCTTCCTAGTGGCGAGGATGGAGATCGGCTCCACCAAGATGGCGCTGCGGGAAATCCTCACCGGCAACCTCACGAAGCACCTCGCCAAAATGGGCGTGGATTTTTCTTTTCCCGAGTCACACGAGGTTTCCGAAAATAAAACCTCCTTCGAGGACATGATGGACAGATTCCACAAGGTTCACCCGGACAAGGGCCTTTTTGTCGTGGTAGACGAGTTGCTCGACTATCTCCGCAGTCGCAACCAGCAAGACCTCGTTCTCGACCTCGGATTCCTGAGGGAAGTTGGTGAGGTCTGCAAAGGGCTGAAATTCCGCTTCATGGCCGGCGTGCAGGAGGCGATTTTTGACTCCGGGCGCTTCGCCTTCGCGGCATCGAGCGTCAGCCGGGTCAAAGACCGCTTCCGCCAGATCCACATCGCCACCTCGGATGTGAAGTTCGTGGTTTCTCACCGCCTGCTGCGCAAAACCGATAACCAGAAAAAGCAAATCCGCGCCTACCTCGGGAAGTTTTCTAAATTCTACGGCGACTGGAACGAGCGCATGGACGACCTGGTCGACCTCTTCCCCGTCCACCCCGACTACATCGAGACTTTCCAGAAAATCCCGATCATCGAGAAACGCGGAGTTCTCCAAGTCCTGTCCCGCACGATTTCCGCGATGGCGAAAACCGATGTCCCCGATGACCTGCCCGGCGTGTTGTCATTCGACGGATTCTGGGCGCACATCCTGGACAACCCCGCCTTCCGGGCCGATCTCGACATCAAGGCCGTGATGGATTGCTCCCGCGTGGTCGAGGACAAGGTGAACAATGCGTTCCCCAAAAAGCAATACCGCCCCATGGCGCTGCGGATCCTCAACGGGCTCGCAGTTCACCGGCTCACGACCAACGATATCCATGTGCCCATCGGTCTGACCCCGGAGGAACTGCGCGACCGCCTCTGCCTCTACCACCCGATGGCGGCTGAGTTGGGAAACGCTCCCGCCGACGATCTCCTGAGCCTCGTCGAAGTCACCCTCAAAGAAATCCGAACGACCGTCAGTGGGCAGTTCATTTCCCAGAGCCCGGACAACCGGCAGGTTTATCTCGACCTCAAAAAAACCGACGACTACGACGCCCTCGTCGAGAAAAAGGCGGAGACGCTTTCCGACGATGCTCTCGACGCGGCGTACTACGAGGCGCTCACGCAGATTCTGGGCTGCACCGATCCGACCAGCTTCACCGGGTTTCGCATCTGGGAACGGGCCATCCCGTGGACAGAGCGCAAAGTCACCAAGCTTGGCTGGTTGTTCTTCGGTGTCCCGAGCGAGCGCTCCACCGCCCAGCCGCCGCGTGACTTCTACCTCTACTTCATCCAGCCCTTCGCTCCGCCCCGCTACACGGACGAGAAGAAGCCCGACGAAGTCTTCTTCCGTCTCGACGGTCATGACGATGGCTTTTCCGCCCCCCTGCGGCTCTATGCCGCGGCTCTCGATCTGGCGGGCACTTCCAGCGGACAAAAGAAACAGGCGTATTCCGATAAAGCCCTCATTCACTTCCGGACGCTGACCGCATGGATACGGGAAAAATTCCTCGCCGTCGTCCAGGTGACGCACGAGGGGAAAAAGAAATCGCTGAGCCAGTCCCTCGCCGGAGCCAACGCCTCCGGCCTCACCTCGTCCGAACAGATTTTCACGGCGGCATCCCGTCAGCTCACCGGACATTTTGCAACCATCTGCGGCGACTACCCCACGTTTTCCCGGATGATCACGTTTGGCCCCGGCGGCAATGCGATCTCAGCCGTGCAAGACGCCCTGCGCGGGCTCTCGGCGCCCCCCACGCAAAATGGTGCCGCTGTGCTCGATGGCCTCGGCCTGATGAATGGCGAGAAGATCGATCCCTATTCCAGCCCTTACGCCAAGCACCTCATTGATCTGCTGAACCAGAAAGGCCACGGGCAGGTGCTCAACCGCTCGGAGGTCGTCCAGGAATTGGATGGCATCCCGTATTTCGTGGCTCCCGGAAAATTCCGGCTCGAACCCGAGCTTCTCGTCGTCGTGCTCGGCGCCCTCATCTACTCCGGCGATGTTGTCATGTCTCTCCCTGGGAAAGAATTCTCCGCTACCGATCTCAAAGAGCTGGCGGCCCGTCCGCTCGACGATCTCGTCAACTTCAAGCACGTCAAGAAGCCAAAGGATTGGAATCTCCCGGCGATCAAGGCGCTGTTCGAGTTGCTCGGGCTGCCGTCCGGGCTCGCCGTCCAGGTGACC